>Ga0190313_1000097_pt1 | contig 55792 bp, 63 predicted proteins | sample 4870071011_MG_FD_169989 | JGI IMG/M metagenome (GOLD analysis project Ga0190313, IMG submission 169989) | Hydrothermal vent sediment bacterial communities from Southern Trench, Guaymas Basin, Mexico - 4870-07-10-11_MG | ecosystem: Environmental > Aquatic > Marine > Hydrothermal vents > Sediment ...
ATGTAACCCATACCTACTAATCTTCTTAAGCCACAGACTTCCCTGGCAACTTTATAATGAACAGGTATTGTTTCACCCACCCATGTTGGAATTAATGCTTCAGAAAATTCAGCAGGCTCTACTAATAGTTTCTTAGAGTCATCATCAATACTTAATACTTTCCATACTTTACCACTAAGAACTATGCTATCTCCTTCCTTAATGCTCGTAATAACGAATTCTTCGTCCAAGTTACCTATGACTCTATTCTCTAGTACATCAATAACTGCGTATTGAGATGTATCAACAATCATAGTTGTCTTCAAGTAATATAACTTACCTTTTTCGGTAGCTACTAAATGTTCACCTAACTTTCTTAGATAACCGAAACTTAATAGTAAATCCACTAATTCCTTTACTGTTCTTAAGTCTATGTACTCATAATGTTTTACGTTTTTTACTATATCTATTATTTCATTTATACTTACTCCTCTCTCCGGATCCTCTAACGCCATACCAACAATAGCATGCGCTAAAACATCTAGTGGCTCTATTGGAATTGTCAGACCTTCTAAATCACCTACTAAAGTTCTTCTAGCAATTACCGCAGATTCTAACGTATCATCAATGGAATCTGATGTAACTATTACGCCTCTCGCCTTGAGGTAAAATCTATGCATAGACCTACCTATTCTTTGTAATAGCTTATTTGCTTGACGTGGTGATGATGACTGTATCACAATAGGTATATGACCCACATCTATACCTAGCTCAAGACTTGATGTAGCGACTATTGCCTTAATCTCTCCCTTCTTAAGTAGTCTTTCAGCTTCAATCCTTTCACTCTTTGACAAGCTACCATGATGAACTCTTAAGTTGATACCCTTACCCATCAACTTACTGCCTAACCATTCAGCTTCATCTCTGGTGTTCGTGAATATCAAAGCTCTTCCCTCATTCTTGACTATGTCAGCGATTACTTCGTGTTTATCTTTTCCAATACAGGGAACTACCTTAACCTCAGATTCCCTAATAGCGCTAATTACTGCTTCGCAAACTGCAGAGTTTGGCACTAAATATTCTTTAATCTTATCCATATCACCTACGTTAGCTGAGAGTGCTATCCTATGGATTCTATACTTACTTATCCTCTCAAGTCTAGCTATGTTTATTAATAGTTGAGCTCCTCGCTTACTACTAAGTAATTCATGAAATTCGTCAATTATGACCCATCTTACGTGTCTTAAGTGAGGCCTCAACCTTTTATTTATTAGTATGTAGGATAAGGTCTCAGGCGTCGTTATTATTATGTGCGGAGGACTCATATCTATTAACTTTCTACGACTTTGAGGTGTATCACCATGCCTTATATCTACGGATATACCTAGTAAGTCACATATCTTAATGAGTCTGTTAAATATATCTCTATTTAGAGCTCTCAATGGCGTAATGTATAATGCAGCAATAGGTTTATAGCCATGCCTTATTATTTCAGAAATTATCGGGAATAATGTTGCTTCAGTCTTACCGCTTCCAGTAGGTGCAATAATTAATACATTTCTACATCTAAGTACTTGAGGTATAGCTAATTCCTGAATCGGTGTTAAATCCTTATAACCTAATTTGAGCATTACATTAACTAATCTAGTGTGAAGTAGCTTTAACACATCAGTATTACCGCTATATTGCTTACAGTCTTTCCTTTCAGTCATTTAGATATCCATCTAAGAACTACTGACAAACTTAATTACTCTTTCAAGAATAAATACATGAACTATGAGGAGGTCAAATAGGATCCCATTATATGTACAGGCGACTACATTAACGATACTTAATATCATACTCGCAGTTCTATTAACTACATATTCATTCACTCTTCTAACATATATGTCAATACCTACATTAATAGTGATTGCATTAATAGGTTACGTTTCAGGAAAGAGTTCTAGAGTTAGCGTGATTATATTGGAACTTACAGCATTAATACTCATAATCTTAGGATTAAGTGACTATGTATTAGCAAGTGAATTAAGTCTAACTCAAACCATGGTTACAACCTTAATAATTTATGTTGCTTCACTCATACTATCGTCATCATTTTTAAAGAATGTAAATATGGATGTACAGGATATACTTAATACATTAAAATTGGATAGAGATATCTTATTGAAATGCTTAACATTGTTCATAGGTATAACTGCTATAGCGCTTATAATTGTTGGTGCTATTGAACTTAGTTATGGTGTAATTGAATACTTAACTGTATTTTCGGCTATAATTAAGATACCTCATTTAAGTATATATAATTTAACTTTAGTCATTGTATCGTACATATTGATGTTCTTATACTCACTTATTTTATCCAGTACCACTCTCGATATAAGAAAGGAACTCTTAATATTATTGTCAGGTACTGCCTTATTCCTACTATCCCCACTATCATTGCCACTACTAACTTTAGTGTTTAATTTCTCAGTATCTCCGAAGTATATTTTAACATTAAGAGCTAAGGAAGCATTAAGGAGAAAGTCATGCGATATTGCTTTAGGTGAGGTTATGGATTTAGTGTCTGATGGAGAATTCAAGACATTATTAAGTATTAAGGGTGATTACTTATGTATGAACTTAAGGTATGGTGATAATAATCATACGTTGATAATAGGTGCTACAGGTACGGGTAAGACTTCGTTAGCTAAGGCAATTGTTGAACAAGCGATTGGGAAAGGTTATAAGGTGGTCGTTATTGATGCTCACGGTGAGTACGTAGGGTTACCTAAACTCGTAGAGATAAATCCAAGACTGAGCCCCATAGACGTAGTTATGGCGGCTAAGGATATAGGTATAGATGATGTTGTAAATATAATTACGGATACCTATAGGCTGGGAGACGTCCAGAAGGAAGCTTTGAAGAGGCTTCTCGAGATCTTGCTAAGCACGCGGGATAAGCCTAACATAGACGACTTGCTTGACTTGCTCAATAAACTAATATTACTAGATAAAGAGGAATTCATAAGAACTTACCGTACATACATAAATAGAGAAGTACTGAAGTCATTAATACCTTACATAAGATCGTTGAAGGATTTAATTGGGGATTCACTTATTGGATTGCCTGTAGGGGAATTGCTGAATAAATCAATCACCATAAATGTGAGTAAATTTGCTGGATCTTCATTAATGAGGATATATATTGAGATTCTCTTGAGGATATTATTTAACGAGGTAATTAAGAGTAAGAAACGTGAAATAACATTACTCGTAGTTGAAGAGTTTCATAACTATGTTAGTAAGTATAGGGAAGGTATCTTAGGAAGGATACTAAGAGAAGGGAGAAAATTTGGTATTAACGTCATAGCTATTACACAAGGATTACCTGAGGTAAGTGATACATTACTAAATAACTTTAAGTGGATTATAATATTCCCTATGGTTAAGTCAGCACTCAAAAATGTACTCATAAAATTAGGTATAAATTTAAAGAGCAAATATAGAGACCTAAAGAGATTGATACTTAACGTAAGGAATTTTGAGCCATTAGTTTGGAATAGGGATGAAAGAAGTGTTTACCACATTAAAGCTTATATTAGAGGTTAGACAATACGAGAAAAAGGGATATTATGAGTGAGGAACCTTCTGAAGAAGAAATTAAGGAGGAAATAATTGAGGAAACAAGTGAAGAGAAGAGTGAAGAGGGGTCAGCAGCTGAAGAGTACTTACCAAGTGAGGAGGAAGAAGAGGTTACAGCACCTACTGCTGTGGATGTTAGTGGTCTTGAAGCAATGATTCAAATAAGTGATATACTACTTAACACATTAAGAGGCTCCATAAGTGATAATGAGGCCATAAAGAAAATCAAGGAGTTAAGAACAGGTAAAGCTGTTGAACGTAGAAAGGCTAAGGGTAGGAGAAGAAGAAGGAGATGAGACTAGACTAAAGTAATCCTATTTAGAGAACTCATACTTAATGTTTAGACTATTAAGGATATTCTTAATTAGTTCCTCACTTACCCTTTTATCGAATATTAGCACTACTAATTTATCACCATCACTTTTACTTAACTTTATTTTATCAATGAAGACTAAACCTCTTATTAAGTCTGATTCACTCTTTTTAGGAGCTATATAATCCTTAAACTTCTTTCTCGCCATCTCATAGAATACATCAAAATTCTTAACTATTCTTATACTATCATTCACGTCTTCAGTATCACGTCCTAATCTTTCTTTAGCATACTCAAGAACCTTTAGAGCAGTCTCAACATCGCATTCAAGGTATAGATACCCCATGAATGACTTTACAAGTTTTACTGTCATTCACTTACACCGAGTAATAATTTCACTACCCCTTAAAAGCAAAAAGTACTAAGGGAGTTTTATTAATTTCAATGTTATTGTAAGATTGGGTGTAGACATGTTTAAAGTGACGTATCCGAATGGTAGTGCATTTAAGAAGCTACTTCAAGGAGCTCTTAAGCCATTAAGTGAAGTACCTATACAGGTATCTGATGAATACTTTATTATTCGTGCATTAAGTCCCGATAAGAACATACTAGTTGAGATTAGTATACCTAGATCTGCTTTTGAGAGTTATGAAGCATCAGGTGAAGTTTCCATCGTTGCTTCGAGGGATCAAATGCTTAAGGCTGTCAGGAGAGCGTTAAGGAAGGACACAGTCACACTATCGTATGAGGAGGGATCACGTTACCTTAAATTGATATTAACTAACATGCGTACTGGTGCTGAGAGAGCATATGATATCGAGATAAGTGAGGCAGGCACTGAACCAGTTCAATCTCTACAGTTAGAATTGCCAGTTAGATTCCAGATAGCAAGTGATGATCTAAAGAAGTTAGTAAGAGATGCTAAATTAGTCGGTGAAGAATTAGAGCTCATATATAAGGAGGGCTCAATAGAGGTAATATCTCGATCCGAGAACAAGATGTTTAAGCAAGTAATGAGTTTAGATAAGCCTCTCTACAGCCTGGAATCTAAGGAGTCCATGGTATCGAGTAGATATGATGTTGATTTACTTAAGTCCATAGCTACATCATTCGATGCTGCAGAAATAGCTACAGTAGAATTTGGTTCAGGCCTTCCAATGAAAATAACATTGACTTCAGATGATGGATCAAAGTTAATATTCTGGATTGCTCCTAGAGCTTAAACTATATTCAAATTTCATTTTCTTAGGATTAGGTAGCTTAACTATAACACCATCCCTAACGAGGCTTGCTATAACTTTACGTAACTCTACATCATCAATATCAATACCTTTATTAATCAATTCTTTTAACAGTTCTTCATAGGTAGCTTTACCTAATTTCCTAATCACATCAATTATTAAATGCTTTAACTCGTTCTTATGACTTTCCATTATTATCAGCCGGGGTGCCTTTCAGCATCCAGTATTGCAGACTGTTAGACGGATAGGGCGTTCATCACCTAACATAATCTGTACTCTACGAATAAATAAACTCTTAACATACACTTTACCGGGATTAGAATGAGTAGTAAAATAGAGCTTGAATTGATAGAGGAGTACGTATATGCAGGTGAGAGAAGATTTAGATTTAGGATTAAAGGAACAAATATTATATTAAATGTTGAAGCTGAGGATGTTGAATCAGGTCTAAAGAAGGCTGTAGATATGATTAGAAAGTTAAAGATAATTGAGAGACTTAAGGAGTTAAAGTCACAGTGAATTTTTAGGAACTACTAATGGTGGGGCCGCCGGGATTTGAACCCGGGACCACCAGCGTTCCGGGCGGGGATTTCTCCCCAGGCTGGCATCCTAGCCAAGCTAGACGACGGCCCCACATCCAAGACTACACTATCTAAACCTATTTTTAAGCATTAAGATATCTACAACGGAGGTAGGTATAACTGTGAGGTTGTTCATAGCTGTAGAGATAGAGAACACAGAGGCCTTAAGGAGGATAATAAACTTAAGAGATGAGCTACTAACATGTTCTAAAGGTGGTAGGGGCATTAAGGGTGTTGAGGACGAAAACATACATCTAACTATAAGATTTATAGGTGAGGTTAGTGAGGCATTGCTACCATCAATAATTAACTGCTTAAAACCTTGCGGCGAGTTAAAGTCTTTCACGATGGAGGTTAAAGGTGTCGGTGCTTTCCCATCAATATCTAGACCTAGAGTTATATGGGTTGGTGTTAGCAAGGGTAGTGATGAGTTAAAGATGTTAAGGAAAATCATAGATAAATGCTTAAATCAAATAGTTAGACCTGAACCTCAGGAATTCGTGCCACACATAACTATAGGTAGGATTAAGGGAAGTTATGATAGAATGTGCTTACAAAACTTCTTAAATACGCATGTAGATGAAGTAATTGGTGAAAGTAAGGTAACTAAGATAAAACTTAAGAGGAGTATTCTAAGACCTCAAGGACCTGAATATCATGATGTATACGAGGTTAACTTAAGAGAGTGATGGACTTCATGATGAACTTAAATGCGAATTACGAAAAGGTGTATAATGTTATTAAGGAGGTCAAAGAGGAATTAAGACCTACAAAGGAGGAACTTGAAAAAGCTTATGAACTATACTATAGGATTAAAGAGATAATTCAACATGCACTTAAAGACCTAAACTATGAGTATAAGGTAAGTCTTGAGGGCTCCTTAGCTAAGGGTACATGCATTAGAGGTGATATAGATTTAGACATTTTCATATTAATAAAACATGATAAGATGGATAATAAATGGATTGAAGTAAATATCCTAGAAAAGATACAGAATGCCTTGAGAGGAATTGAAGGAGCTGAAGTAGTTAAGAAATATGCGTCACATCCATACTTAGAACTGATATATGATGATTTAAGAGCTGATATAGTTCCTGCGTATTGGGCATCAAGAATAGATGAGATAAAGACTGCTGTTGATAGGACCCCATTCCATACAATGTACGTTAAGAGTAGAATAGCTTCTGAAGTACAAAGAGATGAGGTAAGACTTCTTAAGAAATTCTTTAAGGGTATTAACGTCTATGGAGCCGAAATAAAAGTTGAAGGGTTTTCAGGGTATTTATGTGAGTTACTTATTATTAAATATGGTTCATTCATTAATACACTCAAGAATATTAGTATATGGCGTCCACGTACAGTAGTAGTGGTAGATGATGAGGTTAAAATTGATGAGAAGAACATTCTTAAACTATTTCCTGATGCACCATTAATTGTGCCTGATCCTGTAGATCCTCGTAGAAATGCTGCAGCTTCAGTATCACTGAGAAGCTTAAGTACGGTAGTAATGGCATCAAGAACATTCCTACGTGAACCTACTAAGGAATTCTTCTATCCTAGGAGAGTATCTCTCAGTATTAACTGCTTAAAAGATATACTAAGATTAAGTGAAAGAAGAATGTACTTATTACTCTATGATATAGTAAGCGATACATCACCTGATGTTTTATGGGGCGAACTGAAAAGAGTTGCAAACAGATTAGTAAACATCCTTAAAACTTTTGATTTTGAAGTAATAGATTATAGATTATGGAGTGATGAAGTTAGTACGGCTGTAATCGCTCTAGAGTTATTTAGCGATGAGCTACCTAAGTATAAGGTTCATGAGGGACCACCAATAGCTAAACTACTTAATAGTGATAAATTCTTTAATAAGTACATAAATGACGTATATTCTTTTGGGCCTTGGTTCAAAGAGAATGGGAGAATGTATGTTGTGAGAAGAAGGAAATTCAATAAATTAATTGATGTATTAAACCATGTTAGGGGTCAACTCAATGCTAAACATGTAAGATTAACTGATGTATTAACCATAGAAACTATTCCACATAAATTGAGAAATAATAGAGAGTTTAATTACTGGCTTACTGAAGTAGTCCTTAAGCTTCCCTTCTGGCTCTCTAATAAATATGAGCTTATGTTGAGAGTGTTTTGTCGTGATAAGTAATCTCTTAGAGACATTCTTAATCTACCAACTATCTTTATATCATCTAAGCTAGGTATGGATAACTTACTACCACATTGAGGACAGACACCGTTAAATTTATTAATAAGCTCTGTAGGTGACGGTAATCCAAAACAGTCCTGACCAACTCTTTCAAATATGAATATTATCGAATTACAGTGCTTACATCTAAACAAAACAGGCATAGTAACACCTAATTATAAGTAATACCATAAATACACATAATATAATTATGTCAAAATACATTGACAGTATTACTTTACCTAAAGTTGACGCCTCAGTAACTCACAATCAGGCTCACTTGCATGTATTATTGAAGAACTGTAGTATTTGTGTGTATTATTTGAGTAATACTTAATTTGCAAAGACCATTCTCTTGATTCCGAAATGCATTGCGAAAGAATCTTATGCTTAGGGAGTATTAAGTAGAATCTCCTTCTATATCTTAGGTGTAGAGTTTTGGTTGGAAAGGAGGATAGGATACTAATATGCGTTACGGGAATGCCGGGCTCCGGTAAATCTGTTGTATCAAGGATAATCTCCTCAATACTTAATGCTAAGGTTATATCTATGGGTGATGTGGTTAGGGAGGAGGCATCAAGGAGGGGTATACCTCAAGATATCATGTCTATGACTAAATTTGCTGAAGAGTTAAGAAGGAAATATGGTAAGGATATCGTTGCGAGGATGACTTTAAAATACATAGAGGATAGAGGGCTTAGCGGTATAATCGTTATTGATGGTGTCAGGAGTCTTGACGAGGTTAAGGTGTTTAATAGTTATGGTAAAGTAATCATAGTTGCTGTTCATGCGTCACCTAGAACCAGATATGAAAGATTACGTAATAGGGGTAGAAGAGACGATCCTAAAGATTGGAGTGAGTTCCTAATTAGGGATAATAAAGAGTTGAGCTTCGGTATCGGTAACGTTATAGCGCTTGCAGACATGATGATAATAAATGAAAGTAAGAGTTTAGAGAATTTAAGGAATGAAGTAGAGTCTAAAATCAAGGAGGTTCTTAGTAATGTTAACAATTAGGATAGAGGTGGAGGTTAGACCCACTGAGGATGAGAGTAAAGTTAGGAAGGCATTGAAGAATATATTCACACTTAAGGATAGTGACATAAAAAGTGTTGATATAGGTAATAATTACAAATTACTAGTTGTTGAATCAAGAAAATTAACTGTATTGTTTAGGCTTTATGAATTGCTAAGACAGGAGAGAATACTCGATACCGCAAGATCAATAATGCTATCACTTAAGAGAGGAGATATGCTAACTTTAAAACTCCATAAACAAAGTGCTTATGCTGGCCATATATCATTCATATCTTATGATGAAGAATCACCATTAGGTCCCATAACATTAACTATAGTTAGTGATAAATTAAGTGAAATTATTGATTGGCTAGCACCTAAGACAAGTCACGGAAGACCACTATGGGAAAAGGAGATTCCCCGTGTTTAACCCTTTATAAATACTCTAAGAAACTTCTTGGCTAGGTATGTGTGGGGGAATATCCTTCTGGCCTCAATAACTAGTTTATCTTGATCTTTATATCTAGGTGAAATGTGATACAGGATAAGTAATTTGGATCTACTTTTTAATGCTGTTAAAGCTGCTTCAACGCTTGTTGAATGAAAATGACTTTTAGCTAGGTTTAAGTCTGTATGGGAGAATGTTGCGTCGTGAATCAATAAGTACGTATCATAGACTATTTCAGGTAACTCATTTAATGGTCTAGTATCCGTAATGTAACTTACCTTAACTCTATTATTGATATTTATAGTGAAGCCTATAGTGGGTACTGTATGCATTAAGGGATAGGCGTACACCTTAATGTTATTAAAATTTAATACCTCATCATATTTGTTAATCTCAACAAACTCTATATCATACATTGGGGTAAAATTAAGCATTTGCATACTCCTCATTACATATTCTTTAATACCTTTAGGGCCAACTATAGTGAGTGTATCCTTTGAACCACCTAGTGATCTAGACTGAAGCAAAGGTAGAAGGCCTAGTACGTGATCACCATGTAAGTGCGTAACTAAGATGTGTTTCACCAGTATAGGACTAACCCCTACTTTAAGCAATTTACTTTGAACACCCTCACCTACATCAAGTAGTATGTAGTTCTTACCCCATAAAATCAGTGTTGAAGGTAAATCGTCACTTCCAGGATAGGGAGCTTGTGAACCTAATATCACAACTTTTACAGGATTCACTTTACCTTCACCACATATATGTCTCTTGTTAGAGATCCATGTACCCAATTTAAATGCTTTTCAACAACAACCAATCCATTAATACTCTCTATGTCATCCTCATTAATAACACCTTTCCTTTGAGCAAAAACCATGTATGAACCCTTCTTTAATACCTTACTGGCTTCCTCCATAAAACACATCATTAACTCTTTTAGATCTCTGCCTCCAGGTCTGGTCAATCTACCATAGGGCGGGTCCGTAGCTATAGCATCAACCTTACCTATACCTACCGACATATTACAAGCATCACCGCATACAACGTTATCTAAACAATTGTAGAATATTAAATTATTTCTCGCTGCTTGAACATAATCATGATTTATGTCTATACCTAAGTAGTTACTTAGACCCATACTACAGGCCTCTAAGAGGAATCCTCCAACACCACAAAATGGATCAAGTAAAAACTCATTTCTTCTAATGCTAACTCTACTTAAGTTGACGAAAACTCTGGAAATTATGGGTGGTAATGTACCAGGTCTATATTCAGGTCTTTTCTGAGGTGCTCTTACATCAAATACCTTCATTGATCTTTCATGAAGCCTTAACCCAATTATGACAGCATTAGTCACTATTATATCAAGAATTTTAATACCTTCTTGACGCTTTCCCGTTAATGGCCGTAGTTTAAATTCACTCTTCAACTTGCTTACTAATTCATCATATTCAATAAAGCCTTTACCAAATTCTTTAACACGACTGAACTTAACAAATAATTCCTTCACATTCAAGTCTATGCCGCTATCTCTTATTGCCTTAATTATACCATTACTACCCTCAACTATATTCGTAACACCTAAGAGTATACCTAGATACTTAGTTAGAGCAGAACGTTTACTTAAGTATTGAGGGAATTCATGTATTGACTCAACTATTAGTACTTGATCGAATTTAGCAATAACCTTAAATGGTATATCCTCAGCCTCACATATAGCTCTAACCTCAGCCTCAGGAAGGGTTCTATGTTCACCTGATAGATAAACATAGTACAACATTGGCTACTCCTTAACAATGGCATTTGCTATGAGGTTTACGGGGCTTAAATACTCAAGTAAGGGATCGTTAATTTTAGGTACGGTTAATGTCAATAGTATTTTACTAATACCTGAGCTCCTTAGCTTCTCCAACGCATTACCTACAAAGAGGCCGTGAGTAGCAGCAACTATTATATTCTTTACGTTTCTTGATCTCAAGTACTTACTTATATTAGCTATGGTACCACCAGTACTTATTATATCATCAATCACTATAACATTCATTCCACTTACTTCTAGCTCTTTAGGTAATTCATGTTTTATCTCACCTGTAATCCTGTCTCTAAACTTCTTTATGACTACATACTTTAGGTTAAGCTCATTACTAAGTTTATTAGCCCGCTCCTTAGCGCCCTCATCAGGCGCTACAACTATTGTATTAGAACTGTTAACGCCTAAGGTTCGTAATCTTTCAGCAAATAGCTTAGTCGGCAGTATATTACGTATTTTACCCTTAAAATATGACATAGCTTTCACACTATGGATATCTATGGTTATTATCTCGTTAACGCCTAAGCTATAAAGAGCGTTAAGTAATGCCCTTATACTTACTGCTTCACCTTCCAAGAAAACCCTGTCTTGCCTACTATAAGCCATGTATGGTATTATGGCTCTAACCTCCTTAGCTCCAGCCTCATATAATGCATCAATACTTAATAGCAATTCCGTTATCCTATCGTTCTGATTCGGATATAGGGATTGGATAACATAAGTAATTTCATTCCTTAAGAACTTAGGTTCCTGTAATCTTACGTAAACCTCACCATCAGGAAATACTTTAGTGTAGGTTGTTAAGTGTTTAACACCTAACACTCTACTTATTTCAGCCCCTAATCCTAAATCATTAGATAATGAAACCACTATCAATCCCTGACCCTAGAGCTCTCTCGAGTACGGAATTAATTAATATTTAACTTATGTAAGCCTTATAGATATGGTATGTAGGGTGTATTTTCATGAGGATTGGAAGAAAACCTGATCTCAGCAAGCCATGGGTTAGAGTAGCAAAGTTTTGGAAGAGAGTTAACGGAGGGAAAGTACAGTGTTACTTATGCCATAAGAGATGCCCTATTGCCGATGGTGGCTTTGGAGCATGTGGTGTTAGATATAATAGTGAAGGAACACTTTATACATTAGTTTATGGCTTATTAACAGCAGCTAATGTCGATCCTATAGAGAAGAAACCCCTTTATCACTATCAACCAGGTTCAGCCGTATTCTCTATATCTACAGCTGGATGCAACTTTATGTGTCAATTCTGTCAGAACTGGACTATAAGTCAGTCTAGGAGGGATGAAGTCTTCGGGGATTATTTCACTCCGGAGAAAGTTATTGAATTAGCTAAGAGATACGAATCTGATGGTATTAGTTACACATACAATGAGCCAACAATATTCTACGAATTCATGTACGATACAGCAAAACTGGCTAAGAAGGAAGGCTTATTTAACACAATGGTTACTAATGGCTACATGGGTATTGAGGCTGTTGATGAACTAGCTAAGTACATGGATGCAGCAACAGTGGATTTTAAGGCAGCAGGCAATAAGAGGTTTTACCAGAAATACATGGGAGTTCATGACCCTGAACCAACATTTAATACTATACTTGAGATGAAGAGTAAAGGCATATTCATTGAAATAACAAACTTGGTAGTACCTGATGTAGGGGATGATCCTAACGACTTAAAGCGATTAGCAAGGTGGATAGTGGAGAACTTAGGTCCTGAAACTCCGTTCCACTTGCTTCGTTTCTATCCACACTATAAAATGACTCACATACCGCCAACACCAATTAAGACCTTAGAGAAGTTAGCTAACATAGCTAGGGGGGAAGGATTAAAGCATGTATACATAGGTAACGTACCTGGACACCCACTAGAGCATACATACTGCCCGAAATGCGGTTACTTACTGATCAAGCGGTATGGTTTTGATATAATAGAGTGGAATCTAACCGACGACAATAGATGTCCAAAGTGCGGTCATAAAGTCAATATTGTAGGGAAATATCGAGGTAAGACTTCAAGATTTATATGGCTGTGATACTCAATAACGAGCATTGAATTAGTATTTTGTAAAGCTATAGGTGAATGTTATGTACTACATAGTTATAATGGGGCCTGCGGGTTCAGGTAAGTCAACACTTGCTAAGGCATTAGCTGATTGGTTAGAGGATCAGGAATTGAGTGTCTCAATAGTTAACTTTGACCCTGCAGCCGAGTCGTTACCATATACGCCTGACGTTGACATTAGGAGGTATGTTAGAGCGAGAGATTTAATGATAGAGAAGGGGTTAGGGCCTAATGGTGCTTTAATAGCTAGTGTTGACATGATCATAAATTACATAGCTGAAATTAGAGAAGAAATAGATGAAACTAGAGCTAATTACGTCATAATTGATATGCCAGGTCAGTTAGAGATAGTAGCTTTTAGGAGGTTAGGACCTCAAATAATTAAAGAATTAGTTAAGGGTGTTAAGTCTGTCTCAATATTCTTGCTGGATGCAAGACTTGCTTCAATACCTTCATCAGCATTCTCTCTTCTACTACTCTCGCTCTCAACACTCTATAGAATCCAATTACCACAAATACTAGCTGTTAATAAGATAGACTTAGTACTAAGTAAGGAAGAGTTAGGTAATGTTGAAGATTATGTAGACAAGCGTATATTCCTGTTTAAGCTATTAAGTGATGAATATAGCTGTTATGAAGCTTCAGAAACATCATTATTACTAAATACTGATGTATCTGTAAGCATATGTGAGTCGTTAAGGCAGGTATACTCTAATGTAATACCTATATCAGCCAAGGAAAATGTAGGAATGGATAATCTTTACGCTGAAATACAAAGAGCTATAGCTGGTGGTGAAGACTTTCTAACTGAAGAGCCTAGTGGTAGGTTATAATTTAAAATGGCTACCTTTAGAACTTAGTAGGGTGGTAAAGTGGGTAGGATAAGTAGGGTTAAGGAGATAATTGAAGTAGCTCAAAGTGAAGGTAGGACTAAGCTCTTAGAACATGAAGCTTACGAAATTCTGAGACTATACGAGATTCCAGTACCTAAAGCTGGTCTTGCTAAGACTTCTGATGAAGCTGTTAAGATAGCTAAGAGTATAGGGTTCCCTGTTGTAATGAAGATTGTAAGTCCTGATATAGTGCATAAGAGTGATGTTGGTGGTGTAAAGATTAATATAATGAATGAAGATGGCGTTAGTAAGACTTTTAAAGAGATTATGAATAATGTGAAGATTAAAGCCCCAAATGCTAGAGTAGCAGGTATACTTGTGCAGGAGATGGTACCTCAAGCTCTCGAAGTTATTGTTGGAGCTACTAGAGACCCAACATTCGGTCCTGTCCTAGTCTTCGGCCTTGGAGGTATCTTTGTCGAAGTATTAAAGGATGTTAGCTTTAGAGTAGCGCCAGTAACACGTTATGATGCCGAAATGATGCTTCAAGAGATTAAGGCTGCCAAGATACTTGATGGATATAGAGGTATGCCACCAAGAGATAAGGGAGCACTTGTAGATATAATAGTAAGGCTATCTAAGCTCATGGAGGATGTAGACGATATAACGGATGTAGACTTAAACCCCATAATGTCTTTCGAAGTGGGTAAGGGAGCTAAAGTAGCTGATGCAAGAGTACTCATTAGAAAAAGGGAGAATCGAGATAATGAACAATGATGAAAATAAAATAATAAATGAAATAAGTGAGGTAAGAGAGCAGCTCAAGAAACTCAAGAATGAGAAGAATACAATAGTAAGCAATATCAAGGAGTTAAAAAGAAGGAAAAGTGAGTTAGTGGATAAGCTTAGAAAACTTAAGGACCAATTATTAAGAATAAGAAAGGAACTAGATGAATTAAAAACTAGGAGGAGCATATTAATAGAGGAGCGTAGAAGTCTCATTAGAAGAGTAAAGGATGTGAAAAACTTACTCTTACAGGAGAGAGAGGTAATAGAGAAGGTTAAGAGCGAATTAGGAAGGAATGTATCTATTTCTAAATTACGTAGTAGGATAGAACAGCTGGAATGGAGGATAATCACTGAGTCGCTGCCTCTTGAGGTAGAAAATAGGCTTGTCAAGGAGATAATGAAGTTAGAAGGTATCTTAGAGAAGGCTATGGAGAGCATAAAGGCGAGAGAGAAGTATCAAGAATTAAGGGCAGAATTGAAGAGTTTGAGAGTTAGGATAAACGATATAAGTAAAGATATAGACGAATTAAATAATAAAATCAATAACCTTAGGGAGAGCATAGGTTACGTAAGGAATGAACTATCTCAAGTTAAGCAAGAAATAAGTGAAATACAGAATAAGATTCAAGAGAATGTAAGTAAGCTCGTAGATATAACAGAGAAGATAGGAGGACTTAGTACGAGGTATAGAGAACTTCAGGAGAGTTTAAGAAACATAAGATTGAGTAGACAGAAAGAGCTAGAAAGAGCAATACTTGAAGAGAAGAGAAGGAAGGCTTTAGAGAAGTTATCAAGGGGAGAAAGGTTGACACTTGAAGATCTAAAAGTACTTTATGGTAGTAATGAATAATGGCTTAACAGCGATTCATTAATATTACCTACCAAATCTTCTCTCACGTCTCTGGTAAGATCTTATAGCTCTCCATAAATCTATCTTTCTAAATTCAGGCCAGTATACGTCGCAGAAGTAAAGTTCACTATAAGCTATTTGCCATAACAGGAAATTACTAATCCTTAACTCACCTGAAGTCCTTATTACTAAATCTGGTTCTTCAAGACCGTTATTAGCGAGATGTGATATCCCTAAGTACTTCCTAAAGGTGTTTTCATTTATATCATTAATGCTTAGTCTCCCCTTTTTAAGATCTTCAACGATGTTTTTTACAGCATCAATTATTTCCTGTCTACCACCGTAACAGATGGCTATGTTTAGGTACCTATCTTTGTACTTACTACTATATTTCTCTACATACCTTATCTTATCTACTAACTTCTTGGGTACCATATCTAGTCTACCAAAGAACCTTACATAAACCCTTCTCCGATCTATCTCACCTTTACTTATCAATTCGTCGATACCCTTCTCAATTAATTCTATGAGATGTTGCTTCTCATCTTTAGGTCTCTTAAGGCAGTTCTCATATGACATTACATAAACTGTTACTACCTTTACACCTAAGTCCCATAACCACTGTAACACCTCTTTGAGTTTCTCGTATCCAACGCTATGTCCGTACTTTGAATCAAAGCCATAAAGCTTAGCCCATCTTCTATTACCATCAGGTATTATAGCTACATGTCTAGGCATTGGCCCACAGCATATCTGTGACCAAAGAAATAACTCATAAACCTTGTATACAGGTCTTAGGAGGAAGTCTATGAATTTATTGAATCTTCTATACACCTTATAGATGACCCTTCCTAATAACTTCATACTGACCTAAGTTTAGTATCTATATGATAAATAAAAAGTTTTTAAGTAATAACAGTACACAGCTTTGGGATCAGCATGAGTGTATATCAGGGAAATGACTTAAGGAAGATAACAGGTGGTAGGAAGAGACCCTCAAGGAAGAAGAGAAAATATGAACTAGGTAGATATCCAACTAATACTAAATTATCAGATAGGGAAAGAAGGATTATACAAAGGGTTAGAGGAGGTAACTATAAGGTTAGAGTTAAGGAAGCTCAATATGCTAACGTCACTAATCCCTCAACTAACGAAACAAAGAAGGTTAAAATCTTAAGAATTGTTGAGACACCAGATAATAGGGAACATGCTAGGTTAGGAATAATAACGAAGGGAACGATAATAGAAACTGAAATAGGTATCGCTAGGGTTACTTCAAGACCTGGTCAAGACGGTGTTATAAACGCTGTTTTGATAGAGAAGAGCTCTGGTGAATAATTCTTTGTCAGATAAACTTAGGGAAATTATTTTATGGCCTGAATACTTTCTTAAGAGTATAAGTAGGAGGTTAGGTAGGAGATTACCAAAGGACTTATCGTTAAACGATATATCACCTCAAGACTTAATAGATGCATGTAAGGAGATTACACCACCATGTAATGTAGAGATAGTCGAAGGCAAAAGGTATCCTAGATTATGGTATGAAAGTAAGGGTTGGTACGCTATAGTAAGGATTGAAAGTGATATGAGTAAGAATAAATTACTTAAAGAGTTAGCTAAAGCAATACTTAAGATAAGGAGCAAGGAGAGGAGTGAAGTGTAAGTAATTCGTGGTGAGGTAAGCCACCGTATTACTTACTTCCAAGAAAATAATGTTTCGTAAAACAATTTATGTCTTAAAAATTTATACCCTTATAACTACTATAGTCTTAATGTTTATATGGTGTCTCCTTAGTGAGACGTGTAGCTTATTTCCTCCACAAATCACCATCGGGTAGGCTAATTGCGAAAGTACTAGCTCATAGACCTCCTAGAATAGGTGTTAGAGTTTACGACTCTAGAGGTAGATTCGTTGGTAGAGTTATAGACATTATAGGACCTGTAAACTCACCTTACATAGTCATTAAGCCTTCAGATCACCCTGAGTTGAAGCCTTATGATGAACTATTCACTAGGTAGGGGGTAATTTGTTATGTGTTCACCTGAATCTATAATCTATGATGAAAAAACTGGAGAATATATATGTGTCGAGACTGGTGAAGTGATTCTTGACCATGCACCCGATTTAGGGCCTGAGTGGAGGATCTTTAGTAACGAGGATCTACAGAAGGAAAGAGCAGGTAGTCCCTTAACAAATAAGGTCCATGATAAGGGCTTAACAACACACATAGATACGGGTTCAAGATTGGGTAGGAAGCTCGATGTACTTAATAGGAAGATCAGAGCATTAAGTAATAAAGATAGAAGGTTAGTGAGAGCATTAGAGCTCATGAACTCAGTTGTAGCTAGATTAAACACGCCGTTAACGGCTCAACTTAAGGAGGAAGCAGGTATGATATTAAGTAAACTACATAAGAAGGGTCTAATAAAGAGGCGAAACGTTAAGGCTATGGTGGCTGCATCAATTATTCTTGCCTCAAGGAATTTAGGAATACCATTAGAGACTTCGAAAGTGCTTGAACTATGTCAGGTAACAACACAGGAAGTATGGAATGCTGAAATGAAGATACGAAGAGATACTACGGGAATAGTTAGAGTTAGACCTCTTGACCCTCGTAGGTACTTAGGTCAGATGGCCTATAAGGCGAAATTAAGTCCTGAAGCATTAACACTTGCCTCAAGAATTCTTCACGTTGCTAAACGTGATGGATTAACATCAGGTAAAGGTCCTAAAGGTTTAGCTGCTGCAGCACTCTACATAGCATCTATATTACTTGGTAAAAGGGTAACACAAAGAGATCTTTCATTAACTGTTGATGTCTCCGAAGTGACGATACGTAATAGATATAGAGACTTAATTGATAACATACTCATATTTGTTGACTTATAACTTTGGCCTCTTAAGCAAATGTATTTAACATTTTTAATGTGGTTAATATATGATATCCTAGACCCTACATGAACTTGAACACAATAATTGTTAGGGAAGGTAAAGTAGAGATAGTGGTTCCTAACCCTAAAGACTACGTACGTAGAGATAGAGTTATTGAACCATCATGGTCACCAATATTCTATAATCCCCTAATGGTCATGAATAGAGACATAGCTGTATTAGTTACCGCTCTTTTGAGTAGATCAAGAAGTCGTAGAATCTTCAACGTAGCTGACATACTTGCAGGTACTGGTGTAAGAGCTATAAGGTTTTGTGTTGAGTCAAACATAGGAATTGCATGTATTGCGAACGATATTGATTACAACGCTTATAATGCAATAATACGTAACATTAAGTTAAATAACGTTAGAGATAGGGTAATAGCGTTTAGAAAGGATGCTAATGAATTACTATACGAATTTAACAGAGAAGGGATTAGGCTTGACTACATTGACATAGATCCCTTTGGATCACCTGCACCTTTCATAAGATCTGCCATAAGTAACGTAAGAGATGGTGGCGTAATTGCAGTAACAGCAACTGATACTGCTCCATTAAGTGGATCACGTTGGTGGGCAGGTTCGAGGAAGTATGATGTGTTTCTAAGTAAAAATGATATAGGAGATGAAATTGGTCTAAGAGTATTAATTGGATTCATAGCTAGAAGAGCTTCTGAAAATGATAAGTACATTAAGCCGTTAATTGCTTACAAACATAAACACTACTACAGAGTTTATGTTGAGGTACATGAGGGAGCTAAAGAATCGAGTAAGATGTTAGAATCAAAGCTAGGTTACATCCTCATATGTGAAGAATCAGGTTATAGGGTATTTATTGATTTAATGAACATGAAGAACTTTAAGAACTTACCTAAGTGTCCTTTAAACGAGAAGGCAACCGTTATAGGTCCTTTATGGATTAATGATCTCAGCGACAAAGAATTCATACATAACCTAGTGATGCTTCTTAAATCCAATTTCAGGTATTTACAAACATATCATTACATGATTTTACTGTTTAATAACTTAATCAATGAGGTAGGACTTAATATGGTATTTAATCTATCAACTCTATCCAGATACCTCAAAGTTAACATACCTAAACTTGAGGTAATATGTAATTGCTTAAGGAGTTTAGGGTATGAATGTACTAAAGCGCACTATGAGGGTCATTACATTAGGACCAATGCATCGTGGGAGGATGTTATCTCATGTATTAAGAAGCCCTCTCCTTAAGACTTAGACTTCTAACAAAATTAGAGAGTAACACACACTTCTGTGGGTTAAAGTAGCTCCCAACACCACATCTATATAACTCCTTACATGTGAAGCATGGTATATTCATTACGGGATTAAGACTCACTTTAACACTTACTTTACCAATTATTGTTGGGTTATATATTAGTTTGTATGTTCTCCTTCCCTTATATATGATTGGTTCCCTTTTAATTAAGCCCTTCTTAACTAAATTTAATACAGCCTTAGTTCCCTCTCTATTGTCTACTCCCAGCATACCCCAGAGAAGACTTTGAATAACACCACCCTCGGTTTTTGTCTTTTCCTTAACTATCTCAAGTATTCTCTCCTCAAGCGATAATTCCATCCCTAAACACCTTGCTCATTGATTTAATTTTCCTTTCATAGAATATAATGTGTTCGGAGCTAATATAGGTTAGTTGATATGTATATTGCTTAAAGTATTAAAGGTATCCCAAGATTAAATTTATGATCTCCCTATGGATGTGTTCTCTATTGCTTTCATCTATCCAGAGTAACTTAGCTTTATAGAGAGTACTATACCTGGAGGCTATACTTCTATGAATGACAGCAAATACTATCTTCCCCGATGTTAATGCCTTACCTATTACTTCACATAACTTAGGTACCTTAAGTTCCATAGGACCTATTTCATCTATTGCTACGATATCACAGTAATTCATGGCAGTTTCAATAGCCTTAACACCTATATCCTCAGCCTCAGATGGGATTATGCAGTATCTACCTACACGTAATTCAGGTTTAGTGCTAGAGGATTCCATACCACATAATCTAGCTAATCTACCTCTCCTACCAGTCCTTATGTCAATAATATCAAAACCTATTCTTCTACCCCTAACTCTAACTTCAGGACATACAAACCCGCCAACACTTAATCCACGGCGTTTCACTTCATTAATTACCCTGAAGAAAACAGTAGTCTTACCAACACCCGGTCTACCACTTATGAAGATTCTCTTATTCATATTTATTCATTAATTTTCACTATATCTAACTTATTAATACTTATCTGTGTGGATAGTTCATCAATTAGTACTTTACTCCTCTCTTGATTAACGATAATGTTAGTCTTTCCACTTATTAAGTCAGTAATCTTAACTGTTTCTATGATCTTCTTTATCACTTCTCTTAACGTGTATTTTCTCACCGTAGCATCAACAACTGTCTCAAAACTCCTTTCCTCATCCTTTATGATGAAGTCAGGAGCTGACTTTCTTAAGTGATGTATCGATTCTATATTTCTATCTTTGATTAATATCCTCAATTTCTTGTTAAGCATACCTAGCTTCGATAACCTATTCTTATTCATTCTTATCTTTGAGACTTTACGTATGAACTCCTTACGCATTATCTTGAGGTTTATGGTCTTTACGACCTCCTCGCCCAATACATCAACTAACCTCTCAGCTACATCAATACTTATAATGCTGTCTTCACGCTCGTAATCAAATAAGGTCCTACGTGATATCCCAGTTCTAAACGATAAATCACTTAATGTATACTTCTTCAAGGTTTTTAATTCCTTAAATGCCCTACTATTTAATGATACGTATAAATCACCCTTCCTGTAAAGTGCGATTAACTCTGTAGGTCTTAAACATATGTTCTCAAGAGTTCGCTCATTGAGTACATATATACCTTCACGTTCATAGACTATATTGTCGTATAGACTTTCATCCTCAGATACCATGAGAGGTATGGCATCTAAAGCAAGCGATGCTTCTACTAAGTCCTCTATTTCCTCTCTACTCAAGGTTATTGAAGGTTTTATCCTAATCACCATATTATGTCCTTCATTATCTAAGGCTACAATATCTATAGATCTCTCCTTGTAACGTATCGGGAATTCTACAATAACATAATCTTTATTACTTAGATTTAACGCTTCCTTTACTCTCTCAATTACCTTCCTAATTTTCTTACGTCTATCCTCATACGAACTCTCTTTACTTGAATTCATACCCTATAAAAATAGTGTTAATGGAAATATAAGTGTAATGTTGAATTATCCTCTCCTATGATACTTCGCTAATACCATTGCATGGTCTCTATCGAATGGATCTAGGTGAACTACGTCTATTATCTCAAATCCTCCCTCATTTAATGTATTTATCTCCTTACGATATACCTCATCAGGTTCCTTAGTTACATCTATGCTTCTAGCCTTGATGGCTAAATATAAGTATCCCCCATCCTTTAAGAAGTACTTAGCATTCATGTTAACTAATGATGCTTGCTCAGGTTGTGCTACATCAGCGTATATAATATCTACTAAGTCGACTATATGTGCATATCTGTTCGGGAATCTAGCATCAGCAAGAATAGGTATTAAGTTCTTCCTTGTTTCAGCTACATTTATTAATTCCCTCATAACTCTAGGAGCGAACTCTACAGCATAGACTATACCTTTCTCACCGACTAGATCAGATACGTGACTAGGTGTTGTACCGCTTCCAGCACCTAGGTAGAGAACTTTACTTCCTTCCTTTATCACTAACTCCTTAATGCCTTTAAGTAGAGCAGCGGCTAACTTACTCCTATATGCATTCCACTCCCTATACTCAACACTACCTACTCTGAATAGCCACTCACCATAAACTCTATGACCTGGTGCTAAATTCTTTGTTGCAAGGCGTGTACTGCCATCCTCTAACTCAACAATGTATACACCCTTATATTGTGGATGCTCCTCAACTTTGACTACTTCAGCCAATAATCACACCTATGATTAATATTCTATAAAGGTATTAAAGGTTAAACGGAGATTGTTATGTAAATTACTTACCTTTAGACCTCCTTCTTCTCCTCCTAGGTCTTGGCCTCTCAACACGTGCTCTTGGTGGTGGTTTAGCATATAGCTTCTTAATCTCTTCAATCCTCTCAAGTAGTATCTTCTTCAATCTATCTGCTATGAATCTTCCAGTAAAGTAATCTGCTCTAGCAGCTATTGCAAGCTTGGTTGCTAATGCTCTAGCAATCTTACCTCTCTGCCATCTAGGTGATCTATGTATGTCAGGATACTGGAATATAACACCATGCTTAGGTGGTTTACCACCTGTCCTTAACGCCCTGAATAATGCCTTCTCAGCACCTAATACTTGGATGGTACTTGCTGGAAGCTTAGCTAGGGATTCAAGACTTCCAGCTAGACTTAATAATCTAGCACCTAGTAATGGTCCTACTAACTCAGTAATATTTGGTGCTACCTCCCTCATTACTTGACCTACATACTCTGTTAGAGTTTCCCTTAATTTCCATAGCTCAAGCATGATGTTTGCTAATGTCCTTATTGGCTTAATATCAAAATCTGAGAGCTCTGCACCTATACTTTCCTTTGCCGCCTTCTCTATTCTTTCAGCTCTTGCTTCACTAACACCTAGCTTAACAAGTTTATCCTTAATTATATTCTCTCTATCTCCAAGTTCGTAAACTATCCTAGTGTAGACTGGGTGCTCTCTTATTAAGTCATCTAGTTCAGGGAAGTGAATGCTATACCATTCCCTAAGTCTTGATGCAAATAAGTTTAGCGTTCTATCTATATCATCAATAGCTCTAATAGCTTGAATAGCTAATAAGTCTCTCTTCTCAGCTACCTTTCTTAACTTCATCCTTGTAACTCTTAACGATACTAAGTGGACAAAGCTTATCCACTCCTCCCTACTCTTTATGAAACCTCCCTCAACAGCTAATTCAGGAAGTAATGACCTGAGCTTTAAGACTAACTCATGACCTGGATCTACACTAAATTTTAGCCCCTTACTTGAGACCTCTCTTGCATATTCTTCACGTTCAAGAATTAATTCAGCATCAGGTACCTTAGTACTAACCTCCTTAAGTACTTCACTAAACTCTGTAGATGGCACTCCCTCCTCAATGGCTAATGCTCTCTCAACTAACTTATTAATATCTGTTGAGGTGAAGGTCTTCGCTACTATCTCGCCCTTTTCATTCATAGCAAACGCTCCTATAATGGTATCTATTATGGATACCTTCAATAGCTGCACCATAGTCTTTCTACACATAATCCTTAAAATATATTTACGCTCTAGCATTACTTAGTGAGCATTTAGTTTTTAAGCACTGGAATACAGACTTATAGGGTATTTGGTATGCCAACCCACGGTTCAATGACAAAGGCTGGTAAGGTAAGGAGTCAAACACCAAAGATACCACCTAAGCCTAAGAGGAATTTACCACCTAGAGTAAGGAATAGAAGAGAGTTTTGGATAAGGAAGAGGAAGGAGGCAGGATTACCTGTACCAACAGTAGTACCTCCATCATCTGTTCCGAGAAAGGTTAAAGGATAAGGGAGGTATAATCTAACTAGGATTTTACATAGACAAATCAGCTCTTTGAACCTTATTTAGTGAATTACTATTTCTTCTTTGGTGCTTAGTTTGAATTCTAAGTGTAGATGTGATGATATTGAGGAGGGGGATTTTGTAAGAGTAAGATTAAGGAGTGGAGAGGTACTTGAAGGTATTGTAATGCCAGCAACGGAGTTTAGTTCTGAAGACATCATAATAATAAAGTTAAGTAATGGCTATAACATTGGGATATCTAGGAGTAATGCTGAAATTGAGGTATTAAGTAAGTCCAAGATTAGTATAGGTAAGGAATATCCTATGGAGAGAACTAGGATTGAAGGTAAGGGATCGCTTAGACTTGCATTCATAAGTGCTGGTGGAACAATTATGAGTAAAGTCGAATACGAGACTGGAGCTGTTAGACCTGCCATTAATGTTGCCGAACTTATAGACATGGTTCCAAACTTACTAGATATAGTCTCTTATGTTGAAGTCGAAGAAGTCTTTAGGCTACTGAGTGAGAATATGACACCTAAGCATTGGGAGGAAATAGCTAAGGTAGTTGCTGCGAAATTCATGAAAGGTGCTGACTCCGTCATTATTGCTCATGGAACAGATACTATGTCATACACGGCCGCAGCTTTAGCATTTGCTATCCAGAGCCTACCTGGACCAGTAATTCTCGTCGGTTCTCAAAGAAGTAGTGATAGACCTAGTACTGATGCAGTAATGAACCTTAGAGGCAGTATTATAACAGCTTCAAAAGCACCTTTTGGTGAAGTCACCGTATGTATGCATGGCTATACTTCAGACACGTACATATTAGTACATAGAGGAGTTAGGGTTAGGAAAATGCATTCAAGTCGTAGGGACGCATTTCAAAGTATAAATGACATTCCCTTAGCCAAGGTTGTGCCAACCACAGGCGATTTCATACTCCTAAATAATGACTACATACCAAGAAGTAAAGGTAAGAACGTTAAACTTAGACCAAGGTTCTCAGATAAGGTATTCTTACTTAAAGCTTTCCCAGGAATTGATTGTAATATCATTGAATACTTAGCAAGCATGGGTTATAAAGGTATAGTTATAGAAGGAACGGGACTGGGTCATATAAGAGAGGATTGTGTACCAGTAATTGAGAGGGTAATTGATAAAGGCGTTATTATAGTAATGACCACTCAAACACTATTTGGTAGAGTAAATATGAAGGTTTATACAACTGGTAGGAAACTACTGAAAGCAGGTGTTCTAAGTGCTGATGATATGTTACCTGAAGTAGCTTACGTTAAGCTTTCATGGCTCTTAGGTAATGTGAATGACGTGGACGAGGTTAAGAGATTATTTGTGAGTAATTTAGTGAAGGAATTAGGAAGCATACATCACGAGAACTACTTCCCTAGGTGGTATCATGGTTGAATTTAACTATGAGGAACTAGGATTAAGGGTTGGTCTGGAAATACATCAGCAGTTAGATACTAAACATAAATTATTCTGTGATTGTCCAGCAAGACTTGCTAGTTCCTCAACACCAACAATAGAGGTAATTAGGTACTTGAGAGCTGCAAAGAGTGAAATAGGAGAGATAGATCCTGCAGCTCTTTACGAAATGCAAAGAGGTAGGAAAATAATTTACCAAGTACCTCAAGGTCACGCATGTCTTGTAGAACTCGATGAAGAACCTCCCCATGAATTAAATAGGGAGGCTTTAGCTATAGCTATTGCCATAGCTAAGGCTTTACATTCCACAATACTAGACGAGATACATGTAATGAGGAAGATAGTGATTGATGGGTCTAACCCTACAGGCTTTCAAAGAACAGCTATAGTAGCTATCGGCGGTTATGTGGAAGATGAAGAGGGTAAAGTAGGTATCCAGACCATATGTGTAGAGGAGGATGCAGCACGAAAGGTTGATGAAGGCCCAGGTTACGTTAAGTACAATCTTGACAGACTAGGTATTCCTCTCATTGAAATAGCAACAACGCCCGATATTAAATCTCCAGAACAGGCTTTGAGAGTTGCATTTAAGATTGGTTTAATAATGAGGCTTACAGGTAAGGTTAAGAGAGGAATAGGGACTATAAGGCAAGATCTTAATGTTTCAATAAAGAATGGTGTAAAGACCGAGATTAAAGGTGTTAGTAAGCTGGAACTCATACCTAAAGTTATAAAGTATGAGGTTATGAGACAATTAAAGCTACTAGAAATTAGGGATGAGTTAAGGAGAAGAGGATTACATGAGGATGAATTAAGTTACGAGATTTATGATATAACAGAGATAGTGAGGAAGTCGAGAAGTAAGTTGATAAGGAAGTTAATAGAGAAAGGTAATAGAGTTTACGCTGTTAAGCTACCTAAGCTTTCAGGTATACTTAAGATTGAAGTACAGCCTAATAGGAGATTCGGGACTGAGCTATCAGACTACGCTAAGGCTTGGGGGGGTGTTGGCGGTTTAATACATAGTGATGAATTACCTGGCTATGGGATTGATGAAGAGATTACTAATGAAATATATAAATATCTTAAGTTAAAGAAAGGTAGAGATGCCTTCGCTTTTGTCATATCTGATAAAGATCGAGCTCAAAGAGCTCTTCAAGCTATTATAGATAGAGTCAAATATGCTCTAAAAGGTATACCTAGAGAAACTAGGGGTGCTAACCCTGACGGCACAACAAGGTATTTAAGACCACAACCTGGCGCAGCTCGTATGTATCCAGAGACCGATGTTCCGCCCATTAAGGTTGATGAGAGCATATTAAGAGAGGCATCCAAGTATGTTCCTAAAACACCTGATGAGTTACTTAAAGAGTTAGTTGAGGTACATAAGCTTAGTAAGGACTTAGCATTTAACCTCATTAAAGATCCCATGCTTCATCTATATCTTGACTTAGTTAGTGAATTAGGTAATGATGTACCTCCAAGAATTATAGCATCAACATTAATGATACATATGAAGTCATTAAAATCTGAGGGAGTGAATATTGATGTCATTGATGTCAGTACATTGAAAAAGGTGTTATTGGCTGTAGGTAAGGGTGAGGTAGCTAAAGAAGCTATACCTGAAATTCTAGCTGAATACGCAAGAAGGTACCCTAAGGCTGTAATCGATGAAATAATCTCCAAGTTTAAGGGGTTATCAAGAGATGAAGTAGTAAAAATAGTTAGGAAAATCATTGAGGATAATAAAGATGAAATAATTAAGAGAGGAGTTAAGGCATTTAATTTCGTAATGGGTAAGGTAATGAGCATCGTAAGAGGTAAAGTTGATGGTAAGTTAGTTGCTGAGATAGTTAAGAATGAATTAAGTAGATTAATGAGTTAGTGGCTCTAATTAGATCTAAGTACTATTTCCTTGACATCTCTTAAGAAACTACTCTCACGCATTACTAGCCTAATTAACCTTTTAACGTGTGTTGTACTAAGTTTAGCATCCTCCCTTACCTTACTTACAACATTATGTACGTTATCACCTTTCGCTATACCGAGAGCTATGAGTGCTAAGGCAAGCTTTGCTCTGTCCGTTCTTGACTTTAGTCTAGGATACTTGTTAATTACATTAATTACCTTATTAATTAATTCATCTCTTAACTTACCTTCATTAAACTCACGTTTAAGTATTTTTACATGAGGTCTCTTACCACTCAGGTAGTCAAGGAAAGCTCTATTATCAACTACAACACCCTTATGCCTGCTTACTTTCCTCAGGAACTTTAGGTAAGTTAACGTTATACTCTTTAACCTCGGATAATTCTTATACCTACTATATGAATTGCTTCTTAACGATCTCTCCATTAACTCCTCTGATAATGAGTTACCTACATCATAGTATATTTTGTCAATTACTGAAGCGCAACGAACACATATTACTTCACCTTTTTCATAATCCCATACAACTCTACTCGAACCGCAGTAAGGACATCTCATGACATCACCAACAATGACGTTAAGGTAATACTATATGTGATGAGCTGGAAGATATTTACATATACTGAGGGTGTGTTCACTGAAAGTAATATATTTATTTATAATGACTGGAATCGTTGCTAAGTAGTAACGATTCAATAAAATAGGAAACCTTAATATTGACTTAAGGCTTAGGTAGTTCAGGGAGTTAATGATCATAGGATTCTTAGTGAATCCTATTGCGGGAATGGGGGGTTCAGTAGGTCTTAAAGGTACTGATGGGGATTTATACTTTGAAGCTATAAGGAGAGGCGCTAAACCAGTAGCACCCAATAAGGCTATAAGGTTCTTGAGAAGACTCGTAGACGTTAATTTCAGTGAGAAGATACTTTCAGCTTCAGGTGTTATGGGATGTAAGTATCTGAAGGAGGTAGGGTACCCAAACTATGAATGTATTAACGTGCCTAGACATAAAGGCTTAACTAGTAGTGAAGATACTAAGGAGGCTGTTAGGGAGTTTTTAAAACGTAAAGTTGATTTGATAGTCTTCATTGGTGGGGATGGAACTGCTAAGGACATATATGATATCACTAATGGTAGAGTCCCCGTACTGGGTGTTCCTTCAGGGGTTAAGATGTATTCAGGATGTTTTGCAGCATCACCTGAAGCTGCTGCACAGTTACTTAAACTATATGTAGAGGGTACTGTTAGTACTGACATAACAGAAATAGCTGACGCTGATGAGGAAGCAATCCTTAGAGGTATACCTAAGGTTAATATATATGGGTATACCCTTTCGTTGAGACATGAGTATCTAACTATACCTAGTAAGGACTTCTCCTCATCGGGAAGTTCTGAAGAGAAGTATGAAGTGGCTGAATACTTTATTAATGAATACTTAAGGGATAATGAATTATACTTTTTAGGACCTGGAAGTACTGTGAAGGCTATAACAGATATTCTAGGGTTAAGTAAGACATTATTAGGTGTTGATGCACTTTATAATAAAAAGATCATAGCGCTTGACCTAGGTGAAAGCGAAATATTGGGATTAATAAACAACTATGGTAGTGCATACATAGTGATTACGGTAATTGGACGTCAAGGTTACATCTTTGGTAGAGGAAATCAGCAATTTTCACCTAGAGTTATAAGGAGTATTGGGGGTAAGGATAGGATATATGTCATTGCGACACGAAGTAAGATGAGAAGTATTAAGTACTTGATAATCGATACTGGTGATCCTAAACTTGATGAAGACCTTAGTGGTTACTGGAGGGTTATAGTAGGGTTTAATGAGGAGAAGATAGTTAAGGTCGTACCAGCATGCTGTATAGAAAAGTTTATTTAGATTTCAGGAGCTTTAATATTCTATCAATGAATTTATAGCTTGGAGTTACTGTTCTTGGGTGATTAGCTGTCATTGCATCAAGCCTACTCACAGCTGTGTTTTGAGGTGCCTTCCTCACTTCATCAGGTTTACTATAGGCTTTCTCAACAATCTCTCTATAAGCGTTAATTATATTATCTATTGATTCTATAGGTTCACTTTCGGTTAACTCTATCATATGTGCCTCAGGTACGATTAATGGGAAGTATATTGTTGGTGCATGAATACCTTTATCAAGTAATGCCTTAGCTATATCTTCAGCATTAACGCCTGTCTCCTTATGTAATTTATCAAAACTTATGACGACTTCATGCTTTCTCCATCTCTCACGTCCATAAATTAAGTCTATACCCCTAAGATCCTTAAGCTTCTTCATTAAGTAATTAGTATTTAATACAGATACCTCTGCTACTTCTCTTAACGCCGGCCCTAACATCGCTATATATATGAATGCCTTAATTACAGGTATGATATTTCCATAGAACCATGAAACCCTACCTATGGTTTTAGGTATGTCATACTTAAGGAAGTACTTCCTACCATCATAGTCCACAATAGGTACTGGTATGTAATCTTTTAACTCACCTTTCACGCATATTGGTCCTGCTCCAGGACCTCCACCACCGTGTGGTGTTGAGAATGTCTTATGTAGGTTTAAGTGTATTATATCAAATCCCATATCACCAGGTCTTACAATACCTAGTATACCATTGAGGTTAGCACCATCATAGTACAGTAAACCTCCAACCTTATGTACCTCCTTAGCTATATCAAGTATTCTTGACTCGAAAAGCCCTAAGGTACTGGGATTCGTAAGCATCACTCCAGCTGTTCGCTCACTTAATACGTTAAGTAGTGCATCAAAATCAGTGTTTCCATCCTTATCTGTTGGAACGTTAATGACTTTAAATCCGGCCATGACAGCACTTGCTGGGTTAGTTCCATGAGCACTTTCAGGTATTATCATTTCATTTCTTTGATGCTCGCCATGGTCTAGATGATATTTTCTGATAATTAATGCACCTACAAACTCACCTGAAGCTCCTGCTGGTGGTTGTAACGAGCATACGTCAGTACCTGTGATCTCTGCAAACCATTTCTGCATTATATACATGATCTCTAATATTCCTTGAACAGTCTCCTCATCCTGGTAGGGATGTATCATAGTGACTTCATCTCTGGAAGCTAGTTCTTCACAAATCTTTGGATTATATTTCATGGTACATGAACCTAGTGGTACCGGACCTACATCAACACCATAAGACATTTGGGAGAGTCTTACATAATGTCTAACCACCTCAACCTCACTTAAATTGGGTATCTTAGGTGGTTCATTACGTATGAGTTCCTTAGGTAGGTTACTGATTACTGATGAAGCTATATCAATGAACTCCTCATCAATTATTAAGCCTTGCTTATCAAACCTTGATACTTCAAATACGTTTTTCTCATCCCATTTAGCCTGTCTATACACCATTTGATAGCACCTCCTCAATTCTTTTAGCTAACATATCGATGTCATTCTTCGAATGTAGTTCTGTAACGCATACGAGAGCACATGACTTTAGGTAATCATCCTTATAAAACCTACTTAAGGGTGGCCCTATGTGGATACCCTTTTCGATGAGTTTCTTAATAATGGTGTTAACATTGCCTTCGAATCTTACCGTGAATTCCCTAAAGAATATGCTCTTCTTACCTCCTATAGCGGGTACCTGCAATCCATTTACTTTAGACAATTTATTTATGGCATAATACGTCCTGCCTAAGATTACTTCACCTAGCTTCCTTATGCCATTACTACCAAGGAGTGTAAGGTATATTGCGGCAGCTATAGCCATTAATGAAGAGTTAGTAGTTATGTTTGATGTCGCTCTCTCTCTTCTAATATGCTGTTCTCTTGTCTGTAAGATCATAGTAAACCCTATTTCTTTATCATCGACGGTCTTAGTAGCACCTATTAACCTGCCTGGTAGTTGTCTTAATAGTTCTCTTTCATACTTAATACCAAGAATACCTGCTGTTGGGCCACCGAAATTTAATCCTGATCCAAGCGGCTGCGTATCACCTACAACTATGTCGGCACCCATCGATCCCGGAGGTCTGAAAACACCTAGTGCTATAGGGTTAGCGTAAACTATCGCTAAAGCACCTCTTTCATGAGCTATGTCGATATATTCTTTGATTCCTCTCTCAATTATTCCGAAGAAGTTGGGATACTCCACGTATACTGCGGCAGTTTTCTCATCGATTATGCCCTTTAACTCCTCAGCATCTAATTCACCGGTCTCTTTATTCATAGGAGCTTCAACCACATTTACATTAAGGCCTTGAAGCCAGGTTTTAATTACTTCCTTTACTTCAGGATGAGCTGTACCCGCTAGAACTATCTTATTTCTACCTCTTTTCACTCTAAGAGCCATTCTTATAGCTTCAGCTGCTGCTGTACTTCCATTATACATTGATGCATTAACTATATCCACATCATAAAGTTCCGCAATTAAGCTTTGATATTCAAAAAGTGCTTGAAGAATACCCTGATTTATTTCGGCCTGATAGGGTGTATAAGCAGTATAGAACTCACCTCTACTTAGTAAGTACTTAAGAGCTGCTGGTATGTAATGCATGCAGAAGCCGCCACCAATAAATGATGGTGGGTCAGTGAACACCTTATTCTTACTAATTATTCTATTAAACAACCTTCTCATCTCGTACTCACTCAACGGCTTACCAAAACCCACATTAAGAGGTCTATCAAGTATTAGTTCCTTAGGAACGTCATCAAATAGGTCCAATACATTCTTTATCCCTAACTCCTTCATTAGATACTTCCTAATGCTCTCTGATGAATTTGGTATCCAGGGATGAGGCATGATATTATCAGCCATTATAAATTAGAGGGAGGGAAAATAAGTAATCCTGATATTGATAAACATAATTAGTTATTAATATTAAGTAAACTATTATTAATTTCACTCAATTAATATACGGTGTCCTGATTGCCTAAGGAAGTACCCTTAATAGATCTCCAAAGAAAACTTGGAGGTAATATTGGTGAGTTCGCTGGTTGGATTACATCAATGGATTATGGAAATCCTCTCGATGAGCATTTAGCTGTTAGAAACTCTGCAGGGGTTTTTGATGTCTCACACATGGGTAGATATATCATTAAAGGGAAGAAGGTTTTTGAGTTCCTGCAAAGGGTTGTTAGTAAGGATTTAAGTAAGGTTAATGAGGGGTTCATGAGCGGTCCTGTATTATTATTGAATGATAATGGAGGGATAAAGGACGACATAATGCTTTATCATGTAAATGAGAATACATGGTTAGCCGTAGTTAACGCACCTAATGTAGAGAAGGATAGAGAGTGGATGATCAAGCTTAGGGAGAGGTTCGGTTACAGCAAGGAGGATGTAGACATAGAGGACGTAACCACTAAGTCCGTCTTAATAGCCGTTCAAGGACCTAAATCCCTAGATATTATGGATGAATTAGGTTTAAGCTTCGTTAAGGACCTTAAGATACTTCAATTCGTTAAGGATCCAGAAATTCTTGGTGGTAAGGCCTTCCTAGTTAGTAGATCTGGTTGGACAGGTGAGGAGGTTAGATCACATGGTTTTGAAATATGGGCTGATGTGGAGTTGGGTGCTAAGATTTTTGAGAAAGTTGTTAAACTTGGTGCTAAACCTGCTGGATTAATTGCTAGGGACTCACTTAGGCTAGAGATGGGCTACTTACTTATAGGTGTAGATATGAATGAAAGCATTAATCCCATTGAAGCAAGGTATTGGTTACCATTATCACTTGATAAAGAAGGGTGTGTAGGTTGTGATAAGGTAAGGGAATTCTTTAGTAAAGGTGTGGAGAAATTTAGGATTGGCTTAAGATTGAAGAAGGGTATTAGGGTAATACCAAGACATGGGAGTAAGATAGTAATTGGGGATAAGACGATAGGATACGTAACGAGCGGTGCATACTCACCCTACCTTAAGAGGAGTATAGCGATGGGCTACGTAAAGTCTCAGTACTTCTATCTAGGTTTTAGGGTCGGTATAGAGATTAGAGGCAAAGTCTACGAAGCGAGGATAGTGGACTTCCCCTTCATTGAGACCTAACCTTATATTAAAAATTTAATTTGTTAATCTCATAAAGTTATGATGGTGAATAAGATATGGGCGACATAATTGTTAAAACTAAAGTAGGTGAGTATATAATTAAGGATGATTTACTATACACTAAAACTGATGAGTGGGTAAGGATTGAGGGTGACATTGTAACCCTTGGTATAACGGATTATGCTCAAAAGAAGCTAAGATACATAGTTAATGTAGAGTTACCTGAAAAGAATTCTGAAGTTAAAGCAGGTAGTAGTATAGTGACTCTTGAATCGGTTAAAACAGTTGCTGATGTTTACTCACCATTTAATGGTAAGATTGTTGAAGTGAATACAGCCTTACTTGATGAACCCGACTTAATAAACAAGGATCCATATGGTAAGGGATGGATCGTTAAAATTAAAGTTCATGGTACTATTAGTAAAGAGGCTTTACTAACACCGCAGCAGTACGCTGATAAGATTAAGAAGGAGGAGGAAGAGAAGTAGTACCTTTTTATTCTTAAATTGAACTATATTCTTGAGAGATGTAGAGGTATGTATTTAAGACCACCACCTAAGATTAAAGTTCTCGAAGCATTATCTACAATTGCCGATGAAAGAATAAGGTTATTAAATGATAACTACGCTGAAGTAACTTCATCTGATGGTAGTAGAAAGTATATCGTCTATGTAGATTTAGAACATAATGAAGTATGTAGTACTGATAATGGAACTATGCTTAGAGGCTATATAGGGTATCCAATAATAGCTATGTTAATGCTTAAAGGAAAATTACCAATGAATAAGGTAATAGCAAATGCTTTAAAGGGTATAAACTGGCGTGAGCTAAATGAGAAGTATAAAAAATACAGTATTGTTGAGGAACATATTAAGGAGATCGTTAGTAGAAGGGGTGTTAATCCCCAACTAGTAGATATATTTAAGGAAAGAGTTTACGTACTTGTTAAAAGGTTAAAATTTAAGCTTAATCCTGAAAAATGTAGGGAGTAGTTAAGGTGATTACTATGAAACAATCAAAAGGAAATAAGACTGTAATAATAAGAGATGGATATAAGTTATTAATGGAGATTTATGCTCCATATAGAGAAAGAATATATGCATACAATTCAAGGATCAGAGATAGCGGGTACTACTTAAAGCCCATACACATAGTATATAAAAATGTAAATAATAGAAGGTATAAGTACCTATACTTTGGCAGATACTGGTATAGAGTAATTAAAAAGGGTAAGAGGGTAAAGTGGGTCTACATAGGTAGGGAGAAACCTGATCCTCACCTACCTGACCCACCCCTAAGTCCCTTCGAGGGTATAAGCATTATTATTGATAATAATGATGTCATAGTTGATGAATTAACGTTTAAAGTAATTAATGAAATATCAAAAAGAATTCTTCATAAAGCTATACCTGAGGATAAAGTACTAAGGAAGTAGAGCTAAGTAGTAATACTAAGATTATGAGGACGTATTAACACGTAATTACAGAATGTTACTAGTCGATATAAACTACAAACTACTTATCTAAATGAGTATTTCGCACCTAAATTATTAGGTCTCTAATTTTATACCACGAGGGGGAGTTAATCAGGTAATGACTTCATACGTTTTCAATAGAGTGCAATCGGTCTTAGTAAAGTATCCTTACATAGTTAACCTTAGGGACTTCATAAGAGATTATTATGGAGGATTTATACCTCTAGATTCACTACTTGACATAAATGATTACTTAATACATACTAAAAGAAGAATTGAAGCTTACTTAAAGAACTTAAACTATGAACCTTCAAGGAGAGATGATATTGAAGTTATATCATTTTATTTATCATTGATGGTAACTAAGATAGCTGATCCATGGTCCTTCAGAAAGTTTGTTGATACTGAAGCTAAGAGATGCCGTAAGTACCTACTCAGTGAGAACGATAATGTAATTGAGAAAATAGCTAGGAAGCTAGGTATAATGATAGAATACTTAGGTAGTGAGGGTAATAAATGCGGAAAAGCAGTCGTATTAGGTACTGATCTAAGAAATGGTAGACCTGTTATTGAATGTTACCAGTATAGAATGACCATACCACAATACATTAAGTTAACTGAGAAGCTCGCATCAGATCCTAAGTGGAGGTTAGTCAATAGGTATGTATGTGATGGTTATGTCTATTTGGTAAAAAGTGATGTAACTAGGATAGTTGAGGAGGGTGTAAAGAACTATCTTAGTAACCTCATTAATGATGAGGAGGTTAAGAACGTACTAAATAATCAGAAAGTAAAAGAATTGGTGAGGTATGTATTAAGCATAGTTAAAGATGTTAGAGGTTTCACCTCCAGAGAGGTAAGAGAGAGGAACGAGTCTTTAAGAGGGATTATCAGAGAAGAATTCTTCCCGCCCTGCATAAGGAGACTCAAGGAAGCACTAATGAGGGGTGAGCACTTATCTCACCATCAAAGGTTTGCTTTAGCGACATTCTTACTTAACATAGGTGCAGATGCAGATTATATTCTGAATCTCTTTAAGAATTCTCCTGACTTTAATGAGAAAATAGCACGTTATCAGATAGAACACTTAGCTGGATTAAGAGGTAGTAGGAAGAGATATAAGGTGTACAGTTGTGAAAAAATGCGCTCGCTAGGTATTTGTGTTAGTGAATGTGGTACTAGAAGTCCTATTACATACTATTGGAGGGAATTAAGAGATTACATGAAAAATGTTAAGGGAGGAGAAAAGAGATAGACTCATAACCAGGAGTTTCGCTTCCTTCAGGTACGTGAAAAATCACTACCCGCTCATTGATTATTTCGTAATTAAAACCGACATTTACGTTTAATACTTTACTACCCTTAGGAAAGACCCACGTAACTACGTAATCGTACTCCGTTACTTCAGGTTCATAAGTATCCTCATAGATGTTAACACCGCTTCTTAATGGTGCCTCAAAAACTATTACATACTTAATGTAGGGTCTCTCGTAGGTTCCTGAAAAACCTATTTTAACATCAATAACTTTTGGATAGACTCTAATGTTATTGATCTTCACTTCCTCAGCATCTAGAAAAGCTTGCATGTTTCTCTTAAGTATAGCTAATTCCTTAGTTAATTTATCTCGATCCTTAACTATTCTTACATATTTCTTTCCTGGATCAACATACTCAAATATTATATGCTGAATGACCTCACTGTATGTCACATCAAATATTCCGTAGGCGTATATAGGGATCAAGGTGGTAGTACCTTCTTATCTTCCTTTATCACTCTTAAGACTACAGCTGTTGATGTATGCTGTACACCATCTATGTTGCCTATCTTATCTAAGAGACTTGATAGTTCTTGATGATCTCTAACTAATGCCTCAAGCGCGAACGTCCATTCACCTGTTATATCATAAATAATCTTTATTTGCGGTATTTTACTTAATGCTTCAACAACTGAGTTATATTTCTTCACGTCTATCGATACAAATATTATCGATCTTAATTTATAACCTAAGACTTCAGGATTTACTTCAGCAACTATTCTCTTAATGACACCCTTCTCTTTAAGCTTCTTAACACGCATGTAGACTGTAGATGGGCTTATTCCGAGTCTCTTACCTAGTTCAGCATATGTTAGTTCAGCATTTTCCTGTAATAGATTTAATAACTCCCTATCTATCCTATCAAGTTCCAATTCAGGCAATAATTTTCCACCTATTTAATGTAGTGTTTATGTATTAATAAAAATTCTTTCTATTAGGCTTTAGGTGCTAGTAGATATTCGGCTGATCCTCCACCTGCTAGTGTGAAATATAAGTTTAGAGGTAATTCACTACCGAATTTAATCTCGATATTCTCCGTTATACCTGCTAAGTCTAATACTTTAGTTATGTAGTCTTCATCATAAACATTCCTAGATGGTTCTTTAACTTCCATATCTAGTATGGATCCAGCAATTCTTGATAGCTTAGCCTCAGCACCTCCCTCAGCACCTCTTAGGTATAGGTATTGATCATCCTTAGCTTCAAACACTATTGATTCAACACCTTTCAGGTCCTTTATTGCTGACTTAAATGCTGAAGCCAAAACTATCGCCTTAACCTTGAAGTCTATGTTTATCTCAGGTACCTCCTCAGCTGCAACCTCTATTGATCTAAACTTATACTTCTTAGTTGTTATACCTTCAATAGTTAATTCATAGAACTCCTCATTAGCCGTGAATATTAACTTATCCGTCTTTTTCATCGTAGGTAACGACTTAACTAATGCACTAAGATTTATACCTACGCTCAAATCTCTCTCAACATTATACTCTAAGAAGGCTGATGAGGGGATATTTATAATTATTAATGCAACCTTAGCTGGATCTAGCGCTTTAACAGTAAGTCCTTCAGAAGTAAAGTTGAATAGTACTTCATCAACTATATTGCTTAGTACATCGAGTATCGCTCCAAACGCCTTAGCACTTGGGTATTCAAACCTAACGATAGCTTCACTAGAACTCAATTAAGATCACCCAAACAATGTCATGCTAAAATAAGATAAAAACTTTAAATATCTTTGAAATTATCTCTACTTGAATGATGAAGGCATCCGGAGCGGATTAATGAAGATCCGTGTGAGGGCTGACTCTAATAAGATATCAAGGATAAATAGGATATAGTGAGTTTACGTAACTACGTCATCTCCTACCTACAATGACTGCCCTCTCTATTCTTATAGCTAATGGCTTAAACTCTCTACCCTCACCCTCATAGAACTTAGGTAGGAACTCTACGAAGCATAATCTTAGCGAGTGTATGAATGCACCTAGTACACCGAAAGCTAAGTTTAGTAAGTTAGCTAAGAACATTATGATGATAGACACTAATACACCAATGATTAATCCTAATATCTTAATAGGTATTAAGTATCCCATTGTTGAAGCAATACTTAGCGCTATTGAGTTAAAGTTTTGGGCAAGGAGTGTCGTTGCTAGACCTATACCAGCTAGACGGGTGTATGACATTACATCACCTAGTAATCCTGTAATGTCGAATAGCCAGAACAGTATTGCTAAACCTCTATAAGCTATAAATTTACCAGCGATAAGAACGCCTAAACCCGCTAACGCACCATAGAGTAAGTATTCAGGATGCAGACCTAAAATCCCAGGTAATTTAACACCTATGAATGCGTTCAATACGTAAGGTATACCGAAAACTTCAGCTATGAAGAATCCTACCTTAGATATGAAGTCACCCATAACTCTCTTTTTCCAATACTTAATTAAAGCTAGTACATGACCTATGTTAACATGGATTAAACCTATAATTAATGCTAATTTTATGAAGAACATAGGATTAATTAATGGTAGTATAGCTAGCTGAGCAGATTTAGTACTTGCTGGTACTAAAGATATACCATTACTACTTATAATTACTGAATACCCAGCAAAGCTATTAGACAGTACACCGAAAAACATTGATGATAATGAAAGCGCTATGAGGAGCCTCTTAAATGTTAAGTAACCCTCACTATAAGGATTCTCCACTAGCCCTAAACGCTCAAGTACAAACATAACTATAATCAATAAAGCTAAACCATAAATGAAATCAGCAAACATAAGCCCGAAGAATAGCATTAATGAGTAGGCAAGTATGGGTGTTGGATCCCATTCATTGTAATTCGGTACACCATAGATCTTAGTTATAAGTTCAAACGCCTTGAGCGGTTTAGGATTCTTCATCTTAGTTGGTGGCTTCTTATTAGTGCTTAACTTGGCTACATATACATGCTTTAATTCCTTATATAGTACATCCTCGATTAGGTGCATATTTGAGATAGGAATCCAACCCTCAATACCTACTAAGTACTCACTCATGAGTGCTGCAAGTATAGCGTCAAGTTGCTCCTTGACTACGTTAACGTATACTTTAGCTAATGCTAAGTCGTTGATTACATTCTTCACAAGATCACTTAGTTTAGTTCTAGCCTCATTAAGTTCTCGTTTAAGTTCTTGAACTTCATCTTTCAAGTTAGTTAGGAAATCATTGATTTTCATACTTACTTTAGGAAATTCAACAATTCTTAAATTAAATTTCTTAACATTATTATTCACTATGTCCATAAGCTGTGTATCAATTATTATTTGTAAGAGGTATATATCTTCATTGATTCTATATTCTCTAACTATATATACACTTAATTGCCTCTTCCTGCTCTCCTCGATAAGGTATGTCTTAAACTCACTAATGTTTTGAGGTCTACCCATAAGTGCTACTGCTGAAATAACCTCACCCCGGAAGTTTAGATAATCTAACGTAGCATTACCTAACCCGTAAACATTACTAAGAACTTCAAGTACGTCAAGTAGTTCTTCCTCGTATCTTAACTTACTCTCTAATCTCGATATATTCTCAGTGAGCGATTCTGCATTTTTCAGTACCTGCCTTAACTTCTCGTAGAGTGAGTATAACCTCTTCCTAATAACTGTGGGCGTTAAGTACTCCTTAATTTCGATTAAAGTTGGCATTTCTATGTACTTCTCAATTGCTGAGATAATCTTCTCCACTTCCTCGAGTCTTTTTACATCACTAAGTATCTTCCTCCTATCCTCTTCAGGTATTTTACCTACTACCTCGACATGTATGGTGTTGAGTTCCTGTAGTTTATTTATAGCTTTATCAATTAGATCCTTAGGTACTAATATCCTTACATAAGCTAATCGCTCTGGTATAGTCAATATCAAGTCTTAACACCTAGTATCTTCCTAACGAACTCATCAATTATTGAGTCACGCCACTTACTGAAGTTCTCCTTAATCTTCTTTTCACGAGACATATACTCACTCATTACTTTATTAAACCTCTCTTTAAACTCATTAATAATGCTTTCAACCTCCTCCTTCGTTAACACTTCACCTAAATCTTTCTTATCTAGTTCCTCAGCTTTTACTTTAGCCTCTTTAATTATTTCATCAGCCTTCCTTTTTGCTTCCTCAATAATTCTCCTTGCCTCAGCCTCGATATCGCTTATTGACACTCCCTTCACCTTAATTAGGGTATAGGATTAGCTTATAAGCCTTGTATTTCTGGAACATCCTAAGTACTATATAAATTCTTTAGATTGAGTAAGACTTATATTCCTCAGAAGTATATACTTAGAACCCAGGTGCCGAAGTTTTGGATGTAACATCATTTGTAGCAACATTAGGGTTAGCACTAGGTCTAGCTGGTGGTTTAGCTGGTTCATCCATAGGGACAGCTAGGGCTGCTTCAGCCGGATTATCGGTATTAGCTGAAGAGCCTGGATTTTTTAGGCAAGTATTAATACTCTCCGCATTACCTATGACACAGACATTCTATGGACTTATATTTTCTATACTGGGCTTCACTACAGTCCTACCTACGGTTACGCTGACGGACATAAAGGCTTGGGCATTTCTAGGTATAGGTATATCTGTATTTGCAGCTGAGCTCGCATCTGCATGGATGCAAGGAATAGTTTGTATGTCTGGAATAATTGAGTTACCAAAGACAAGAGGTGCCGTTTGGATTCACACACTAATCTTGGCTTCCTACGTAGAGCTATTCGGAATATTAGGTCTAGTATTTGGATACATACTGCTAATCATAGTTGCTGGCCTACCAATATAAGGAGCGTAACATAGTAAAATCTAGACTTAAACTTAGGTGATATACATGAGTATAGAGAGTTTAAGAGAAGCAGTAATTAGGAAGGCCCAGAAGGAAGCTGAAAGAATAATTGAAGAAGCAAAAAGAAGAGCTGAAGAGATAATAAGAGATGCTGAGAAGCGTTATGAGTTAAGAGTGAAGAGACGTAGAGAGGAACTTATCTCAAAAATAACTAATGAAGAAAACATGAAATACATTAGGAAGGTTATGGAGCTAAACATTAAAATGACTACATTAAAGAATGAAATACTTAATGAAGTACTTAAAGGTATTGAGGAGAGGTTAAGAGCCAGCAATACTAATACTAGAAGAGAATCGTTGAGAGCATTACTTCGTGAGGTTCTGGGTTCTGGCATATTACCTCCAAATACTAAAGTAACTATTAGGGTAGTTAAACAAGACATGGATTTGATTAAAGAGTTGATTAAAGAGGAAGGAATTACAGCGATAGTCTCAAAAATAGAGACCTTAAGTGATGACTATATTGGTGGTTTAATTATTGAAACTGAAGATGGTTCCATAGCTGTAGATAATACTTATAAGACACGCCTTGAGAAGTTAAAACCTGAGATAACTAAGGTTCTTCAAGAGAAGGTATTGGGGACTTAACAGATGAATGAGAAGGACAATAAGTTTCTAGTTATGGTTAAGTTAAAGATGGATAGAGTATTCATTTTAGAAAGAGCTTTAGTAGTTAAGGATAAGACACCTCATAATATTGATGAATTTGAAAATATATTGAGAGATTTAAATTGTGATGTACTGACATGCCTTCAGTCAATTAGAGTGCGGGAGATTAAGACTGCAATTGATATATATAATGAAGTACTTAAGTGTTGGATTGATGACCTACATTCTTTAATTGAGCTCACATCACCTAGCGAGAATCTTAAAGAATTTATGTATACGTATGTTGAGAGATTCAGAATTGCTGAAGTTTTAGATGCTATCAGGGAGGTTAGTACAGACCGTCTAGATGGGAAGCACTACGTTCTTACTGATATTAATGCACTTAACTTAACACCTTCAAGAACCGTACGTGAATTTCTTGAAGATTTAAAATCTCTTTATCCAAGAACGTACAAAATATTGTCTAAAGTACTCATGAACTACATTAACTCACCACTTAAGGAATTAAATCTAGAAGTCATTGAAGAGAATGTGTGGAGGTCTCTTTGGTCATTGTTAAGTAGTATGACACTGAAATTAAGACCCCACATTAAATTACACTTAGTAGTGAATCATTTAAGAGATATGGAGCTTCTAGAACTGCTTATGAGGAGAGCTTACCTTAAGGGTGAGGACTTAAGTACATACTTAAGTGGTAAGAAACCTCTGATTACAAATATAATTTCTCAAGTAATTCAGAGGTCTCTCATAGATTTCGATACAGCCCTACACATCATTAAATATGCATATTCAATAAATGAGTTGAGGTATAGTCCATTAAGCTATGATAAAGCTCTCGAATACCTATTAGCTAAGGAGTGGGAAGCCCACATTGTTTCCCATTTAATTTACATACTAGATAATCTGGGTAGTGAATACTTGGTTAAGAGCATTGTTTCATGGTGGTCCTGGTATGAACACGTCATTAAAGGTACGTAAAGGCGGTATAGCTGTTATAGGTGATGAATTCTTTACGTTATCCCTTAGATTAGGAGGTGCTATTAAGCATTACATATTAAGTAAGAACCTAAGACGTGACGAATTGAGAAAGAGGGTTGAACTAATATTGAGTGATGTTTCTAAGTCTGCCATTACTTTATTAGTTATTCAGGAGAGTCTAAGAGAGGTGTTTAGGGAAGTGGAGCTACCTAAGGATGTATTAACGATATTCATTCCTAGTGTAGGGGTTAGAGCTAAGTTTGATGTAACGGAACATTATTTATCATTGATTAGGAAGTACTTAGGTATTTCCATAGAGTTAAGGTGATAAATATGGTTGTTGGTAGAGTATTGAGAGTTTCAGGTCCATTAGTTGTTGCTGAGGGTATGAGAGGTTCCATGGTTTATGAGGTAGTATACGTTGGTGAGGAGAGACTTATAGGTGAGATAATAGGAATGCATGAAGATAGGGCGTATATACAGGTTTACGAGGATACAACAGGATTAAGGGTAGGTGAGCCTGTTGAGGGTACAGGCTCACTACTATCTGCTGAGTTAGGTCCAGGTATTGTCGGTAAAGTCTTTGATGGTCTACAAAGACCCTTATCAACAATTGGTGAACTTGTCGGACCCTTCGTGAAGAGAGGTGTTAAGTTACCGTCATTACCGAGGAATGTTAAGTGGTATCTTGAGAGAAATAAGAACATTAAGGTAGGTGATAAGGTAGGTCCAGGCGATGTTATTGGTGTTGTACAGGAGACCACGCTAATAAAGCATTACGTAATGATACCGCCAGGTGTTCACGGTGTTATAAAGGAGATAGTTAATGATGGTGATTACACCATAGAGGACGTAATAGCTGTTGTAGAGTCTAATGGTATGAAGCACTACGTTAGAATGATGCAGAAGTGGCCTGTTAGGAAGCCTAGACCCTACATAAACAGGCTAGAACCTACGAAACCACTAATAACAGGTCAGAGAGTCCTCGACATGATATTCCCAATAGCTTTAGGTGGTAAGGCCGCCGTACCAGGCGGCTTTGGGAGCGGAAAGTGTGTCCCACCGGGTACACCGGTACTTCTGACTAATTGGGATCTAATACCGATAGATGAGCTTTACCGTAATGCAGAAGGTCGTAGGATAAAATTAAGCGATAAGGAGGAGTTAATAGAACTTAAGAAACCAATTAATGTTTTAGGGTTTGACGGTACGAGATTTAAGATGGTCAAAGCAACTCATATTTACAAGGGATACACCGATAAACTAATAGAGATTAAAACTTCAACAGGTAAAACTCTAAAGGTAACACCTAATCATAAACTACCAGTAATAGACTCGTACGGAACAGTAAGATACATCAGAGCAATAGATATAAGACCTGGAATGCACTTAGTTATACCAAAGAAGGTACCTTCAGTAGGTAATGAGCCTAGGATACCTATAGAGAAATTGGCTAAATATGAAGATGTAGTCAGCAAAGATGCGGAGGTTAATGAGAGAGTTAGAGAATTCCTCAATAAGTTAAGCATGAAAGATCTTAAAGAGTTATGTAATACTGTAGGTATATCACTAAGTACACTGAATGACATTAAGAAGAGGAGGAAGAGAAGCATACCTTTAAGACTAATAGTATCGATTAAGAAGACATTCAATGTTGATTTAGGTTCACCAAGAATTCTGGGATTACGGAGAAGTAAATTAAGTTTAAGAATACCATTGAGAGTTAGTGAGGAGCTAGCTGAGTTATTAGGGTTAATACTAGCTGATGGATCTATCGTTAAGAATAGAGTGACATTCTTCAATAACTCGAGTGAATTAAGGAGGAGGTTCAATGACCTTCTATACAAGACCTTTGGATTAAGGGGTAGAGAGAAGGTAACTAATACAGTTTACGCTGTTGAAGTCACTTCTTCATTACTGGCTAGACTTCTCAAGGAGGTTTTTGATATACCGTCTAAGAGAAAGTCAAGAAATGCCGTTGTTCCAAGAATAATAATGAAGGCGTCACCTAAAATCATAGCAGCTTTCATTAGAGGATTATACCTAGGTGATGGATCATTCCATCAAAGTACACTAGAAATCTCTTCATCATCACCCAAGCTAATATCGGGTCTCGCATATCTATTACTAAAGCTTGGAATACCTTACTCCATAAGTAAGGATGGGAAATATCATCGTTGTAGACTATTTATAACTAGCGTTAGGGATCTTAGGAAGTTCTATGAAATTGTGTTATTGAACGTAAGCAATTTAGACATAACTAAGATTAAGAAATTAAAAGAATACGTAAGTTCGAAGGAACTTGGTAGTATCTTGAAGGATGCTGTACCCTTAGACCCTCGCTTCCTGAAATTGATATACAGGGTTCTGTCAAAGAGGAAACTCGAGTCTGAAGGCATTAATATAGGCAATTACATATATAATGAGGAGAGACTAGGCTATAAAACCATGCTTAAGCTCGAACATATTCTAATGAGGTCTCTCAATGTTAGAGTTACTGAGGCATTAACACTTATTGAAAGACTCAAGACATTACTAAGTATGCTTAACTACGTAACATTTGAGAGGGTGGAGCATGTAAATGTGATTAAATATGATGGTGAGGTTTACGACTTAGTAGTTGAGGAAACACATAACTTCATAGGAGGAGAGGTACCAGTCATATACCATAATACGGTCCTACTTCAAACGTTAACTAAGTGGGCTAGGACTAGGCTTAACATCTATGTTGGCTGTGGTGAGAGAGGTAATGAGATGGCTGATGCGCTACATAGCTTCTTAAGACTTAAGGATCCTGAATCAGGTAGGCCGCTTTACGAGAAGGCGGTATTTATCGCTAATACATCAAACATGCCTGTAGCTGCGAGAGAGACTAGTGTATTCCTAGGTGTTACTATAGGTGAGTATTTCAGGGATATGGGCTATGACGTATTAATGGTTGCTGACTCAACATCTCGTTGGGCTGAAGCCATGAGGGAGGTCAGTGCTAGATTAGAGGAGATGCCTGGTGAGGAGGGATTTCCTGCATATTTAGGTTCTAGGTTAGCTGAATTCTATGAGAGATCTGGTAGAGTTAAGTGTCTTGGTAGACCTGAAAGGGAGGGATCATTAACAATTGTTGGTGCTGTATCACCTCCAGGTGCTGACTTTAGTGAGCCAGTAACTCAGAATACCTTAAGGTATATAGGTACATTCATAGCGTTAGATGTTGCGCTAGCTAATAGGAGGCACTTCCCAGCAGTTAATTGGCTATTAAGTTACTCACTATATGTTGAGGCACTAGCTAAGTGGTGGTCTAAGGAGTTCCCGAAGTGGAAGGAGATGAGAGATGAAGCTCTAAGCATTTTGCAGAGGGAGGCCGAATTAATGGAGATAGTAAGGCTAGTAGGGCCTGATGCATTACCTGATCAGGATAAGCTATTACTAGATGTTGCTAGGATGATTAGGGAGGACTTCCTACAGCAGAACGCATTTCACCCAATTGATTGTTACTGTCCACCAGAGAAGACTGTAAGAATGATGGATGTTATACTAAAATTCTATAGATTAAGTAGGGAAGCTCTAAACAAGGGTGTACCCTTAGAGAAGATTAGATCATTACCTATCAGGGTTAGGATAGCCAAGATGAAGGAAGTACCTTATGATGAATTCCCGAAGGTGTATAAGGAATTAATTAATGAGCTAGAAAGAAGCTTTAATGAGTTAATGAGGAGTGGTGAGTGAGATGACTACTGAAATGTATGTGAAGGAGGTTAGGAAAGCCACACGTGCAAGAGGTTCATTACTCTTCGTTGAGTCATTACCTGGTGTAAGGTATGGAGAAGTAGTTGAGATAACATTAGAGAGTGGTGAAGTCAGACTCGGTCAGGTAATTGATGTATCGAAGGATGTCGCAGTAATTCAGGTATTCGGCGGTGTTAGTGAAATTAACACTAAGGCTGCTAGAGTAAGGTTTAAGGGTGAGACATTAAAACTACCTGTCTCACTCGATATGTTAGGAAGAATATTCGATGGCTTAGGTAGACCTATTGATGGAGGACCACCAATAGTTCCTGAGGATTACTTAGACATTAATGGTGCACCCATAAATCCAGCAATTCGTGAACCACCTTCAGAGTTTATAGAGACTGGTATCTCCGCTATTGATGGTCTATTCTCAATTGTTAGGGGTCAGAAGCTACCAATATTTAGTGGTTCAGGATTACCGCATAACAGAATAGCCGCACAGATAGTGAGGCAGGCTAGGGTTAGGGGTAAGGAAGAGAGGTTCGCTGTAGTGTTTGCAGCTATCGGGGTTACTTATGAAGAGGCATACTTCTTCATAGAGAATTTAAGGAGTAGTGGTAATATAGAGAATGTTGTTGCATTCATAAATACAGCTTCATCACCAGTTATTGAGAGGATAGCTATACCTAGGGTAGCATTAACTACAGCTGAGTTTCTAGCCTGGAAGCATGGTATGCACGTGCTAGTTGTCATGACTGACATGACAAATTACTGCGAGAGTCTTAGAGAGCTTAGCGCTGCTAGGGAGGAAATACCAGGTAGGAGGGGCTATCCGGGATACATGTATACAGATCTAGCAACAATATATGAGAGGGCCGGCAGGATTAAGGGTATGAAGGGCTCAATAACCCAAATGCCTATACTAACCATGCCTAGTGACGACATAACTCATCCAATACCTGACTTAACTGGCTACATAACTGAGGGTCAGATAGTACTTTCAAGAGATCTTCATAGAAAGGGCATATACCCACCAGTCGATGTACTGCTATCACTGTCGAGACTCATGAAAGACGGTGTAGGCCCTGGTAAGACTAGGGATGACCATTATCAAGTATTCATGCAATTAATAGCCGCATACTCTGAGGGACAGTATCTTAGAGAGTTAACAGCTATAGTTGGTGTTGAATCACTAACCGAGCGTGATAGGAAATACCTAGCATTTGCTGATCTCTTCGAACGTAAATTCATAAATCAAGGTGAGTATGAAAGAAGAACTATAGAGGAGACATTAGATATTGGTTGGGAGCTCTTAGCTACATTACCTGAGGAGGATCTTAAGCTAGTTAGTGAGGAGAATATAAAGAAGTATCATCCAAAGTATAGGGCTGCACGAAGTATGAGGTCTTAAGTATGTCACAGCAAGTAATAAGAATTGCTAGACCGACTAAAATAGAGTTAATTAGGTTAAGAAGGAGATTAGCTATTGCACGTAGACTTCACAAAGTACTAAAGGATAGATTAGTAATTCTAACTCAGGAATTCATATCATTAATTAAGGATGCATTAAGTCTTAGGAAGGAGATTCATAAGGGTCTAGACTTATGTGATGAAAAGTTAGCTAAGGCTTTATCAGTAAGTACTTTAAGAGAGGTTGAGGTTTTAGCAACTACACTCTATGAGAGTTTCCAAGTAATAGTTGGTAGTAGAGTTTCAGCTGGTGTTCGAGTACCTCTACTTGATATAGAATTTTCTGAGTACTCTAACGCATTAACTAAGAAGCCATTATCCTTAATTGATGCTGCAAGATGTTACAGATCAATTATTGAGAAAATAGTTAAGTTAACTGAGATTGAGTACTCGATATATAGAATTGGTGCTGAAGTATCTAGGGTTAAGAGAAGAGTTAATGCTTTAGAGTACATCTTAATACCTAGATTAATAAATACAATTAAATTCCTTGAGATGAAGTTTGAAGAGAGGGAACGTGAGGATAAGATTAGGTTGAAGAAGGTTAAGGAGTTATTACTTAAAAGAGTTGGTGAATAAGTTGATAGAAGACGAGAAACTTCTTGAGAGGTACTTAAGTGAGGAATTAAAGGTAGTTAATAGATCACTACCCATAAAGAGAAAGACGTTAAGTGAATTACTACGTGAAGAGTACCCTCACGTATTGACTAGGGATGGAGGTGTTCATATGTTCAGAAGATCTGAGTTGAGATTAGCTTATGAACTCCTAGGTAGTGAGTTAGCAAGTAGGCTTTACTTACCAATAATCCTTGAGGTTAAGACCGAATTTAAAGAGACAGTCATGTGTGTTAATGATGCTGTAGCAGCTAAGCTAATTGCTAAGATTTTAGGCTTAAAATACTACGAATTACCTCTATACATATACCCCAAACAGTTAAGTGTGTTGAGAAGGTCTATAGGTACCCTAATACATTATGCATTCACATTTAGTTAGGATTTAATGGAACTTAAAAGTCGCTTAACAAACTCTTCAGGTGTCATGTTCTCTCTATAACCCTTAATTGTAGCTAAGTATACTTTATCCCTGTAAATAAACCTGACAACCTCTTTATCCCTACCTCTATATATGTCTAGTATCTTAATGCCGTGTTTTAATGCCTCCTCTTTATATTTACTAAATTTCTTCTGAGCCATACGTACCCCTCCATAATGGAGTGAAACTACTTTAAAACTCTCACTCACACAGTAGATTTAGGTGACGGCGAACACAGGTGGCTCGGGTAGCTCAGCCTGGAAGAGCGCGGGGCTGTGGACCCCGAGGTCCCGGGTTCAAATCCCGGCCCGAGCCCCACTTCTGGCGCCTCCTTAATCCTCTTTTCTAAGTAATTCAAGAATTTCATCTAAATACTTGTTTTCTGATTTATGTATTAACTCTATGATTTTCCTTCTCCTCTCATTATTAGTTTCATAAAGAAGCATCGTTATAAGTAATGCTTTAAGTAATTTATTAGCTGTAGCTATTTCATCTTTTAATTCCCTAATGGTACGTTCAACATCAGCTACTAATCCTTCCCATTCACTCAAAAGAGACCACGTAACACCTATGTTAAGAGGAAGAAAAACCTTCCTATCAACAAAGTATGTAAAGTATTAAGATGAAGCTCTAAGTTAAGTCATACTTAGTTTAAGTGAAAAACCTACGGTACTCCTGAGGGAGTTAACTAGGTTTAGTCACAATCCTTTCTCTTGTTTTAGGATAAACTATTAAGTCAACACTTACATATCTATAGGTGTTAGTATAGTGTTACATAAGTTCATAGTAAGAACAGGTAGGACCAAAGTCTACTTTGGTCCTGAATCTGTGAGTGAATTGAATGAGTGGGTTAAGAATTTTGATAGGGTGTTCATCATTACTGGTAAAAAATCTGCTAAAATTACTGGTGCATTAGATGATGTGCTATCCATACTTAGCAGCCACAACATTAAATATGAGCTATTTGATAAAGTATTTCCTAACCCTACAGCTAGTTTAATCAATGAAGCTTCCGAGCATGCCTGGAGGTTTGGTGCTGACGCAGTAATAGCTATAGGTGGTGGTAGTGTCATAGATACAGCTAAGTTAGTAAGCATTATCGTTAAGTGTGGAGGGAGGACTGAAGATTACGTTAGAGGTACTAAGAAGGCTTTTGACTCAATACCGTTAGCAGCCATAAACTTAACTCATGGAACAGGTAGTGAAGTAGATAGGTATGCTGTAGTAACTATTGAAGAGACTCATGAAAAAGTAGGTGTTGCGAGTGAGTACATGTATCCATCAATAAGTATTGATGAACCTAAATACTTAACAACACTACCTAGGAATCAAACAGTATATACAGCATTGGACGCGTTCTATCACGCAATAGAATCAGCAACTAGTAATGCGTCATCACCTTACACTTTAATGTTATCAGAAGAAGCAGTAAGGCTCATAGTTAAGTGGCTACCAATAGCTCTTAACGAACCTAAGAATATTGAAGCTAGATACTGGCTACTCTACGCATCAATGATTGCAGGTATATCTATAGATCATGGTAGAACCCACATAGTTCACGCTGTAGAGCATGCATTAAGTGGTCTAAAACCTAGCTTAGCCCATGGTGCTGGACTAGCCATTATAGGTCCTCAAGCAATTAAGTACATATATGAGTCAGTACCTGATAAGATGTATAGACTACTCAGGTACATAGATCCCGAGTTAGAACCTAAATCTGAACATGCTGATAAAGCCGCTAAGGCAATCACTAAGTTCCAACAAAGTATAGGCTTTAATGAGAAGTTAAGAGATTATGGATTTAGGGAAGAAGACTTTAATGAGGTTAGCAAGCTAGTATTTACAGCCATGAAGTACATACTGAGATTAGCACCATTTAACGTTAATGAAGTAATAGTTAAGGATATATTCATGAAGTCTCTCTAAAGTTTAACTACATAATAACTAACTGCTATTATAACTTTGGACATACCTCCTTTATTAATTCGCTTACTTCACATTTTTAGGTGTGAGGGAGTGAGTTACGGAAGTGTTAAAGAAATTGGTGAGGAGGTATATGTACCTGATACTAGCGTCATAATTAATGGTGTACTCAGAAGGTTAATTGTCGATGGCAAGATTAAGGGTAGGCTAGTCATACCTAAAGAGTTCATTCAATATTATGAAAATATCGTGAAGTCAGGAAGATCTATAGGCTACATAGGTTTAGAGGAAATTAGATTAGTTAAGGCTATAGCTCAATCTAAAGGCGTTAGAATAGATATCATCTCATCCGGTAGGAGATTTCAAGACAGTATTGACTCACTAATCAGGGATTTAGCCCTTGAGCTAGGTGCGACACTCATAACTTCATCTAAGGTTCAGCAAGTAGCTGCGGAGTCTCTAGGTATTAAAGTCATGTTCATAAAACCTGAAATGACTAGGTTAACCTTACTTGAGAAGTTCTTTGATTCGAAAACTATGAGTGTTCATTTAAAGGAGGGTGCTAAGCCCGTCGCAAAGAAGGGTAGACCTGGTCATTGGGTATTAGTTGAACTATCTAATGAGCCAATAACTAGAGAGGAGATTGAAGCTATAGCTGAGGAAATTATGGAGGCAGCGAGGATAACACCTGAAGCAGTTATTGAAGTTGATAGGTCAGGTTCAACCATAGTTCAGATGGGCGACTATAGAATAATAATTACTAGACCCCCCATGAGTGATGGCTGGGAGATAACTGCCGTCAGACCGCTAATTAAGTTAAGACTTGAAGACTACAAGCTACCAGAGAAGTTAGTTAAGAGGTTAGAGGAGAGAGCTGAAGGTATCTTGATAGCTGGAGCTCCAGGTATGGGTAAGACCACCTTTGCTCAAGCACTAGCTGAGTACTATGCTAGGAAGGGTAAGATCGTGAAAACAATCGAATCTCCTAGGGACATGAGGTTACCAGCAATAGTTACTCAATACTCTAAAGTATATGCTGATCCTGATGAACTCCACGATATATTACTACTCAGTAGACCTGACTATACCGTGTTTGATGAAATGAGGACTGATGAGGACTTTAAGCTTTACGTTGACTTAAGACTTGCAGGTATAGGCATGATAGGTGTCGTTCACGCTACATCACCTATAGACGCTATCCAGAGGTTCATAAGGAGGGTTGAATTAGGTATGATACCCTCAATAATAGATACTGTAATATTCATCGATTCAGGTGAAGTTAGGAAAGTTTATGAATTAAACATGACTGTTAAGCTACCAACAGGTTTGAGAGAGGCTGAACTGGCTAGGCCAGTTATTGAGGTTAGGGACTTCCTTACTGGTGAGTTAGAGTACGAGATCTACACATTCGGTGAGCAAACCGTCGTAGTACCCGTGAAGGGAGCTTTAGTATCGAGTATCGAGGCTAAGTTAAGAAGCATACTATCATCACTAATGCCTACAGCTGAGGTCAGAATTCAGGGTACTCAAGTAAATATAGTAGTCCCTAGAGAGGACGTAAGGTCATTAAAGAGATTAAAAAGGAAGTTAAGAAAGTTAGAGGATGAATACGGTGTTAAGATTAATTTAAGAGTTGTTTAATATTGGTAAGCCCTTACAGGAGAGTAGCTAAGGCTATTGATGAGGGCGTTAAGAATCCACCAGATAAGGCTATAGAGCTTGTTAGGTTAAGGAGGATTATTAAGTTGATATCCGGAAGTGGTAAGATCATATATATCGCATTAGGAACTACAGGTGATTACTTACTGATACCGAAGCTTTTCTGTACATGTAAGGATTTTGAGTTAAACGTTGTAATTAGGAGGACTAAAGGCACATGTTATCACTTAATAGCTCTTGAGCTTGCATTGAAGAGTAATAGCTTTAGGGAGTTAAGAGTTAATGATGATACTTTAAACGATATCATATATGAGATCCTATTTAGCGGTAGGTCTGTCACTCTACGTAAGAAACTACTAGGTATTACCTAAACTCAGACCCGGTGGAGGGTCATCAACACTCAGTGACGTGCAATTCTCATCATTTCCTAACTAATTATTACTAAGAATTTAATAAGAGATTGAGGAGTTAGTATTGTGAGGGGGAATTGTTATGGGTAGGAGGAGCAGGAAGAGATTTAAGAGGAGGATTAAGCCTCCTAGGAGATTACCTAAGATATTTCAGTGCCCTGCTTGCGGCTTACCTACATTAACTGTTGAGATGAAAACGTACACTACTGAGGATGGTGAGGAGAAGAAAATGGCTATGATAAGATGCTATAATTCTGAATGTGGTTTAAGGGCTACCATGAAGGGCTTACCCTCAATCTATAGTGAGGTTGATGCTTACGCTAAATTCCTTGACGCATTTAGTGAAGGTAGTATTGAGGTAAGTTATGAGCGTGGGGAGGAGAGTGAGGAGAGTTCATGAATACATAGCCTCTAAGATACGTAATGGTGAAGTACTTCACTTCTCACTAATAGATCCCGATAAGGTCTCGAATGATGAAGTGCTGAGGAAGGTTGCTAAGGAGTTAGTTAGTGCCGGTTCTGATGCATTCCTTGTTGGAGGCTCGCTAGGTGTTTCTGAGTCATCGGTTGATTATGTCGTTAAAATACTGAAGGAATACGAATTGCCGGTTATTCTATTCCCAGGTAATGTTTCAGGTATTTCTAGATACGCTGATGCTATACTCTTCATGTCCTTATTAAACTCTGACGATCCGTACTTCATCATTGGTGCTCAAGTAATTGCTGCACCCATTATTGCTAAGTACGGTTTAGAGACATTACCTACAGCATACATAATTATTGGTTATGGTGGTGCTGCAGGATTCATTGGTAGGGCTAGACCAATACCCTATGATAAACCAGAAATATGTGCTGCTTACGTACTAGCTGCTGAAATGCTCGGTATGAAATACGTATATTTAGAAGCAGGTTCAGGAGCGCCAAAGCCTATACCTAAGAAGTTCATAAGTTACGTATCAAAAGTGAGGAGTAATTCAGTATTAATAGTTGGTGGAGGTATTAGGGAGCCTGAAAAAGCTAGAGAGGTAGTTGAGGCTGGTGCAAACATCATAGTTACAGGAACCATAATAGAGAAGGATGTAGAGAGAGCAAAGAAAATTATAGAAGCAATAAAGAGGAAATAATTAAGAACTTATAACCCCATATAGGAAATCAACACCTGGCGGCGGTCGTCTAGCCTGGTCTAGGACGCCGGCCCCCCAAGCCGGCGATCCCGGGTTCAAATCCCGGCCGCCGCACCAAACAATAGAAACCCTTTCTCTAATACACCTAAGAACTCTGTAAGAGACTCAAACAATCATTCATACTACCATCTTCAACCAACATATCAGAAATGATGGTCTAGTAGTGCTTAGATACATCTGCTAAATTTATTGTGCTTCACACGAAGTTATATATGGGTAGAGATATGGCTAGAATTGTTCGCGCTAGGTATGAGAATGGTGTTTTGAAACCGTTAGAGAAGCTTGATCTTAGGGAGGGTGAGGAGGTTATTGTGGTGCTGAAGAACTTTGCAGGTTTCAAGGATGAGATCCCAAAGATTGTTGTTAGGACTAAGGAGGATCCTGTCGAGAGATTAAGTAGTGAGAGAAGGTAGTTCGATATTGAAATCTATGGTCATAGATGTTAGTGTTTTCGTAGACTACTTCATCGTTGTCGAGGGTAGGGAGGATAGGCATAGAATAGCGGTTGAGTTTCTGAATAAGCTATCGGATAGAGGTGCTATAGTCTATGAACCATTTGTTTTCGAGGTAGAGCTCTGTGCAGTTCTAGTTCGATACATAGAGCCTAAGTACGTTACGGAAATTCTTGAAGTAATACTTAACCATATAGCTATGATTAAGGAGGATGAACTTCATTCAGAAGCTAAAGCTATAGCTCTAAAGACAGGTTGTAGAGCAATTGATGCTTACTACATAGCAACAGCTAAGCTCGTTGATGCTATCTTACTGACAAACGATGGTGTTATGAAAAGTAATGCTGATAGAGCAGGAGTAGAAGCTTACTACCTAGCTAAGGACTATGAGAAACTACATAGAATTATATGAGTTGAAGTATAGCATGGAACAGAAGAGCTTCATAAAGCAATATGTGCTGAACCGAATTCAAGAACACCCTTACATACCTCACAATACCATGCTTAAAAGACGCTGATCATCATGGCTTAAATAATAGCATCGACTATCTCGACCTTTCATATCAGCAATCAAGTAATAGTTGAGGATACTATACGCATTGACTATTTGTTTAGAAGCTCTTTCATATCACCTGATATGGATACGTGCATATTGTTCTGGTCCCCCAAGCCTGAAGGGCCGTGGAAAGCCGGCGATCCCGGGTTCAAATCCCGGCCGCCGCACCAAACAATAGAATAATATGCTTCATGTCCAACAACTCTATGCGAGGCTCTAAGTGACTATTCTTATCGCCACCCTTCAGACAATGTGTATCGGAACCGATGGCCTGGTGTAGCACATAAGTGTATGTCCGTTAAACTTATTGTGTTTTGTAGTGTAAGTTATGTATAGGTTAAGGATATGGCTAGAATTGTTAGTATTAAGGTTCCGAAGGATGTTTCAGAAAGGGATGTTATACGTTGGGTTGCTGAGGGG
>Ga0190313_1000098_pt1 | contig 55520 bp, 39 predicted proteins | sample 4870071011_MG_FD_169989 | JGI IMG/M metagenome (GOLD analysis project Ga0190313, IMG submission 169989) | Hydrothermal vent sediment bacterial communities from Southern Trench, Guaymas Basin, Mexico - 4870-07-10-11_MG | ecosystem: Environmental > Aquatic > Marine > Hydrothermal vents > Sediment ...
GGGGAGGAGAAGGAGGGCGGGGGAGAATAATAAACCTGCAAAACATTTATTTACACCGTCCATTTCTTCTTTGAATGGATGAGCGGCCGCAGAGACGAGAAGGACGGAGAAGGCGAGGATTTCATACGTGTGCGTCTTCCGAACAAAAAACTCGGCGAGATGTACGGCATAGCGGAGCAGCTGCTGGGCGCCTACAAGATAAGGGTGATATGCGAGGATGGGAAGTCCCGGCTGGGGCGGATACCGGGGAAGATAAAGAAGAGGATGTGGATAAGGGAGGGGGATCTTTTGATCGTAAAGCCCTGGGATTTTCAGGACGAAAAGGCCGACATCGTTTACCGGTACACACGCACGGAGGCATCGTATCTGAGCAGAAAGAAGATGCTGCCGCCGCTCCTTGACCTGTTCTGAACCATGTGAGGTGTCAGGGGATTGGGAAGAAAAGCGTTTTCAGACGCCCTTGATTTCGCCCTTGCCCGTCTCTACGAAAAAAAGGGGGACAGGGAGTACCGTAAGACGCTGGACGAGGTCTTTGATCGCCGCACCCTCCTGGTGCTGGAAAAGCTCATCTCCAACGGGTATTTTGTGACCCTGGACTTTCCCATTTCCACGGGCAAGGAGGGAAACGTTTTCAGAGCCACAACAGAGGAAGGCGAATACATAGCGGTAAAAATATACCGTGTCTCAACAGCCACCTTCAAAACCATAGGAAACTATGTTGAGGGCGATCCCAGGTTCAAAAGCTTCGGCGGAAACAGGCGCAGGATGATATCGTTGTGGTGTTCAAAGGAATACCGCAACCTTCTCAAACTCCACGACGCAGGCGTGAGGGTCCCCCGGCCAATCCGCTCAATAGAGAACGTTTTGCTAATGGGATACATAGGGGACGAAGAGCGCCCCGCCCCCCTGCTGAGGGACGTGGCCGGTTTTCTGGAAGATCCAGAGGGTGTTTTCTGTGAGGTGGTTGATGACATCCGCAGGGCGTATATGGACGCACGCCTTGTGCACGCCGACCTCAGCGAGTACAACATACTCTGGTGGAAAGAGACGCCGTGGATAATAGACGTGGCCCAGGGCGTCGTTCTGAAACACCCGCGGGCAGAGGAGTTTCTCGTCAGAGACGTTAAAAATATATGCCGGTTTTTCAGAAAGCTGGGTGTGGATGTGGACGAAGAAAAAGTGCTCGCATATGTACGGGGCGGCGAGGACTGGAGGTGAAAAGCCATGCTGTACGCTAAGGTTCCCAGGGAGCGGATTCCTGTCCTCATAGGGAAAAAAGGGTCCGTCAAGAAGGAGATAGAGCGGAGGTCCGGGGCCGAGGTCAAAATTGACTCTGAGACCGGCGATGTGACCATAGTCGTGGAAAAGGCCAGAGACCCGGTGATGGGCCTCAAAGCCGCTGACGTGGTCAGGGCGATAGGCCGGGGTTTTTCTCCCGAGAGGGCCTACCGGTTGTTTGAAGAGGACACATATCTTGAGATACTGGACATCCACGATTTTGTCGGAAAGAGCAAGCGCCGTCTGCGCCAGGTCCGCGCCCGTCTGATAGGAACCGGCGGGAAGGCCAGAAAGACCATTGAGGAACTCACGGGCACCTACATCTCGATATATGGGGACACGGTGTCGATTATAGGAGATGCTCTGGAGAACAGCATAGCCCGGGAGGCAGTGGTGATGCTCATAGAGGGAAGCGAGCACTCATCTGTCTACCATTTCCTTGAGAGGCGGAGAAGCGAACTGATCGCCGCGGAGATGGGCTTTGAATACTATGAGCGAGGCGAATACGACAGTCCCGGAATAGAGGGCGGTAGCGAAGACGTAGACAGGGGCGAAGAAGGAGAAGGAGACGAACACGGAGATGAAAACGGAGATGGGGACGGGGGCGGGGAATAAGAGTGATGGGGTGATGAGCGCACGATAGACCTGACCGGCGTGGTGGCCATCGTCCTCTTGGGCCGTCTCCTTGGCCTCCCCTTTCTTAAAAAGGGTTTCCAGCCGATAATAGGCGAGGTGCTGGCCGGTGTTTTCCTTGGCCTCTTCGGTCTCGTCGCCCTGTCGCCTCAGATAGAGGCGTTTTCTGACATGGGAATACTCATGTTAATGCTCCTTGCCGGTCTCACCACTGACTACAAATCTTTCAGGAGACACCGCAAAGAGAGCGTGGCCATAGCCACCGGCGGAGTGCTCATGTCAATGGTCCTCGTCTTCTTCCCCCTGTACTATATCAACATGACCTTTCTGGGGCTCAGCCCCACGACGTCTTTCACAAGCGCCCTTTTCATCTCCGCCATACTGAGCAACACGGCAATAGAGGTGTGCGCCAAAATCTTCATGGAAGAGGGACTGGGCGATGTTAAAACGGTTGCCATAGGTGCCAGTTTCGTGGACGACATACTGGCCGTTTTTTTGATAGGTGTGGTGTCGTCTACGGTCCTGCTGGGAGAGAGCCCCACCCCAATGGACATAGCCCTTCTAACCGCCAGGGTGGTTTTCTTCCTCCTGCTATCATTTTTCCTGATATCATATCTCGTTGAAAAGCTGTTCAACAGGTTCCTGTCCTCCTTCGTGCGGAAAGAGAGATATCCTCTCACAGCCACCATCTTATTGGCTTTTGGTCTCGCCCTGATAGCCCGCCCATTTGGACTCCACGAGGTCATAGGCGCATACATGGCGGGTCTCATGATAGGAAAGTGGGGCAGCCAGGCCGGTCCCATGCTCAAAAAACAGATAGTGTGGGAGCACCTGATAAAAGACATAGACCCCCCTCTTAGAGCGATTTTTAGCCCCCTGTTCTTTGGATACATAGGGCTCGTATTCGCAGACATGATAAAGGGCTCTGGCGTCTCCGGCGTTGTTGCTCTCCTGGCTCTGGTGTTGCTGGTGTTCGCAATAGCGGGGAAGCTCTTCGGGTGCGGTGGCGTCGCCCGGAGGATGGGCTTTTCCAGAGAGGACAGCTGGCTTATAGGTTCTGCGATGGGCGGCAGGGGGGCGCTGGAACTCGTCCTGCTCCTTTACGGCAAAAACATAGGGGCGATAACATCAGACCAGTTCACAGGGGTCGTCCTGGCAACCCTCGGCACCATCATAGTGGCGCCGATGCTGTATTCGTTTGTAAGGAAGAGGGCCAGCCGGAAAGTCCCGGGGGAAAAGGCGGATTAGCGGGGTGGATTGGCTGCTGAAAGCCACCATACACGGCCAGTTCAAGGAGGGGATGGTCACAGGTGGCGGGATGGACATATTATGGGCGGAAATCTCTTAATACCACCAGCGGTTTTACTTCACGATGGGAGAAGCAGAGGGCGAAACAGAGCAAAAAGAACAGACGGAACACCAAATAGCGCTGCACACTGTTGAGCAGCATGTTCTCCTCGCAGGGATAATTGTCGCAGAGATCGGCGCGCTCTGGGCGGGGCTGTCGCACACACGTTTTTTTCTCTTCATAGCGTTCATACTGCTTTCTCTGACTCTAATAAGCCTCCGCTTTCCGCACTCGTGGGCCAGCATAATATGGCTGGCCATGATATACCTGCTCATTTTTTTCGGAACAACAACAGCCCTTTCCCTCACAGGGCAGACCATTTTGTCCCTGCCCATCGGGGGGGGCATGGTTTTCCTGGGGCTCTGGCTCGGAGGTCGCTTCCTGGTGCATGTGAAAATTTCCAGGGACAGAAAAAAAGACCTCTACTATGTGCCTCTCGGGCTGTGGGGGCTGGCCCTGGCGGTCTTCCTGGTGTCCTCTGCTCTTTCGGCGGTGGGGTTCTATCTGTGGGCGAAAGGCGGTGGGCTCGGATTGTACGTGGCATCCGAGGTCGTGCTGGCCTTTTCAATCCCGTATATGCTCCTGAAAACCGAGGAAATAGGGGTGGGAATACTCCACCCCGAAGACCTGATCCGCTACAGAGGCGAAGACAGGTGCCCAGAGTGCAACGCCATCCTGATACTTGAGAAAAAGAGGTGTCCCCACTGCGGCGCCACAACGGTTTTCCGGTGGTGCCCCATATCAGAGGCTTACGTCACAACGTGTCCAGCGTGCAAAGAGAGGGTCCTGTGGGGGCGCACATGCAGCAAATGCGGTGCCCCATTGCCCGAAAGCCCGACATGTCCTGGCTGTGGCCGCGTGGTTCCCTTCGGGGAGTGGGAAAACGTCGCATGAGACAGTGCTTTCTTCACCTTCCCCAGCACCAGAATAAGACGGTGCCAGAGCGACCGGTGTCACACCCGTTTTATTCTCCCCAGCGTAGGCTCATAGACCTCTCCGCGGTCCACGAGTATGTTCAGTCCTTCTTCCAGTTCCTCTTCGCCTATGCCCATCTCTCTGGCCCTGTCCATGATATCCTCCCAGAGAGCGCCCTGGGGCTTTGTGTCCAACTCTTCTATGATGGAAAGGATTTTCTCCAGCACCTCCTCGCCCGCTCCCGCATCTTCCTCCACGCCAAAAGTCTGTGAGGAGGCCGATGGCACATTTTCGTATTCGGGGAGCAGAAACTGGAGGGAGGAGATGAGCATGTCTCTATACCTACGCATGTTGATGTTCCCATACGACTCCAGGGCCATCAGAACGCCCTCCGCTATCTCTTTCCTGACGCCTTTCGCTATCAGCCCGTCCACCGTTGGCTCAGGTGTGTCCAGCGCCATGGAAAGGGCGGACAACCGCTCTTTAAGCGATCTGGCAGCGTCAAGAATCCAGTAGTTGTAATCCGCCTCCGATACAACTTTCACGCTCTCAGCTCTTATGGACGTGTACATCCTGTCCCCACCTGGTGGGGTATATGTCCGTATCTTTCCCACCACCGCCACAAAAGCAGGCGGTTTGAGGTTTGAGAGGACGGCCGCCGCCTCTCTCTGGTGCTGGCCTGCGAAAACGAAGAAAAAACCGGTAGGATCGTTTATCTTCGCCCACCACAGCGGCTCTTCTTCGGTGCCCTTGTTTTCCACGTCCACCAGAACGCCCATGGCGAGCAGCCGGTTGACCCTGGCGCCCGTGGGCGTCAGGATGTAGTTTGGCATCCTCTCGTCTTCTGCCCTGAGCAACTGGGCGGAGTCGCTGTACTCTCTGGCGAATATCCGCCACGCCACTTCTCTTTCCATTTCACAGCCCTCCTTCTATTTCCTGCATGAGTTCACGTGCCTCTTTTTCCACATCCGGCGAATAGAGGCGTGCGTCCTCGCCTATGATCATCACACCGTACTCGTCTTTTGTCGCGTTTCCCCGCACCTCAATGGGTCGGGCCAGGAGTTTGTTTATAAGGTCGTCCCTAACCACCTCAGGAGTCATTGCCTCCTGTGCCTCTGCCATGTACTCCTGGAGTGTTTTGCCGGCGAGCTTTTCGGTTATCTCCCTGTTCAACACCACGGTCACGGCACCTGTTCCGTCATCTATGACCCCTTTTATCCGGAGATCGGGCTTCCCATCCACTTTGCCATGGACCATGCACATGCTCTTCTGTACGACCCTGTTGCACTCGGGACAACGCTTTATGAGCCCGCTGCCCGGTTTGATGTCTATGAGGAAACCTCTCACGAGGACGCCGATGGCACCGCCGTTCTTTATCAGCCTCTCAAGTGAGATCGGGCGGAGACTCTTTATATCGTCGGCGGGAGGCAGAGCGTCGTCGTCCAGGCGCTCAATGGTTCCCCTGTCATCAAAGGTCAGGCGCGGAACGCCCCGCCAGGAATTAACGTACGCTCCGGTGACCCTGTAGACTCCGTCTCTCACTATGTCAAAATCTCCCCAGGCGGAAAAACGTGCCATCCCCGTTTCGTCACCACATATCCCCGATATGACCGTTTTGGTGGCTCCCTGGACCTCCACCTCTCTCTCCTCCACTTCTATCACACGGAAAGTGGCTGTGACGTTCCGCATTCCCTCGCGGAGCTCGCCTATCTTCGCTTCCACCGGCTGTCTGCCAAAAACAGGGGGCAGCAGATCCTCGTCTGCCCTTGTTATGCTGGTCCTCCGGCCCATGTTAACCTGGACCTGTCCCTGCCAGTCCTTTGTGTAGGCGTTTCTTATTTTCAAAACGTCGCCTTTTTCGTAGGGAAAACTCCCCTCCCAGAGCGTGAACGGAACGGTGCCCGTGTCGTCGCCCAGTATCCCATAGACTATGGTCTTGGGCCCGTCTATGCCCTCTATCTCCCTGGTGTTTGCCGTGACAACCCTGGCCACCAGGTTCACGCTCATAAGACCCGGTGCGAGGGAGGATATCTTCGTCCACTCAGAGCCCCCGAGCAGTCGTTCGTCTCCGCCGTATTTTTTCACAATACTGACCTTGGCAACGTCCAGTGGAACACGGTACTGTTCCACGTAGGTCCGGAGCTCGTTTTCCAGGGACGTTTCGTCCATTTCCACGTCTGCTGTTTCCAGCGCCTTTTTCAGTTCTTCCACGTGTGGTTTGTATGTTTCGTCTTCCATTTTTTTCACCTGCCAGCTCCCCTGTCTCCTTCCTCTTCGGGTGCCACGGGAGCGTTTTGACACCCTGATCGTGTTGCGTGTGGAGACAAAAAACGGGGTGGTATATAAACAAAGTTGTTGGGGTGGTGAAACTGGTGAAAGTGCGTTTTTCGGCGTTCCGCTTTTATACCAAAACCCTTTTCGCACCTACCAGGGAAAGAAAGGCGGTGTGAGGTGAAGGATATGGCGGCGAAAGAACAGGGAGACACCTATGACGTGGTGATTATAGGCGCCGGCCCGGCGGGCATGACAGCGGCAATATACGGTGTTCGGAGCGGCATGAAAGTGTTGTTGCTGGAGGCCATGATGGCAGGCGGCCAGGTGTCCGAGTCCCCCCTCATAGAAAACTATCCCGGTTTCCCAAAAACAGACGGCCCCACCCTCATACAGGCGTTCAGAAAACACGTTGAGGAATACACCGTGATAAACGAGGGCGAAGAAGTGGTTGATGTTGCCCAGGAGGGGGACCTGTTCCGCATAAAAACGGACTCGGCCGAGTACGCTTCACACGCCATAATCTTCGCCACCGGGGCCAGGCACAAAAAACTCGGTGTCCCCGGAGAAGAGGAGTTCGCCGGGAAGGGTGTGTCTTACTGTGCCACCTGTGATGGCTTCTTTTTCAGAGGAAAAAAAGTGATAGTGGTAGGAGGGGGCAACACCGCCCTGACCGAGGCCATGTACCTCCTTGACACGGGGGTTGATGTGACCGTTGTCCACAGGAGAGACGAGTTCAGGGCAGACCGCACGCTGTCTGAGCGGTACTTTGCCCGTGGCGGGAAGGTGATATGGAACTCGGTGGTTGAGGAGATAAAGGGAGATGAAAGGGTCCGCTCGGTGGTTCTGAGAAACAGGAAAGATGGCTCCGTTGAGGAGATGGATGTTGAGGGCGTTTTCGTGTCAGTGGGGATAGTGCCGAACAGCGATCTCGCTGTGAAACTTGGCGTCGCCGTGGACCAGAGCGGTTACATAATAACGGACAAACAGCAGAGAACGAACGTTCCGGGAGTCTATGCCGCCGGCGATGTGACTGGCGGGGTCAGGCAGATAGTGACAGGCTGCGGCGAGGGCGCTGTGGCGGCCATAACGGCATATGAGGAGGTCACAAAGCACCTCTGGGGCCAGTGATTCTGTCCACGAAACATTTTTATTCCCTGCTGGAGATGAGCATGCGATGAGCGTGCTTGCCCCCATGAAGACTCTGAGCAACCAGCAGAAGATTCTGGCCGGAGTGCTGGTTTTCACCTTTGTCACATCCCTGGCCGCCGGGGCCTACAGTATATCTTATGAGAAGAACAGGATAAAGTGTCTGGGCTGTCTGGCCCTCAGACCGGATGTTCCAGGGTTTGACGGCAACTGGTGGATAAACTACCCGGAGGGAGCAAAGGACGCCAGCGGAAAAGACAGGAGCGGACAGCCGGTAGACCACCCCCAGGAGATAGTTGACGCCCTGTCCAGTTACAAGGCCGTCTTTTTATTTTTCTATCAGTCCGACTGCACGGGGTGCAAAGAACAGTGGGAAGACATGAAAGAGGCCGGGATAGTAAAGGGCGACGAGGACAACGGCCAGATGGACAAATACTCCCTTGACGTCGTTCTTTTCACACTAAACCTTGACCGCGGCAACCCAGACTACAGCAGGAACATGGAGTGGTTTGAGACATACGACGCTTTCAACCAGAGAATGACCCCCACCTCCGTCTTTTTAACGCATTACAAAGGCGAGATAGGGTGGTACAGCGTTGCCGGACAGATGAGCGCAGGGGAGGTTGATGGCATACTCAGTATGGCAATAAACCACTGACAACGAACCACTGAACCCCTGACAACGAACTATTGACACCGCCGCCTGATTTATTCGGCCTTTCTGGAAGACCTGTCCGGCACGAGGATGGTTTTGCCCGCAAACTTCATTTTCAGGGCCGCTGTGGGGCACACCGCAACGCATCTCCCACACAGGATGCACTCGGTGCTCCGTGTGTCGTTAAAGATGTTAACGTCCATTGGACACGCTTTTATGCATAGGTTACAGTTTATACACTTGTTCTCATCATAGCTGAGCGAGAGCAACGAGACCTTGTTCATAGGCGCAAAGGCTGCTCCCAGCGGGCACAGGTATTTGCACCAGGATCTGACCACCAGCAATCCCATTACGAACCACACGAACACAAGAAACATCTTCACAGCGAAGAGCCTGTCAGGCCGGTAGCCCCCCTGCAACAGGGTGGGGATGGTAGCTGTGATACCCCCTATGGGGTCTATGTCTGTGAAGATCATCTTGCCGCTGGCATAACTTGTGACAGGAATCAGGACGAGTATTATGTACTTGTAGAGCCGTGGATTTATGCTGTACCCTTTAAAAAAAGAGGGTATAGGGGTCTTTTCCAGCGCTCTCCCGATGGGCTCTATCACAGGCCGGAAATACCGGCGTATGTGGAAGATTATCTCGTTCAGAAATCCTATCGGACACGCCCACCCGCAGAACCCCCTGCCGAAGAGCAGGGTCATTATGCCAAGGAAGGATATTATGTACAGCAGGACCACGACTCCGAGCGGGAGGATTGTGAAACTGTACTCCAGCAGTCCGATCGGACACGCCGCCCACGCACCCGGACTGGCCACACAGAAAAAATACGGGTACATCAGACCAGTCATGGGCACGCCCACGAGGGCCAGCCACGAGATTATGAAGAAGAACGTCTGCGACGCCAGTCTCATGCTCCGAATCCGCATGTGCAGTAAAAACACCTTTTGGTATATTTAGGTTGTTGTCTATTGCAAAAACGAACGCAGAGTTTATATACGGAATAGTGGTGTTTTGCTCTGGTGAGAGAATGAGGATATCTGTTAGAGGCGTGGCATCTCATGGGTTTTTTGGCGGACGGCGCCGTGGTGTTTTGTTCTTTTTCTCCGTGTTTGTTCTGCTCCTTTTGCCGGTTTTTTTGCCCCTGTCCATGCCCGGTCTGTCGCCTGCCGGGGATGGGGGGGAGGATTTTAGGGTGGTGTCTGTGGGGGTTTTTTCTGGAGGCGGTGTTTCTGGCGGCTATGTCTCCGGTTCGGTGGGTGCGGGGGAGACTGGCTGGTGGTCTGATTGGGTGAGGGACAGGAATCGCAATCACATAGACGACCTGCTTGAGAACCTGGACACTGAAAAAGTGGACCCTTCCCGGGTGATAGTTGATTATTCCAGGGAGCCTACGGCGGCTGACATTGCCAGTCTGAGAGAGATGGGATTAGACGTGGTCTATGTTGCGAGACACATAAACGCTGTTTTTGTTGAGGGCTGGTCGTATGACACTCTCCCGCAGGTCGTCTCTTTGCCCGGTGTGGTGATGGTTGAGGCGGACGTGATCAACAGGGTTTTTCTTGATGTGAGTGCGAGGGCGATAAAGGCCAGAGACAGCGATTTGTACAGCGGCGTGTGGACTGATTTCAATCTCACAGGCGAGGGCATAAACATAGCGGTCATGGACACAGGTGTTGATGACACGATACACCATGCTTTCACGGGGAAGTTTGTGGGCGGGGCGGATTACTCCCGCCGCCTGGCTTTCACAAATGTGAACCCCAACGACGACGACGGCCACGGGACCTTATGTGCTGGCATCGCCCTCGGTACGGGGGCTGACATTGACAGCGATGGAGACGGCGAATACGATTACATAGGAGTAGCGCCGGGGGCAGGTCTGGTGGATGTTAAAGTCATGGACCGCCTGGGGACTTCCACCAGCACACAGATAATAGCGGCCATGGACTGGTGCATAGACCACCTGGACGATTACAAGATAAGGGTTTTGAGCGCCAGCTTTGGAAGCAGCACCCCATCGGACGGAAACGACGCCGAGTCCAGAGAGGTCAACGCCCTGACAGAACACGGCATCGTGGTTGTTGCGGCGGTTGGAAACGATGGAACCGCTGGAATCCCCGCACCTGCGGCGGCTGATATGGCGATTGCAGTGGGGGCGGTTGATGACAGGAACACCGTTCCAAGGGAGGACGACATAATAGCATCGTACTCAAACTATGGGCCGAGGACAGGAGGCACCAACGAGACGAATCTAACCCTGGCGGATCTCAAACCTGAGATTGTGGCTCCGGGAAGCAACATAACTGCGCCTCTTTTCAACACCTTTTCCGCCTACACAACTGCTTCGGGAACCAGCATGGCCGCCCCCCACATAAGCGGAACAGTGGCTCTGATGCTTGATGCCAGCCCTTTTTTGTCAATAGAACAGATAAGGGACATTCTGAAATCAACTGCGGAACACCGGGGCACCCCTTCTTTTCCCGAAATTGACCCATATTACAACGTCTCCTATGGGTGGGGCGAGGTGGACGCATATGCCGCTGTCAAAACAGCCATGGAAACGGCCCCTGAGCCCCTGAACCCGGTTGTCCATGTGATAAGCTCCACGGCAGCGGAGATATCCTGGAGCAGATACAACGGGACAGGGTTCGGGAACTACACCCTGGTCGTCTCAGAGATCCCATCCTGGATGGCGGATACGGTGGACCAGACGGCGGACCAGACGAATTCTTCGTCTAACTCAACGTTTGAGACCTCTTTCCGGGTGGTAGTAAGAGACAGGTTCAACACGTCCGTCATGTTTGATAATCTTTCCGCCGGAAAATCGTACACTGTTTCTCTGTTCGTCTACGGGTGGGGTGGAGAAAATTACACGGCTGGAGATGTTGAGTTTGCAATGCCAGATGGCGGAGGAAGCATGTCAGCCATCCCTCCAGAGGCGTATATTGATGTCATATCGCCCCAGGTGGCCATTGTGGGAGAGTACGTGTTTTTCTCAGGCCACGGAGAAGATGTGGACGGCAACATAACAGGGTATGCGTGGTACTCGGACATTGACGGTCTCCTGTCCACGTCAAAAAACTTTTCAACGGCGTCTCTCAGCCCCGGAAACCACACAATAACATTCAGGGTCGTGGATGACACCGGCCTCTGGTCCCATAACGCCACCTCATGGGTGCTGGTCTACACACCTGTTTCAGACGTGCCCGTTCTGAACATATCAGAGCCGGAGAACATGAGCGTTTTTGTGCGTGGAGAGATAATCACTTTCCGGGGAAACGCATCGGATGCGGATGGACTTGAATCTATAACATATGCCGTGGACGACGGAGAGTGGACCCTGGCTCACGGCCTGGAAATCTGGTGGTTCCGTGTGGAGACATCCTCCCTTGAGCCAGGAAACCACACGGTCTGGATAAGGGCTGTGGACGTTGAGGGGAATAACAGAACAGTATGGGTTGAGATCCAGATGATCCCGTCGCCAGAGGAGATCGCCGGGGGCTTTTTAGTCTTGGGAGGCGCCTTTTGTGGTCTCCTGGGGTTGCTGTTCGTTGTTTTCATAGTGGCGGTCGCTGTTCTTTTGTCCAGAAAAGGGAGATCTCCTCCCCCGGCCCCTGCTTATCCCCATGTTTATCCGGGCCACGGGCAACATTTTCCGGTAGGGGAACAGGCCTACCAGAGCGTTGACGACCAGACCAATCGCCGTTCGGAACAGTCGGCACCTGAGGATAGATACTCTTACTGGCATGAGCAGGGTGGGATGGGAAGAGGTGGTGGCAGGTGACCCCACAGAGGCGAAAAAAGGTCAGGGTTGTTGCTCTTAGCAAGAAACCTCTACGCGAGTCGAGGCAGCGTCTGGCGGTCACAATAGCGCTTCTCATGGTGGTTCTCCTGGTGTTTTCGGCCACTGTGTATTATCTTTTGTCCAGAAGCAACAGGGGTGGGGGTGGAGAGGAGGAACTTGTGGCCAGGATAGACCAGTCTCCTATAGTAAACCTCACCGCCGGGGTTGCAGAGGCATATGTGTGGGTAAAAGAGGAATTCACTCTCTCGGCGTACAACAGCACGGGCCCCATAGACGAGTATGTGTGGGATATGAACGCTGACGTGGACACTGACCACGACGGAAACCCACGCAACGACAGAGACAAAACGGGGGTGGAGATAACCTGCCGCTATGACAGGGCGGGGGTTTATACTATCGTCCTCTGGGTCTTTGATGCCCGGGGCAACTTTGACAAGGCACAGGGAAAGGTGCACGTGAGCTACCACTACGAGAATATATCAGGCCAGACCACGGGTGCTGGAGATAAGTGGACGTATGATTTTCTGGTTCCCAGCGACACAGAGACAGCCACGGCCGTGAAAACCATAGAGGTGATACTGGTATACCCGGCGGGCACCCTTCCTCCGAACCAGCTGAACCTCACAGTATATGATGGGGCGGATAACCCTGTCGTGAACGGCACCTACGAGGAGAGGAATGAGGATGGAAACGTCGTGGTATACTGGCACATATCCGCCCAGTGGCTGGCCGCATACGACGCTGGTACGTGGACGGCGGAGGTGACCCAGGTCTCGCCGGCCCTGTCATCTGTCAGCTTTACATTGAGCGTGTATGTGCTGTATTGATAGAAACTGTTGAATGCAGGAGAGGAACTGTCATCCATGGAGGCACCGTGCATGAAAATCTCCATACCATATGGAAAGAATGGTAGCGTTGACGTGGAAGTGCCCGACTCCCGTGTGGCAGGGGTCGTACGTGCAAGAGGGCTCTCAGGCGGCGGAGACGAAAAAGCGATTTTTGAGGAGATATATGCTCATCCCGTGGGCATGCCCCCTTTCCATGAGTGGCTTGAGATGAGGCGGGAAAAGACGGGGAAAACGGACATCGTTGTGGTTGTGAACGATGCCACCCGACCAACTCCGACTGCCCGCGCCCTGGACTTTCTTGAGGACAAAAGTCCCGGGTGGGTTGAAGTCCGCTATGTGGTGGCGTGTGGGAGCCACCGTCCGCCCACGGAAGAAGAGTACCGGCGCATCTTTGGCAGAGAGAGGTATGAAAGTGTGAGGGACAGGGTTTTTTACCACGACGCAAAAGACCAGGAAAACCTCGTTGAGGTGGGGGAGACTCCCTCCGGAGAAAAGGTTGTTATAAACCGGCTGGTGGCAGAGGCGTCCAGCGTCCTGGTCATCTCGAGTGTTGAGCCCCACTATTTCGCCGGTTTCACAGGCGGGAGAAAGTCCTTTTTGCCGGGTGTGGCAGCCTATGATGTTATAGAGCGGAACCACAGCATGGCGATACGTCCAGAGGCCCGTTCTCTCGCGTTGAAGGGAAACCCCGTACACGAGGGCATGGAAGAGTTTGCTAGGGTGGCGGCGGGAGACAAAACGTATGCTTTTCTGACTGTTGTTGAGCCATCAGGCAGGGCTGTTGGGGGTGCATGCGGTGACATCTTTCTCTCGCTTGAAAAATGTGTGCCCCTGGCAGAGGAGATATACTCTGTGCCCGTTGAAAGGAAGGCGGACGTGGTGGTCACGGTGGCCAACCACCCGCTGGACATAAACCTGTACCAGAGCCAGAAGGCCGTTGAAAACGGGAAACTGGTTCTCAGAGACAGCGGGGTGCTTATACTGGTGGCGGAGTGTCCGGACGGGGTCGGGCCTGACACCTTTTACCGCCTTCTGTCCTCCGCTCCCTCTCCTGAGGAGGCGCTGGCCGAGATAGAGAGGAGGTACAGGCTGGGTTATCACAAGGCGGCCAAGCTGGCAGAGATTCTCACATGGGCGGAGATATGGGTCTACACGGACTTGGATGCAGAGGTCCTGGAAAAGGTTCACATGAGAAAGGTCTCCGACCTCCAGGGGGCCATAGACGAGGCGCTTGAAAAAACCGGTGGGGACGTGCTTTTTTTGGTGGACGGGAGCATGGTCGTTCCAAAGGTATCAGAGATATAGCCAGAGGAGGACTGTGCCTATGGCCAGACAGTATGGGGCAAAGTATTTCAGCGCCCCCCTCCTGACGATCCTGAAGAGGAGTTTTATGCTCCCATAGCCCACGATGGAGGCGACGAGCCCACCCACAACAAGCGTTGTTATTTCGCCGTTTCCCGGCGGCGATGTGACAGTCTCATAGACTGTTGCTCCCGCTATGAGGGGTATTGATAGGAGAAAGCTCAGCCGGGCCGCGTTCTCTCTGGACATGTGCATGTGAAGCCCGGCGGATATGGTTATCCCGGACCGTGAGACGCCCGGGAACACGGCCAGGACCTGTGCCATTCCCATTGCAAGTGCATCCATGAGCGATACTGTTTGTTTTATGTTTTCTCCCCTGCCCTTCCCTGCTCCGGCCGATGTTTTTTTGTCCACAAAGTGTGTGCTGGCCAGCACCAGCCCTGTGAATATGAAAAACGCGCCGAGCGTGCTGGGCTGGGTAAAAGATTTTTCAGCCAGATGTTTGAGCAGGAAACCCCCTATTGCACCAGGTATTATGCCCACTGTCACCATGTATGCCATCCTGGCTTCCATGTTCTCCTCGGGAGTGGGCGGCGGCTGGAAGGTGAAAAGTCTTTTCAGAGCGACGGGCAGTCCCCGGAGGACGCCCAGAACATCGTCCCACAGGGCGACAACAACCGCTACGAGGGTGCCTAGGTGGAGGGTCAGGGTGAAAAGGAGAGGGGGCTCTTCTCCGATCAGCATGTACGAGAGGGCGAGGTGTCCGCTGCTGCTCACGGGCAGCCACTCAGTCAGCCCCTGGACAACCGCCAGGAACACCGCTTCCAGTATGCTAAGGGTCATCGGATAAACAAAGCGTGGGTGGTATAAAAGTGTGCAGGTGTGCTTTGAGGTGTGCTTTGCTTTATACGATTTCTATGTCAAAGACGGCGTGGACCTCGTGGGGTGCGTATGGGCGGACGACCCTTGAAAAAACAACCCTCGCACCATACTTTTCATACTTTTCTTCCAGATGGCTTTTTTTCTTCTCCAGCGTTCCCTCCGGTATTATCGTGTACAGGTGCACTGTGCCTGTCCCCCTGAGGGCGGAGACGGCGGCGGGGAAGAACTCCTCTGCTCCGTGTGGCAGGTTCATTATGACCCTGTCCACGCCCAGGCCCGGTGATACCTTCCTGGCGTCACCCACGTGTGGCTCAACGTTCGCTATTCTGTTGAGGGAGATGCTCTCCCGCAGGAGATCTATGGCTTGGGGGTTTATGTCAACCGCGTACACCACCTCCGGTTTTCTGTGTTTTCCGATGACCAGGGCGAAGGGGCCCACGCCTGTGAACATGTCCAGCACCCGCTCCCCCTCTTCAACGAGTGTGGCAACACGCCAGTGTTCCGTGGCGAGGCGGGGGCTAAAATACGCCCTGGCGAGGTCAACAACGATCTTCACGCCGTATTCAACGTGTATGGTGCGTGTTCTCTTTTCGCCTGCGAGGTGGACCAGTTTTCTTATGCGGTAGTCGCCGGCCACCCCCAGGTCCATGTAAACGCTTTTTATGTGGGGGCTGAATCTGAGCAGTGCCTTCCCTATCTCACCTGCATATTGTTGTGCCTCCCCAGGTATTCTTATGACCGCTATGTCTCCGATGATGTCAAAAGACGAGGGGAGACGGTCCACAACCTCTGGCGGAAGCGAGAGGAGCTGTTTGTAGGTCGTCGCCTTTTCCTTTTTTTTCTCAAAGCGCCTTTCACAGAGGAAAATGCTGTTTCTTCCGGCACCACCCCCCCTTTCACTACCACTCCCACCACACCGGTTTTCAACAGGGACGCCCACCTTTCTCAGCAGTTCTTTTGCCTCCTCTTTTTCTCCGGGGGCGAATATCAACGGCAGAAAAACCCGAATAACCTTTTCGTTGGCATCCTTTTCTTTTTCCATGAGGAGAGTTCTGTCCAGTGCGTTGGCTTTCAAAAGTTTTTTACGCACCTCTTCCACTCTCTCCCGTGGGACGGAGACGCAAAGGACGGTCTTAGCGGTTTCTTCCATGGCGGAGGAATAAGATATGGGTAGATTAATATTCATCGGCCTGGGCCTCACAAAGGACCACATAACACTGGGAGCCATTGAGCGTGCCAGAGAGTGCGACGTCCTCTTCGCAGAGGAATACACGTCCAGAAATATAGGCGGGGGACTTGAGATCCTGGCCAGCAAAACAGGCAAAGAGATATCTGTTCTCAGCCGTGAAGAGGTTGAGAGCGGAGACGTTATACTGAAACGTGCACGCAGCCAGACGGTTGGTTTTGTTGTTGCTGGTGACCCTCTCGCGGCCACCACCCACATTGAGATAAGGAACCGCGCCAGGGACATGGGGGTTGAGACAGAGGTCGTCTACGGCGTGTCAATTCTCTCCGCTGCACCGGGGGCTTTTGGTCTCATGCACTACAAGTTTGGGAGAACAACCACACTCCCATATCCCGAAGGTGGTTATCTACCAACGAGCCCCCTTGAGGTGATATACGAGAACATGAAAAGGGGGTTGCACACCCTTGTTTTGCTGGACATAAGGGCGGACGAGGGACGCTACATGACCGCCTCCGAGGGCCTCAGAGTGCTGCTGGAGATGGAGAAAAAACTGGCCGGGGGCCCAAACAGGATAACCCCTGACACGGTGGTGTGTGCCGGTGCGAGGATCGGGGCGTTGCCGGGGACCGATGCCATGCCTGAGAGAGCGGTCGCAGGCCGGTTAAAGGACGTTATAAGCGTTGATCTGGGCCCGCCGCTGCACGTGCTGGTTGTTCCCGGAAAGCTGCACTTCGTTGAAGAGGAATCGCTGCGACAGATATGGGTTGGACAGGTATAGGTTGCTGGACAGGTATAGGTTGTAGGGCAGAGGTTGGCCAGAGATGATCAGATATCAGACAATTGGTGTCAGTTTTATGTGAGGCAGCCCTTTTTCTTCGTCAACGGACACAGCGTATATAGGCGTGCTCGGTTTTATTCCATATATCACGGGGCAGTTGTCTATGGTGGTCATTTTGAGGTATATGTCCGCCATGTTTATGACCTCCTGTGCCATCTTCAGCCCCGGCTTCAGTATTCCCACGCCCAGGTTCTGGCTTATCTTCAGCTTTGCTACGCCTGTCAACAGCTCGTTTATCTGGATCTTGTTCCCCATCAGGTACTCAAACGTGTCAAATCCGGTGTAGTCCAGGATAGGTTTTCCCTCAAGGGCTCTCATGCCCGTTTTGTAATTGTTTGGCGCCTCTCTCGGGTCGCCCAGTGCCACAACATATGGTTTGTTGCTCCGGGGTATGAAATGGTCAAGTATCCTGACGTTGTTGTCAAACAGCTCCTCCGGGATATATTCCACGAAGTCCTGTCTTATCGTCTCAGGGTGCTGTCCTCCAGGGAGAACAGCTGTTATTCCCCCGCCGCCTGTCAGAAAGTTCAAAAATAGCGGGCGGAGAAACGCGTGGTAGTGCGGGTTTTCCACGGTGCTGTCTATTTCCAGTATGGTGTAGCTGCCTTTCTTTATGCCTCCGCCGAGAACCCTGTCCAGGTCTGGTATCCCGGTGGAATAGTATCCCTCCGGGTGGGGCATGTGTTCCCACTGCACCTTTTTCTTGTATTCCCTTTTAAAGGGGCCAAATAGAGTGAATTTACCACCCGTGAGTGTCAGGAGATATCCGGGCTGTTTTATCTCTGTGGCTCTGAGTTTGTGGATGACAATCTCTCTGACGCGCCTGTTCTCTCTCTCCCACTTTTTGAACTCTATAACCCCATCAACAAGGTATTCAAGGTTTTCAGCGGACGATTTTTCAAGCACAAAGATAACGTTTGTGTTGCTGTTCTCCACGAGGTCTTTCTGGAGCGTGAGGACGAACTCTTCCATGTCAAACCCGTATTTGTGGGTGACCCCCTCAACGCTGTCCACGACCACAGTTGCTCTATCCGGGAGTATGAGGTCCACCCGCTCGTAGACTCTTTCTATTTCCGGCACCCTGTTCTGCTCCAGTAACACGTGGAGCATTTTTCTGCTTACCTTTGTTGGGGTCTCTTTTTCTGGTGTTATTGACTGGAGGAACTCCCGTGCTGCCTCAACCTTTGTGTCAACGTGCTCGTGTTCTATCTCTTCGTGCTCTCCGGGGTAGAGTGCCTCCAGCAACACTTTGCTTGAGTCAATTATCCTGGCTTCCATATCCTTTTTTCTGAGCCATGGGAAGTGGTGGTAGAGTGCTTCGTCTGAAACCCTGGTTGAGAGGTATATGCTCTTCTCCGGGTCTGTCTGTTCGTCAAGGTACTGGAGGGCAAAGGTCGTCTTACCGGTACCCGGCGCTCCTTTTATCATCAAGCTCATTCCGCCGGGCCCGCTGAAAAAACGCACTATCTCCTCCGGTATAGCAGTCTTTTTTTTCACGATAACACCTCCTTGATGCGCTTTTTGGTCTGAGCGGCGATATCAACGAGTTCCTGTGGCTGTTTTTTTCCGAAAAGCACGAGAAGCGCTTTTGGGCTCAGGGGGGTGCATACCATGTTCCCGTCGGGGGAAGAGAGTATTATGGCATCCGGTTTTTCCATCGCCAGCCCTGAGAAGATGACCTCTCCCGCTCCCAGGATGGTCGCACTGAGAGTGCTGAATGTATCAACCTGGGACGGGCTGGGGAGGTTGCAAACTATCGGGATGCCGTTTCTTGATATGACACCCGCTATGGTAACCCCCTCCCCGCTCAGGGAGTCCAGTATTTCTTTGAGTGCGTCTACTGCTGCCATACTCATCACTCCAATCCTCTATCTCAGATGGAAACATCTCTTCCGTGCTTATGTGTTTTTATATGTTTTGCTCCTGCGGCTTCTGCGTTGTGCTGGGACATACGCACATGGGCAGATAAACTTTTTGGGCAATCCGTGAGCAAAACGCAGGCATAAAGACCGGCAAGTGCCGGGTCTGTCAGGGGCTAACCCATCTCATGCGCAGGTAGATGATTTCCTCTCTGTTGACCTCTTTGCCCTCTTTATCGTTATCTGGAGATGGTGTGGCGAGCAGGAACTCTTTTTTGACTCCGTGTGCGAGGCGAACTCCCCTGCTTATCTCGTGCCAGGAAAGCGTCTGCCCCTGGGGGATGGAATGGACCAGGAACCGTGCATGTCCCTGGTCGGGGTGTATGTCATAGGCCCTGAAATGGCTGCCATATTTGAAGCCGGTCTTGGGTATCAACCCTCTCTGTCTGAGGTCTGTGTAAACCCGTAGGCGGAGGGCGAAGAGAGGCTCTATTTCGTCTCCAACTTTTTCCAGGTCTTTTTTTTCCAGCACCTCACCGCTGGCGCTATCAACGACTCGGAGCCCCCTGTCCATAAGAAACGCTCCCTCTACCAGAGATATCTGGATGGCGTCCCGCATTTTTTTTCCGTAAAACCCCCACGAGAACAGTTTTTCGCCTGCGTCCTCAAACACTATTATTCTGTCTCCGAAAAAAACACCCGTTCCTTTCCATCCAGGCGGGACGGGGGAAGGCAGAAATCCCTCCGGGTGCCGCATGGAGAGGGCATAATATGTGATGTCGCCCTCTTCATCCACAATCGCCGCCATGACATTCTTCCCCAGAGAAAACCCTCTTTTTACTGTGGGCAGGAGGTCTTCCACTTTTACAGGCCATCTCTCAGAGAAACATGTGACCCAGAACCCTGGGAGGTCTCTCCCGGGCCAGCTCCCCCGCTCATAGACACGGAAATCTGCTTCCTCGCCCCACCACTTTGTTATGAACCCTCTGGTACGGAGATCCCTGTAAACCAGGTATCGTATCTCAAATCCTTCCACGGCGCTGGAAAAAAACCTGAAAGCGCTCTCAAACCCCATGGGCCCCCCGCCTGTCCCCCCTTCCTTTTTATCTTTTTCCAGGAGGGTTATCCTGCCCACCTCTGTTAGAAAAACCGTCTCAAAGGGGTCCAGGACGAGCCGTCCGCCGCTCCCAGGGGTTCCAAAGGCGCCCTTGTTGTGCACCCTGCTGGCGTCTTTTTCGCCGGCGACGACGCTCACAATACCCGCATCCCTTTTTTCTATCACTGCGACGGGTTTTTCTCCATTTTTCATCGCACCACCCTTATTCACGGGAGAGGGTGACGCCCCTCTGGCCCTGGTATTTTCCGCTCCTCTCTGCGTAGGTTTTTTCCACGCCACCTGAAACAACGTGGAAGACGATCTGCGCAAATCTTTTTCCCACTTCCACTCGCAACATGTCGGTTGAAGAGTTGAAGGCGGCGAGGGTGAGAGTTCCCTCAAAGCCCGGGTCAACGAGGCCAAAAGAGGCCAGGACTCCCCTTCTGGCCCACGAGGTTCTCAGCCAGAGCTCCCCCGCAACCCGGGGTGAGAGGCGCACGTACTCAACCGTGGAGACGACAAAGCGGGACATGGGGGGGACATCAACCCATCCGTCGTTCACGATGGCTCCTTCGCCCCTGTCCGGGAGCATCACTTCTCCTATTGAAAGGTCGTATCCGCTAGGTGTCAGGTTTTTCTCCGAAAACGGCTCTATTTCCACCAATCTTTTGCTCTTTATCTCTGCGTCGGACAGTATCATCGCCAGCCCATAAGTGCACAGGGGAAAAAGGTTTTGGAAAAGGTCATCTCTTTTCTTTCGTAAAATGGTCCACGAGATGGATAAAGGCGTTTTTCATCTCCCGTATGTCCTCTTCCATGTCGCCTATCTTGTCCAGTTTTTCTTCAATCCTCCGCATGGTCTCTCCAAACTCACCGTATTTCACGTCCAGATACTCAAACTTTTTAACGGTCTCTCTGTGAAACTGTTCTGTTTTTTCAATTGATGCGTCCAGTTTTTCACTTATGGTGTCAAGCTTTGCGCCAGTCTCACTGAACCCGTATTCCATTTTTTGTCCGAGTTGGTCCATTTTTTGTCCGAGTTCGTTGAAGCCTTTGTCCATTTTTTGTCCGAGTTGGTCCATTTTTTGTCCGAGTTCGTTGAAGCCTTTGTCCATTTTATTCCCCATTTTTTCAAACCCGCTGTCTATCTTGTTGCCCAGGTGTTTGCCCATCCATGAAAAAGCCAGAATCCCTATTTCGCTTCTCTCAAGAATCTCCTTTTCGGCAGGAGACATGTCATGTCCGTATTCAACGACAAAAGAGGGAAACTCCTCAGAATCCACTTTGTGCTCATGCACTTTTACAGCATGGACGTCCGGCTCAAGTGGGCCATCGCCTTTAAGCTTTAGCGACTCAATGAAAGAGTCCATTATTTCTTCCGGTGCCAGGGCGATTATCTCCACACTCCTCCCATCGTCCAGGTTTCTCACGCGCCCCCTGACGCCGAGTTTGAGAGCCATGGACCTGACATAGGCCCGGTATCCCACGCCCTGGACAAACCCAGAGACAACTATGCGTTTACACACAAGAGGGCTCATAGCCCACACCTCATTCTTCAAAACAGCAGAACTACTACTTAAACCTTCGTCACATATGTTCCCGGCATATGTGTTTTAAATGTGGACCCGGGGGGATTCGAACCCCCGTCCTCGGCTCCGAAGGCCGAAAGGATATCCAGACTACCCCACGGGTCCTTTTTGCCTGTGGGTGGTGGAACGGGTTTTGTTGCTGTGGCGGTGTGGGCGGTGTTGAGCCAGGTGTGATGGGGGTTATGGGGTTATGAAGCCCCAGGGGTTATTAACGCAGGGGTTATTAACGTAATGTATATATAACGTGCTTGCTATGATGTTTATGACGGCGACAGGTTGTCTGTGTGATGTGGAGGATGTGAGATGGGCGACGTAGAGGTCTCGCTGTTTAAACGGGAAGAGACGGAAGAGGCGGAGGGTGCTGGGGAGGAAAAGGAGAAGAAGAACCCTGTGGAGGTTTTGGAGGACGTTGTGCGTTTGCTGCGGGATGGTTATACTGTTGCTCTGCGTAAGATTTCCAGGAAGCCGATAAAGATTCTGCCGCCTGTGGGAGCGATGGCCCTGGAGCTGGAGGCAGCTGAGAAGGAGCGTGGATCTGTTTACACGGAAATTCCGCCGTTGCCAGAGGGTGTTGAGGAGAGGGATTTCTATGCGATAAAGGCGCCTTATACCTATGCGAGGGTTTATTATAACCCCCGGAAGGGGGAGATGATCTATGAGCCCATCGAGCCCCAGCTTACTGAGAAGGAGAAGAAGATCATAGAGCTGTTGAAGGACAGTTTTGGGCGCACCCTGGGGTATTCTGAGGAGGGAGAGGGGGGTGTGAAGGACAAAAAGGAGTTTTTGTTGGCCAGTGTTGACAGTTTTCTCAAAAGCAGGAACATCCACGTTGATGATGTGGCCAAGGAGAAGATAAAGTATTACATCGTCCGTGATTTTGTTGGTTTTGGTCCCATTGATCCGCTTATGAACGATGAGAACGTTGAGGATATTTCGTGTGATGGCAAGGGGATTCCGATTTTCATTTTTCACAGGAAGTATGAGTCTATAAAGACCACTCTTAAGTTTGATACTGATGATGAACTGGATTCCTACGTGGTTTCTCTGGCCCAGCGCTGTGGCCGTCAGCTGAGCGTTTCCAACCCGATACTGGACGGGACTACGAGGGAGGGGCATCGTATCCAGGCAACGTATTCTTATGAGGTTACTACCCGGGGCTCAACTTTCACCATCAGGCGTTTCAAGGAGAAGCCTTTCACGCCGGTTGATCTGATAAAGTTTCACACGGCTTCGCCTGAGATGGTGGCTTATCTGTGGCTGGCTGTGGAGCACGGGGATTCCATGATGGTCATAGGGGGTCCCGCTTCCGGGAAGACTTCTACGTTGAACGCCATCATGTTGTTCTGTCCTCCCACCGCAAAGATTATCAGCATGGAGGACACCCGTGAGATCAACCTGTATCATCAGAACTGGATTCCCGGTGTCACAAGGAGCGGGACCGGTGAGAGGGGGGCTGATGGCAAGGCGGCCGGCGAGGTGGACATGTTTGATCTGGTGAGGGCTGCTCTGAGGCAGAGGCCAAACTATATCATGGTGGGAGAGGTGAGGGGCAAGGAGACGTATACGATGTTCCAGGCCATGGCCACGGGTCACACCACTTATTCCACGATGCACGCTGATTCTGTTAAGAGCATGGTCAATCGTCTTGAGAACCCGCCCATTAATTGTCCGAGGATTCTTTTGAGCGCTCTGAACGAGGTTGTTATTCAGAAACTGGTCCGTGTCGGGATGAGTGAAGTGAGGAGGATTACGAGTATTGTGGAGATAGTGGGTTTTGAGCCGGAGACAAACGAGTTGATAACCAACACTGTTTTTGAGTGGCAGAGGCGTGGGGACAAGTTTTTGTATCGTGGTCACAGTTTTCTGTTTGACAAGATCATGGAAATGAAGAATTTGACCCACGAGGACATGATGGCCGAGTTCAGGCGGAGGGTGGATGTGATACGGTTTCTGGTTGAGAACGACCTCAGTGAGTTTGAGGACCAGGTCAAGTGGATTGTCAGCTATTATAAGGAGCCAAATGAGACTATAAAGAAGATACGGGACCAGATGGGGTGGCATGAGGAGGCCGAGGAGATAGGGGGGATGTTCTGATGCCGGAGGTCGGCGACCTTTTCAGAGAGCTTGAGGTGGGCAAAGAGGAGTTGCTTAAGACGAAGGAGATCGGGGGCGCTAAGGAAGAGCTGGGCCCTCATCTTATAAAGCTGCCCAGGGGGGCTGTGGCTCATTACATAGAACTCACTCCGTTGCAGGAGATGGCGTGGCGTTTGCTCGGTCCCATTGTCAAGCGAAAGTACACTCAGAACCAGGAGCTTGAGCTGAGCCTTTTGCGGGCGCATATGAAGATAAGGCCGGAGGAGTATATTGCCTATGTGTGGTTTTTGACGATTATAACCGGTGTGGTGGGCGTGGCCATGGCGGTTTTTTTCATGGGTGTTTTTTCGGCTTTTCTGGGTCCGCTGGCGTTTTTGATAGGTGTTTTCATGTTTTTGCTTCCTGTACTGACGTATGTTGGTCTTATGAGCTCTCCTGCTTCCAGGGCCAAGGTGCGTGCTAAGGACATTGATAAGAATCTTCCGGCGGCTATGAATTTCATCTCTGCTCTAGCGTCGGCCAATGTTAACATTGACGTTATTTTCAAGGAACTGTCCCGGCAGAAGCTGTACGGTGAGATACGGGAGGAAGCGGAGTGGATAACCCGTGACACCGAGCTGTTGGGCGTGGACATAATCACGGCGATAAAGAACGCGGCTATCAGGTCTCCCTCTGAGAAGTTCCAGGAGTTTTTGCAGGGTGTCGTGACAACCACCACGTCCGGGGGTCAGTTGAAGCCCTATTTCATGAACAAGAGCGAGCAGTATGAGAAGGAGGCAAAGCTGGAGACAAAGAGCCGGATGGAGACTCTGGGTTTGATGGCTGAGACGTTTGTCACTGTTGGTGTGGCGTTTCCGCTTTTCCTGGTTATTATAATGGCCATTTTTGCTGTTATAACCCCCAATCCTCAGATGATCATTATAATGCTTTACATGGTTGTTGCGGCTATGTTGCCCGGGATTCAGATCGGTTTCCTTGTTGCTTTGAAGGCGATAGCGGGTTAGGTTGCAGGTGACAGGAGATGGATGGAATGGCTGGCAAAAATAAAAGTGCTGTCGCAAAGCCCGGTGCCGGTTCCCGTGCCGGGAATGCGGTTTCCCCAGCTGAAAAAGTTGCCCGTGTACGTGTCAGGGAGACAAAGGACTGGGGAAAGATAGTTCTGATAGGCTCTGTGGTGGCTGCTGTTGTTCTTCTCATGGTGGGTATCGTTGGCCAGCTGAACCCGGGTCTGTTGCCCATAGGTGTTATTGATGGTATTATTTTTGCCGTTCTGGCCATCACCGGCCCCTATGGTTTTTATCACCAGTATCAAGTGAACAAAATAAAGAAGATAGAGAAGTATCTCCCCGATTTTTTGAGGGACGTGGCTGAGGCCGGGCGTTTTGGTATGACCCTGGCGGAGGCTATAATTGTCGCCTCCAGCGGGAGGTATGGAAAGCTGACGCCCGAGATAAAGAAGATGGCGGCCCAGATAGAGTGGGGTGTGCCCGCCTCTGAAGCGCTGCGGCTTTTTGCCGAGCGTGTGAACACTCCACTTGTGAACCGTGTGGTCTCTATTATTGTCAAGGCGTATGACGCCGGTGGTAACGTCGCGGACGTTCTGACGCTTGTATCTCATTCGGTGAAGGAAGAGCAGTTGACGGAGAGTGAGAAGCGCATAGAGATGGGCACGTATGTTATCGTGATTTACATAGCGTTTTTTGTTTTCCTCGTGACCATTCTGATTATGAACCAGCAGTTTTTGCCCAAGATGGCCGAGGCGGGCAGTGCTGTTGCTGCCGGGGCGGGGGGCGCTTCTGCTCCACGGTTAATAAACGTGGAGGCTATTAATCAGATAAAGTTTCTGTTTTTCATATCGGCCATTGTTCATGCCATCGGAGATGGGTTTGTGGCCGGGGTGCTGCAGGATGGAAAGATTCTGAGCGGGATGAGGCACAGCTTTATTCTCACCCTGGCCGGGTATATTGCGCTGATGGTTGTTGGCGGAGGCCTGTGATATGGGCGATATGACGTCTGAGAAGGAGATACTGGACCTGTTGCGGGACGAAGAGAGAGAGGAGGAGAGAGAGGAAGAGGGGGAGGGCTTTTCAGGGACCGCTTCTGGGGGGGAAGAGGCCGGAGGAGATGAGGGGGGAGAGGCAGGGGGCGTGTCCCGTGTGAAGTTTTCGTGGAAGGACAGGGGGGCCATGTTCCTTCTCAGTTTTAAAAAGCCTGACAGGATAAAGGTCCTTGTTCCCAAGGGGGCGTATGGCAGGGCGTCCCACGAGGGAGAACCTGTGACCCCCATACCCAAGATTGCTGAGAAGCACATAAACGAGATAGAGGTCATGCCTATAGAAGAGCCGTATTCCTATGTTCGCATATTGTACGACAGCAAGGCGAACGAGTATATTTATGAGGCCATTGAGCCCCCTCTCTCTGAGGAGGAGAGGGATCTGGTCCAGGTTTTGAAAGAGGCCATAATTGATGGCATGGAACATGTTGAGGCGGAGTCCCTTGAGGAGAGGAAGGAAATTTTGCGTGCGGCAATAAAACGGCTGCTGAGGGACATGCACATAGGCCTGGACCCGGTGGCAGAGGAGCGGGTGATGTATTATCTTTTGAGGGATTTCATCGGCTATGGTCCAATCCAGGTCTCAATGATTGACACAGAGGTTGAGGATATTTCGTGCGACGGCGTGGGCATCCCAATCTTTATCTATCACCGAAAATATGGTTCCATACGTTCCAACATCATTTTCAACACTGCGAGGGAGCTGGACTCTTTTGTTGTGTGGCTGGCTCAGAGGTGTGGAAAGCACATAAGCGTGGCCGAGCCCATGCTTGATGCCACTCTACCGGATGGAAGCCGTTTGCAGGAGACCCTGGGGATGCACGTGACGAAGAGGGGGAGCAGTTTTACCATCAGGCGTTTCAAAGAGAACCCTTTCACGCCCATTGATTTGATAAAGTTCAAGACGATGAGCACGGAGATGATGGCTTATCTGTGGATCGCCATTGAGAACGGTCAGAGCATGCTCGTCTGTGGTGGCACAGCGTCTGGCAAGACGACGACGCTTAACGCTGTTCTTTTGTTCATTCCTCCGCAGATGAAGATTGTGAGCATAGAGGACACCCGTGAGCTGAACCTCCCCCACGAGAACTGGATTCCTTCTCTCACGAGGAGTGGTTTTGGGGCAAAGAACCCCATAACGGGCAAGGCCCCTGGCGAGATAGACATGTTTGACCTCCTGACGGCTGCTCTGAGGCAGAGGCCCCAGTATATCATGGTCGGAGAGGTGAGAGGTGCCGAGGCGTACACCGTTTTCCAGGCGATGGCCACGGGTAAGACGGCTTACAGCACTTTCCACGCCGACGACGTGCAGGCGATGATTCACAGGATGGAGAGTGATCCAATCAACCTGCCACGTGCTCTCATAACCGCTCTGGACATAGTTTTGCTCCAGGCCCAGGTGAAGGTAGGCACGAAGATGACAAGGCGTGTCAAGGGGTTGCATGAGATCGTGGGTCTGGACACGGAGACGAACGAGATCATCACCAACACCGCCTACAGCTGGAACCCGGCGGATGACACGTTCACGTACAGCGGTCACAGTTATGTCTATGACAAAGTGGCGGACAGCAGGAACTGGAGCAGCCGGGAAATGGAAAGGGAGGTCAAAAGGCGTGTTGATATTCTCACGTATTTGAGGCGTGTTGGTGTCCGGGGCTACAGGGATGTGGCCAGGATGGTCTCAAGCTACTATGACCGCCCCAAGGAGATCATAAAACTTGTGCGTGAGGAGCTGCAGAAGGAGAAGCCCGGGGATATTTTTCAGTACTTGGAGCAGGAGTAAGATGGGTGAGCCGGCGGTGAGGGGTGGGCCGGGAGTGTGAGGTCTGTGGGTGGACTATGGTGGTGGAGATAAGCACAGGGGAATAGGGAAGGTGAGGGGGAGAGGCGGAGATGTTTTATTTTTTCTCCTCTTCCTCTTTTTTCACCATTTTTTTGACGACTTTGGGCTTGACGGGCTCCGGTTTTTCTCCGGGCTTTTTGGCCACGACCACCTTTTTGGCCACCACCGGTTTTTCTCCGGGCTTAGCGGGTACGACGACTTTTTTGGCCACTGCTTTTGGTGGTGTGACGACCTTTTTCACCACTTTTTTCTCGGGGGGCTGTTCGGTCTCCGGGGCGGGCGCCGGTGGCGCTGTTGTTGTCGTAGGCGACGGTTCTTCTGTCTTTTCCTCTCCTCTAAGGAGTTCTCTGAGTTCTTCTTCCTTTAGCGGTGCGCCCTTTTCTTTGGCCTTGGGTCCTTTTTCTTCTCCCGCCGCCGGCCCGGCCGGTGGTGCGGGCGTTTTCGTTGTCTCTTTTTTCTCTTTTTTGAGCACCACGCCACACTTGTGGCATATCGTTGCGTCTGGCGGGTTGAGTGAGCCGCACTCCGGACACACGACTGGTTTGACCTGTGCCCGTTTTTCTTCTTCCATGGCGAGCCAGTCCTCAAAGCTAATGTACGCTGGCTGCTGTTTCCACCACTCCTGGAACTGTTCGTCTGTGAGCTCTTCTCCCTCTGGAATTCCGAGTTCTTCTCTGGCTTTTTCTTTGAACGGGGCAAGGAACTCTTCGTACTGTTTTCTCATCTTCTCTTCGTATTCCTCTTTTGTGAGCGGCTGGGTGACGAACTCGGCTCCACACTCTGGACAGCTCTCTGCGTCTATTGGTATCCAGGCGCCGCAGACACTGCACTTTGCCACGTCTTTTTCAAACTCCACGCCACACTTCGGACACTTCGTTGAACCCACCGGTATAAGCGCACCGCACTCTCCGCACTCCACGAGCCGTCCGAGACCGTACCTGTAGAGGTACATGGAGACGGCCAATATGGGTATTACTATGACGAGTATTATAGCTATGATGGCCCAGAGCGGGAGCCCCGTCTCTTTTACGGGCGGCACAAGGGTAACCACTGGTCTCGCACCCGGGCCAAGGGAGTATGTTGCGTTTTCATATGACAGGGTCACGTCTATGTAATAGTTGTCTGTGTCAGCGGGGGCTGGGATCTCAACGTAGAAGGAACCATCAGCGTTCGGGTGCACAGGTGGCGACTCGTAGTATGTCTCCCCGTTTGACCTGTACAAAAACACCGCTATATTGGCCCTGGCAGTGTCTGTTGGTGGTGGATATATGTATCCTGTGACTGTGATAGGCTTTCCTCCCACTGTGAACTGTGCTCCACTTCCGGGGGTGTATAGGTGTATCACAAACGGTGGCAGGGTGACGTTGACTGTGTCGTTGAATGCCAGGTTGTTTTTCTCGTTGAACTCTGGTATTGTTATGTTGTGTCCCTCCATCTGTGGGTTGACTACCACGGTTATGTTGTGAATTCCGGCCCCATAAAGCCTGAGGGTCACATTCGCTTCCAGAGAGGTTCCCGCTGACAGGTTCCATGTTTTTTTGTTTGTCCCGCTGTCCCAGATGAGAGTTCCGTTGGTTATGTTCCCGTCGTAGACAGCTATCCACACGTTTCTTGAGTCGGATAGACCGTTGTTTATGAGGGTGAAGTTGAGGGTGGTTTCCATACCGTCCACGGGCGTCTCGTAGAATCTCACATTGCTGACCTGGAGGTCGGGGCGTGGGTCGGGGAGCGGGTACTGCATTATGTTGTTTGCGATGTTTATTTCGTGTATGGCGCCGTCCGGGTTCACGGCCACATAGACTGTGTGGTACTGGGCCATGACATCGTTTTGTGTGACGTTGAGGGTGGCTGATACCGGCACAACAGCACCGGGTTCCACAGGACCGCTGATGGTCTTTTCACCGAACACCTCTCCGCTGTCCATCTGGCCGTTGCTGTTTGCATCTTCGTAGAACACCACGTGGATGTCTTCCGCCGCCTGTCCCTCAACGTGGACCATCACGTCCATCTCAACGTTGTATGTGTCTATTACCAGGAACGTGACGTCCTGGAACGATATGGAGAGGTCCCTGAGGAGTGTCACGGTTATCTGGGTGAATGCCTGGTTATCTGTCCAGTTGTACTCGTCCGGTGGAGTGGTGTGGTAGGGGTTGACGACCACGCCGATCTGGAAGGTGACGTTTGGCTCCGTGGTTGATGCCACCCATGAGGTAGATGCCTTTCCAACGCTCCCCGGCTGTATGGTATCTATGGTGACCTCCTGTATGAACTCGTCTGTCTGGCTGTCATATTGCATGTTCTCGTTTCTGTCAACGAAGAACCAGACGACCACGTTGGAAGCGGGTTTTTCGCCGGTGTTCTCCACCCTGGCGGTTATGTTGACCACCTGTCCGTCCTCTGCTTCTCTGTGAGACACGTCTATGCTGCCGGGGTTTATTGAGAGATCTGCTCTTCTGTAAACGATGAGATTCCTGGACAGGACGTTGTTTGTCTCGTCGTATTCCCAGACGGTGCCATTGACGTCAACCACAACGTATATCGTGTGTGTGCCGGCGATGCCCTCTGATGGGATGTACCACTCGCCCACCTTTGTTGGAGCTGTTGACTGTCCTGCGCCCAGATATTTGCCTTCCACGAACCCGAGGAGGTGGCTCTCGTTACCCACCTCGTCAAGGTAGCAAGAGATGTTGAAAGTGGCTGCCACGTCTCCGTCGTTTGTCAGTATGGCTTCTATGGATATGTAATCTCCCTCTGCCGGCTCGTCTATTGAGAACTCTATTGTGGATGGGACAAGGTCGCTGAGCGGGAACACACTAACATCCGCTGTCCCTGTGTTGTTGGTCTCGTTTTCTTCCTCAAGGTAATATGGGTTGTTGTCAGGTGGGTTGACATAGACCTCCAGTGTGTGTGTGCCAAACACCGCCTCCGTGAACGTCCTTGTGACATTTATCCAGACGGCCTCTCCGACGTCTATCTCATCCACGAGGGTTTCGTTAAACACTTCTCCGGTTGCCAGGTCTGTAAAGCGTACGAGGACGTTGTATGCGGTGCTTATTCCGGTGTTTGTTATCTGGGTCCTTACGATTGTGGAGTTGAACCTCGGCAACGAGGCATCATCAACGGACACAGGCGGGTCAAGGTCCGGTTTGACGTCGGATAGCACGAACTCTATGTCCCTGACGGTTGGTATGGGCTGGCTGAGTGAGTCCGGATAGGCCGGGAGCGGTGGGTCTATGGGTGCCATTGCATAGTGAGTGTCCCCTCTGACATCTGTGAATGTCACGTTTATGTAGTAGTTTCCAACGAACGTTGAGATGACCCCCCCGCTGCCTGATGGCGGTGCGTAGAGCTCGTCTGTTCTGAGAGCCATGAGAACGCTGCCATCCACACCCGTCGAGCGGCTTATTCCGTCAACCACGCTCTGGGGGTCAAGGTATTCTCGGGGCTCCACGACGGCGCCGGAGATCGGTCTGTTGTTTGCATCATAGACATACACCCTGACCCACGCTTTTACGGTCACATGGGCGTTTTCCTGTAAAGAGAAGTATGGGACGCGACAGTTTGTGAACACGCCATACGAATTGCCGCCGAACTTGTATATCGGGTAGTAGAAGGAGGTGTTGGTGGCGATGAAGTCAACGTTTATGCCGCTGGCGCTTTCAAACACTCCGTTGAGTGTGAAGTCCACCATCCTGATGTGTATATCAGAGGCAGTGCTGCCGTCTTGAGTCGTCGTTTTCACAGAGACCTGGGACGAGAAAGAGCCGTCCTCTGCTACGAGGGTTGCGTTTCCTTCAAGCCACATGGTTATCGCATAATTGGATGTGAGGGTTCCTCCGCTGAGGAATCTTATCGTTCCGTTGTCTCTCACTATTATGTTGTACTGGTCGGGGGCGGATTCTCTCATGTAAAGTGTTGCCCCTACCACGTTCAATGTGCCGTTGTCTTTTATGAGGATGTATCCCTGCTGGTAGTAGCTGCTCGTTATGTTCACAACAGTGTTATCGTCTATGACCAGGTCCAGGTTGCCCCCTCTGTAAACTATTATCCGGGTGGAGATCTGGTTGTCTGAGGTTGTGCTCTCCGAGATGTCCTGTGTGTCCACGCTAAATGATATGGTGTGCTCTCCGGCTCCCGTGGCATTCCACTGTGTTGTGATAACGATGGACGCTCCGATGTCCAGATTTATTGCGGTGTTTCTGTCTGTTATGACTGTGCCTACGTTCACCTCTCCATCCCAGAAAGCATAGTGTATAGTGCCGTTCGCCCACGCCTCGCCCAGGTTCGCTATCTCGGCGTATATTGTCACAGTTTCTCCTTCAAATGGAGCGGTCTCGTTGAACCACACCCTTTCTACCGTCAGGTTGGCCTTTCCGAGGACGGTAAAGGTGGAGACCAGGTAGTTGTTCGTCTCATTCAGCTCCGATATACTGTTTGTTGGGTCCACTGTCACGTTGAGGTCGTGTGGGCCCGCTGGCAGCTGGAGAGTCCAGTCAAACAACACGTATCTATCCGTGTTAGCCACGAAGTTTGGAACGGTTTTTGTGCCTATGGTGGTGCCTGTTGTCTCATCCACGAGTGTGACATACACGGTTCCTGTGGCATCCGCTGTGCCTGAGTTGTTGAGGGTGACGTTTACTTTCACCTTTGTTCCGACCACGCCGCTGTTGACCGGGTTACCGTTGTAGTAGAAGGCCATGTCTATGACCCGGAGGTCCGGTCTGGCCGGCTGGATGGTCATGGCCAGAGTGGCGTTGTTGTTTGTTGTGTTTGCGTCGGCGGGGGCTGTCAGCGATGCATATACGTAATGCGCTCCGTCCGGGTATCCTGTTGTTGACCACTGGAAGGACAGGTTTTTGGTTTCTCCCGGGCTGAGGTGTACGCCGGTTTCTTTGTGTATGAGGTCGCCTGTTGTCTCGTTTCCGTCAATGAAAAAGAGTATGTCAACGGTTGTCTCTGTGGGGCCTGTGTTGTTTATGATGGCGTAGATGGTCACGGTCTCCCCGGACACGGGGCTTGTTGTTGAGGCATATAAAGAGTAGATGTATGGGTCTGGTTTGACAGAGGAGAAGACCAGGGTCACGTCTTTGTTTGTGTCCAGGACGACTCCTTCGGTGGAGTCAGATGTGTTTGTGCCGTATACGCCAGTCACGGAGTAGCTTCCGTAGAAGGTTTCTTCTGTCCCGTTCCACTCTGAGCCCAGGAGTGTGAAGGTAGCGTTTCCCGTGGCGTCGGTTGTTCCGGATGTGTCAAGCGTTGGGGTCAGCATGTTTGTGACCTGGACTGTTGCCCCGGGTATGGGCATTCCGCCGGCGTCAACAGTTCTTACACGCAGGTACCAGTATTGCTCCACGTATGCGTTCTGGTCAACTGTTGGGGTGGTGGTGTTTGTTAGTTTCCCGGTGGATGTGTTTGTGAATGTTATGGAGGTGTAGGTGGAATCCCTGGATTCCACGTTTGATGTGCCGTAGACGGTCAAACTGTTAGCCGTTGTGCCGTTGATATATGTGTTTCCTGTGTAGATTTCAAGGGCTGAGATACCGAAGGAGCAGTCGTTTATAGCAATTGTTCCTGTTGTGTTGAAAATGGCTGTGGCCGATGGCGGGGCTTCTATGGACCCCCCGTTGACGTAGAGAGACCCGTTTGCGACGACCAGGAGTTTCTCCCCGGCACCGTTTATCTGGAGGGTCCCGTTTATTATCAGTGTGCCGCCTGTTCTTACGATCACGCTCCCGGAGATGGACAGGACCTCGTTCTGTTCTATGATGTATGTGCTGTTTTCAACTATGAGGTCGTATGGGCTGTCATAGACTGTTATGCTCGCTGTGAGGGTGTTGTTGTCCGGGTTGGGGTCGGTGAGGTTGCCCAGCGGGTCAACAGTGGCGGATATGGTGTGTTCGCCCCTTGTTGTGGGCGTCCATGTTAGTGTGAAAGGAGATGTGCCGCCGGACTGGTTTACAGTCACCTCCACGTATCTGAGGAGGTTTCCGTCGTCGTAGATGCCGATGGTGACGTTCAGCGGGTGTGTGCCCCCTTTCTGGGTGACCATACCATTTATGATAACAGTATCGCCGACAACGGCCATGTCCGAGGGAGAAAGAGACAGGGAGACCATGCCAACCTCAGACGTGGCATTTACAGTCATGGCCAGAGTGGCGTTGTTGTTCGTCTCATTGCTTTCGTGGAATGCGTCTGGTTCGTCAACGACTACGAGGAACACATAGCTCCCCTCAACCAGACCGGATATGGTGAAGGAGAGTATCTCCCAGCCGCCAGGGACCATGGGACCGGTGGTGTTCTGCTCTCCTACAAGAGACATGTCCTCTGTGTTGTACACTCTCACATTCACGCCGTCTGGACAGGTTTTGGTCCCCGTGTTGTGAACGGTGACGTTGAGCGTTATGTTGTCTCCTTCCATGGGGAAGAGCGGCGAGAAGGAAATGTCTGCGGGGGAAATGCTGAGATCCACGAGTGGAGAGCCAACAAGAATGGGGGAGGCCTGGAAAACGTTGTCCTCCCAGTCCACTATGTTTGGATAGCTCTTGAATGTGGCGTTGAAGGAGACGTTTGATGTCCCGCCAGCGTTGTTGGTGTATTCAACTGTGACATTGTATTTTCCCACCGGAACACCGTTTGGCCCTGTTGACACGTTTATTATGTCCGTGAGCAGCGGTATCCGGACAGGCGTCCCCGATGGGCCGGTAATGTTGTAGGTTGAATACGTCACATAATAGGATGGGTCCGGGCGCGTCCTGTTCATATACTCCATGACCACCGGGGGTATCTGGTTCGCGTTTGCTACATACTGGCACAGGTGGGCGGTTTTGTTTGTCGGAGAGAACCTCACAGACACCTCCGCCCCGGGGACAGGGTCGTTTACTTCGTCAACGGGTGATACCTCCAGCCACCGGTATATCTCAACATTGGCGTCGGGGCTGTCCCACCACGTGTATATGGCCGGCTTGAGTTCGGTGGAAGGCCACTTCCGCATTGTCACGTTGTAGAGGTGGACCTTTGCTTTGTCCCTTACGACCATCACATCCCTGGTTGTGTGGTCTCCGCTCTCCTGTCCAAAGTCAAGGTCCAGATAGGTGTCCACCGCCGTGAAATTGCTGTCTCCGTCTATTATTATGCCATATGCCACGATTGGTGTTAATTTGACTCTGAGATAGTCCATCTGGACGGTCCCGTTGGCCTGGGCCACTATCCAGACCCTGTCTATGCTGAGGTTGGCGTTTGTGTCTGGGTTGAAGAGGGTGAGGTTGAGGTCTTGTAGTTTCTGGTAGGTGTTGACTCCGAGGGCGTAGATGTCCAGAGAGACGATGTTCATGCCTCCTGTTGTGGGCGGGAGGTTGAGCGTGCCATAGAGAGTGCCTGTGTTCTGGTCTGTGATGTTCATGGTCGTGGCGGCGTAGCCGGTTTCGTTGGTGTAGTTCACATAGAGTGTTGCCGCTCCCACGTCAAACGGACTGCCAGCGGAGTCGGTGAAGGAGTAGACGCTCATCCTGGTCCCGTTTGGCACGAGATACATGTTTCCATCTGATGTGGTGAGGTTGGCTGTGTCCGTGTTTGGCGTTGTGTCCCATGTGCTGTCCCTGTACTGGACGTACATCTCGGTGGAGGTGCTACCGTTGTGGTGGAATCTCAGGTGGAGGTTTGTCAGGTCCTCAAGTGTGGCGAGCCCATCGGAGTATATGTCATATGACTGCTCTGTGGGTGCGGAGGCGGAGAAGTATATGCTGGTGTTGGTGTACTGTGTCCCATCTGTGGACCAGGTCAGGTTGGTTGAGCCGTTGTAATACGGGCTGGTGGTGGCAGAGCATTCCACGACAGCAGATGTGAATCCCAGGACGGCGGCATCCTCGTATCCGGGTACCGATGGCATGGTGAAGCCGCTCACAGACAGGTTCTGGCCGTTTGTTATTGTTAGATGCCCTCCCCCCTTCTGGAGGTCGTCTATGCTCCCGGCAACCGTGTTGTCAGGGTCAAACTGTGTCGGATAGGCGTACACGTCCGGCACGTCCGTTGTTGACACATCATATGGCTTTAAATAGCTGCTGTTTCCCATGAAAACCGTGCTGTTGTGGATGTACAGCCGGGGCGCGTCATCATTTTTGTCTTTTGTGATTGGACCCGTTGCTTTTGCGAGTGAAGAGGGCAGGGGCTGTATTACTGTGTCGTTGAGATAGACGACGGCGTTGTTAGTTATGTTGAACCACCCGGGGAAGGATATGTTTCCTCTTTCGGATATCATCGTGGCGTTGTCAACATAGAGGTTGAAGAGAAGGTATGGATAGATCTGTTCCGTGGCGACGGTTATGGTTGCGTTGTAGAGGCGGAGAACGCCCCCGTCGGTTATGTTCATCCAGTACCGTTTGTCGTCGCCTGTTCCGTAGATGCCATCCCATCCAGCGTCCTGTTTGAACCTTATGGTGGCGTTTCTGACTATGAGGGTCCCACCGTTTCTGACCGTTATGTTTCCGGTCTGCTCCCAGACGCCGGGCTCTCCTCCGTGTACAGTCGTGCCGTTTATTTCAAAGACCTCTCCGTTTTCAATCACGAGGCTCCCATCAGAGTAGACAGTTATCCCGCTTGATGGAGCGCTGAGCAGCGGCAACATGGATGGAAAAACCATAACCACCACGATCGCCCAGACAAACTTTCTGCCCTCTTTTTCCGACATTATTTTCACCTCTCACACGCTGACCTCAACTCTCATCAATTTACGTTGTCTCACACATGTCATGTTTACACGGTTGGCAAAGCACTACGTAATATGGGCCTGACATATATAAACATTAGGTATTCATGTGGGAAGTACAACGTGTGGGAAGAATACAACGCCAGATACACGATGCCAGATCATGCTCAAATCTTTCCCCTGGACAGGAACCTCACCAGATAGACACCCAGAACAATGGAGACGATGAATATCACAGCCAGATACGCCACCAGTTGTGTCGTGGATATGCGCCAGGCGGCCTGTTGCCCCGTGTTATCGGTGGTCTCTTCGTTTCCTGTGTTTCCCGTAAACGTGCCCTCAACACCCCCCCCTCCTTCTTGCCACCCATCTCCGCCCATGTCACCTGTGTCTTCTGCTGTGCTGTTGTTATCCGCTGTCCCAGGCGAGGTCCCGGTCTCGGTTTCGTTGGCATCGCCAGTTTTGTCTTCTCCACCGCTGATTGATGTCTCCACGGCGTTGTTTGTTTCGTTCCACTCTTTTATGCGGTTGTCAGGGTCCGCCACCACGGATACGGTCGCATTTTTTCCCTTGAGAGAGGGGAAGGCGGCCATGTCCAGGTTTCTCCAAGAGCGAACTTCGTTTCCCGGCTCAACGTATATCGTCTGGTTCAGGTCCGGTAAAAGTGCGCCGTTGACAAAAAGGGAGACGTTCACAGACATCCCGGCATCCCCGGAGAGATACATCGTCCAGTACACAGTGACAAGAGACCCGGAGACCCTCGCGCTCATATTGTACACGGCTATGTCCAAGTTTGGGCCACCGGGATGTGTTGTGCCACCGCCCTGGGAGGCGTTCTGGCCGCCGGCTACTTTTATCTCCACGGGCTTTTCATAAAGAGGCGGATAGCAGGCGACAAAACCGTCGCCGTCCTCTGCGTAAATGCGGTAGGACACGCTGTCTCCCTCTCCGATAGCGGGCAGGTATCCGGAGGCGGCATATGTCAGGATGGAAGATTTCGTGGAGTTTCCTGCCCCTGTGTTTATTAAAAGCGACAGATTGAGGTATTCCATGTTTTCCTCTCCGCCGTTTATTGAATAGACCACGTATGCCGATGCCAGGTTGTCGTCAGCGATCTCCGCTCCTATCATCGTTGTCTCGCCGGGCTTCAGGTCTGCGGGAGGTGTGTGCTTTATATGCGGCACAGGAACGGGATCAGATATGTATTTGCAGAATTTTCCCCACGGGCGGGATGACATCGTCAGGTTGTCGTATGCAGTGGTGTAGTGGTACGCTGGCAGATACACGCTGAGCCCGCTGGTGGCCCTGTGGGAGCTGGAATGTCCCTCTGCCAGGATGGACGTGGAGATGTTCTCTGAGACCGAGCGAAGGAAAGAGCCAAGGGATTCGGACGTCCCGCCGTCGGCTGCGAGACCGTTTATATATGAAACGAAATCAACCATGTCTCCCGATGCCATGTAGTGGTCTGCTCCGGCGGAGGCGTTTTCAAAGGCACTCTGCGACCAGTAGTACTCGGACAAAAACACCTCTCCCAGGGTGTCCCAGAGCGGGAGGACCGCCCGGGTGAAAAAGGACACGTTCACAGCGGATATCGTGAGATACGAGGGCTGGTCGGGATATGACACCAGATAGCCGTTCACAATGGCCTCCGCCAGAGACCTGGCTGTGAGTGCTGGCGTGGAGGATATGTTTTCCACGACGGAAACGTAATCCCACCCGTCCTCTGGCTCCTCGTCCTGGCTGAAAACGACAACGTCTGCCACATCTCTCAGTTCAATAACGACCTCTGCGTTTCCCATGAGACAGGTGTCAAATCCTATTATGTCAAATTTCTCGCCGCCCAGATGGGAAACAGCGTCCTCAAGGGCGTCTCTGAGTTCCCAGACGGTCATCCACCTGTTTTTGTCATCGCAGACCCCCTTAAAAATCCCGTACCCGTGTCCCCAGATGACGAGCATTCTGTGGCGGGCGGGGTGTTCTTTGAACGCCCACACAGCAAAAGAGGAGAGCGTGGAGGGGTCGCTCATGTCACACTCCCCGGACGGAGGGATGACATCCGGCGGAAAGGTCTTCTCGCTCACAACCTGGCTGTTGTACCCGGAGTGGTCTTTTTCTATTTCATAGACCCACGAGTCGCCTGTGGAATCCCCATCAAACAGAACCACAACAGAAGAGTTCTCTCCCGGGCCAGCGGCCTCCATCTCGTTCAGGTCGTCCATGGCAGCGGACATCAGGTTGTTGTCGGCGCACATATAGACAGCGACAGTCCAGTCATTTCTGGCGTACCCGGCGGGGTCCCCGGCAGCCCTGAGTAGGAAGCGGAAACCGTGCTCGTGTTCCCGTGCCTCTGTGTGAGGGTCCTGCGGCATGTTTGAATCGCCCAGCTCCACGGTGAAACTGTAAACCCCCCTGTCATAGAGCCAGTCGCATGCGTCTCCGCCGGCGGAGTACATCCCTATTGAGGGATCACTGGCTTCCCCATAGGACCACCCATCCCCGCTCTTATGTGCTGTCTCTCCAGCAAGCGCTTTTAGCACGTCCTCTTCGGGCGGAGTGGTGTAAGCGTATCCCCACGGGTAGAGCACCTTTTTTCCATAGGAATGGTAGCTGACGGCCAAAGTGAAACTGTGGTTCTGGACGAAATCTCTGAGACATCGGGTCTCTGGCTCGCTGAAAGGAGATGGCCCTATGTAGGTGTCCGAGGACGGCGTGGTTGAGACCCTGTCCCCCTCGCCCCAGTGCATGTCAAAGTTCCTGTTAAGGTCCACTCCGTCTGTGTCCGTCTCAAAGACCCCGTCGCCGTCGTTATCCCTGCAGTTTTTCCTCCACGGCGTTCCGTTGAGAGAGAGTTCTCTGCCATCCGGGTTGAGCACGGGTATAAACCAGATGTCCCTGTTGTTGATTAGATACGTAGCCTCGCTGTCACTCCCGTAGCCGTACACCAGGTCTTTCATGTAGTCCAGGACCGCCTCCCCGCTCAGAAGTTCGTCTCCGTGGATGTTGCCCACGACCAGAACCCCCGGCTCGTTTTCGTCCACGTTCGGGTTGTCCGTGACATGGAAAGCCAGTATGTCCCTTCCCATCCAGGAATGGCCTATGGTCTCAACAGCGACTATGTCTGGATGGTTTTCACTCATGTTCTCTGCGAGGCATAAAAGTTCGCCATAGGTGGTGTAATCTTCCAGACCAGGCACCTCAGCCGAGGCGGTTTGAGCGGGGAAAAAAGCGACTGGCAGGGGGCCGGGGAGTGAGAGAAGCGCTGCTGGGACCTGGAACACGGTGCCATAAAAAAAGATGACCGCCACTACGATGGAAAACAGAAACCTTGTCTCATCTCTGACTTTTTTTTTAAACAGCACTTTTTTGTCAGCGTCTTCTTTTAATTTTCTCATCTTTACTCTCACCAACAGACAAGAGTGGCCCGGGGAAATGGTTGCTTTGGCCCAATGACACCCTGACACCCTGTGCTCTTTAACCTCCCTGTATAGACACACCATAGACGATGACGTCATCTATGTAAAAGCCGCCCCACACTCCCGTCGCCGGGTCTATCTCGTAGTGGTTGCTTCCAAAGTACGAGTTGTCATCAGACGGCGTGACAACCCTGAACCGGAGAATAACGGTCTTGCCTATCCACCCGGAGAGGTCAACGTTCAGACGCGTGAGAGTGTTAGCCGCCACCCATCCGTCTCCGTCCGGGTCCAGTCCGGTGAACGATTTTCCGTCCTGTACACCGTCGTCCATGTCGTCTCCATAGCCGGAGACACCCCTGCAGGCCCTGACACCCAGGCTGAGCGGGTGCCAGGTGACACCGTTGTCGTCGCTCACCTCAACCCTGAACGTGTCCGGTGGGCGACCACCGGTGGAGTTTATGTTGAACTTGAAGTAGGCGCTGAGGGTTGCGTGCAGGGCGTTGGTCAGATCTATCGGCTGTGTGTATAAACTGTTGTCCAGCCCGCCCTTGAAATAGCCACGTGGATCAACGTTGTGCCAGGAGTGAATGCCGCTGACAGAGTCGTCTGTGGTCAGATACCACTGGTCCCACGCATCGTGTGTCACTGTTGTGTTGTCTCCCCTGCTAACGGTTACCTTCACGTCGTCAATCCACCATCCGCCGCCGTTTCCTCCGCCGTAGTCGTAGTAGACGAACTTTACGCGCACATACTGTGACCCGACAAACGGTGTAAGGTCCACCTCGCTGTACTCCCAGTCAAACGTGCCGCCGGCGGAGACGCCGTTGTAACACCACCTCACCACGTTGTTATAGTCATCGTACTCTGTCTCTTGGAGGAACAGGTTGCCCGGATATGACTCCTTTGGAATCACATACTTGTACGTGAAGTTCACGCCGTCCGTGGAGTTGCCTACCATTATGACCCCACCGTTATAACCCAGTTTCAGGTTGTACTTGTGGTAGAAAGACAGAGTCGCATGGTCCACACCAACCAAACTGAACGTCTCCGTCTCTGCATATTTTATGGTGCTGTTGCTCCGGGTACCAGTTGTCTGTGTGGTGGTATCTTCGCTCCTTGTGACTACTCCTGGAGAGGATGCCTGGTAATATATATCAACAAATATGTCTGTCAGATCTGTCCCGTTGGAGTTGTAGAAATATTCTCCGTTCTTGCCGCCCTGGGAGGACGTCTCCGCTATTCTCTTCAGATCATACTCAGTGGTGAATCTGTACTCCGCAGAGGTGTTGCTCAGATACTCTCCAGGAGCAGAAGGGTCGCTGGCCTGGGGGTCCATGCCTATACCTATTGTGTACACAAGAAGAGGTGCGTAAAGGAGACCCGTTCTGGTTGTGTCGTCAATGTCCAGCCAGTGGTATCCACTGCTGTAATATCTCTGGACGTCATTGCTACCCCCCCACGTTGTTCCTCCCTGGGCGTCAAAGTCCACCGCTGTATCTCCCCACTTTAGACCAGTTGGCCAGCCCCACGTGGAATATTGGTAATCTGTCCCAGTATCTGAGCCGGGACAGTATGTCTCGCTTCCTGTCTCTCTCCCGGCAGTTCCCCAGTCATCTCCGTCCGTGAGAGCGATGACCACCTGTAGATAGTCCTCTCCAGGTATGCCATATCCAGGGTCTCCCGGCTGGCGTGGGTTGTTGAGCACGTATGTTATGGCCTCACCTATTGTGTCCCAAATGGGAGTCCAGTCGCCGGTCACCAGGCTCTTTATGCTGTTGTTAACGGAATTTTTGCCACCTTCTGTTGCCCACACAAACGGCTGTTTCTGAGCGGGTTTTTCTCCTGAGAAATGGAACACGGTTATTCTATCGTCGTCGTGGAGCATGCCAACAAACGTCTGTGCGGCTTCAACAGCGTTGTCAAACTTCGTTTTTCCATCTCCGTCCGGGTCTTCGTCCATAGACCCAGAGGTGTCCATGACAATGGCAACATCCATGGGAACCCGTCCGGTACCAGTGATCGGTCCGCTGCTCTCTCGCACAAAGAAAGATGTCGGATAGCTGTGGGAATCGTTGGTGGTTGAGTTGAAGTCGCTGTGCGCCCATGTTGAGACGATTGTAGAATTGACCGGGCTGTCCATGAAGTCCAGGGGGCTCTCGCCGTTTATGAGAAGCACAGTGCCGTCGTGGCTCCATTTGCCTGTGCCGGATTCCATGTCGTCATAGAAGAAGTATGTGGTGATGCTCCTGTATGCTATGTTGTTGAAGCCGAAAACCTCGTTTGAGATGGGCGTTATGTCGGCTATTATTTTTCTGTTTCCGACGATGAGCGGCGTCCATATACCCTCCACTCTCACTTTGCTGTGTGCCGGTATGAAAACGGTCTGTGTGGTTATTATGTTGTTTCCGTCAAGCAGCCTCACCCTGGTGGTGGCGTTCGCTCCGCCGTTGTTATACACCTCCGCTGATACCAGATAGGATTCTCCGAGCATCGGGTGTACGACCTGTCCCTCCACCCTGCCCGTGATATTTATGTCCACGGACACGACTCTCAACTCCGGCCGCTCCTCGGGGTATTCAAAGTACTTCAACACCATGAAGGCGAGTTCGGACCTGCACGCCAGCGCCTCTTCAACAGGTGGGCGGGAGACGGTGAGCGTTATGCTGGACACGGGTCCCCAGTTGCCCTCTGAGTCCTGGCCTCTCACATAAAGGGTGTATGTGCCGTATGCCCAGCCGCTCACGTCTATGGTGATGTTGGCCGACTCCGTCTGAGAGTTGAAAGAACCGTCTGTCGGGTCCATGGGCGTCCCTGTTCCGCCCGCGCCATAGGTGTCAACGAAGTATTCTGCTGCCGCAACAGTGCTCTGATCATCCCGTATGACCGCTGTGAGGGAGACAGTCAAAGCCCCCGCTGTTGGGTTGGGCGTGACATCAACGCTCACCACGTCCGGTCCGGTGGTGTCTGGCTCTGTTATCTGGAAAACTTTCCCGGCGGGCGCCCCCCACGCCCCGTCACTGGCCTGCTGGGCCCGGACGTACATCACATGGACACCCTGGGAATATCCGGTGATTGGAACTGTTCCGAACACGGTTACTGTGTCGCCTATGTTGTGCGATGGCACGGTGAGAGGTGTGCCGTTTCCCTCTCCCGGGTCTGTGTCAATGAACGCTTCTGCTGCCTGTATCAAGCTGTTGCTATCATACACATCGGCGGTAACGCTCACCGATGTGGCACCGTTGGTCGGGTCGGGTGTGACCTGAACGTTGGATGTTACGGGGGGGGTGGTGCTGACGCTCAGGTTCACATATGTGGAGTAGTTTGATAAGCTTGGTCCTGTCACATTCCATATTCCGTTGGAATCCTGCGCTCTTACAAAGATGTGATATGTCCCTGGGTCCAGCCCGGAGATGTCAATTATGACATAGGCATCCTCTGTCCCATTGTCAAATGCCCCGTCAGTCGGGTGCATTACCGGGTTGTTCCCCGCACCCTGATCCTGGCCCTCAAAGAAATACTCCACTGCCTGAATAGTGGAATACTTGTCGCTCACGGTGGCCGTCAGGTTTATGGTGGTCTGCTCGTTTGTGGGATTGGGAGTGGCAGAAACAGTTATAGTGGCGGGGGCCTCCCACACTACCTCAAAGTTTACAGATACGGGGTCTCCCCATTTCCCGCTACTATCTTTTGCTCGCACATAGAATGTGTGGTTTCCAGCACTCCACGTGCTCACGTCCACGACTTTGTGTCCGTCCTCTATCTGGCTGTCAAACGCCCCATCGTCCGGGTCCATGGGATAATGATTTGAATCCACATCTGACCAGTACTCCATATCCGTTACTGTCAAACCAGCATCCGCCTGGGCTGTAACATAGAGGGTCACAGTCTGCGCCTCATTCGTCGGATCCGGGTCCACACTTATCGCTGTGATCTGCGGCCCTGTGGGCACATCAATGGCAACATCGTCCACGTATATCTTCTCGTTGTTGCTGTTTGCCTTAAAATAGAATCTTATGACCAGGTTTGAGGAAGGAAGATACGGGCTCAGGTCAACGGTTTCCTGGGTCCACGCCGTCGTGCCATAAATGTTGCGCACGTCAGTATACCATGTGTTTCCACCGTCAGGGGAAATATCTAGTGCACCAAATTCACCGCTGTCCAGCTTGGTTGACGTCCACCAGAAAGTCAACGTGCCAGTTGTGGCGGCGCCGAGGTCTTTCGTCGTTTCCACACTGGCCCAGTAAACTATCCCCAAGAAGCTACCACCCTTATACTGGAGAGAATATGAGCCTGTGTGAGGGTTTAAATTTGAGACATCCACCCTGTTCGTGTAGCCATTCTTAGTCCATGGTCCACCGCTGAGGTCGCCTGTCTCAAAACCATCATACCAGATTGTCCCCCTGGTAATGGGTGTCCCCGGCAGCGGCCTCTCATACAGCCCGCTTATGAAAGCGTACTCCCAGGGCATGAAAACAACCCTTGCACCGGTGTCGTTGTTTGTCCAGGCGAGGGCGTTGTAGGATGACTGGGCCACGTCCTGCCAGAAGATTCCATGGGCCCCTCTGGCTGTGTCCGGGACTATCCGGTCGCCCCGGTCCGTGAAAACCAGACTGCTGTCTGTCTGGTATTTCATCCCGTGGGTTATGGAGTCGTAGAGCACGCCCGAAACAGGGTCGGGTGTGCCCTCGTTGTGATACACCTCTTTGACGTGTAAAATGTCTCTGGCAAAGGTCCCGTTGGGTATCTCACCATCCCCCCCATCGGTTAGATCCCAGAGGATGTCCTGTCCCACCAGCCACAGTTCCCCGCTCTGGTTTGTGATGTAATCTCTTAGCGCTATCTGGTCGTTGGTTGTTAGAGTGTCTGTATTTGTCGCACCGCACATCCATATAACCGCCTTGTATTCGCTGAGCGTCTTTGCACTGGGTCCGTCCGCTCCCACGGGGTTGACCACGTACAATGTGTAATTGTAGCCAAGGTAATCTATGGCCGCGGTAAGGTTCGCTGTCACATTGTAGAGGGTGCCACCGTTGTTGGCGCTGCCGTCGTCGTCCACTATGAGAAGTGTGAAACGTACATAGATGGTAAGGTTGAAAATGGGGTTGTCTGTGGATATTATGTTGTTTAGTTCGTTGACCTCTTCAATGTCGTTGTCCGGATCAGCCATCACGCTTATGACATGGTAGCCGGGGTCAAAGTCGGCTCTGAGCGTCATATAAACAATTCCCTGTTCCCCGGGCTCAAGGTAAACGGTGTCAACGGTCTTGGAGGCGTAGACAAAACTGTCTGTGGTTGAGAGCCGCTGGCCGTCCAGATAGAAAGCCGTCTTAACATTCCACGCATGGAGACCGTTGTTTCTCAGCACGGCGGTTATTGTGAGGTTGTCTCTGTAGTTTATGACCTGTGGCTCAATGGCTATCTGGGACACCGCTATGTCCTCTCCCGTCTGGGTTGTGAGACCACCCAGCCACCGTATGACCCTGTAGGCGAGGTCTGCCTGATCAGAGGTATAAAGGATCTTGGAGAACTCCCAGGAGAAGAACACGAGTTTGTAAGACCCGTTGTAACTTATGGCGTTGACACCGTTGGAGTCATAGAACATTATATCCGCCGACGAGTCGGGGGCTATGTAATCTCCCCTGCTGTATGGCCCACGGTCGGAGGAGATGTTGTACACTCTCCCAGCTGCCACGGTGTGGTTCATGTCCCCTATAACCGGGTCTGCCGGCCCGCCATCCGTGGTAATAGATGCGGGATCAACGTGCAAAACGTAGTCTCCGAAACCACCCCACCGCCAGTTCTGTATGGCAGGGTCGTTCATGGCCCCCTCGCTGATAAGCCAGAGAGATCGGTTGAGGGAAAGGAACTGTTCAAGGTTTGTCCGGTCGCTGGATGTGAGGAGGTTGCTGGTCTCATATCCGGTCATCCAGATGACTATGTCAAAGTCTATCAGTTTGACATTTCCGGTGTCAAACGGCGGGCCATCAGTGCCGCTGACCGTGTAAATGGTCAGCGCATCCCCGAACCCGGCGGCGTCTATGGCGGAGACCATCCAGCTGACACAGTCCCACATGCTCCCGTCCCGGGGTGCGTGGTCGTCGTCCACTAGCAAAATGGAAGGGGACACGGTTATGTTCTTTGAAATCTCGTTGTTGTTTAGAGAGGCGTTGACGTCCTCAGGTGGCGTTGAGTTGAGTAGCCGGGCGGTTATAACATGGAGTCCACCGCTGAGCGGGTGCCAGTCGATAAATATGGGCGTTGGTGACTGGTATACTGTGGCGTTGACATGTCCTATCACGTGGTCTCCCTCAGGGGAGTGGTCTATGAAAACGAAGTGCCCCACAGCGTTGGTGGCGTTTCCAACACCGCCCACGTTTAATGCCCAGAGAGTTATCGTCACAACGGTGTTGCTCGCATGGACGGGGTTGTCGTCGCTGAAGACCAGTTGCTGGAGCGATATGTCCGGGTTTACGAGTTCTCCGGGCTTTGCTATCACCCTCAAAATTGTGTACGCCCATGAGCCGTTGTCGGTGTGGAGTGTATCGTTGGCCCACACAATCAAAACATATTCGGCTGGCAGAGAGGGCGGGCTCGGCGCGGTTATGTTCCCGGAAATAAAGGTGGAGTGGTCGCCGGTGTCGTTGAGATACACGACCCCCATTGAGATGGCAGAGAGATCAACTTTGACATCGCTAGTGTTGAGGTTGCCGTTGAGGTCAATCACCTTTGCCTGGACACGGAAAGAGGTGCCGGTCACAACGGGGTTGTACTGGACGGTGACAGAGGTTATTATCGGTGGCACCTCCTCCACACCGGGGGTAGCGTTGAGAACCCGGATGGTGATGGTGTATGGGAGGGCGGAGTGGTTTAGTGCGTCAATGGCATAAAAAGTGACGTTGTAATCGCCGGGCACAACAGACGTGGATGAAATGAGACCAGTCTCATAAACTGTGCCCTGTGCGGTAAGATTTACGTCTCCCAGCCCCATCTCGCTGAGGTTCGCCCAGACGCGGGTGACGTCGTTTTCCTGGTCCGACACGCTGGCACGAAGCTTGAAATAGGACCCAGAGACCACGGTGGTCGGTTCGGATATAGCCCAGTTGATTATGGGCGTGCTGCTGTTGACAACGGTCAGAGTGAAGGACGCATCGGATGCGTGGCCGAAGACATCCTCAGCATGAATGGTTATTGTATAGTTTCTGTAGGAATAGTTGGGAGATATGATCGGGGCGAGTACCCCATTTCCCGTCCGGAACACATCCGCTATCTCCGTTTCGGCCATTGAGACGTTTGAGGACAGGCCCGGTATCTCCGGGTTTGACACCACCCACACGGCAGCCAGGTCGTCCTGTGGGTCAACAACTCTGGCACTGACATTGAAATAATACTCCTCCCAAACAGGGTTTGGCTCGGCCTTCTGGAAGGATATGACCGGCAGGCGATCGGCGCTGGAGAGCACACGCATAAAAGCGGTCCGCTGGTGTTCAAGTCCACTGGAATCCCTGGCACCGAAAACTATCATTTGCTGTCCAACAGGAGCAGCCAGCGGGAGAGTGTAGGTGGCCGAGTAAACCCCCTCTCCATCCGGGTCGGTGAGGGGATACTGGGCTGGACCTCCCAATGACGACAGATTTACCCAGACATTTGTCACGTCAGACAAACCATCGGGATCAAAGACATAGGCGCTGAAGGTGACATTTTCTCCCTGCGCCACGGTCTCCGGCTGTATAATCACACTATATATGATGGGTCGGGCCTGTGCCTGTGAGAGCCCAAAAGCGGTGTTCCACACTCGCACACCACGGTTTATGTCAACGATGGAGACCTCAAGGATGGGACAGGAAATATTAGTGCTACTATATCTCCACGTTTCCCCTATCTCCCAGTCGCCAACCACGCCGCCATCTGCCAACGTCAACTGCTGGGCGACGGGGCTCCTGTTCACAAATATAAATATCCTGGTGGCATAGCTATCCATCTTTTCACCGCCTACATGGGTTATGTTCAGGAACCCCACGCCGTTTGATATCTCAAAGGTTGCTTCAAAGTCCGAGTGGACGTTCTGCTCGGGGCCCGGCAGTTTGTACACCCAGATAAAAAGGCCAGTAAACAGTATAACAGTGATAGACAATGTCAATAGTGTGGCTATGATCTCACTCACACCTTTTTTACTTCTGGGAAGATGCACTCTCATCATACCACCTTCTCTTCTCCTCTCGCTTTGATACGCTTTTTACACCTTCTTACATGGAGTGCTCAATGGTCCTGCTCAAATGTGCCAACGATATAAAGTATGTCGGTCACTGTTTATAAACGTTGTGTCTAACGCGCCGTTAGCACTTTTAATACCTCCAGTAGCTCAAATAACTCACAACTTCGTAAAAAAAACTATAAATAAGAGGTAGCCCATAAAAACCTGGGACAGGAGAATGGTGATTATGAAAACCTCCCACCTGAGAGGGCCCCTGAGACGGAACAGAGAGGGACAGACGGCGGTCGTTGGAACAATCCTGGCCATAACGGTTGTTCTGGCATTCCTCTCGCTTTTCACAACACAATATGTACCAACAGCAATGAGCGACTACGAAGCGGAGCACATGAAAGAGGTTGAGGGGCAGTTCGCCCTTCTAAAACAGACAATAGACAACCAGATAATCTCGGGCAACAGAGAGAGCACCCTTTACTCCCCAATACGCCTCGGCTCCGGGTATATACCCGCTTTTACAGCGTCCACGCCCGGACTTCTCCAGTTTGACCAATCAAAGACGCCCATAAACGTGACATTCATAACGGAGGGATTGATGCACCAGGAAACAGGCGGGGGAATGATAAACTTCATCTCCGCTAATAGATACTACGTCTGGGAAGAGATATCATATGAAAACGGGGCGCTCATAAAAAATCAGACAAAGGGCCAGCGAATGATAGCCAACCCGCCGATAAACATAATCAGCGAGGGAAACAGGACAAACCTCACCTTGACCCTAATAACCCTCATAGGACAGCAGGACCAGAGGTCCGGGACATCAACCGTGGGAGTGAACACGCACCTCCTGTTCTCGGACAAAACCACCTACACAAACATAACGGAAAACGTTACAATATCCATCACCACCTCCCACGTGGACGCATGGCACGATTTCTTCAACAACACGCGGTTCAGCGACCTCCCTTATTTCACCATCACAAAAGCCCAGGACACGGTCCGGATAACCTTTGGCGGCATAGACAATGTTATAATGACAGTAGCCGTTGTGGAGGTGACACTGTCCGGATAAAACCCTGGGCCACGTCCATCGTTATTGGTAGTCGGGTTAGAGAAGGCGAAAGAAAAAATATTTAAGCACACACTGTGAAACAGAGCCCATGTCCACCAGACAGACCAACCCCACCACACAAAGCAACGATTCCACGGTGAAACATTCCACGGTGAAACACCTCATAGAACTCCTGGAAGAAGCCATTTCCCTTATACCACGGGGTCCCGTCGCGATATCCTTTTCAGGGGGAGTGGACAGCACAGTCCTGGCCCGGCTGCTGGAGGACCGCGCCCGCCTTTATGCGGTGGGAATGCTCGGCTCACAGGACCTTGACCACGCCATAAGAATAGCCGACGCCCACGGCTGGGACATACTGCCAGTGGTTCTCACCGTATCAGACATGGACGCCATCCTTTCCCGCCTGGTCCCGCTAATAAGAGAGCCAACGCCAATGAACGTCAACTTCCACCTCCCTCTCTTCGTCGCATCCCGCAGCGCGGTGGAGCGAATCGTTGTGGCAGGCCACGGAGCAGATGAAATCTTCGGTGGCTATGACAGGTACAGACGCATGACGCCCGAAGAGTTTGAAAAAGCCACACGCAGCGATTACGAATCGCTGTGGGAGGGGGACCTGGAAGACGCCAGGAACATAGTGGAGAGTACGGGACACGTGCTCGTCACTCCCTACATGTTTCCCACGTTTGCGGAGGCGGTGCTATCTCTGCCATACGAAGAAAAGATGAGCGGCGATGGGAACAAACTCGCCCTGAGAAAGATAGCGTCCGCGCTGGGCCTGGAAGAAGAGGCATGGAGGGACAAAAAAGCCGCCCAGTTCGGCAGCAAGACGTCACTGCTCCTTAAAATGTGTGCCAGAGAGCGCGGGCTCAGCGAAAAAGAACTCGTGGACTCCTACCGCTCATATATCTGAGATTCGCCCCTCCGCCTTTTTAGCAGCCTTCACACTCACCGAGGACCTCCATCACGGCGTCCAGCAGATTCTTTCCGTCGCCCACCCTTATCTGCTTCCAGGTGCCAGCCCGTTTTCCCGCCTCAATGTCCGTGTCCATGTCCCCCACCATCACGGATCGGGAGAGGTCTATTCCCAGGTCACGGGCGGCCCTGAGGAGCATCCCCGGCTCCGGTTTCCGGCACGGACACCCATCGTCTGGACGGTGGGGACAGTAATAGATCGCATCAACCCTGGCCCCCTCTTTTTCCAGGAGAGACAACATATGGGCGTGTATCTCCCTCAACCTGTCTTCTGTTATAATCCCCTTTCCCACTGCCGACTGGTTGGTGACAACGACAACCAGCCACCCGTTTTCGTTCAAAAGACGTATCGCCCTGGGGGCGTCCGGGAGCAGTACGAACTCTTCCACACTCTTGACATAGTCGTCCCGATGGACGTTTATCACACCGTCCCGGTCAAGAAAAAAAGCCCGCCTGACGCGGGTCCCATCGCCGCCTGAAGTGCCTGTTGTTTGCTCCATGTGAACATCCCCACGTGGCCCTGCAGTGTCTAAACACCCTCTTCCCTTATCATGGACGTGACCAGGTGCTCTATCAGGAGGTGTATGTCCTCAACCTGCTGCATGTAAAAGTTCGGCACATGTATGGACAGCTTCACCATCGGAGCCAGTTTGCCCCCATCGTACCCGGACATTCCCACGGTATAAGCACCCACCCCGTTCGCATATTCTATGGCCTTCAGCACGTTCCTGGAGTTTCCGCTCCCGCTTATGCCTATGACCACATCGCCAGGTCTGAGATGGTTTTTCAGCTGCTCAACGAAGATGTCCTCATAGGAGCTGTCGTTCGCCCACGCCAGCACCAGGGGTACGTTGTCAACCAGGGAAAACGCCCTGAACCGTGGCTTTCCCGGGACCGTGGCGCCCTTGTTCAGGTCGCTGGCCATGTGGCTGGCCGTTGAGCCGCTGCCCCCGTTGCCCATTATGAAAATGCTCGCCTCCCTGTCCCGGGCGTCAACGAGCACCCTGGCAAACTCCGCCATCTTCTCAGCAAACCCGTCCTCCATCATAAGGTCAAGCGTGTGCTTAACGTCCTCAACATAGGTCCTAGCAAAGTTTTTTTTGAAACCCTCGCTCGCCTCCCTGCCAGACGCCTCTTTTTCGCCTTTTTTCTCTGTCATTTTTCCACGCTCCGCATATTTGTCGCCGGGGCATCTCCTGTTGCGGATATATACCGTTTGAATATGTACAGTTTATATACAGTTGTAGGTGTAATTCATAGAAATAGTTTATCCAGAAACAGGAGCATGAACAGGAACATACCAAGTATTAAAAAACATGACCCCTATCCGGTAAAAGGAGGCACAGATGCAGGCCCGCAGACAAACCACAGGCGACGAAAAAAACCGTGGCATCTCCCGCATGCTCCCATCTGAGCGCGGCTCATACGCCCTCATAGTGGAAATCGGAAAACAAATACAGATAAAAATAGGATCTCTGGGAAAACAGTCCTTCAAAAAGGGGTTCTACTGCTACGTCGGCTCGGCCAGGGGGCCAGGGGGCATAAGGGCGAGGATCTCACACCACATAAAAAGCCACATGAGAGAAGAGAAAAAACACCACTGGCACATAGACCACCTCCTCACACACGCACGGCCGCTGGAAGTGTGGTTCTCTTTCTCCCTCGGCGAGGGTGACATAGCGGACCACCTCCTGGCCCGCTTTCCGTACACACGAGGGTTCGGAAGCACAGACTCGTCCCGGCCCAGCCACCTCTTCTATTCCCCCAAAAAAGAGGACTTCAGCCAGGCGTTAAAGGCGCTGGGGATGGAAAACCTCTCCCTGGAACCCCAGGCCCCGACCGTGACCCCGATCGTGAGCCATGGGGTGCCGTCGGAGACCAGGGAGGCGGTGCCGTGAAGAGGGTCTTCCTGGACATAGAAACAACGGGTCTGTCGCCGGACACAGGCGAGATAACCCTCATAGGGATCCTGGTTGAAGACCCACAGAGCAGCCGCCCACCACACTACACACCTCTGGTTCACGGGAAAAGCCTCTCACCGGAAAACCTTGAAATGGCGCTGGAAGGCGCAGAGGTGCTTTACACCTTCAACGGGAAAAGATTTGACATACCCTGGCTGAGGAAAAAACTCGGTTTCAGACCCGAAGAGATGGGCATAGAACACAGGGACATCTACTTCGTTTTCAGAGCGATGGGGTTCCGCGGAGGCCAGAAGGCGCTGGAAAAACGCTTCGGAGTGGACCGGTACACCAGCGACATAAACGGCAGGGCAGCCGCACATCTGGGCAGGCGGTTCCTCCTGGGAGACAGGCGGGCGCTGGTTCTTCTGCTCACATACAACTTTGAAGACGTGAGAAACCTCAGAGTCCTCACGAAAATAGCGGAGTTTTTGGGCTTCACAAAAATACTCCAGATCCCGCCCCCATGAGATTGGAGCCCTGCCATGGCCATCCCACCTCTCACAGAGCCATTCGTCCCACAACCCTCTGCGGCTTTGAGTCCAGGTGGAAAACCAGTGCCGGGAGAGACGTCCTGACAAAAGCCTTCTCAAAAACCACCGGCATCTCAACGCTCCCGGCGCCCCCCGATTTCGTAGCGACCTCCGCCACGTCTCCGACGACTCTGACAGGGACGAACTGAAAACCGGAACAGATGTGAAAAACGGTCCCCTCGCCCATGTTACCACGCCAGAAACGTGTCTTCTCCAGGGACACAACACGCTTTTCTCCCACGGGGACAACCTCAACCTCCCGGTTGGGAGAGGCCAGGACACACCCCCTCGCAGCCTCTTCTGGCTCAACACCACGCAGAGCCAGCCCCACACGCACCCCGCTGCCCACAGACTCCCTGTCAATGTCCTGCACCTGGATGGACCGGACAAGCGCTTTTTTGCCGCCGGGAAAAACAACAATCTCATCGTGTTTTTTCACAGCACCCTCCACCACAAAGCCCAGCACAACGGTTCCGACGCCTCTCACCGAAAACGACTGGTCAACCACCACAACCCCCCCGTTACCGGCTTTTTCCACATTGCCCACGCCAGAGGCGATTTCTTCCATCGCCAGCCGCAGCTCCGTGGTGTCGGAGTAGAAAGAAACGTCCATGCCAGCGTCTCTGAACAGAGCTCTCACATCCTCCGGCTGCACATAGTTTTTTAGAAGAACATGTCCCCTCTTTTTGCCCGAAAAACCTGCGGCCAGAATCTTCTCTCCCAGCGACACGTTGACCTCCTCTATCTCAAAGACAACCTCTCTGGCGGTGGTGAGAGAAAAACCCAGCCCCTGAACCCTCTCCGGATATCTGGCGGGCAGCATATACGTCAGCGCCGTGTCCCCCCGCTTGGAGTTGAAAAAAACCAGGTCGCTCTCCGTGCCCTTTTTTCCCAGTTCCCGTCCCACCTCCCCCGAGGCCAGGAGAGAAACAGGAAGACCGACAAGCATTTGCATCATCCCACAGGTGTTCCTGGCGTCTCCGCACGCCACCCACGCTCATTTTTTCGCCTGTTTCCTCCGTCTGAGTTCGTCCAGGAACATGGAATCCCACTTGACCTCATGGGCTATGCCCTCGTCTTCCAGGATGGAACTTATCTCCCTGGTGGCCCTGACGACCTTCTCGTGGATGGTGTCGGCGTAAATGTAGATCTCAACCCTCCCTGTGAGGGGGAAAATCATGCGCACGATACCCGGACGGTTATAGCCCTCAGGCTTTTTGTTCTTCTCAAGGTCCCTCATGTTCAGTTCAAGCAGGAGGCGGTCCAGCTCCGGCTCGTCCTCGCGCCTCTGGCCCGTGACGTCCAGGAAAGCCTCAAAAATTTTAGGAAAAATCGGAGCCAGATCAGAATACCTGAAACCGTACTCAAAGATTATATGGCCGCTCTTAGCACGCATCATCCCGTTTCACCTCAACACCGGTACATCAACACACTTGTCACACATTTATTTTATACTTTCGCCACCGCCGCCTGTTTTTTCCCACCCACCACCTCCCAACACTGCCACATCATTTCCCCGTCCCCTCGGGGGGTATGTCCCTGAAAAGGAGGGGGGCGACGCGCATGCACTCCTCGTACATCCTCCTGGCCAGTTCTCTTATCTCCCACTGAGCGGTCCTGTGCAATCTCAGCCTGAAAAAGTGGCGGAGCTCCCTGGCGTTCATGGTCACGACGATCTTGGTGGTGCAGGCGTTGGGTAGAACATACCGTGCATCCTCCGGCGGCACATCCACGAGCAGCCGCTCGTACTCGTCGGCCAGCCGCTCCATGGTCTTCTCAAAACGTTCCCTCAACCCGGGGTCTTTCTCTATCCTGGGCGGGGTGACGTAGGAAAAGTTTTTAAGCCGGACATAGCGCTGGCTCTGCTGGCTGTAACTCGCTATGCGGTGGCGGACCAGCTGGTGTGTCAGGGCCCTGCTCACCCCTTCAATGTAAAAGGTGAAACTCGCGTGCTCAACCACGCTTTCATGTCCCAGCCGGAGAACAACACCCAGCACTCGCTCCATGTGCTCTCTGTCCAGGTTTTTGTACATCTCCATGAAATCCCGCTCCTCCGGCTCGTGGGTCAGCTTGGCGGCGGCACAGCAGACCCGCTCCGGGTCAGGCGTGTGAGAAAGCAGAACAACTTTCATAGCCTATCACCCAACACCATATACCAGTCACAGGTCCACAAATAGGGGCGTAAAATATAACTCTTGTGCATGGCCCACAACAACAGTCCTGCCAAAAGGTTTTAATCCCCAAACACCATCTTTTCCCGCCTGAAAAAACAAAAAACGGGGGGCCCGGTGGACACAGCCCCCGTGGGCCACATCAGGCAGGAGTGATATGGAGATGTCCGAGAGCGACATAAAAATGCTCGTGCTGGACGTTCTGAAACCCCACGAGCCGTCCATAATAGTTCTCTCCCAGCGCATAAGCGCCCTGCCAGGGGTGGACGGCGTGAACTGTGTCCTGGAAGAGGTGGACCAGGACACGATGAGCGTGAAAGTGACTGTTGAGGGACCGAACATTGACTACGAAAAAGTGGTTGAGGCCATAGAATCATGCGGGGCGACCATACACAGCATTGACGCCGTTTCCACAGGAAAGAGGAGAATAGAAGAAGTGGAGACACCCCAGGACAGGTAGCCGCCAGAGGCAGAGGCGTATAGGCCCAGCTGGACCGTTCAGATCTTCTTTTTCTTCCCCCCGACCCCCTCCGTATCCCTCCCCTCCCGGGGCAGGTTCTGGCATATCACCCGTATCAGCTCAGTTTTTGGCCCGTCATAGATGACGAGAATGCGTCCCGTCCTCTCCCACCACACCATGGGATGCGTGGCCTCCCTGTCAACCTCAAAACGCAACCCTGCCCTCTCGGCGGCAGCCATAACCTCATCAAGCGTGACCCTTGACAGCCCATCTTTGTAAGGGACCCGTCTCCCCTCACGCCTTGAAAAACGCCTGTCAAAGTAAACCGGCCAGATTATCTTCCGGGTCTCATGCAACCTTTTTATTACCATTTATAACCCTCAC
>Ga0190313_1000099_pt1 | contig 55234 bp, 42 predicted proteins | sample 4870071011_MG_FD_169989 | JGI IMG/M metagenome (GOLD analysis project Ga0190313, IMG submission 169989) | Hydrothermal vent sediment bacterial communities from Southern Trench, Guaymas Basin, Mexico - 4870-07-10-11_MG | ecosystem: Environmental > Aquatic > Marine > Hydrothermal vents > Sediment ...
TCCATAAAATCTGAAAAATTTTCTTTAGTTATAGTAGTACCAAACCCAGTTCCAAGAGAACCTAAAGTATCAAGTGCTACCGTAGCTCTATCTACTTTAAATACTTTTTCTTGTGCGGCAACATACTCTTTCTCTAACAATAATATTTTCTTTGCTGAATCCCTGTAACCTTTGTCGTCTCTAACTAAGCTTTGTTGAGGGGTTAAATCTTGCACCTTAGTAACACCCATATCCATATTAGCAATATCTCTATAAGTGCCTCTCATAAGTCCAGCAGTAGTTTTAACAACCTCTGCTCTACTTTTCTCAACAGCAATAGATTCTTTTAATACCCGATCTGCTTGTTCAAACTCCTTCATTAAATCTACAATAACCGCTCTAAATTGTATTACACTTTGATTATTATTTAATACAGCCAATAACTTACTTATTTCATCATAAGCGCCCTTAGCTATAGATAAACTACCGCCTTCCAATCCTTCCATAGTTTTCTTTTCATAGCTACTTATAGTAGATTTAAGATCCCCCATTGGTTTTATGTAAAACTCTTTTAATTCTTTTTGCCAATCCTTCATGAAATCTACTTTACCAAAACCACCTTTTGATGTATACCCTTGTGATGATTGTAATAGGGTACTTGTTGGTACATCACTAAAAAATCTTGGTCCTAAATTAAAGTCACGTTTAAAATCTTTTTTAGAAATACCTTTTATTCCCGCGGCGGCTCCTGCGGTAAAAGTATTTATTATATCTATATTATTCTCCAACTCTTCCTGTATTTGTTTTACAGGAAAAACTGAATCTACCAAATTTGAAACTTCACTGTATCTAATTTCTTTTGGTGTTAAAGTTTTAGTATCAATATATTCAATAAACCACTCATAAACACCATCAGTTGTTTCTTTTAATTTTACTATTGCTTGTTTTCCTGCCATATCATATTTAAGTGCTGCTTGATCCATAAACAAAGCTACATCCCCTGATTTTATTTCTTCACCTTGTTTTCTTTTTGATATCCCAGCAGATTCTAAATTTGCTTTAGTAAATTGAGCAGTGTCACCAATACCAATTGCCGATTTTTTATTTAATCTTCTTAATAATTCTGCGCCCATTACATCTTCAGCTGAGGGCATAACCTCTATAGTTCTTGGTCTATTATTAAATATAGCTGCTAATTCTTCTACAAATTTCGTATCGGCTCCAAATGACTCATTGGATGAATAAGAACCACCCATTACATTTCTTCTAATATTTTTAGCTAATTTAAATTGAGGCTCAATTTCCACTTTTAATTGATATGCTTTTTTTAACTCGGGGTCAGAGAATAATTTTATAATAGTATCTCTATCTAACCCACCTATAGATGCTTCTGAAGTTATATTCTTCATTACTCTTTCTACATCACTATAAACACTTTTAAACATATCGCGGGCCTTTTTAAGATGTGGCTGCAATTTTTTAATATCATCATCGGCCGCTGTTGATAATGGGTACTTATTCTTTATGTCATATAATTTATTCATTTTAGAAGTAAGTTCCTTTAAAACCTTAGCAGGAGAAACCTTTATTTTATCACCAAGCACCCCTCCAACTATTGGTGCAGAAGTAACTAACTCTTTAAATTCATATTTAAACTTTTCGGCCCCACCAACTTTTGTTAAGTCCTCTACATGTTTAGAAAGTACTTTAAGATTTGTACCTACCATTCCAATTGACTCTAATTTCTTCAACTCATTTATGTAAGAAGAAAAGTTTTTTGTTGAGCGTAAAACTGCGTTACCTAATTCATCATAACCAATTATTAAATCTACATTCTTATCTGACAGTTCATTACCTATATTAATTAAATCTTTCTGTATTTTTGCGGACGATGCCAATGGAGAGGTGTAGGTACCCAACTCCATACGATGTTTTTTTGTTTTTGGATCCGACGCTTTTCCTACATCTTTTGCTCGTTTTTCTATAGCCTTATATTTACCTTGTATTTCTCCAAGCATTTGTAACTCTTCTTCATGACTTTGAAGTACAGACTTCATACTTTTCTCATAATCTTGTGAAGATAGTAACATTCTTTTATAATGCCCTACGACCGCTTTTGCTACAGGCAATAACGCTAAAACTGTAGCGGCTAATGGAGCTATTGATTTTGACATTCCAGCAGTCGAAGTCGACCATTCAGCAACAAACGCTCTTCCAGCGTCACCCATTCCACCGCTCATAGACTCTAAAGTTTCACCTATTGCGGCTGACCCTACACCGGCAGCCATACTAGCTACAATAGTACTACGTTTAGCAAGTGTAGCGAGCCCTTTGGTACCACCTTTTAGCAGACCACTGACCTCTTTTTTACCTAACCCCTGATCTTTAGCCAAATCAAATAAACCTTTTGATTTTTTAACCGCTGACCCTCCAACAAGTCCCCCTGTTAAAAAGCTCCCAACAGATTTGAACATCCCTGCTATTTTATTCGTTACCTTAGCTGTACCACTTATACTATTTCCTAAAAACTCATTATACGTTTGCCCTAATTCTTTTACTACATACACTGCTTTCCCTAAAGAGGATTTAAAATCATCTATCCCCTTACCCATTGTTAAAGCATTATTATTAATATCTTTTGCTGGGAATAAAGTTTTAAGTCCCATCACATCTCTACCAGAACCTTTACCAAAAATTTCAAATTTAGCCATAGAAAATTGTTTTGCTAAATTTTTACCAAAATCCCCAAGCACTGAGCTTCCTTGAGATAGTGACCCTGTAAGCTTATCTATAATACTAGCACCCTTAGCTGTATAAGTTAAAAATAAAGCTAAACTAGTTCCAGCAATTTTTAATGGTTTTGGTATAGCGGTTATAGTTTCAAATAACAACCTCATTCCTTTTAACCCAATTTTAAATATAGGCAAAACAACTTTACCCAATGACATTTGCAGTTCAACTGCAGCTGCTTTTGTTTGTTCTAATTGTTTAGCATAGGTCTTCATTAATTCTAAATTACGACGTTCTGCTGAACCTTTAGAATCCATACTATGCTGTATAGCCTGTAATGCTTCATCCCAATGATCCATCAAAACTAATACAGAATTGTATTGTCTAGTACCACCAATAGCTTGTGATATACTCAATTTTTGTGCGTTTGTTAAATCTTTCCAAGCACTTGCTAACTCATTTAATATCTCAAAACCAGGTCTTAATTCCCCTTCATCAGTAACAACTGGTATATTAAACTCTGCTAATTTTTTTGGTCCTTTCTCTGCTGTTAATCTCCTCATTATAAAACGCATTGAAGTACCGACTTCTTTACCCGTTTGTCTGGTAGTTGAACCAATAGCAGCCACTATACCATTTAACTGGTCAAATGTAAACCCTGCGTTCTTTGCAGCTGACGCAGATTTCTTTATGGCATCAGCTAGACCCCCTGCTGTAATAGCATGTCTAGCTTCAACCTCACTCCATGCGTCCAAGAACCTTAGGGCACCGCCGCCCTCTGATTCAAACACTTTCATAGATGCTGTTAAAGCCTCTGTAGCGTCCCTAGCACTTAAAGTTGTAACATTTGCGGCTAACGTAGCTGTTTTAGCCCTATCTAATACTTCTGCTTGACTCAGTCCCTGTTGGGCAAACACCTTCATAGATTTTAAAACTTCATTTATATCCACACCATACTGTTTAGCAAAACTTACCGCAGTTTTTTCCATTTTAGTAAAATCAGTACTTAATGGGTTCATTACCATACGTAATTGAGCAATACTGGTTTCAATATCGGAGAGGGCACTTAATGACTGTTTTAATTTTACTACACCCCCATAAACTACTGTTGAGGCCGCTCCCCACATTACTACTCTTTTTACTGCTCTCCCAAAAGAAACATTCGATGCCTGCATCAACCCTATAAGGTCTTTTTGTTTTTCAGTAAACATACCGACGCTAGAACCATTATCATCTAAGGACTCTCCATACTTTTTAAAATCGGTTATAACATTCTTAAGCACCGCCCCTGTTTCTGTAAATACCTTTGTATTGTATGAAAATGTCTCACCAACCTTTGCTCCACCCTCGTCCTCGGGTCTTTTAAAGTACTCTCGCACATTCTGTACATTGGCCGTATACTTTGCTAATTGAGATGTTGGGGCTTCAAATTTTGATACGGGCATTAAGTCCATCTGCCCCCAAGATTTTTTTCCAGTAGGCTGTGTGTTACTAAAATCAAGTTTTGAATAAGAATTTTCTAAATTTTTAAAATAACCAATTAAATCTTTAATATTTTGTTTTTGTTCAGAGGTAGCGTCCCCTGATAACTCAAAAGTCTTACCATATCTCTCTAAAGAATCTCTTAAACGAGTTATTTTAGTTGATATATTTGTAAAATCCCAAGCCTGTTGTATTTGGGGGCCCAATCTTTCAACTATCTCCGCATTAGTTATTAATTCTACTAGCCTATGATCCATATTAGTTAAATCTTCTAAAGCTTCCCTAGCTTTTACTATTGGTGCTCTAAGCGCATCGCCTGAACTTACGTCCTTTATTAAATTATCATACACTTTTATTAATTCTACATCCTCTTCTAAAGGCGACGAAGCTCTTTTCATTATCTCTTTAGATGGCATATATACCCCTGAAGCTTCTGCTAACCCTGGGTATATAAATTTATTGTCTTCTGTATAAACATCGGTACGTTTTCCTGCCCCACGTTTAACATGCTCTTGCATTCTATTTATAGAACGTTTTAAAGTAGTAAATGCTTTAATTTCAGACCCACTATCCCCTGCTACTAACGCAGATGCCAAATCTTGTTTAGCTCTATCAGCTTGTGTCATTAAAAAATCACCTACCGCCATCTTATATAATTTCCATGCTTTTAATGTGTTGCCGCCGCTTAGTAAATCTGGGCTATTTTTAAAATAATCTAATTTACGTATGAATTCATTATAATCAGGCCCGGATGTTGATGCCTTTTTTATCTCTAAAGATACACTTTTAGGTATTTTTTCGAACACTTCATTAAAACTCACACCTATGTCTTCTTGATATAATTTCGCTTGTTCATGAAAAGCTTTTATATTATTATAAAGAGACTCTATACCCGAACCACCTGCTATTTCGGGCGGAACCATGTACCTATCTAATTCTTCTTGATACGCAGTATTTTTTAACTTTTCCATTGCTTCAGTAATATTTTTACCTTTACTACCCATACTACCCATATTACCTTTTAACGATTCAAATGCAGTAGTTTCTTCGGTATGTGAATCTTTACCGGATTCAACTTTACTTATACTTGATTGTAATACACCCCTTCTGCTACCAATACCTATAGTTAGCCCTTCTTTTATAGCTATAACGTTTACAGACACAACCCCACCAGACCCTGCTCCCAATGCCGGAGGCATAACCCCACCACCCCTTGCCTCCAATGCCGGGGACTCAAAAGTACGCATGGTCGCGTATTTACTCCCAAAATTTGGTTTTGGTGGCTTAGGCATCCCTGCCTGTGCTTTTTCTACTTTACCCTCTAAATCTTCAAAGTAACTACTATTACTAGATCCAAAAAACAAAGCATCTGTTACTTTAGACCCAATTGCCCCTATAGCTGTATCTAATCTTGCGAGTAGTTTTGCTTTTTCAACCATCTCCGCAGCTTTTTCTGCTAAATCTTCCTCTGAAACACCAGAGCTTGTTAAATGTTTTGCAAATTTACCTAAAGTAATGCTTTCAATTTTTATACCCTCCGCTGCTGGTGGGCGTACAACGCCAGCCAAAGAGGATATTTGATCAACAGTGGATTTAATATTAGATATATTATTTTTTTCAAATACCTCCTTAAACATAGAAGGTATATCTTTACCACTTATAACCCTTTCGACCAACCCCTCTCTACTAACATCAACCTTACTTATATCAAAAGATTCTTCACTTAATTCTCTTAATAAATTTGATACCAAATTTTGATTATTAACTATATTAGCGAATGAACTTTTAATGGACTCAGTATAAGCACCAATATCTTCAGATTTAATAGACTCACTTAAATTTTTAATAAAATTACTACTGGTAGAAAAAGGCCCTTCCATACCCTTACTAATTTGTGATGGTATACCTTTAGATGAACCCAAATATTTTACTTGTTCAAAATTAGTATTGGCCATGGACGTCCTCATACCGTATAAAGGGGCTTTTACTGGTACTACGGCCTCACTTATAGATATACCAGCGTCACTTTGCGACTGTTTTTTAATTTTCTTTTCTGCCCAACCCTGTATATCAGAGAATGCCCCCTCTTTCTTACGTTTTGTAGGTGCCCAAGATTTAGCTTGTGTTACCAACCCTTTAACAGATTCGCTATAAATCTCATCCGATAGCTGGTCTAACATACCTTGAAAACCTACTTTTTCTACTAGCTCATTTATTAAACCCGATCTCCCTAATTCATCAACAGATATTTTTTCTTCTCTGCCTTTTTGTATAGACCCTAATTCAGATCTTAAAGTTTCTGTTGGTAATCCCCCAGCTCTTCTTCTTATGGACTCTTCATTAGCAGCCGCAAAATCTTTTAGATCTCCATAATCCTTTTCTGTTGTTATTTTTTTCCATAATTCAGCTGAACCCTGCCTTCCTTGTGTTAAATTAAGAACTATCTCGCTAGCTAACGGTTTTTCTCCAGCCTTCTTAACATCCATACCTTTTTGTGCTGCAAATCTAAATATTTCATTAAGCGCTGTATGAAATTCTTTTGCTGCGTTACCACCAAGAACTTTTAAATCAGGCCATTTTTCAGAAAAATCTTCTTTTGGTACATAATTAGAGGTATCAGAAATCATCCCACCACCGAAACCCAACATATTATCTCCGATACGTTGTACTTTATTTAAACCTTCAAAATCCAACCCCGTATTTAATTTAAATATTTGAGCTGATATAGCATCTGAAAACTTAACATTGTATAATCTATCTTTTATAGCACTTTTAACTATAAGACTTATATTCTTACCAACTGCATCTACAGACTTTACTAAATTATCAGCATATTTACTTATATCTTCCGATGGTTTTACAGTTGTAAGTGCTTTAAAAACTTTATCTTGTGTAGATTCCCCTCTAACAGTATCTGAAACTATGCTTTTTAATATATTTTTTAAATCAGAATCCCCTCTTCCACCAAGTATTTCTAACTGGCTGCTCGGTTTTAAATACTCTAACTGTTTAGTTAAAAATGGACTTTTAAGGAATTCAAATCCTTTTTCTGCCCCAAACTTTTTTTCAGAAGTTTTTGACATTTCAGCTATTGGATATTTTCCTGTGGATTGTACCATAGCATCATAAGTAAAAGCGTCTCTAAACACCCCAGACGTGCTATCGGTATCGGCACTTAAAGAATCAAAATGCTTTTTTATATCTCTTCGTGCAGCTGATAAAGTAGCGGAATGTATTTCTATTTGATCGCCATCAAAATCTAATTTTTGTTGCTGTGCTATATATTTAGGAATTACACCTGATATAGCGGTATTAAGCCTATTAATTAACTCTGTTAAATTACTTATACTTTCTAAATCCCCAGTTTCATAAGCTTTTTCTCTTTTAAACTGCAAGCTTCCTTCGGTATATCCCCCTGTTTCTTTTGAAAACACACCTATTTTTTCTTTTATATTATTTATAGAAGTATCAAACTTATCGAAATCCATTTCTGGTATTCCAGGTACCGTTAACGTATGTTTACCTAAATCACCTTTTGTTTTTAATAGTTTTGCTTTATATGGTTGAACAGACGATACACCAGTAAATGGAAAACGAACGCTTTCTATATAAGGAACTAACTCACTTTCTATATATTTTTTAATTTCATCACTATCTATACCTTCACTTGGTGTTGCTGTTCTTAATTCTTCAGATTGTTTTAATATATCATACAAACTACCTTTTACTACTGACGGCTCCTTCACATCTTTTACAACACCTTCATCAACTTTATATCTTTTTTTATAAGTTACGGGGATTTTTTTTGCTGCTTCCTTTGGAATACCCATTTCATGTTGCTTAAGAACAGGTCTACCTATTTTTCTTAAATTTGAAACATTTTCTGAATGTTCTTTAAGAATTTCATCCATTATTTTAGATTCACTTGATAAAAAACCTAAGTCTACACCGACCTTATCTACAAACCCTTTCTCTATAAAAAATAACTCTTTTGAAAAATCTTTTAATTCAGATGTTCTATCAACAGAAGCCACGGTTGCGTCTGACATATAAGCAGGTATTTTCTTTGTAAAAAATACCTCGGCAACAGATCCTTTTTTACCTAACGCTGTAGAAGCTAATTCTTTAAAATAACTTTCTTTTGCTCGATTAAGATTATTTACTTGCTTTTCAATCCCCTCACCACTAACATTTATATCTAACGATTTTAATAACTCAGCACCAGTACCCTCCCTTAAAGAACTACCTAATAGAGTACCTTCTACTTTTTGAGTATTTCTTCCTCCTTTTATAAAATCGCCCATCTTCCCTATGACATTTGTCATTGCTTTCTGTGTAGTCGTTTGGCCAAGCCTTGCTTTTTCCTTATAATCAAGCCGACTTTTATCTATACTTTCTTTCTCCACACCTTCTGGTATTACACTATACATTTTACCAAATATAGATTGTAGTTCTGCTATTCCCGCCTCTGTGTCTGGCTTTAACGCATTTTGTTTACCTGATATCCTGTTAGCTCTTCCTATCCAATTACCCACTTCATTTTTTACAGCGCCGGTTATAGCCTTATCGCTCAAAAAATTTTCCGGGTGTTCTAACGACTCTTGTAACTGTTTTGCCATATTAATAACATGACCAATTCTACGAGTTACTGGTTCTGGACTATGCTCACCAGGAAGTAATTTCTCTTTATACGTACCTCTTGCCAAAGGCCCAGGGATATAAAACTTCTTTTTTTCTATTTCTCCAGATTCACTTATTTTACCTGTAGGCAAATTAACCATAAAAGCTTTTGAGTATTTCTGTAAATCCATTATGGTGTTATTTAAAGTAGATTCATCATCATCTGCTTCTATACTACTAGCTTGGAACGTGCCAGAATAATTTTCAAAAGCTTTTATATCAGAGATATCTACAGTTTCAAGATGTTTTTCTAACTCTGTACTTAACTCCCTTGTTACGTCCCCAGCGATTTGTAAAGCTTTAAGATACTCAACGTGTTTACCAGTATCTGGCCCTGAAGAACCTTTTATCTCTTTCATCAACGAGGAATCTTTTCCAAATATTGTTGAATAGGCAGTTAAAGCCGATAGGTTTAATTTCTCACCTTTTATCCCAGATTTTATATCCCCTTTTTTCCATTCAGGATGCTGAACAGTTTCTTTAATTATCTCTACAAATTTACCACCAACTAAACTTTTACGTTCCTTACCAAATTCATCTATAACATTAACGTAATAACTTGATGCAGCTTCTAAATCTGCTGCCCGTCTAGCCATTTCTTCATTACCAGAACCGAACTTAACTTTTAATACCTTATATAATTCATCTGCCGACTTGTTTCTTTCTTCAGACCCTACCGCACCTTTTAAGGAGGACGTATAACCTAAAGCACTACTATATTTACTTAAAGCACCTGCTTTTTTATCCGGGCCTAACAATTTTTTATATACTTTTGGAGATAAAGTATCTTCCATAGTAGTTAAGCCTTCCCCACCTGCAACGTTAGTCATTACTAACTCCATTGCCTCTGTCTGTAACCCGCGCTTGGCTATACCGTGGGAAGATATTCTTACGTCTACTGGTACTTGTTCATAAAGTTCTGGTCCAATATCTTCTTTATATTTTGAAACTATTTTATTTATATTAGCTATACTTGCTAACTCTGTTAATCCATCCTCTAAATCCACCCCTAATTTAGATAATACTTTTTTTGCTCCACTAAATATACCCCTCTGTACTAAAATTTCTTCAGGAACAAGTACCCCCTTTGTTTTAAAAATATCTAAAATAAATTTATTTCCAGAATCAATCAACTTTGTTTGTAATGTTTGTAATGCCTTTGGAGTCATACCTAACTCTGCAGAACTTTTTTCTAATATATCAGATAATAATTTACCTTTAGTTTTAGGCATCATAGCAACACCCAAACCTGCTTCCTTAGCTTTATCTTTTGGTAACACTTTTACACCCTTTGAACCATATGTAGCTAATATACTAGCCATATTCGGCACGGCATTAGTAGATGGTATACTAATACCTTTAGACCCGTAACGTGTTGTTATTTTTCTTCCAAAATAATCCATAAATTTTTCTGCTAATTTAGCTGATTGAACTTCCACACTTTCACCACGTAATGTAACCATGGTCTTCTTTACCTCTGTTATAAAAGCCTCACTGGCCCTTCCTTCATACTGCTCTGTAACACCTAAAACCTCTTGAATTTTGTTAGCTGCCTCTTTTATTAAATCACCAGTTTTAATATCTGATACAGAACTATTCATAACATCTTCTTCTAAAGTACTACTTAACTTTCCACCAACGCTAGGGCGTATAAGTATCTTAGTAACCTCAGTTAAAGCTTTTGCTAACTTACCAGAAATAAGTATTTGGTCTTCAAAGGTAGAAGAAACATTTCTTAATTCAGCTATAACATTTAAACCATAGCCTTTAGTTCCCACCTGACCTGAGTCCCTAAATTCTCTCTCAGTTTTGGTTCTTAATTTTGGAAATTGCCCTTCTTTACCGGCAATACCAAAAGCATTAGTTACGTTTGTAATATTTCTACCTACTTGTTGAAATTGTTTTCCAAATGGAGATTGTTCAGTTAAATTCCCAGAGTACATTTTCAACATAGTAGTATTTAATGTATCAATCGCTCGGCCTGTATCTGTTTTACCTCTGTATTCATCAATTTTACTAGCTGTTGACTCCGGCAAACCCAAAGAGGATACTTGACCACCAGTAGGTAACTCTTTTCTTCGTTCATACACGGTACCAGTTTGTTTAGTAATTTTATCTAGCAGTGCCGCTTCATCATACAGATCTTTTAACGCTAGATTCAAGCCTATAATTAAATTTTTTGATTCTTGGGGATCTAACCTATCTTTAGCGTCATAAATTGGAGAGGTTCTAGTAGACAAATTAACTACATCCTGTTGATAAGCTCCTCTACGAGGTGTACCAGGGTCTAATGGCAATAACCCTTCAACCTGAGCAATTGCCTGCTCATACTTTCGTATTGATTGTGTATACACAGGTTTTTTAGACAAAACAGCAATAGGTGATTTACTTTTGCCTTCTAATAGTACTTTCCTATACATGTCATAAATATTTTCAAAATCTATTTTGTTCAATGATTTTACAACATCATACGCCGATACACCTGCCTTATTTAAAACATCTACAAAAACATCAACAGAATTATTTCCTTCTGAAGACAACTTCTTAATTGTATCGTCGATATGTTTAGTAAACTTCTCAACATCCATTACACCAGAACGTTGAACTTCCGTACCTCTCATTACTGCGGCTTGTTTATATTGTTTAACTATAAATTGTTTACCACTTGTACCACCACCAACATCCTCTATTTTTGACACATCTTTTATTAAATTTTTGGCTACATCTTTAGCCTCATTTAATACTTCTCCTATCGGATTTGGGCTTATATTTTTTATACTCTTAACATAGTCTTCTCTACGACTAACTGGTATCTTAGCACTTTCTATTTTTTTATATAAATTTTCAAATCCACTTTCAAACGTTGCAAATTTAGCTACAGATTTACTACTACCATGTAAAGTCTCTGATACTGCTGTCCCTTTTTCTGTCAATTTTACAGCGGGTAAAGTAACAGTACGCATCAACTCATCAACATACATACTACGTTTTGCTTCTATTCTTGCAAATGTTTGTTTAAATAAATTTACTAATTCATATTCGCTAGACACGGACTCTGATACTATCTTATCTAAATTAACATCTGGTAGAGCCACCCCTTTTTTTATATCAGATAAAGTGGTAACTACTTTTGAAATATCAGCCACTCCTATGTAGAGATCTTTAAGTCCTTCGATTTGCGATATAGACATTCCTCTTAGCGCGGAAATAATTTTAGAGGGCATATCACCGACATTAGTCTTTGAAGTTATATCGTCTATTTTCTTAGACGTATACGATTCTACTAATTCTGACGTAGTTCCTTCTTGTCCACCTAATTTACGTTTCAATTGTTTTACATCTGCTATATCAAATCCCCATTGTCTGCCACCTTCTCCACCTATAAGTTTAAATATCTCTCTTGGATCTATAACACCCGCTTTTTTATTTATTTGCCAATTACCTTTATTCTTTCCCTCATTAAATCCTGATTCTAATCCTTTTATTATATCAGACTGTAAAGCAAATAATGATTTAGATAAAGCATTTACATTCGTTTGTATAGTGTCTTGTAACTCTTTACCATATTTTCCAGAATTATAAATATCAGGAAGTTTCTGCCCTTCAGGACTCCCCATTACATTTAACTTAGGGTACTCTACAGGTAATTTTTTATAAGTTTTATAGCTTTTTTTGACTTCTAAAATACGACTTTCAACTGCTGAGGCTAAACTATTAGTACCCTTTGCTACAGCCTCGAATCCTTTATCTATTGGTTCGGCATCAGATACTTCTTTAGTTTTATTGTCAACTGCGGAAGCCAACCCCTCTATCTTACCAGCCAACTGTCTAAATTTAGTATCTATTTCTTTTTCTGAGCCAAGACCTTGTAAAGAAGAACTAACCATCGCATGAGCTTCTTTGGCCTGTGACACTGGTCCTCTTACAGGAGGTATATTAAGTTTTTGTAACTTTTCTAAATTTATACCTATACCTTTTATTGAGCTTTTTTGTAAAGCTTTATCCAACTCGCCTATTACATCCTCAATATTAGTTTTTAAATCTACAGCTATATCAAATGATTTGGACTCTTTAAATGCGGATTCGATAGCTGCTGTAGTTTGTGTCTGTAACTCTTTAACAAACATAGCTACTTCTTTATCTATAAACCCACCTTTGGTAGGTTTTAATTCTACAGGGATCGTTATACCTTTTTTCTCTAAATCAGATAAGGTCTTTTTAATTTCTTTATCATCTAAAACGACTTTTACAGTTTGTAATATCTTTTCTGTTTTAGTTGTAAACTTTTGTACTATAGAGTCTAACTTTTTCCATTGTGCAGAACCAGTACCCTCACCTATGCTTTTTGGCAGTTCAGCCATAGATTTATTTAAAACAGAAACCATACTTACTAATTCTTTAATCTCTTGTGGGGATGTAGATTTACTAGATACAGCACGTTTTAATTCTGTAGTTAACTCTTTCAACCCCTTTTCAAAATCAGGTATCTTTTCCAAAGATTTTATTAGGTTAACCATTGTTTTTGTTAAAGGTGTTGTACCTTCCACACCTTTAGCCTTCATAGTTTTAGATAAATCTAGTAAAAACTTCTTAAATAGTTGAGAGGGGTCGTCCCGAACAGTCTTATGTGCTAAGGAAACCTTAGAAGTGATGCGTGATTTTACGCCCGACAATGTTGATTTTAGTTCACTAGCTATTTCTGCTTGACTACTCGCCAGTTTAGTTGCTTCTACCGTAGCGGATTTAATTTCTTTTGCTATTTGTGGTAATAGTTTACCAATTTGTATAAAAGCTTTTATAATCGAAAAGAAGTCCGCTCCAGATTGTGAAGACCCAGTTCCTGGTTTACTTATTTTTTTTATTTCTCCAAGAGCTTTAACTACTTCTTTAGATAACGTACCTATTGTAGAAGACATCTTAGATAGTTCTTTTACTACGGTAAGGGTGTCTCTAGGGATTGCTTTTTTTACAGCGTTTGATATGGCAATTTCTAATCCGTGAGTGTCAACATCAACACCTTGTTTTCTTAATGAGGATTCTATTTTTGCAATACTTTTTGCAATAGTACTATCCATAGTTGTTAAAGCTTTAACAACTATATCCGCATCTGATCTTCCTGTAACTTTCCCCCCGGACATTAAAGTCTTTTTTAACTGTGATACCAAATTATTTATTAATTCCGAAGTTGCGACTTTAATTAAAGAAGACATCTCTGATTTAGACATCCCTTTTGAACCTGCAACTGTAGACCCGCCTTTACTTGATACAACCTTTACTAAGGCCTTAGTGATCTCAGATTGCATATCGCTTGCCATTTTATTTGTCGATTTGTCTAAAACAGCAGATAATTTATTGATTGATTTGGGGGATATTTCTACATTAGATTTACCGCTTGTTCCTGTAGATTTTATTTTGGACACAGCACCTGTTGCACTGTCTGTTTGGGATATTATACGAATAGTCTTGTCTGCCAAAAGTTGCACCTCCATTAATATTGTTAAAAAATTTAACCACGTTTAGTTCGTTTCTTTATCGAGGTCTTATCTTTTATTCTTTGCGCTTCTCTTGGTGTATCATAATTTATGTCTTGATAAAGTTCATTTGATTTTGTAACTATTACTTCTTCTTTATCAAAAGCGGACAATTTACTGGGGTCTGATGATTTTGATTTCCTATAAGCATCTTGTCTTGTACGTTCATCATAATATGCGGCCATAAATGCGTCTAAAATTTCATCATCTTCAATTACATTTTCAGGCGGTCTTTCATCTGGCATCATTTCATATATACTCTGATAAAAATTAGACCAATAAGCCAAACTAACCATATCTACAGTATATTCTGCCGATGGTATTCCAAATAATGGATCAGACGTTTTTTGACTGCTTATATACCTTATCCTCCATAAACTACTTCTTGCGATCTCACGTATAATTTTAGAATCCATGCCTCTATAAAATTTAATAAATTTAAACAAAATTTCGTCTCTTAAACTCAACCCTGTCTCTAACAACATATCTGCATAGGATTTCCAAAAAAGTTTACCACTGTCATTATACGTGCACCCGGCACACAAAAATAAAAGTTTATCCTCCTCAGCTTTTACATCAGCCGATAACATCATTTTAGATATTTTTTTTATTCTAATCTGATGAATTTGTAAATTTAATTTACTAATTACTTTCTTTATTCTGTCTTGATTTGCTCTAACTTTTACAGTTTTTGATAACAATATATTTTGAGCTTTTAACTTGTTTTCAAGTTTAATTAGATTCTCAAAATCTTCTTTTGTTATTACATTACGCTTATTTAACAAATCCTCTAATTCATTGCATGGTAATAATCCAATATTAATAGCCTTTTTATAGGATTCATCATATACCTGTGAGCCTTTTAATATTGTGTCTATACTAGGATATTTAAACATTATTAAATCATCCGTATCTAAACATATATAATCTTTTCCAGAGAATATTTTATACATATAGTTCTCTAGGGCCTCTTGAGATAAATCCTGCATTCCAATCCTGTCCTATGCGTATAAGGTGCACCGCACGATAATGGTGCACCTGTATTATTATTTAGATTTTTTTCTTTTTGTCTTCTTTAGACTCTACGGATTTCAATACCTTATTGGCTTCGTCTTCCAATTCTTGTATTGCTATTGCTTCTGGTGTGGTGCTAAGAAAATCTGAGTCCAACCCTTGCAGATAAAGCATCACCTCAAATCTTGCTTTTAACGCCAAAACTTGATTTTTATCCTCTAAATAAACATCATAACTTTCCCATACTTTAGTTCCAGAAACATCTTGTACCATACAAGCTGTAAGAAATTCTAATCTGACATCGTCAGAAATTTGTTCTGCTGTATTAGATAATGGACCATTTAATCGTTGATTCCACTGAAACAAATCATTTCTACATTTTTGAACAACCAAGGCCAACTCCCGTTTTTCTTCTGGACTCTTGGATACTTCCAAAAGTAACACCTTACTATTTAAATTATTTGTTAATTCTTCAGACCTTTGCTCAAAATCTGAACCTATGATGCCTCTTCTTGTTAATATATCCATCATTTCAGCTGTAGTTGTTATCCCTTCTACTAAACACCTAGTATATGTTCTACTGTATTGCCAATCCGCTTTACGTACATCATCTGCAGTAGCTGTGGCTATATAATATTTTTTTTCAGTTTCATCGTCTACAAATTTCCGCCTGTCATCTTTTTTTATATCAATCATTTTATACTCTCCTTTACCTATTAATGTTTAAATTGAATTAATTCTTCCATAGTAGGAATAAATTCAACTTCATATTTATCTATATCACGTTTTAAATTCCTAATACAATCGTTCCCTGATCTTAATATTTTTGATCTTAATGCCAAAAATACATCCTGTGTTGGACATGCAACTTGAGCATAATCAAGTGCAGTATGAAATAATTTAGTTACCTCAGCAGTCATATCCTTTTTTAACTTATCCTTACTCCTTATATTACTCATAAAAAACCCTCCCAACCTATTAATATTTAAAAATTGTGGTGAGGCAAAAAACCCCACCACAATAAATAATTTATAAACTATGTGGATCGCCTTACAATATCTTCAGGGGCAATTCCGTCTATATCACCTTTAACTACAAATAAATCATTTGTAGATCTAAAACCAAAGGTCTGAGTCATATTAGCACCAATATCCAAAGATGCACCTTCATCGGTTATCTTAAGATTTTTAATTACTACAGTTTTAAGTGCATACTCGGTATCTCCAATGGAAGCATATGTTGACATAGCCCCATTCAAGAAATAAGTACCGCCAGCAGCGGTAATCTGACGATTTGTTCCAGTACCGCCAGCTTCCTCATCTGTTTGTTCAAATATTTTAACAACCAAACAAAGATCATCTTTGCTCATCAAATCAGATAATGCTAATTGAGGCTCAACATCCTTATCTTTACCAGCAAATTTTGCCCAATTTTCAAGATCACCTGCTGTAGAATCAACAGTAACAGTAATCGGTATAGGCAGGGTCAAAGGACGATCATAAGGACCAAGATGCCCCAATTCAGCCAAAGGCTCACGAGTAAGATCAGCAGAAATAGTACAACCAGTCAGACGCCATGCGTTCGCATATGTTCCACCGTCAGAAATATAAATTTCTACTTGTCCCTGTCTAACAGCACCTAAATTTTCAGGTCTATCGCTATCGCTAAGTGCTTCAAAATATTTATTAGAAACACCTGTACCATAACCGTCAGCAGAATAAATTATTTCTAATCTATCATTATCTTCAGGTTTAAGTGCCCCTGTTGGGAAATAAATCCTATGATAGGTGCCTTCATCATGATACACATATGTATCTATTGCGGCTGCTGTACCTGCTACAATTTTTACATTAACCATTTCATTTTCACTTGAATCATAAAGCGAAACTGCAGGACTACCATCTGAAGTTTTACGTAAAAATCCTATACCTACAGCTAACTCAGCTATCTCATTAGTAGATAATAACGAAAGCTCTACATAAGTATCTGTTCCAGATACGGTAAAAGAATCGTAATTAACAAATCTACCCTCATTAAGTAGCCACATTTTATTATCTGTTTCAGCCCCATAATTTTCAGTAGCATTTGCCCCTGTAGTATAACTAAATTCTAAACTATTAACATAAACCTCATCAAGAAACAATGTTTGATCTATATTTTTAGCAAGTGTACCAAGATCGCATTCACTTTGTACTGGTGCCCAAAGAGTTACCCCAGGCAAATTACCACATATAACAGCAAAATCAGCTAATGCTACACCGTGCAGCATAGTAGCACCCGCTTCAAGATTCGCATTTAAGGATGTTGCTGTCGCACTCATCTCTCGTTTAACTGGAGCGATTTGTGCTAATATTGCTAATGTTAAAACATCTCCAAAATCATTGGTATTCAACGTAACCGCAACTGCAGGAACATCATCTACTACGTCTACAATAGCTAATGTTCCAAGTTGGAATATATCTTCGCTGGTAAAAGTTGTAGTAGTACCTAAACTCTGTACTCTATACAACACATCACCATTGACCCATACACTTTGAGATGCATATATAATTCTATTTCGAGCCATATATTTTCCTCCTAAATTAAATTTTAACTCACAACTTAAAAACTTCTTTTATTTTTTACACATTCAGGTTAAATCTCTATACATTCCGTTCCCATTATTTAAAAAAAATAATCTACAATAATTATAAATTATAATAGTTTGTTACATACATTATTATTGTGTACCAAGCAATAATAAAATTCATATTAAAAATAATAATCTATAATTTTGCTTTTGAATATGATTTAATATACCCCATTATATTACAATAGTTAGTTTATTATTCTATCATCATAATAAAACATATCAAAACTTATTTTTGATCTGTATGCGTTTAAATCACTTAACATTATTTCATCTACACCGCGTGTCATAACTAAGGGTAGATTTACATGTCTTGCTACAACGGTATCAAATAACAATCTTCCTACATTATTTACTTCTTCCCTATCAAATAGATAAGATAATCTATCATCTGGGGTGGTTGTTGTTCTTCTTCCATAAAATGTACCATCATAATCTAAAACTGATCCTGTAGGAAAATTATACATTATACAACTTTTATTAAATAAACCATCATATAATCTTTCAACAATATCATTTCTTTCAGCGGGGTTAGAGGCAAAGATATGTACATCAACTTTTCTTTTTGTTTGTTTTCCACCACCAAGTTGATAACCACTTTTATCTGTGCCTTGTATATCTATTACTATTACTGGCGGTTCTGATGCTTCAACAGCAGCCCACTCATCAACAACTGATATATAATTCCAAGTATAAGTTACACATGGTGAATTTAATTTTCTTTCAGATACTATTCTACAATCTATATAATCTATCATATACTCTGATTGTGGTACAATATCTAAAGTCCCACTACTAGAAGTTTCATAAACTATTACTGTAGTAGATTGTTCTGGAGTACCATATGCTATATTACCATCACCATTTAATCCTGATACTGAGGTGTAATAATTACAGTTATTTATTTCTGCCGGGAAATCAAAATATTTCCAACCCCTTCCCCTTTCTTTTGGTGAGGGTATTAAATTTGTATTTAACTCATATACATAACTATTCATACCACAAAGATCCGTCATTAATTCAAATGATGAATATTCTTCTACCTCTATGAATTTATTTAATACTATATCTTTTAAATAGAGGTATAAACTAATATCTTCTTTTCTTAGACTACTCATTTCGTAACCCATGGTCTATAAATCCCCCCCACACTTTGAATTAAAATATCTTCTGCTGTTTGTATAGTCTTATTTAACCATATATCTACATTATCATCTACATAATTTTGTCCTGCTTGTAATACATCTATTGGTGGTGAGTTTGAAAATGGGTACCTTACTAATTTTTTATCTAATATACTCTTTTCTGCCTGGCGAACTTTACCATTATATTTTATAATATAAATCATATCTTTTTTAGGTACATACTCCTCAATTGGATCTATATTTACAGGCTGTTTATTAAATACCTGTTCAAAATCTAATGCTGATATTTCTACATATACACCGGTTGTACCTTCCATAATGTTTTTTAATACTCTTAATCTACCAGAAAAGTCAAAAGTACCCATATCTGGAACAGAAATTGTTACCTCTGTATACATATCTTTTATATATTTAAAATCATCCAATCTTTCTTTAAATTCATCTTTATAAAACAATGGATTTGTTTTACTTTTACGATCTGTTACTACACCTACTAATAACTCATCGTATGCTTGCATTATTACTTGCTTTATATAGGGTACTTCACTATTAAATTTTGATATTAATTGTTGTCTAATTATCTCATTAAAATTTTTTGATACTTTTTTTGTATTTTCCATTATGTATATTCTTTTATTATCTCTCCGCTATCTATTTTTGGTTTATCTGTTGTGAAAGCAGTTATAATTAATACAGCCTGTGTTCCGAGCCCTTTAAGAATTGGAGCTTTCGACATTTTACATTCTATACCATCTATTACTAAACTTGTAGAATTTTTAAATAGATTATAATGTTGTGGATTTGTTTTTAATATAACAACGGTAGATCCTTCAGCACCAGCAGGTGTATAAGTCATAGTATTACTATAACTCCTACTAGGGTCCCAGGTAACAACACAATCAACATGTGTTTTTCGTTCTGTAGTCAAATAACCCTTACCTCTACATACTGGACATCTTCCATTACTAAACCATCTATAACGTATTTGATTTGGGTTTAAAATTTCCCAAGAAACTTGTTTTTGTAAAGCCTCTTCTAATGTCCATTTACATTTACCTGTAGAATTTCCAGTTAATTTATCAAAATAACAATTAGGACATTCATTTTTAATTGGTTGTTTATATACAACTATTTTTCTACTAAATCCTTTTAAAACATTTTGTATAGATTTTCTAAATTTTTCTTTAGTTTTTGATGAAATTCTATTTCGCATTATAAACCCCTATTAATAAACATAATGGTATCTTTTATTTAAAATAGATCTATACCAAGCTTTGTGCCAATTACGATCTGTATTAGCTCTAGAATTGCAAGATCTGCAGACAGTAACTAAATTTTCAGCCCCGCAAGCTTTTTTATTGTAATCTATATGGTGCACCGTAAGAACCCCATCTTCTCCCCAACAATCTGGATTTATGCATTTGTAACCATCACGTCCTTTAACAAAATCTTTGAGCTCTTTGTTCCAATCTTGACAATAAGGTTCTTTTGAAATACCGCCTTCCCAATTTGGATTATTTTTGCCATGTCTCATTTTAGACATATCTTCATAAAAACAATATGGGCACCGTCTATTACTTATCCAATTTCTCCAACTAATATTATGGTTATGACCTCTATTACAAACGTATTCTAACTTCTGTCTATTATTAACATATCTTTTAGTCAAAAGAATATAATCTTCTTTTTTAAATTCCGCGCAAATAAAATCTATTGTAGGTTGTTTATTATTTGAAAAACAAATACACCTTTGTCCTTGTCTCCAACCAAACCAACTTATACTTCGTTTACACCCTTTTGGACAAATGTAATCTAATTTTTGATGTGCCCCTATATATTCTTTAGTTAAAAGTTTATAATTTTCTTTTTCAAATTTCGAATGAATAAATTCTATTGTTTTCTTTGCTTTCTTAGAAAAACAAGGGCATCTTTGTCCTCTATCCCAACAATTCCAAGTGATACTATGCCTGTGTCCTTTAGGACAAATATATTCTAACTTTTGTTTATTATTAATATATCCATTGCTCAATAAAGTATAACCCTCTGTTTCAAAACTTTCTCTAATAAATTCAATTGTTGGTTTTTTTCCCATATTAATCCAATAAAACTCCTGAAATTCCTAAAAGAATTAAAGATTTAACAACATCTTTAAGTTTATCTTCTAAATTATCTAATAATTCTTTTCTTATTTTTAGTCCCCCTTCTGGATTATATTTAGACCCTTCATCTGATATACTTGCCCCATCTTCAATAGCATCATTTAAAAGTTGTGCCCTAACTAAATCTATTGATGATTGTAAAATATAAGCTTCTGTAGTTACGTTTGTAATATTTAAACCTGCAGGAATTGGACAACTATCATAAACCTCCATAATTTCTCTATTACTTTTAAGAAACGTATAATACCAAATGTCTACGCCATTTATAATTTCTTTCTCTATTTCTACTCCGCATAAATTTACCATGCCAGAACATGTTGTACAAACCTCATCTATAAACTCAGTAAATTTTAAAAACATATACCCATTAACATTTGGATTGGTAGTATCAGTAAATGACTTACCACCCATTGTTACAAATGCAGGCCAGCCTTTTTCATCTAATTGGTATACTTTACCATCGCCATGTATAGAACTTAAGGCATCCTCACCATACTCTCTTCGTAAACCTATAGGGTCACCAATTAATAAACGTATTCTATCTATAATTAATTTGTCCGCAGAACCATATTCTATCTCTGGTGGAAATACTGGATCATAATATAAATCTCCGGGCTCCCCAAGTATAGGGGCTGACCAACCACTATATGAGTCGGTTGTTGAATTATAATATCTAGAAATATACCAATCTTCAGATTCACCATTATAATCAGTAAGGTAATACTGTGAGAAATCAGGTCGTAATAAAACATCACTAACTCCGTTTCTACCATTTACAACATCATGGCCTGAGACGGTAGTATATTCTGAAAGTGCAACCAAATCTGTAACTTCTGTATTTGGTGTACCTGCTCCTATATACCTTCGTATTTGTATTGTATTAAACACTTGTAAAACAGATGTTAAATTATCAACTGTAAAAGTTAATGATATCATAAAAATTCTCCTTACGTATTCTTTGGAGGTGGAAATGTATGTATAATTCTACCACTATATTGTTCATCCATAACTGCCTTCATATTAGGCATCATAGGGTTAAACCCAACATCTTTACTACCAATTTCTCTCCCTTCAACTATCGGAGATGATACATTTGGAAGAACACTTTCCACCCTCATACTAGGACCTATTTCTTTTCCATCTAAAGTTTTTGTTCCAATACTTTGTGTTTTTACTGTTGGATTACATATTGCATGTACTTCTGTAAATATATTACCTATTACAAAAGTTATATCGTCCATATATAAATCGATATTACCTTGTGATACAAAACTTAATGTATTAACGTATTTTAATTGCCCGGGAGCAAAAGGTATGTTAAAATCATTTAATGGTATATAAACTTTCTGCCATTGTTTTATTATAGTTAGATTAATATAATTATCTAAATTTAATACTGTACTATTAAAAACACCATCCCTATTTAAACTCACTTGTAAATGAGTATTTTGTTCCCAATCATTTACATAAGCCCATAATAATAGAAAATCATAATTTGTAACATCGACATCTACCCATACATACTTATAACTATCAAAATGAAACACACTACCGTTAGCAAGGCCTGTTAAATCTAACCCATTGGTGCCTGTATACATTGATTCAGTATTTTCTATACCGCAGCCTATGTGTGTCCAATCAGTGCCTATATCAAGCGACCCTGTCCCATTCCATACATAATTGATAGCATCTGCTGGACAAACCGTAGAAACATAAATTATTTCATCATCATAAGTAGTTGTCCCATTACCTGATACATAACCTATGATTTTATAATATGAAACAGTGGTGAAAGAAATCTTCTTATCATTTTGTTCCAAATCTATTGGACTTTCCCAAACCTGTGTCCAAGGACCGACCCCAGTACCAGACACTGTGTCTTGGTAAATTTCCCACTGATATCCAGTAACAGTCCCGTCAGACGAGGTTCCTACTATATGTAAGTTATAATAACAATTCTCTATGCTTACATCTATCGTTGTTTCAAATACAACATCTTTTTCTAACTCTGACGTATGTAAAACCCAGCCATCATTCCAATACCCAATTAATTTTACTGAACAATCAGCAGATCCCGGTATTTTTTCTAAATCACTGCCATATCCTACGTTTTCTGTGGTATCTGATGCACCGCCGTCTGTCCATACCCAATCATACTCTCTACATTCTGGTAAATGTTTTCCAACTCTACTTATATCTGTTGAAGTATTTTCAAATATTATACCGCTACCTACTGTCGCTTGAACTGGTAACTGATTAAAATTTATCGCCGGGCCAGAAAATAACCCTTGATTAAAAGTTTCTTGATGCCCAACAACATAATCCCTCCATCCATCATTCCAATTAACATCTATATCAACAACATGATTTCCTGGATTGGTAAATGCCCCTAAAGTTGCTGTGTCTCCACACCAACTAGTACCTTCTCCAGAACTATGTGGAACATCAGAATTATAAATAATACCATTTAATATAGTAGTAGTATTACCATATACACCAACATCATTTATTTCCCAATCAATATCAACTATTCTATTACCTGGATTATTACCTATATAACTAAAAACTACTGCGGTATCCGGTGTACTAATATTTTGACCCACAGCTTGATAACATTGTATATTAGGTATTGGAGGTCCATTAAAAGTATTTTGATTAAAGGTTTCATTATAATTAATAATTTGAGAACTATATCCATTATCCCAATGTATTACTATAGAAACTAAATGGTTTCCTGGATTGGTAAATGCCCCATTTGATGCTGAGTGACCACCCCAAGAGGTGCCTACACCACTCGTATGATATACTGTATTACTACTATCTACATTATATATAGTTGTAGTAGTATTACCGTATATACCAACATCAGTAATTATCCAATCTATACCTGTAATAGAATCATTTATATCACTTCCAGTATAGTTAAATGATACAACTGTATCTGGTGTTATTATATTTTGTCCTACAGCCTCATTACATATTATATTAGGTACTGGTTCATGCCAAAATATATTTATAGTAGAACTTCCAGAAGTAGTACATCCACTCTCATCTAATACTTCTATATTAATATCATAAGTTCCAGCAGTGTTCCATTGATGATTTGATGTGGCTGCTCCAGATAAACCTAAAATAGATTCAGTATCTCCCCAATAATAATTAGTACTATTAACAGTATTTATTAATTGTATATTTTCACCATAACGAGTTCTGTAATGATTCATAATTACACTACCAGCAGATAAAATACCATCAAACGTCCAATAATGTACATCATAAGATGTATTAGTAGTAGAATAAGTAGTATCAACATACCCATGAGCAGGAACATTGTGCCCCCATTGAAGTATAGAACATAAATTATCTTTTACTTGACAATCTTGTGTATATACAGAACTACCATCAATTGTTATTTCTACTGCGCCCCACTCGTCTAAAGTTAAAGCATTTCTATCATCTCCTAAAGGTACATCTTTCCAAAATACTATTATAACCTTTGAATTTGATATTACAGTACTCTCTTGCTCAAGCCAATCTGCGTCACCTAAATTTATATTGTAATAACCAGTACTCTCTACAGTTCTTACAGCATTCCATTTTGGGGAAGATGAAGCTGTACCATTATTATAAAAAAATCCTTGATATTTTATATCAGAATTAGATATAATTTCATCTTTATCATAGGCAAAGCCACCAAATGTTATATTTAAGGCCATTTAATTTGATCCCCATGTTATAATATAAGGACTTGTTGGGCCAACTATTTTTATCCAAAAGCCCGAAAATTCTTTATTTACTCCATCTTCATAACACAATAAAAAATTATGTGGGCTACTCTCTGGTGTTGATCCAACTACATAACTATAAAATATTTGAGCATCTCCGGTAAAGGTATTTGCCACTTCTACAATATTTATCCCATATAAATCTGTTATTTGATCCAACACATAATTTTTAAATTTTGCTATTGTAACACCATCATGTATATGTCGATGCGTGGTAGAGTCCCAATAACCATATTGTATTGGAATTGAAACTAACTGCCATGAATTTTCTAGCTCAAGACTTCCGCTTCCTGTACCGCCACTAACAGTTGTAATTACTCTTGAATAAAAATCATAGCCGGCTGAAGAAACATATTTAATGTTCACCTCTAAACCTCCGAACCCATACGGTATGGTAAATCATCTGTAACATTATTATACCAAGCCCAAACTACACCACTTGTTGTTGTTGTGTTCCAATTTACAGCACTATCATCTTTTATTTTTGTAACTAAATAATCAGTTTTATTTAAAGGCACTTTTCTAATTGTTTGTGAAGATGTCGGTATACTGTTTTCTCTTACTACATCTTCTACAGAGACATTATAACTTCTATTTGCTTTTGTTAATGCATAAATATTTTCTTCATTTACTATTATATCTTCTGTATTAGTTAGAAAACCAGAACAAGTTGCATAGACTATATAACGTCCATGATTATATATGGTTACTTCTTTTTTATATATACCATTTTCTACTGTAGATTCTATAAGGGTACCACTAAGTGTAGGTACTAAAGGGTAGTCATTTATATAACGAACATCATAATGTACTTCTTGCCCGGAAGCTAATTCACCAGTGGACTCATCGATTAATACTACTGTTATAGAAAAAGGTTCTCCAATATTAACTCGTACCATCCATAGCCCCTAAAGTATTTTAATTATTTTTTTTCGTTTCCCAAACTGTTTTAAATTCTTTACAATTTAAAAATTCATCTGGTAATGTAATACCTTTACCATCTACATTAACTACATAACCGTAACAACGATCAACAAATTCTGTGCAATAAAAATTTTTATTGTTTGAAGCAAAATCATAGTCATATTCACATGTATTTTCTTTATATAATTTAAGTGCTATTTCTATTGCTTTACTACTTTTTTCTTCATTTTCATTACGTAAAACAATTGCGTCATCACACCTTAAAAATACTAAAATATCCTCTTTTGTTAACCCTTTACCAATCATATGTAAAACATAATTATCACCTACATATATTCCTGCATGTGACCAATAACCTTGTATTAATATACTACCTAAATAATGATCATAACGTCTTAAAAGAACATCACCAGGTTGAATAATATCTAATACCTCTCTTGTTTCTTTACCTTTAATATCATAATGGGAATCACCAAAAAAGATAATCCCACCCTTGTATAAACGAATATTAGAAAACCATCGTAAAAACCATTTTTTAAAATTATACCACATATTATTTTTTTCCTTTTTAATTTAAAGAATGAAGAACATATTTATTATTATCATATATACAATATGTTTTATGATATAAAAAATCACCTAAATTTATATATGTAATTGATTCTGTAGTAAAATGTTTAGGTAAATGTGTATGTCCCATAATAATTGTATTAAATTTTTCTCTATGTTTTTTAACTGCTGCTTTTTCAATATCTAAAACCAGTGAATTATAATATTTCTTATCTTTTTTAACAGATATAGAGTGAAATAATCTAACTAACCAATTTTTAATATTAATATTAAATCTTTCTAAAACCCAATGAATGGGGAATAATATTTTTGCTACCCAAGAATATTTAAGCACAATAACATCAAACATATGACCATGTATAAAAACTATATCACCAAACCCATGTTCTGTACAAACATTAGCATTTGGAAATACCTCTTTTAATTTCTCAATATCTGGATCATGATTTCCTTTTATTATAACTACATTAGATAATTGTTGTATTTTTAAAACTAACTCATTATTTTTATCCAAAATATCATCAAAAGAATCTTCCCATGTATCAAATAAATCTCCTACTATTACTACTTTTTCAAAATCTTGTGATAATAAATTTAAAACCCCATGTTTAGATTTAAAAAGTGGGCTGCCTAAATGTAAATCTGAAATATATAATTCCATATATCATCCTCCATAAATATATCCATATCTTTTATGTAAAATTGCTTTATACCAAGCCTCATACCAATTACGATCTGTATTTGCTCTAGTATTACAAGACCTGCAAACTGTGATAAGATTTTCGGCAGCGCAAGATTTTTTATTGTAATTAATATGATGCACAGTCAAATCTTTAGAATTATTTAATAAACAATCAGGATTTATACACTTATATCCGTCTCGTTCTTTAATAAAATCTTTCAAATCATTTGTCCAATCTTGACAATAAGGTTCTTTTGAAATACCACCTTTCCAATTAGGATGTCTACAACCTCTATTATCTATTATCCAACATGTTGGACATCTATATCCTTGTTTCCAATTATCCCAAGTCATAGAATGTTTATGACCTTCAGGACAAATATAATCTAATTTCTGATAGGAATTCATATATACTTCAGTTAAAAACTCATAATCATATTTTTCAAAAGATTTTCTAACAAATTCTATTGTTAATTTTGGTGTTCCAAAACAATAAAAACATCTTCTTCTGCCAGCCTTCCAATTATTCCAATTTATCGAATGTCTATGTCCTTTAGGACAAATATAATCTAACTTTTGTTTATTATTTATATACACCTTTGTTAAAAGAATATATCCTTCTTTAAAAAACTCACCTCTAATAAATTCTATAGTTAATTTTTTACTAATTATCTAATCCTATTTCTATGAAATACAATAGTAGCTGCAACACTCCACTCATGATCTCCTTGATCTATATTAGTTTCCCCCGTCATTTTTAATCTGAAACCGTTTCCTAGTTCATCCGTGTCTGAGCAAGATAATGGCATGAAACCACTATTTAGGAGCAAAATACGATTTGTAAATCTTGCAAATATTATTTCACCTGCAAACATATTATACCTCCCATCTCCATAAGGAGCAGGACTAATACTTTCATATAACCCTGTACTAGAATTAAAATCAGCATTCCAAAACGCAGTTGGTGGTTCATCAAGATCATTGTTTGGCATATAAACTAATCCACCTATTGGTGATGTTATATCACTAGTAACCTCAATAGTTCCATCTCCAGCCGCAGGTATAACTATGTAACCGCCATATAAATTATAATTTGTATTTGTTCCAGGAGCAACACCCGTTGCTCTGCTAACCATTTCTAACGTTATAGAGTCCCCTTTGCAATTTTCCCAATTAATTAATCCTTCATGGATCCAAGTCTCATTTAAACAAATATTAAAATCTACATATATAATTTCAGTTAAACTTCCAGAAATGGTATGACGCAATAATAATTTCTGATCTCCACCACCAACATCAGTTACATCTGAAAGATCGTCTCCATATCCAGTCCAATATGTTTTCGTACCGATTTTGCGAGATGTTTGATGTACTCTCAATTTTCCAGAACGATCTCGTAATTCATCTGGTAAATCTACCTGTTGTATACCTGCTTCAGAAGGTACACCATCATGTGAAGATACAACCCCAGACAACGTCGTTTCGTCTACAGTTGAAAGTTCCGCCTTAAACAATATATCGCACGCCGATACATCAGCATTTATATGATCCAACGCAGTAATTATACTAGAATTTATTATCTCGCTATATAATTTACTAGTATCTACCACCCCATTTAAAAAATCTATCAATAAATAATTATATGAAACTAAACTCATTTTTATTCTCCTTATCTAAACAATCATGTTACATACGCTTCTAAAGCGGCGCTATATATATTAACTGAATAACCATTACGACTCGAACACATCATTAAATATAATCTATGTTCTCCTTGCTCTAAAAATACAGTTTTAAAACCACACAATGGAAATCTTTGATCATTACCTTTATCTTTTGGTTCTATTCTATAACTTTGTATCACTTCACCTTCATTAAGCCGTATATCAAAACGAGCATCATATGATGTACTAGAAAAAGACCAAATAAAATTCCAAGAAATTCTATATAATCTCCCTATAGGTACTACAATTGGAAGTATTAATCTTTCCATAAAACTAGTTGAGGTAGTACTTTGCAATTCATCATCATCAATATAATGATAATCTCTAGAAGATACTATCAATTCATTCCCTACATGGAGTGCAGATATTGTCGGTGATATATTATCATTATATAATAACCTATTGGCCTGAACTTGTATTTGATCTTCTGTAAGTTCAGTATAAAGAGCTACATAATAAATTTCCCCATCAAAAGAAAATCTATTACCCTCTGCGTTATTTCCAATCCCTATATAATCATCATTTTCAAATCTTATATCTGTATTAATTGGGATCTCTTCACTTCTATGAAAAAAGACTCTAACTCCATTAATATAAACCTTAAATCTATTTTTAACATTCTCTTGTTCGCTATCAAATACTGAATGGACAACAAATCTACCTTTCCATTTATGATTAATACCGATTTCCCCATATAATTCATTATTTAAATAAAATAATAAACGGCCTTTTGAATTACATCTTATACTAAATATATCTTCGGAAGATTTATTACCCAAGAAGACCACAATATTATCTCTTCCAGCCTTATAAATATGACACATAACTTCCCACACTGCTTTTCGAGATCTATTTAAACAATCATGTATTTTGGTGTGTTCTATATAATGGTATGCACCACCAAAACCCTCATTCTCAAACCATCTCAATCCTATACAGGAATTTATCATATAATATTCGACATTACCCGCATAATCTATAGGTAAATTTAATGGATTATCCGCATTATCAATAAGTTTAGGTGGTTCTGTTCCAGATTCAGCTTCATTTATAAGGTATTGTACAATTAATAACCTTTCATCTAAAGGTTTAGGGTTTATAACTGTAATATTTTTTATACCTTTTATCTTATCTTCTAAATAACCAGGCAATATATCATCTTCACTTACTTTACTAAAATAAGCAACAGATCCAGATAAAGTGACTACTTCTTCCTCAATTGCTTCTTGTACAATATCTGGTACTATATGTAATTCTGTGGATGAACTCGCCCCAATATCTATAGTATCTATCCCAAATAATTGGATTGACCCTGTTTGAGGGGATTCTAATGTTACAGTTAGTATATTTGTTGGATCACTTTTATTAGTAATTATATTCTTAACTATATTACTACTATATAACGCTCCAATAATAACCTTTACTTTTAAATATTCATATCCACTATTATGTATAATTTCAATAGTATCAGTATTAACAAATTCTTGTGTATATATTAACTTAAGTATTCCTGCCATTATATTCTCTCTCCATGTGTCCATTTAATACCAGAAATTTCAACTGTCCACACTATAAAATCTTTATTACCATTACCATCATCATCTAATTCTACTCTTATTGCTAACATATCCCCTTCATAGTAGCTAGAAATATTTATAGGGTCTGATTCAATTGTAATTAATTTATTATTTACAACAAAAGGCACACTCACACTTGTTGTTTGTGCTACATTTGCTGTCAAAACTTCTGTATTGGCTAATGTGCGTTCTATAGGAATTAGACCACCGCTTGGATCTGCCTCTAAAACACCTTGTATCTCTATTGGTAAAACCGAAATAATCATAGTGCCATTACTAGAAAACCCCGGTTGTTCTGGATGCCCCATTATTTTAATAGTTAATGGGCTACCAGTAAAAATACCACGAGGTAAATTAGCTTGCATATAAATAGCATCACCATTACTGTTTAATTGGTTATTTTTGAACATATGCCCCCAACCTGTAGGAACCCCTCCAGAACCAATATTTACATAAGCATTTGTTACACCACCAGTTTCACCAAAAATATTTCCTGTTGCTAAAATAGTCTGTTTAAACTTAGCTTTACCATAATATGTATTGTGCCCATCCTTATGTACTTTAAATCTATGTGATTGTAATTTTATACACTCAAAAACTGGGGCAGTAATAACCCCATACTTTATTCTAACTCTAAACCAATAAGTAGTAACGCTATTAATTGTCTTTTGCGCCCAATCATTTCCTATATTACAAGAGATATACTCTTCACTATTTGAACGTATAAATAACTCATTAGCATACGAATAACCCTCTTCTACACTTGTATTCATATGTGTACATTCTACCCAATTTGTACCATTCCAATATTCTGTTACAAAAGATCTTTTAGTTGTTTCTACTGCCGCAATTGTTTGGCATAATACTACCCCATGGGCTTTAAGATCTTCTGTAAATGCTGATCCAATTAAAATTGTATGCCCTGCAACAAGTCCTTGAAAACTAATAGTTGATCCAGAAATAGTAGATATTGCTGCTTCTGTAACATCAATAAGGTTACCACCATCGCTAGTGCTTGAAGATGTACTATCAGTAGTAAACACTTTCATACCTTTATTATAACTTCGTCCCCCGCCAAAAACAGAATGCCGGCTTCTATCTGGGCGGCCTACAGTTAAATCACCATAAACAGTTATACTATCAGTTTTACTATCCATAAAAAAGGCGGTGTCCCCTTTATAATTTGCGGGACCAAATAATTTTTCACCATCTATTTCACAACCTATAAATTTAATAATTGAATCCATATCTTCAATATAGACTTGTCTCTGTGTACCCTCACCGATCATAAAACTACTACCGAAAAAAATAGATCCATTATTCAAACGAAAAACATTAGTGCATATATCTACCCCTCCACCAGCAACATTCATTGTACTATGATCATCTAAATAAAAACAATTAGTTAATGAGCTACCTCTAGAAATTGCAAAATTAGCATTGATAAGAGTATTAGGGCCTGATGATTTAATAAATGTTTCGACTGTTGCCCCAGGTAAAATATATAAACTCCTTGCTTCACAATAACCACCTTCAATTACAAGGCATTCATTAACATTGCCTATAAAATTAGTATCAGAAAATCTTACCTGCATATTATCGTTAGTAGATGAAAGACCTCTATTACAATCTTTAATTATTAAAACAGAATTTGCGGATAAACCAGATACAGTAGCATTTAAAGCTGTACCGCCTGTACAACCATTTAATTCCATATTAGTTACGCCTGTACCATGATTCAATTCTATTAAATTTTCATTGACATTACCAGCAACTATTTTTGTAGAGAAAAACCCACCCATACCTTTAATACAAGTAAAAGGGTTCATAAATAACGGATTATTTTCAATATAATTACCAGGACTTACCTCAATTATATACTTACAAGTATCGCTGCTTCCTGATGTTGTAGAAAGGGCATGTTTAACAGTTAAATAAGGGTCTCCCTGTGTTCCAGAAGCAGTTAAATCATTTCCATTTTTAGCTACACATATTAAATGTTCTATATCAACACCGCCTGATCCCCCACTCACCTCTGACCATTCTGTACCAGCGGCTGTTGAACGTAAATATTTACCTGTATCATAGGCGCTTGGTGTATCTGTAAGTTCAATTATAGTATCTTTACCTATTTTTACATTCCCAACACCGTCGCCCATATATAAATTTTTGGTATCTGTTGTAAAACCAGGTTCTGCTAAATTTAAAGTTGGTAATTGGGCTTGTGTCCCACGTCTTATTTTTATATCTACAGCCATAAATTTTTCCTTTTAAATAGAATTAAATAAAACTACCGCCATCTACTTTTACTACTTCTATTACTCCTAATACATGATTTATAGAGTCATTATCTATAGATACCCCTACACCACTAACTGTTACTGAGACAGGAGCTATAACGTCGTTTACGGCACTATAAGGTAATACATTCAATAAAGATCCTCCTCCCCCACCGACTCCATTTCCTTGTGCAGCTAATCTAAAATTATTTGAACCGTCATCTTGTAAACCTGTCCCAATCAAATCGGAAATATTAACTGCAACATCATCTGTATTAACAGTTATACCATCGCCTGCCCCTACATCTATAGTATTCCCTGTTTTTGTAAGACCTGCTCCAGCAGTTACTCCAGACAATCCACCAAATTCAGACCAAGTAGTCCCATCCCATCGCTCATAATAATTTGCATACATATTCCATGTTAAAGCACCTTCGCCTACAACAGAAACGCCATATACCACTTCAAAAATACTGCCTGTGTATTCTACAATATCATTATTACTAACTCCGGTTATAGTGCCAAAATTAACATTAAGACTACTTACATTAGTTAAAATGTATCTATCACCAGTCGTTGGTGACCCACCAGGATCTAATGTGGCATCTACTTGTTTATTTAAAATATCTCTTTGAAAATCTAACCCTGCTATTGCGTTGTCAATTTCATTACCTATCTTCTGTGCGGACCATAAATCAGTGGCTGTAGTACTAACGTCGTTAATTACTCTATGCAAAGTAACATCATTTATATGAGTTCTAATTTCTTGCCCAGTAACATATACACCGCTAGTTGTTGTAACTAAACGGTTAACTCTTCCATCTGTAAGTTCTGTTTGTCTTACTCTACCATACACCGAACCGTCGGGAACATCATCAAGATCTGAAATACCTCCTGACACATCTACCCAAAAAGAACCATCATCAACATAGGTTGCATCAGTATCCGAGGCATGAAAAAGTCTGCCCGAAACGCCAGCACTTGGTCTATTAATAAATGTATCTACTATTACCCTACCAACTAAATGGGCATTTGATCCATCCGAAACAAAAACCTCTTCGGTATCTGTTGTAAATCCGATCTCCCCACTAACCATAGGGGTTGCTCCACCCATTAAGGAGTCTAATTGTACTTTTGTTCCGCGTCTTAATCTAATTGTAACTGCCATATTTAAAAATCTCCTTTATTAATTAAAAATAACCACCATCTATTACCCCACTACACACAACACCAGTTTCAGAACTATTAACGAACACTAATTTTTCTGCATTGGTACTATAAGAGTTAAAGGTGTCATCTAATTCTAAAAAAGTATCAGGTTTGGCTTGAATCTTATTATCTAAAATACCAGAAACGGTACTTAACTCATTGTCCCTGGTAATATAATTTGGTATCTGAGAATTTGATAGTATTCCTATATGATCTGTACCACTTAATGTGTGGGGGCCAGCTTCACTTGCTATCCTTAATCTTCCTTGTGAGTCTAAAGCAAAAGGCATCCAGTTGCTATTATGCTGTCCCATATTATGAGAAGAATTACGTATATAACCCTCACTATCCAAATTTTGTTCTTCTACCTGTATAGTACCAGTTATAGTTGTTTCAGATTCAAAATCACCGCTTACTTTAAGAATTGGACCTTCTGAACCACTTATGGTTACTAAGGGCTCTCCTAATGAATCTGTTAAAGTAACATCACCCTCTATGACTCTAAACACATTAAATACCCCCTGTATCAAAATCTCTATTGTACTCTATATTAACCACTTTATTATTAAATCTATTAATCGTGCCTGTTACAGTAACTATGATAGAAGTTCCTGTATCATAATCGTATATACTTTTTATTGTTTGTGAAATATGTTTTCCCGAACGTATAAATACTGTGCTACTAATTTTAAATATTTTTGTTATATCTCTCCATTCATCTATTCTATAGACTTTGCCATTTAAACGATTTAATTCGGAATACGAATCCCTATCATGTAACCCTCCATGTTCTTCAGGAGATACAAAATCTGAATCCAATATTTGTTCTTCTCGAATAACACTTCTCATCTACGCCCTCTCATAGGTAGCTCTCATAACATCTGAATATTTAGGTAAATATATATTATCACAAATAAATTGCACTGTATTACTATTTAAAATTATAAAATCATCTGGAGAATATAAAGATTGACCATTCCAAGTTATTACTATACTGTTTGATTTAAAATTATGCGGTGTTTGGAATGTATTAATAATCCCATTAGGGTTGGGGGTAAGAGATTGACCTATTACTATATTAGTTTTAGTTTGTATTTTTCTTAATATAATCAAAATTTACCCCATCACCTTTACCTTTACTTAATTAACATCATTTACTTCATCTTCACTATTTTCAGACCTTATGGCCTCCATTGTTTTTTGTCGTGCTTCATCTCTTTCAGTGGCCGCTATAATATTAGATATTAAATCTATTATTATTTTTTCATTGGCTTTTAATTGACTTATTTCACCTTGAATAATTTGACTAAGTTTTACTTTTTTTTCTATATCAGCTCGAAATTTTCCTACTAATTGTATTATAAATCCAATTTCCGATTTACTTAAAATTTCTTTATCATCAGCCTTATCTATAATACTACGTAATGCATTATTAGTTGCGTCTATAGCCATGCCTTTTCCTCCTTAATAATTTTGGTGGTAATAAATTACCACCAAAGTTATAATTGATTAATTAATTATTTTATTGTCTTACTACATAAGTTACATTTCTTCCAGATTGAATATTAAACATAAATGTAACTGTAGTTGCACTTGTTTCATTATAATCTCTATCAGAATTAGCCCCATTTACACCCGTACTTGCGGCAAGTAACTGACCACCTACATAAATATCTAAATTACTACCTTCTCTTCCAGCTGTTCCATCAGGTGTATATGAAATAGAACCAGGTAAAGTATACGCTACATTTTTATTAATCAATGCAGAAACCTCTTCTACATATTTATCTCCAGATTGAGCAGTTAAATCAGCCATTTCTTGATCTAACTTATCTAAAGAATCAGCAATACTTTCACCACTTGTTATATAATTTCCTTCTGAATATAACCTATCACCAATACCATCATTTAAATAGTCCAAAGCAGACTTTAATGAGGATGGTCCAGAAGCCCCTGCATCAGAAAAAATATAACTTGCTGATACATTATTCCAAGATTGAGGGTTATCATCGTCATTACTTGCTCCTGTAAATGCCCACAAATTACTAATATCTTCTATAAGTTCTATATCACCTTCCCAAGAAGATATAAAGTCTGTTCTAAGCCATTCATACTCTTCCATTTCTGCCATAACTTTTCTATGGGGATACACAAAAGAAATATTAGTAGCATCTACACCAGAAACTGTTGAAAGATCACATACAGTATTGTTAGCATAAAAACGAGCATAAACATCAGTACCAGTACCTGTTCCACCAGAATCTGCACCATCATGAAATTTAGCGTATATCAAATCACCATTATTATTATAAATTGATGCATCAGTATCATTATTTACAACATCAATTCTACAAATAGTATCGCCCTTACCCTCATCCTGATAACTACCTGTACTACTAAAAATAGGAAGTCCACGTCTATCAGTAGCAGTAGCATAGGATGTAGATAAACCCATCAAAACGCCAGTAGATGTTCCACTTACAGTATACCCAACACCAGAATTATTATCAGTTACGGCTAATATAATAGTTGCTGAATCTAATGTGTTACCACTAATATTATCTAAATTTAAATTTTTAGTGGGTGTATCAGAAACATCTGTACTTGTAGGATCAAAATAAGTACCTGTAATATCATACCAGTTTGTTGAGCCCTTTACATCTTTTACTAATGTACGCAAATTATTTAAATCCTCCTCCAAGGACCCAGAAATAGTTGGTTCTGCTACAGCCGATGTATTAACATCGGCCACTATGTCATCATAAATAGCAGACCTTCTAATTTGCTCTAATTGTCTAATTAAACTTCGCATAAAATATTCTCCTTTTAAACCAAATTTTAAATTACTATTACTACTAAATTAAGATTACATTAACAATTATCTTACACCTAATTCCTGTATCTGTTTTTTTAACATTCTACACAATACTTCTTTTTGCGGACGTTGACTAGCCTCCTTTAAAGCATAAGTTAAGAGTTTAACATCTTTAATACCTTCCATCTTCTCTCTAGCCTTTCTTACTGACCAACCAACTACATCTTCAATGGTTATATCCTTCTTCGACTTCGCTGGTTTTGATACTGGTATATCAAAATTGCCCTGTAAAGATTTTTGTTCTACTGGTGGGGTTATAATTACTTCTTCTGCGTTTACAACCTTCTCTTCAAAAATAATTCCCCACCTATCGTCACCTCTTAACTTTATATCTTGTATCCAATTTACAAACTCTCTGCCTTCTTTTAAATGATATTTCTTACCATACTGCAAGTATAATTCATTTAATAAAATTTTCTTTCCTGGTTGTACCGATCGTTTCATTATATGTGCCCATGAATTTGATTTATTTATTACATAACCTTCCATAATTTTCTTCTCCTTTTCTTTTTTAATATTTTTACCTTTTCCAAAATTCTAAAATGTCCTTAATAAAACAGTTTATCAAAAATACTATGTAATACATTTGATAATCTGTGTGCTGATAATATATACAAAATAAATATACTATAATCATTATATGACATACTAATAATAATTATAGCTGCCCATACAGAAAAACAATAAGGGCATTGTAATATATTGTATATAAACTTAAATAATTTATTTTTTTCGCCCGAAAATAAATTTCTTAATGTACTAAAAAATTCTGATTTTACTACCAACTCAGTCAATGCCTCTATACTTACTATGATAACAAGAATCTTAAAAATAAAATAATACATAGGTGTAACCTTAATTTAATTGTTTAGTTTAATATAACTACTATAATATAGTTAGTTTAAACTTTAGAATAAAAATTAATTACTACTTTGAAGAGAAACGCTACTTTTAGAAAATAATTGGTACTGCTTTTGGAAAATAATTAATACTACTTCGATAAGAAATTATTTATTTTCTGTGCACACCTTTTGGATGGCCATTCTTTGTCTGTTATTCTTAATAAGTTAATGGAGTTTTTATTACATAATTTAGTTTTTATTTTATCTCTTTGCATTGTTTCTTTTCTACTATGCCAATATACACCATCGCATTCTATAGCTTTGTTTAATTCTGGAAAATATAAATCCAATTCTAAAAATTTATTAGTATTATTATTAAATATTATGGTTCTATCGTTATAAACAACCCTACCATTATAAATACTTTTAACGAACTTTTTAACTTCTAATTCAAATTTTGATGTGTAATTATTCATAATATAACAAGTAAAACATCTTGCAGCTCCATCTTTAAAATTATGAAAACTAGTTTCCCAATAATGACCCATTGGGCATTTAAGTTTTATTTTAGATCTATTATTAACATAAGTTGTAGAAAGTAACTCATAATCATAATTTTTAACATACCCTCTAACAAATTCTATTGTATGCTTATTAATTTTTCCACTTACATATTTCTTTGCATCTGGGTACTTATCTCTATAATCACTTGCATGTTTTAACAAACACTTTTCTCTGTTATTTTTATAATATTTTCGACCTTTTTCAGTCAATTCCTCTCTTGATCTTCTTTCATGGACCATCTTATTTTTTCTTTTAACTCTTTCAATTTTACAACTATTAGAACCACAATAAACTTTTTTACTATAAAAGGTAAAAAACTCTTTGCCGCACGCTAAACATTCTCTCTGATATTCTTTACTATTATTCCTTTTTCTGCTTTGTTTCCTCCACTGTATTCTTTCTCTATCTCTTTTAGCTTTTTCTTTACATTCTGAACAATATTTTTGACTCCCAGAAGTGGGAATAAAAATATTTTTGCAGCCCTTCATTTGACATTCTTTCTCTTTATACATAATTTTTATTTATTATTAACAAATTTTAGAAGCCAAATAAAAATAACTACATTCTCTATCTTTATGAGCTATTTTATTATGACACAATTTACAACAAGCTATACCATTATCTGGATCTATCGCATAATATCGATGTGTTTTCTTTGGTAAAATATGATGTGCTGTATTAGCTATACCACCACAATACTCACAGATATAATTCTCTCTATTTAATACTTCTTTACGCCAAATTTGTAAGTCATATTTTGTATAATTAACATCTATATTATTAATTGATCTATTATAAATTAAACATGAATTCTTACATTCTCCAGAACAATAAAACCTGTTGCTACCAGAGTAATTACCTTTTAATACTTGAATTCTATTAACAATACTTATTGTAGTTGGAGTATACCATTTTCTACATTGACTGTTTGTACATCTTACTTGTAAAACTTTTAAACCATCTTGTAATACCCATCTTGTTTCTTCACACCAATCAATCTGTTTTGCATACGTATCATATAAAGGAATATTTAATTTACACACCCCGCCCTTATAAGAAGGATTTTTATCCCCAATATGTATGCCAATATGATTTTTACTAATTTTTAATTTAGTTTCTTCGGTATGGTGTTTACCATAAAAGTGATTCTTTTCGCCCGACCGAGATTTAGACATTTTTAATTTAGACTCATTAGTATGCTTTTTCCCTATACTAGATTTAGACATTTTTTCTTTAGACTCTTTAGTATGTTTTTTACCGAACCAAGGATGTTTTTCACCCCTTATAGCCTTACTTATTTTCTTCTTTGTTTCATTTGATACCACCGTAGACTTTTTTAAACATGAAATTCCACAGTAGTCACTCTCTCTATTACGAACAGTTAAATAAGGTTCTCCACACCTTTTACATTCTAATCTTTCTGTATAAGTAGTGCTCCCCTTTCTTAAAAACCCATTACGAGTTAAATAAACTCCTTCCAAACTACCCCAACAAATTTTCATAAATTTGTACAATTCCTATATTCTATTTTCATAATTATCCATTTAAAAATAAAAAGCTGCTCCCCACATAAAGCAAGAAACAGCTTATTATTTTATATGATTACATAAACTTCATAATATTTCTATAGTGATCTATCGATGATCCCCATTCCTAACATTCTTGGATCTAAACAAGCAAATCCTAACTCAGCCCATCCAAAAAAGCCTTGCTGTTGTCGTCTAAGCAACGTTGGATCGTCAATAGCAGCAAATTCTTTACGTATTGGCATTACTAATGAATCATTGGTTGTCAAATCAAACCCAAGTATTTGAGTTTCACCTAACGTAGAAATTGTGCCGTCGGCAGCTGTTTTATTAGGGTTATCAGGTGTATAACTATTATAATTTCCACTCGCTTCAACTGTAAATTTTCCATATTCGGAATCATTACTGTTGATATTATAAAGTCCTACAGCCCCCAAATGTTGTACCTCATGAAGTGCAACATTCCAAATTTTTCCCATACCTGACGCTTGAAAGATTTCACGCCGTGTAATTGGATCAATATCTGTATCAGTCCATTCACGAATGTCAGCGGCATCTTCGGGTGCCAAGTATAAATCAGTCAAGGTTCGACCAATCCTTTTAAATCCTACAATCATCTTATTTATGAGTTCCTTTGACAGATATCCAGCACCAGTAGATGTTGGATTAATCTCATAAATCGGAGCTGGTCTTGACCCAAGGAGCCCCTTCCCTGAAAATGAAGATGTAGCAGCAGGCATAATAACTCTCCATCCGCAATCCTCTTCATAATTTGCCAAAGCTTTAGCTGCAGCCGCAGCAGATCGTTGTGGTATATCTAAACGCGAATCCCTCGCGTAGGTAACTTTCCAATTCCCAGAAGTATCAATAGCAAAAGTGGGAACAACTACATCCTCACCAATACCCTCGATAAAGTTCTGAGCTATATAACCAAGCCCAGGTAAAACCCAAACTGGAATTTCCATGTCTTCTGCTATAGGGTAAATTGCTTGTGCACCCGGTTCAAGTTTCTCAACTGTGAATAGCTGTCGCATGATTGATTCCAGTTCAATTTTCTGTAAAATTGGAATTGTAAGTGCTGAAGCAAACGCCTGATACGCCGCTAAACCTTCAGGGGTATGTGCATCTGCTGTAGCTTTAAAAAGCTCTTTCATTTTTTTAACGTCCATATTACAACTCCTCCTTTAATTAATTTAGGATACAAAATTAATTGTTTTCATCCTATTTTTTAATATTACTATATCATTAATTTAATTCTTATTGGATATAATACTGTATTAGCCACATTAGCTTCGGCTTTACCAGCACTAACCCCTTTCATAACCTTAGCAACTACAACTGTATTCAAACGCTCACCTGTATCAATGTCATCAGTTGAGGTATTGCCTGAATTGGTAACCCTACCTTCTCCGTTTGCTACAGCGTACAACACATCCCCAGGGGACATTTTAGCTCCTGATTCTACAGTATAATGGCAGGTGTCCCAAATACCATTATGGGCTACACCAACCGGAACCTCTTTAGTTCCAATAATAGCGCCACTGGCATTATACAAAGCCTGTGCTATTACGTCGCTACTTCCAAGATCGCCTGGAAGCATAAAACCTGTAGGGTGTACCTGATGGTACCCGGTTTTAACTTTCTGCATAGAAAAACCAAAAGGTATTTTTTCGGTAACCTCCGAAGAAGCATACTCACTCTGCAAATTATATCGGAGTACTTCGGATTCTTCATTATTCGCACCTTTCTTTAAATATAAAACTGAACCAGCATAAGCTATAACCCCACCAACACCGGCAGAACCGGTACCAGATTGGGTTGCGTATTTACAAAACTGATTCTCAATAACAGGATGTCTAGGTATAAACATGTATTATTCCTCCCTCTATGATTTAGATTCTGCCCAAGCTGCAGCCATAGATTTTCCAAGATCTGTATAATCGGAAACTATGTCCTCTGGAGTTACCTCCAAATTAAAAGCTGCTTGTTCAGAATTATCAACATTAATATCCATATCTGGTGTAACAACATCTGGTTTAACAGACGGGGCATCACCATCAGGCACAACTACATTAGCTAATTCAGTTTCAATAGATTTTCTTAACTCTACTAATTCTTTTTTATAGCCGGCAAACTCCTCATCTGACATTTCTCTAACTTTTACACGCTGGGCACTCTCATCGGTGCTTACAACCTTACTATCTATAAGATCTGAAATACGAACTTCAGCAGTCATATCTTTTTCCATAGCTACCATTTTACTTTCTGAATCACCTAACTTAGTAATGGTGTCCTCAAGCTGCTTCGTAACTTCTTCCACTTTTGCTTTTTCAGCACCCACATCTTTTACTTGTTTAGCTATTGTTATTTCTGCTTCAGAAATTTTAGATTCAAGATCAGTTATAATCTCTTCTTTTTTTGTTACAGAAGCCGTTAACTCTTTCACAACTTTAGCAGAGCCTTTAAGGGCTTCCTCTGTGAGACGTTTCTTATCAATATCTTCTTTTTCAGAAAATATAGTTGATACTATCATCTCGACATCTTTTTTTAAAGCGTCTTTGTCCATAAAAATTTTTCCTCCTTGTATCCATTAATTTATACTACTATAAAAATTTATAACCCGAATATTTCCCAGTCCTTTTTCATTGATTACTACTAAATATACATGCTATAAAATTAATATACTGCGTTAAAGCAGTTTATAATTTTACGGTAATGCAGGCATATATGTATAATTAGATGTACAATTAATACTGGATATAACTGGATCTGCTCCCAGCATAAACTTTACATCAACTTCTACATCAGCGGAGCATGTTGACTTTATTATTAACTTATTGTTACCCCTATCTCTTTCTATATACACATAACCATCTTGGGTACCGCTTGTAACTGTAAGTTGTACGTTAGCATCAGATGCTAACTCATAACCGTGAAACTTTATTCCACTAGCTAAAACAGTTTCTGTTCCAGATGCTGCTAACGTAGTAAATCCAAATATGAATGGGTAGGCATGGTTGTTACCTAAGTTACGGTAAACAACTTTTAAGTTATCATCACCATTAATACGTGTAATCTTGGGCGTACTTTTCAATAATCCAGTCTGTGCATTTCCTAATTGTGGCATAATTGATCTCCTTTACGATAAAGTTTTTACTGCCTCGTGTAAAGCAGCTTTTAATTCATTTAACAGCATTTCTTTTGATTTATCATTATAATTACAAGACATTATATTAGAAATTACTGTCTTAGCTGTTGCTTTTATTTGATTTCTCAAACAATCAGGGTCGGTGGTATCTCTCGAAAAGGACGTGCATTCTTGTTTGTACGCGGTACACCAATTCTTGTGTATAATGCTACCTTTTTTGTCTGTTACTCGTTTTTTGTAGTTTACACATATACCAACAGTATCCTTATATTCTAAATCAGAATCTTCTAATTTATCTTTATCAACAACCGTTTTATCTTCAATAACAACATCTTCGTTGTTACTTGTTTCTATTCTATTTGAGGTTACATTATTATTATCTTTTTGCGCGGATTCTAAATCCTCATTTATCATAATAATACAATTATTTTCATCTATAACTGTAACATCATCAATAGCTGTTTCTAATACTACAGATGGTGGGTTAGCAGGGTTTTTAACAAATCCAACGCCGGCAAAATGAACACCCCTCAATACTCTATCTATTACTCCATTTGCGACTTCGTTACCCTCTTTTATAATTTTAGCAGTTTTACCAAACACACTATCTTTGCATGCTAAACCCAAAAGCTCTGCCTCCGGTTTACTTATTATTGTATTACCTATTTTAATATCATAGGATTGATAAAAACACTCCATAGATACTTTCCATAAATTTTTATCTACCTCGTCAGCAATTTCAGGAAACCTGTGTTTATATACAACGCCTGCTATTAATATATGGATTTCTTTTTCATCTAATACAGCTGTTTCAAGTTTTGATAACTCCTCTAATTGCAAAGGGTTGTGATTTTCATCTACGAATGCTTTATCATAAATGTGCCCCACTATGTTGTCTTCGACATGTTCCATATCAACACCCTTCATTTGAACCGTTTCTTCAGCGGCTACCAACTCTGACGGTAAAAAGTAAGCATGGTTTAAATTAGCGCCGCTAGAAACAAATACTGCTGAAAAATAAAGAAGGTCTGCCTGTTTATCTTTACCTGTTGGTAAATCAATACATGCGGATGCCATTTCCTTACGTTCCTTTGTAGGCTCTTCTATATCAATATTAGCCTCTAAATACATCTGCAACTTATTATTATCCACTCTGTAACCTCCAATATTTTTAATATTTTTCTTTCTTTTGAAACCCATTCTCTATCATAACATCAGCAAACCAGTTTCCATTAGGTAGAACAATAGAAGCTAAATAACGGCCATATATACCAGGTACTGGTTCTGTAATTATTGTAACTTGCTTATTTAACAACAATTCTTTAGCAAATTCAGAAGCCTTTTTACCATGTAATTTTTCTGCTTCACTTTTTGGCCTATAAACTTCTGGGGTGTCTAAATCTTTAATTCTAAATTTACTGGTGAATTTCAATTTAAACCCTAAATCAAGTTCTGCTTCTATGGTGTCCCCGTCTATTATGCGTTTTATTATTGCGTTATAAGTATATAACATTTTAATTACCTTCATTATAAAAATAACTGTATCTTTTATTTAAAATTGCTTTGTACCAAGCCTTGTGCCATTCTCGATCTGTATTTGCTCTAGAATTGCAGGATCTACAAACCGTGATAAGATTTTCTGGTACGCAGGATTTTTTGTTATAATCTATGTGGTGAACAGACAATGTTTTATCTTTATCCCAACAATCGGGGTTTAAACATCTATGACCATCCCGTTCTTTAACAAACCCTTTCAGATCTTTCCCCCAGTCTTGACAATAAGGTTCTTTTGAGATACCGCCTTTCCAACGCGGGTGCCTTTTTTTACACTCTATACAAAAACATCTTGTACCTAATTGCCATGCATGCCAATCTGTAGCATGTATATTACCGTTTGGACAAATATACCGCAATTTAGTTTCAGCATTTATATACTCAGTGCTTAAAAGAATATACCCCTCTGAAAAAAATATACCCTTAAGTTGTTCTATAGTAACTTTTATCCTTAAATCACATAAATTACAAATACATCTGTGACCCTGTTGCCAATCATTCCATCTAATACAACCAATTTTTCCATTTGGACAAAGGTAATCAAGTTTTTGTTTATTGTTTATATACTCTTTAGTCAACAAGGTATAACCTTCTTTTTCAAACTCTAATTTAATAAATCCAATAGTTTTTTTAAATTTTCCAGAACAACAAGGGCATCTGTCCCCACTTCCCCAACATCCCCATGTAACACTGTGTTTGGTTCCACATGGACAAATATATTCTAATTTTTGTGAATTATTTATATACTCCGTACTCAATAAGGTATAACCCTCTTTCTCAAAACCTTTTTTAACAAACTCATATGATAATCTTTTACTCATATTTTATCTACCCAGTCCCTCAACAAACTTAATATACTGTTCTTCTGTAAGAACTTCACTAACTCCTTTTAAAAACATAGCATATTCAACATCTGACATGTCTTTTACACTATTAGCTTTTTTGGGTTTAGGGGCTTTTGTTTTAGTCGTAGTATTAGTATCTTTAACTTTCTGTGTTGTTGTTCCTGGAGGTCTTCCGGAACTCGGTGTTCCTACAGGAGCTTCTTGATTTGGTTGTTTCGAGTTTTGAAATGGGGATCCAAATAATCCAAAAGTTCCCTCTTGAACCATCGGTAATTCCTCCTCCATGTTTTTTAATTCGTTTGTGTAATCAAAACCAAGTGCTTCTAAAGTCGTCTTATAACTTAACGCTCTACGATCAAGAAATTGTGCAAGTACTGTCATAAACAATATAGAATCCTTTAGAATACTATCGTCCCATCTTATTTTTGGATATTTTTTAAAATTTAATGCTTCAGCAATTTGAGCATATTCACGATATATCCAACGAGTTACTTGTCTTCTAGCATAAGAAACTTCCTCACTTAAGCCCTTAAGAAGCATCTCCATTTCTGATGTGGATACCTCCCCAACCCCGTCAATTATTGCCCTTGGAACTGACAATCCTGCTGTTATTTCGTTATTTACCTGTTTATATTTATCCTCTCCTAAAATACTTTCTATTTCTGGAGAAATAATTTTTTCAACTTTCAATGTGTGATTCCAAACTACAGAAAAACTTTTTGAGGGAGTATTGAATATGCTGGCGACTGCTTCCAATTCTTGCTGAGAAACTACAGGGTAATCATCATTCCCAATCGTTATTTTTAGTATGTAATTGGTTATACCATCTAAGGTACTCAAATCTGCTTCTCTTAAAGATTTTTGATATTCAATAGCTTCAAAAATGCGTCCAGTTCTAGGTTTTGCATATCGCTCATATGGTTGTTTCCTATACGATATATTACCAACCAATTTTGAATCTAAAACATATGGTTTAGACTCTTTAACTGCTGCTTTTAATTCAGAAGGTAACGCCTTTAAAATAATTTTCTCATCTTCAGTTAAGTCACCTGCTGATTTCTCAATCAAATCTTTTAATTCTTTAGGTATCTCCATAGAGTATGATTTCTTATCAAACAACAAACTACCATCAACAGATACCAACTCTGGGTTTAATACTGTGTAAGCAACAGGTAAATAATTTTTTGACCATGTATTTTTCTTGGCCGCTTTTAAAGTTTTATACCTTTTTGAAGCAACTAAAGATTTTACTTCTTCTTCATACTCTCTATCTTGCTTTCTTGATAACTCTTTTATACGGGCAACTTCCTTCTTTTCAGTGGCATTCATATAAGATACTTTTGGCTCATATTTTGATACTACTTTAAAAGTAAACACATTTCCTACCTTAAAAAAGTCTAAAAATACCCATTCTAAAAGTTCTGCAAAACCAACATCGTATGTCCACGCATCATAAAACTTTTTTATATTTTCATCATCTATATCATTTTCAAAACCTTTACTGGCTAATGAAGCTAACAAATTTATAGCTGATCCAACCAAGGGTTCAGTATAATAATATTTTGATGCTTTTTTTATTATATTTTGATGTGTATCTTCATAGACATTTTTTCCTGCTGATAAATCCAAATAACTCTGTGACAAAGCAGTTCTATCTATTACAGAAGCCCTTTCTTTAAATACTTTTGGAACTACGCTGCCTACAACTGGGTTATCTAGAAATGCCAATGACTTCTGTGTGGGCTTCAACATAAATGTTGATTTTCCATTATTCTCATCAACAGAAATAGACTCTATCCCAACTTCTGGGTATCTTTCTTTTAAGTCTGATGTTATTTGTTCTAATTTCTCAATGTTCATTAACTACTCCAATTTTATTACGTTTTAAGCATGATGGGAGAATTTGTTATTACTATATAATAGTCAGTTTAATGCTGGCATTGATATAGCTATTAAATTTTTTCCCATGAATTAAATGTTTCTGTATAACTATAATTAGGCCACTGTTGAGCATATCCAGTTCCAGAAATAGTCTGTGCCCAGGTTTCTCCTCGCCATACTTCTTCAATTCTAACCTCATTATCATCAGAACCATAGTAAATAGTAATAGTAGGATTATACCCTTCTCCTCCAACCATAACACTTGTGTAAAACTTACTTTTTCTTAAATTTCTATAATCCATTAATTATCTCCTGTTAATCTTTAATTTATCATAATAAATTACCATAGTAGTAATCAAGTAGTAACAAATTATAGTAGCAACCAAACAGTAACAACTCTCACCGTCTAAAACGGTACTGCTAAATTTATTCCATAAACAACACCATCATTACTCAGCCCTACACTTGGGCCAACAAACGTATTATTAATTAAAGGTAAGTAATCTCCTATATTATATTGTACTAGTGATACTCCTACTATTGCTGAAGAAGTTTCTCCACCACCATATACATTTAAAAATAATAAATCATTATCTACTTTTGTTCTACCATAAGAAAATAAACTAATTCCTATAACTGGGGATACTATCCCTGTTTGTGCTGTTAAACCAAGGTTTAAATTAGGGCTCCATCTAAATTTTTTAGTTTTTATTTTTCTTTTTTCCCAGGTTATTTTTTTTATATTGATTGGGTGTTTGATGTTAGCATATTCTTTTATAAAATTACTTTCTATGTATGACTCTATAACTTTGTCATATGTTCCATCTTCTCTTTCTGACATTATTATATTTGTATGTAAATCCAATTTAAATAATTGTGATGTCCATCTACTAATATCTTCTTTTAGCCCGAAATTATAATATACATTTCCTATTGGGTATTCTTTGCCTTCAGAGTCTTCTCTAAATAAAGTTACTACGTCAAATGATTTAGTTTTATCAATGTCTGTATAAATACTATTTTCTAATTCTTGAATTTTTGAATTTAATGTTGTATTTACTATGCCTATTTCAGATATTATTTGATTTGATTTTTTTATTTGTTCTATTGCTTTACTATTACTTTTTAAACTTTTAATTAATTGTTTAAGGGTTTTATTATTTTCAACTAATCTTACATGTTCTATTGAATCAGATACTTTATAATATGTGGTTTCTTTTGGCGCGGAAAGAAAAATATCTTTATTGTTGTTTTCTAAAAAACCTATAAGTTTAACTACAATAATTAACAAAATTACCATTTTAAATACTGGATACAAATCTTGAATAATAACGCTATTAAATTTCATGAGCTACTCATCCAATTGTGTACCGTCTTCAATTAACTTAGTTTTAGCAATTATTCTGCAAGTTGCCAGTGTAATAAAACCACCACCTAAAAACGCTAAACCTATAGTATCACTTATCCATGGTTTTGTAGTTCCAGGTACTAAATGAAACATACCCCATATAACAGGTAAATATATTAATATCATCCATTGGTATTTTACAGAAGCTATATTTCTAAATATTTTTTGTACCCATAAATCCCAAAATGATTTATTAAAAGCACTCAACATTAATTGTCTCCATACATAAACATATTTTATTTTGTGCATAAAAATTATTATTAATTAACCTTCTATTTTAACATAGTTAGTTTAATGTTATTTTAATTTTTTAGTTAATACTGCCATTTCTGATACCATACCAACAGGCGCTGAGAGTGTTGGTTGCCAAGAAGCTCCTGGATCCATACTTCTCACTAACCCACTACTATTATGTAAAACCGGTGCTAAATCTGCTTCTTGTTCTTTTAATACAGATCTAATACCATATGCTACCAAAATTAAAGCAGAATATAAATCTTTATTTTGGTGTTTTTTAGGGGTATCAAAATGCAAAACACCACTTCTTGTTTGTGTAACAATAATATTTCTCATCTGAGCTTTTAACTTTTCAATAGCCTCATATACCACGGCGGGCTCATCTCTACTTGACCCCATAGGTGGTTCTGGAAAAGATATACTATTACTTTCTAATAATGCTTTAGCAGTAAAATTAGCATCAGAGATCCAAGCCGGTGCAAACACAACCATTTCTAATATATGTCTACCTTTCATACTTATATGATCTGTGTTTGTTATATCTATTATAGGTTCTTTATTATTATAACCTTCCTCTAATAAATCACATACTGCTTTTCCTCCACCACCTTTATCAATCAGTACCCTTACAATATTAAATTGCGAACAAATAGTTTGTACACACATTGCTATTTTTTGGGTTGTATCAACCTCTAGATCGATACATTTTACAACTCTATTTATCTCACCTAACCTTGCTATAACAACACCGCACCCTGCTGAGCCCGCTTGATTAGGATCAACACCTAAAATATAGGATGCTTTTGGAGTACCTATCAATTCGACGGTAAAACCAGAATTTATTGAACACGATTCTATTAAAGAGGCTTTGAAAAACCCCTCAGAATCGGATATCATTTCAGCTTCATATTCCATTTTAAATTCATCTGTAGCCATTATGCGTTTAGATTCTTCTATATTAGACATATCTAAAAAGCCTGCCGGTAACTCTGTATAAGGTATCTGCCATACTGAGTATCTACTATTGTCCCCTTCTTTACTCATCATATACCAATGATCTTGCATACGTTTCCATATATGATTAAACTTATAAAATCCAGAACTTACCATGATCATTTTGTTAACTTTTTTATCTTCAAAATCTTCTTTTGACGCGAGTCCTAATTTCAATAACTTATCTTCTTGCTCCTTCTGTCTAACATTCTCCATAGGGTCAAGTGTAGCAGCTGCAAAAGGTCTAATAACCATATCAACTATTTTAGCAGGAACCTGGGCTAACTCATCAATACATATAGTATAAAATCGTGACCCACGGATCTTACCCCCATCTGCTCCTAAGGGTAATGCCTCGATAAAAGAACCATTATATCCACCTACTGCTTTAAATTTTAAATAACATGAGTCTGTACTTCTTATAGGTTTCTTTTGAGTGGCTTCCCTAACTAAAGGTGACTGATCATATATTTTTTCTACCTCAGAAAAAATCATTTTGGAGTTGTGAGATATCATCCCGTTTGACCAGTAACAATTTTCATTTTCAACTTCTACATCCACAGTCTCAGCAAAAAAATATTTGGAATCTGTCATTTTTACAAAATACAAACCACGTTCTAAAAATTCTTTACATTTACCGTGATTCTTCTTTATAGTACCATGTGGTAATCCTATAGCGCGTGCTAAACTATATTCTTTATTAAAGTGTGTATTTAGATAATCTGTAAGCTTAGTATTTTTTCTACTACATCTAAATCCTACTATATTATTAAATTTTGTTAAATATTCTTGACTAGTTATTCTTATTTTATAAGCTTCAGCACATTTTGATTTTACTGTCCTACCTATTAAATATCGTTCTTCCGCTTTTTTACTTACTCCTAAATGAGATACTATACCTAAATTAAGTAATACTGCTTGAACTTCTTTTGCTAACTGTAAGGACGATGTTGCTAAACTCACCTCACAATGTGTAGATTTTCTACTTCTTTGAATATAACAACAACCGTCCGTGTCAAATAGCGCTGAAATAAAAGCAACTATACATTCTTTAGATGATTTTTTTACCACACACGGAATTTTTTTATCTAAAGCCGTAGTTTTTGTAAATCCGCATTTTAATAAATAACCAACCAACTTTTTACATGGGTATTTTATTTCCCAGGTATTATTTTTTCTATTTTTTCTTGATATATACTCATCTTTATTTGCTAAAAAGTACTCTCTTAAATAATTTTCAAAAAAGTCTAATAAATCTTGATCTTCATTTACAAAATCAATATTTTGGTGTCTACCATTATCATTCTTACTAATTGTTACACATCCGTCTCCGATAATTAATCCAATCCAGTATGACAAATTTGGTGTCAATTCTGTAGGTATCTCACAATCTTTGGTTCTCCAATTACCCTCAAATTCATCATAAGTTGGAAGGGTATTGTTGTTTCCAAAATAATTAAATCCTTTTTTTATAACTATATTATCTTCTTCAGTTATATCTTGTAAATCTTTAAATACTAAATTTAATCCTCCATCTAAAGTTAAAATACCGTGATCTACTGTCCCTGCCAACTCGAAACCTTTTTTTGTTTTAATATACCTACACGCACGTTCAGGATTTGTCCATTTACTTAAAATAGTATTCTGAGTATCTAATGATTGGATTTTTGTTTGACCTTCTTTTACTGAGTTATAAAATTCTGTACCAGTAGATTTCAAACCACCATTTGTCCAAAAAGTATCGTAAGTATTTGACACTACAAAGCTTTGTCTAAAAACGGATCCAATTAGGCCTGTTCTATACCCAGGATATAGTAGTGATGAAAGAACTGCAAGAGCACCTAACAAAAACGTATTATGATTAATAAACCCATTAGCAAAATAATTAGGTTCCTCCCCCATATCCATCATAAAATCATAGCAATCACCAGTCCAATCTTCTACACTTTTTATTGTATCAAAATAATATTCTTTAGTAGTATCACCAATAGTATTACCAATAGTAGTATCAAATAAATGGCCATTTTCAGTAGTATCAAAACAATAATTTTCAGTAGTATCCAATACGTCATCACTAATAACCACACCATCGACGGTGCCCATATCAATAGGGGTGTCAATTACTTCACCAAGTATCTCTCTATTAAACACTTCAATACTCTTAGAAAGTATTTCCATCAAATACAAATCATCTTCTACATTTATCTTTACTATCACCCCAAAATTTAACAGCATTAGTTGTATTTCTATAGCTAATTGTTTTGATTCGGAGCAACAAATTATACTATTTTTATTTTTTAATACATTACCTATACCATAATAACCCTTAAAAAAATTTATTTGGGATTTTTGGGAGGAGGACCTTATTGAGGAGGGTATACATTTTAATTCATATTTTTCTATTTTATATTTTTCAATAAACCAATTAAAATCTTCAAATACAAAACCAAATGTGCTTACTATTTTTTTATTATAATAAAATTTATATGTTATATTATTTTTTACACAGTATTCTTTACAAAAATCTATTATTTTACTATCATTTACTATTATAGAAGTATTACCTTGTTTATCTGTTACCATACTATCATTAGTTAATAAACCAATTAAATAGGCATCTTGACTGTCAATTACATTACTATTAAATATCTTTTGCCCGGACAAAATACATACAGTATCCCGTACTTTAAAAGTATCCGCAGCTTTATAAATAAAATTATTTTTATTGTCTACTGTAAGAAGAGGATGTTGATTACCGCCTTTGTGGGTAAAACCATTTTCTGTTACTAATTTTTTACCTTTTATATTTTTTTCCAAGCATAGCTTTTGTGTATCTCTAAAACCTTTTGAAGTATATAAAGACTCATTATAATCTACTACTGTATCTTCCCCATCTAATAAATATAGTGGTACTGAAGGTAATTTTTCATTTAAATAAACTAAACCCTCATCTTCAAAATAAACTAAACTGTCACACGATACACTTTTTCCAAGACCGCGGGAACAAATGCCTATAACATAATTTTTAAACCACATATCATTAAATAGTAGTCTTTGTATGGGTGCTAAATCTATCCCTAATAAATCATATAGTGCTATGCAGGGGTTGTTACGATAAAAACCCAGTAATTCTTTTCCTTGATCCAATACTATTTCAAACTTCTTATCTTTTTTATCAATCAAATCTATCCACCGTGTTAAATCGCCCCTTCTACATCATTTTTATTTCCTACCCACCCGTCTCGTTCTTTTAATACCCTCTTTTCTTCTTTTTTTAATTTTTTTGCTTTATCAAGCAGTTCTAACTTTCTATCGTTATCAAAGGCCACAGCAAGGTCCACAATAGAGAACCCTTTCATATCACTACTATTTAATCTGTCTTTTCTGCGGGAGGACAAATTTTCTTTTAACGTTTTATTATTCTTATGGATTTTCTCCATAGCAGTGGCCAAATCTATTTGTTTATTAGGGTTACCTTTACTATTTTTTAATAATCTAAATTCTAAAACCCTATTTTTAGCCAAATCCATAATATCATCCATATCACCAGATGTTAATGTAGATTGATCAAAATCTTTTAAATAAATATCAACAAGATTATGATACATTTCCAATTCATCATCCTCAAATATCTCCCCTAGAGGTAAAATTTCCTTCAACATCTTTTTTATTTTTGGTGGGTTTTTTAACCTACCGCTACCAGTACCGCCCATAAATATCTCCTATTTTAATTGGAGGACCACCCAAGACCCTCCAACTATCCTACTCAAGATTTACATATCTTAAATATATGATATAATCTACACATTAACTTTGCTATATACGAGTTATTATTACCTCGCCTGGGGCATCTGGAGCAAGGAAGTCTAAAGGGACATCACTTATCAACGAGAAACTAGATTCATTACTAGCGTCATCAACAGCTGTTATTCCTAAATTATAAACCCCATCAGTGGTAGACATTCCTGGCAGTGAAGCTAAATCTATGGAAGTACTATTACCTAAATCAAAAGAAGGTGACGTGTATGATACTACGTCCGGAACTGTTTCCATATATAATTTATATCCTACTACATCCTGCGATCCAGAAGCTGGAAAACTCAATGTTACATTTTTTACTTTCATAATTTTTTCTCCTTTAAATTAATTTAAATTTCTTTATTTAGTAAACTACTCCTTAAATAACCACGTTAACTTTAATATTCTTAGCCCCGACCGAATTTTTAATAAGCATAGTTATTGTTGAACTATAATACTCAGTTTCATAATCTGAAATATTTAATTTATAATAACCCTCTTCATCATAATCAACAGTTATTAAATCAACTGATGGGGTAACACCACTGTTAGTTGTTCCTAAATCGAATGCAAAATCAAGATTATTAATACCACTTGCTATAGTTAAATTAGTAAAGCCTGTTTGAAGTTCTGTTATAGTATTACCAGTTTGAAGGTTAGATAAACCACCTGTATGAGTTGTCCAAGAAGATCCTCCCCACTTTTCCCAGGTTGATCTGCTATCAAAAGATACTAGACCTTTAATGGTGGTATTTGTTGGAGAAGTGTTTGTAATTACACAAGAATTTATTTCAGTTACATTGCCCAAAAGCAAATGATTAATATCACTAGTTGTTACGTAATAAGGAGTTATTGGGTAAGTTACTGACGAAAAAATATAAGCTGCTCCGGCATTTGCTGCCCCTGTGTCTTCAATATAAGCACCAACTATTGCTGTGTCACCATGGATGGAAACTGACTGGCCGAAATTATCACTGGCTTGTAGATCTGAGGCTTGTATTTTTTGTTGCTCCGTCCAAGTTGAACCTGATCTGGTGAAAATATAAGCTGCTCCGGCATCTGATGCCCCTGTGTCTTCATAATTAGCACCAACTATTGCTGTGTCACCATAGATGGAAACTGACTGGCCGAAATAATCACCGGCTTGTGCATCAGAAGCTTGTATTTTTTGTTGCTCCGTCCAAGTTGAACCTGATCTGGTGAAAATATAAGCTGCTCCGGCATTTGCTGCCCCTGTGTCTTCATAACTAGCACCAACTATTGCTGTGTCACCATGGATGGAAACTGACCGGCCGAAATTATCACCGGCTTGTGCATCAGAAGCTTGTATTTTTTGTTGCTCCGTCCAAGTTGAACCTGATCTGGTGAAAATATAAGCTGCTCCGGCATTTAATCCTCCTGCGTCTTCAATATAAGCACCAACTATTGCTGTGTCACCATGGATGGAAACTGACTGGCCGAAAT
>Ga0190313_1000100_pt1 | contig 55147 bp, 59 predicted proteins | sample 4870071011_MG_FD_169989 | JGI IMG/M metagenome (GOLD analysis project Ga0190313, IMG submission 169989) | Hydrothermal vent sediment bacterial communities from Southern Trench, Guaymas Basin, Mexico - 4870-07-10-11_MG | ecosystem: Environmental > Aquatic > Marine > Hydrothermal vents > Sediment ...
CCCTCCTTCACAGAGATGCTCAAAAAAGAAGGTTTGGAGAACGTTTTACCTGGGATTAAAAGCATAGAAGAAGGAGTGAAAATTTACAGACAGTTTTACAGCGAAGAAGAAGAGAAAAAATGGGGGGTTGCGGCTATTGAAATAGAGCCTATCCAAGATACTTCTCCTTCAAATACTCAATGAAGTATTCTGGATTTACACCTTCTCCAAAGCTCCTCTTCAGCAATTCTTTTGGTGGATATACTGAAGCATATTTGTGCACTTTTTCCCTCAGCCATTCTTTTATTGGTTCGAATTTCCCTCTCTGAACCTTTTCATAGAAGTCTGGAATGTCCTTAGTGATGTATGCCCTAATCTGAGCTGAGAGAAGTGTGCCCAATGTGTATGTCGGAAAGTAGCCGATTGTTGCATGAGCCCAGTGTATATCCTGAAGAACTCCTTCACTGTAAGTTTTTGGCCTGATTCCCAACAAGTGCTCCATCTCGTCATTCCAAAGCTCTGCAACTTCACTTGCCCTTAATCCTTCGTTTATCATGAGCTTTTCAAGCTTGTACCTCAAGAGGATGTGCATGTTGTAAGTTACTTCATCAGCCTCAACTCTAATGAAATCTGGTCTAACCGTGTTGAAGTAACAATAGATGTCTTCTGGAGTGTAGTTTGAGATAAACGGAAGATTATCCCTGAGGATTGGGTAAACTAATTCTGCAAATTCTCTTGAGCGACCAATGACGTTTTCCCAGAATCTGCTTTGGCTTTCATGAATGCCAAGAGAAACCCCACCCGCTATTGGGGAGAACATGAACCTTTCATCCTGCTGAAGTTCATAGAGGGCATGTCCAAATTCATGGACTACTGCCAATAGAGTTCTCCTAAAGTCAAAGCCTTCGTATCTCGTTGTTATTCTAACATCTCTTATTCCAAATTCTGTTGTGAATGGATGAGGCGAAACATCTAAGCGACCTCTAGTCCCCAGAGGATAGCCAAAAAGCTTGAGTATCTCGAGATTTACCTTTTTCATTGCTTCAATATCGTACTTCTCTTTTTCAAGCGGATGTTCTTTCGGGAATTTCCCTTCCTCGAGAATTTTATCAAGAATGGGCTTGAGCTCTTTTTCGAGTTTCTCAAATATTGGGTCTAAGTCCCTGGTCCTCAATCCTTCTTCGTATAGGTCGAGTAAAGCATCGTATGGATACTCATCATAGCCGAGATAGTCAGCAGCTTTCCTTGAAAGTTCTATGATTTTGTCAAGATAAGGCTCAAAGAGTTTGAAATCGTTCTTTTGCTTTGCTTCTGCCCATGCCATCGTTGCTTTGCTCCTAACCTCACTCATCTCTCTGACAAACTCTGGGGGAAATGCCTTTGCTATTCTAATTGAACGCTTAAGAACCCTCACAACACCTTTTTCATAATCGTTAAGGTCTTCTCCTTCTGCTTTCTCAACAAGTCTAACAAATTTTTCATCTAAGATCAGCTTCTGATTTAACACTGAAAGTTCTCCCTGAGCAACGCTCCTCTCAGTTATGCCCTCTTTTGGCATGTTTACCTCCATATCCCAGCTAAGAACACTTTGAGCGTGTCCAATTGCCCATATTGTCTTGTATTTTAGCAGAATTTGTTTTATAATCTCGTTTTGGAAGACTTCTCCCATTTTAATCACCCATTAAGCTTTATTTTAAGATTCTTTTCAACCTTTTAAACCTTTTCGATATTCATCTAAACGAAATAAGAGGAGTAGAAAAGGATTACTTAGCACCCAAAAGATAAATAAAGCAATTTGTCAAGTTAGGGGAGGGGGATATGGAGTTAGATTTGGTTGTTATTGGCCATGTCTCAATAGATCATATCAGGTTCCCCAAAAGAGAAGAGATTCTGCAGCCGGGAGGAGCTGCCGCTGCCGTTGCTACTTCAGCAGCATTAAGCGGTGCAAAAGTAGGATTAGTCACAAAAGTTGGCAGGGATTTTCCAGAAGAGTGGTTAAAAAAGCTGAGCGAAATTTTAGATATTAGAGGAGTTCACATCCTCGAAGGGAGGACAATTCACATTTACATGATATATCATGAGGATGGAAGTGTTGACGCTCCCGTTGATATGGGCGTTGCTCAAAGGATGGGTGAAATTGAAATTCCGAAGGAATACATGGGTGCCGATGTTTTCCACATAGCACCAATTCCCCCAGGAGAGCAGCTAAAATTAGTTAAACGCCTAAAAGGCAAAAGAATAAGCCTCGACTTCAACCCAACTTATATGGAGGACTATAAAACGAAAACTGAGCTTTTGAAAAAGATAGTGGAAAATGCAGAGATAATTTTCCCAAACGAAAGAGAAGCAAAAGTGATAACAAAAACAGAGGACATCAAAGAAGCAGCGAAAGTTCTACATGAATGGGGAGCCAAAATCGTTGTGATAACCAGAGGAGAAAATGGAGTCCTCATCTATGATGGAGAGAAGTTTGCGGAATTCAAAGCTTTGCCCATAGAGAAAATCGTTGATCCGACAGGAGCTGGAGATGCTTTTGCTGGCGGATTTTTAGCGTATTATGCAAAGAGGATACCGTTGGAGGACTGCGTCAGGCAGGGGCTCTTAAGAGCAAGAGAAGTGCTAAAGAAAAAGGGGAGCTGGAGCATCTAGTTATTTTCCACTATTTTGTAAGCATTTGGGTCTCCTTCTATGTAAACCGTATCACCTTCAAGCTTCATATGCCATGGTGTGGCGTAAATTTTCTTGCACCCTATGAGCTCAAGATCACTGGTGAAGACACAAAGCCTCAAATCACTCCTGGCCATCCAATCCGATAAATAATAAGCTAACACCACGAATCTATCATTCACATCAATTTTCAAATCAGCCCCAAGAATGTAATGATCAACATTTTCTGCTTGAACCTGCTTAAACTTGTACTCTCTACTCTTTAAATCGTAAACGCTGACATAAACGTAAGTCTTCTGCTCAGAACTGACTGGACGGTATGAGGCGTAATAAACCTTCCCATCAAAAATCTTTAAATTAGAAATATCCTTCCCCATGAGCTTGAGATAAAGAAGAACTTCCCCACTGGAAAGATTAACACCATAGATAGCGGGAGGAATATTATAAGGATCCACATTGGTAGGCCTGTTCGAGAAAATCAAGACCCCATCCTCATAGTATTCAAAAAACGGTATGCCACCCTCAACAATCTTCTCCCACCGCACACTTAAGTTATAATCCAAAAATAGTACCCGCGATCTAACAAGCCCATCTGGATAATACGAAATGAGGAAGAGACCCTCCGGAAAACAGGCATACTCCCCATTAACGCCCTTTAAAGTGAAATTGACAACTCCATTTTTGGTATAAATTGTAAATGTTACATTGTTCAAACTCGTATGCGTCTCCCAGAACCATTCAAAAACTTCAACCTTTACAGGACAAGTAAAATTAACCCTCTCCCCTTCTTCAAAAGTCATATTTTTTGACGCTGGAACTGCAACAATCTTGTACTCAGTTTTCGTCTCATTTGAAACTGTATTGTTAGTTTCAGGGAGATACATGTTTGTTTTATTGTCTATTAAACTTGGCAAAATTTCAGAGATATTCGTTTTGTTCAGATTCTTTAAATTCGTGTTGTTTTTATCAAATGGCTCATTAGCAAAAAGTCCCAACACTATGAGTGCAAAAATAAAAAATAAGACGAGTTTAAAAAATTTCATCCTAATCTCCTCCCGTACTCTGGCCATATTTCCATTTGATATGGACGATTTACCCATGGGAAATACTGGGAGGCTGAAGCATCTGGAGCAAAGCACCCACTACAGTGTCTGTTTGACCATAGGCACGTACTTCCTACATCCCCTCCATTACAGCATGCCAGACAGTATGGTCTAACATAAAGTAAAAAGTACTCTTCAATAATTGGATCATCTGGGTTATCTCGTAATTCTGGTCTGTAACTTGTCAAATAACATATATTCTTGTTGCACTCAAACTGCCAGTTTGAAAGGTTGAACCCCATCCTCAAGCTTCTCAAGAGTTTCAACACTTTTAGTCCTGTCGAGTTCAGCATAAAGCTTCTGCAATTCTGCCTCTTTTTGGTTAATTGCTTTGGTTAAGATTATCAATAATACTATATGCAGAAGTACTATATAACTGTTTCCATTGTCATATATTAACACAAAAACATAACACAAATGAACATAATCAACACGAAATAAGTCAAATTGGAAAAGTAAAAAACAAATTACTCAATCCTTAATCGGTCACAACTTTCGAAAATGCATACAAGACGAGAAGTATAAGCATCGCTATCGCCGTAACTTCAAAACGGGGCATTGCAACTGCCAGAGTTCTGATGAACAAATAGGTCGGCAGGGCTAAGAGAACTGAAACTGCTAAAATCAGATAATGCTCTCTCGGCGCTTTTTCTCTATCCAAATATGCAGATTCCACAAAGAGCAGAGCCAGAGAAACTAAAAGAACACCAAACATCCCCCCAATTTTGTAGTAAAGGAGCAAAATTATGAAAGCCACTAAAAATAGCACTCCGAGGAAGTAAGACAAAAATGCCGGTAAAGCCAAGACTAAAACGGGTAGAAGCTTGGGATAGCTGAGCAGAATGGATGTCAAAAGTATTAAAGGTATCGGGGAAAATCTTATCCCAATCTTCATATCTTGACTACCTCCGCTATCGCTGTTTTAAGAGGTTTATTAACGTCCCAGTCTACTATTATACCATACGCAGCAAGTTTTCTTAAATGGGCCTTTCTCTTGAGCTGGAGTATCTTTAAAGCTAAAGCTTCTTCCTCGCTCTTAGGCTTAACTGCCGAGTATGGATTCGGACTTATGACCATAACCCTGTAACCATAGCGGTATAACATCCTTAAAGCTTCTCTTCCCTCCTCAGTTATGAGTGGAGAAAAGTAGAGGATCTGCGCCCTCGCTGGAAACCTGCTCCTAACTAAATGCTCAACTTGATAGGCTATCATGTTGTTCTTATCGGGCTTTGCCATACTCAAAAAGTCAATACATTTGAAAAAATGCCTCTTTCCATAATCTACTCTAATCCACAATGGAACTTCTTCAGCCAGCAAAAGCCCAAAACTTGTTCCATTGTTGAGACAGTCAAGCATAAATGAAGCAGCAGCCCTTATTAGATTATCAAAGACGCTCTCACCTTTATAAGTTGCATCAACGATTAAGATTACATCAACTTTCCTCTCACTTTCATACTCGTTGCTCATTATTTTCCCAATCTTTGCAGTTGCTTTCCAGTTGATTATCTTTAATGGATCACCGGGCTGATATTCCCTAACGGCGTGGAACTCAACTCCCTCCCCTATTCTTGGAGAAGGCAAAGGTCCAACTGTAACCTTTGTGCCCTTAGTTGAATAAGGGGTTACAACATCTTCAATTGTAGGGACTCCGATAAGCTCATCATACAAATCAATTGTTTTCTCTATCTTGAAAAAGCCAAATGGGTCTTGATAGCTGAGCTTAATGAAATTAAACTCATGAATGCCACGTTTGACTTTGACTTTATAAGATACCTCTTTTTCTTCGCCTCTTGTAAAGGAGAGCAAAAACTCGTTTCTACCCTTGACAAGCTCAAGACCTTTTGGTAAATCATCCACAATTTTTAAGCTTGGTATTCTTTCATTTGCCTTAATTTTCAGCTTTATCTCTACTTCAGTCCCTTCAAGAATTCGATCATGGGGCAGGATTCTCTGAATTTCCACATCAAGCCTCGGCTTAAAGAAGGATATTGCAATGAAAAACAGCCAGAGGACTGGTAACGTAAGGTAAATCATATCCCAGCGTAGCATGAAGAAAGCTGCCATGACTGAGAGCCACAATGCAAACAACAGCTGCTCTGCCTTTCCTGTAGGCTGGAACTTCTTTTCCATAGGACTCCCCTTTACTCAAACTTCGGAACGGGAACTTTCTCCAAAATCCTCTCCATGACACTCTCCTGGCTGACTCTCGTATACCAGAGCTCTCTCTTTAGTATCAAACGATGACTTAAAGCAGGCACTGCAACTTTCTTAACATCATCTGGAATCACATAATCCCTTCCTTCTAAAGCAGCATACGCTCTTGATAACTTAAGCAAAGCCAAGCTTCCCCTCGGAGAAGCTCCAATCTCAATCTCCCTCTTGTTTTCCCTCGTAGCCTTGACGATGTTAGTTATGTATTCCAAAATTGCATCACTAACATAAACATCTTCAACAGCCCTTTGCATCTTAACGACCTCCTCTGGGGTTACTATTGGATTAATATCAACTTCCTCCTTTTTTCTCTCAATCCTCCTCTTGAGGATCTCAATTTCTTCTTGCTTTGTTGGATAGCCGACCCTAAGTCTGACGAGGAAACGGTCGAGCTGAGCCTCTGGTAAGGGATAAGTTCCCTCCTGCTCTATTGGGTTTTGGGTTGCAATAACAACAAAAGGCCTCTCCAGATAGTACGTTTTACCTTCAATCGTCACCTGCCTCTCCTGCATTGCCTCCAATAGTGCGGATTGAGTCTTTGGCGGAGCTCTGTTAATCTCATCAGCCAATAATATGTTTGTGAAAATTGGGCCCCTCTTGAATTCAAATTCTAATGTTTTTTGGTTGAAGACGCTTACACCTAAAATATCTGAGGGCAGTAAATCAGGGGTAAACTGAACCCTTCTGAACTTAACTCCTAAGGCTGTTGCAAAGCTCTTTGCCATGAGTGTTTTTGCCAATCCCGGCAAGTCTTCAATCAAAATATGACCATCTGCAAGGATTGTTGTTAATATGAGCTTGAGAACCTCCTCCTTGCCAACTATCGCTTTCCCGACTTCATCTAATATCCTCTTCCCCTTTTCATGCACCTCTTCTATCTTCATTCAAATCCGCCTCCACAATTTCCAAGGCCTTTTTCAGATTTTCATAAAAGTCTCCTTCAGAATAAATGAGTTCCAATGCCTCGTTAGGATTTTCATCAGAAAGGAGAGCGTAAATCTCCTGGATTTCCTCTGCAATAATTTCTCTCGCTATCTTCCCTTTTTTAGCTCTCTTCACAACAGAAGTCAATCTCTCAAGCTCACTTTTTCCGGAAATCAAGTTTCGCTTTCTTCTCGGGACGTATTCACTTTGAAGTTCCAAGCCAAAGAGAACCACAATTAGAATAACTCCCGCTATCATAACACCCAACCATCTTATCAAATAAGAGCCAGCCAAAAATGCCATTAAGGCAAACGGGACTGCAAGAAACAACGCTTTACTAATCCTCATGCCCCTCACCCTTAATTATTAGGTAAAGTTCATAAGCCCTTTTAGCATCTTCCATTGTCACTTTTTCTGGAGCATACTTGGCTTTTTCAAAAAGCCGTGCAAGTTCAACATATGCATCATGCTTGTATTTTACCCTCTCTGCATGCTCCCAGTGAGTCCAGCTTTCTTTATAGGGAATTCCCAAAATTTCAAGCCATATGACGGCATTTTTGTATAGCTTAACGACGATATCTTTGGGATCTCCAATGAATGAAATCCCTTCCTCCCTAAGCTTTCTATCAAACTCTTGAACTTCCTCCTTAAGTTTCTTTATCCTCCTTTTAGCACTTAAGTCTTTGTAGAATGCCATTGAGAGGTATATCAACGCTACTGATATTGTGCCAAAAAATCCATAAAGAATAATTTTTATGTTCGGATTTCCGAGAAAAACTGGGTTTCTAAAGTATTTTTCATAGTATGAAACGTGATAGCTCCCGTTAACAACATACACCCCTTGTGTGGTGGTATTATTTGCCATCATCGGAGAGAGCTTAGCTTTAGAAACCACATAAAGCAAGGGTAAAGAAAGCACCAACGTTCCAGCAAAAATTGCAACTATTATTTGCCAATTGATTCCCTCATTCCTACCTTTTGTAGGAAGATCCTGCCAGCTCAGAAGTATTTGGAGAATAATAAAGCCCGCCGCTATTACGATAATTCCAAAAAACATGCCAACCCAGTGATAATTTTGAGAGCCTTTTGAAATTTCTCCTATTTTGGCCTGACCGCTCATCATCAATGACATTAGCAAAAATAACGCCAAAAACAACACCCATACCTTTCGCACCATTTCAATCGGAAGTAGTTATGATAGATAAACTTAAAAAGTTTTACATTATTGAAAAAGTTAGGTGACTAATGCATGGAGAGAATACCTCGGTTATATGTGGAATCTTCATACGAAGATTGCTTTGATAAAGAGGGAAAAGCTAAAGCTGACTGCATAATCATTCAGGAAAACATTGAAGTGAGACTCAAAAAAGGCGAGAGGATTCCAGAGTTTATAGACAAAGAAAAAGCAAAAATTCTGAAAAAAGATGTGTATGATAGATTTCACTTTTATGTTGATAAATACGACCACAAAATGCTCTGCGATGCCATAATTGTTTTACCAGATAGGAGAACAGAAATTAGATTGCACAAAGGAGATGAATTAATGATCCTACCTGTTGAGGGTTATGTAGTAACCTTGATAGCCGGTGTTGGCAATAGGGTAAGAAAAAGTGATGCATTTGCTGCTGTAACAACAAAAAAAGGTGAAGTTCACTACCTAAAGCCACCAAAGAACGGCGTTGTAGTCTTCATAGATGAATTTACAAATAGACCGCACTACCTCTACTACTTGCTTCCGGAAGATTAACTCTTTTCCATGCCTTCCATTATTGCTCTCACATTCTCTTTAATTCTCATCTTTAAAGTATCAAGCCTATCCATGCCCTGAATCGTCCTCGTATTATTTGCACTTGTTATTATCAAGGACCAAAGATATAACCCGTGCTTCCTCTCTTCACTCTGAAACATGGCAAGAAACTTAGTGTCATAAACACTAACTTCAAGAATCTCTATATTCCTATTTCCAAGCTTGGTAGTGTAGATATCCTTAACATCAAGCCTTTCAAACTCTCTCTTAAGCATTTCAGCAAAATATCCCATAATATAACCTCCAGACATTGATCATCGGCATTGTATATATACTTTTCCCAAAATTGTATAATATTAACCAAAAACGTTATAAAGGTGTTATCACTATGGGGATTATCAAGGAAGTTTGGTGAAGAAAATGAAGGTTGAAAAAGGAAATTTTGTAGTTTTTAACTACGTTGGAAAATTCGAAGATGGAGAAATTTTTGATACAAGTTATGAGGACATCGCAAAGAAAGCAGGTATTTACGTTGAAGATCGCAAATATGGGCCTATAGGCGCTAATGTTGGAGTTGGTGAACTAATTCCCGGACTGGATGAAGCCTTAATCGGAATGGAAGTTGGGGAAAAGAAAACCGTAACAATCCCCCCGGAACTTGGATATGGAATGCCCAGGGAAGATCTCATCATTAATATTCCCCGTTCAGATTTTGAGAATGCAGGAATAGAACCAGTTAAAGACATGTATGTCATGACGGATAGTGGTATAGCAAAGATTGCAGATGTTGGAGAAGAAAATGTCACATTAGACTTCAACCATCCACTGGCTGGAAAAACCTTAATCTTTGAAATTGAGATAGTAGATGTACAAAAAGGAAATAAATAGAGTCCATTTTTCCATTAAGAATATTTCAGTCTCAAATTTTCAATTTTTCTTTGTTTCAGAGTATTTTTATGCTGGTTGCAACTTTGAATACCACACCTGCCATTATAGCTAAAAGTATACTGTATTTAATCCCACTGAAATAGCTACCTTCTCTTATGATCCCAATGCCTATTCCAGAAATCACACCCTGGATTATGACAAAAAGCATTAAAATTGTCTTCAATTCATCTACCGGCAATACTACCCCCATTCCTGGAGCACTTAATCCGGCAGCAAGTTGAGAAACCATCCCAACTATTAAAGGCCCAACAAAACCACTTGATGCTATGAAAAACATTGCCTGCATACCTGTTGATGCCTTTCTTTCATGTTTTATTCGAAGTATATCTCTTACATCATTTGCTACATACACCAGAATATCCGCCATGGGGGCTCCTCTTTCCAGTGCTTCAATTATAATCATCATTGAACGATAAATAATTGGGGATCTTTTATTTCTAAGGGCAAGTGCCCGTAATGCTTCAGCGATTGATTTTCCTTTTTTCACCTCTTCAACTGTTCTTCTAAATTCTTCAGTCAATGCTCCAAATTTTGTTCTTGTAATGTCTTCTAATGCTTCTGGAAAAGAGACTCCTGCCCTCAAGGTGCTGGCAAGATAAAAAAACGCATCTGGCAACATTTGTTCCATTTCAGCTATCCTTTTTGAAATCCTCCAGTTTGGATAGACTATAAGAAGCAAAATCAGTGCCATCACACATCCAAGAAGAGCATAGAGGATATTTTTGGTAACAAAATATGTGCCTATTAACACACCAAAAGAAGACAAAATTGAGATTGTTATATATTCCTCAGCCAAGAACTTTATTCCCGCGGAATAAAGTAAGAACTCATACCTTTTTAAGACTTTTTCAGGGATCATCTTGGAGATCAAATAGACAATAATCCTCCATCGGCGGAATGAGTATCTTCTCATTGACATTCACCTCGGTTCTCTACGCTTTATCATGACAATCATCACAAACGCCAGCATGGGGAAACCAAAAATTAGTATCACTGCCAAGCCTGAGATTGGTAATATAAGCCTTTTTGCCATTATAGAAGCTGCCAAAACTGCTACAATTAACAGTGTTGGCATAACAGTCGTGATAAACATGTAAACAAAAGCCACTCCACCAATTTTTTGAACATAATCAACTAATTTCATCCTGTATTCAAAAGAAAAATCCTCAGCCATTTTGTAAAGAATCTCAGCTAAGTTACCACCAAATCTTATTGCCCTTAAAATTTGTTTTACAACCCTACTAATGTTCTCTGAATTCATCCTCCTTTCAAAGTTTGTTAACGCCTCCTCAAAGGATGATCCTGTTTGCATCTCTCTTACAACAATTGCAAATTCCTCAGAGGCCACTCCGTAATCAGCCCGAGAAATTGAAACTAATGTCTCGGCTATACCTACTCCTGCACTTAATAATGCTGCCATGTGTCTTAGTATATAAGGGAGTGCCTTTTCTACTTCAGCTACCCTGTTTCTCCAGACAACTTTGGGATAATGACGCATGTACACAAAGGTAATGATAAAACCCAATAAGCCAATCATAAATGCTATGCTGATAGGTACCATAACGAGGGTTGCAAAAATAAAAGAAAAGATTCCAGCTAAAAAAGATAAAATCAACATCAGGGCTACATATCTTTCCTTAAAAATTCGCATATTTGCCCTATACAGATCTCTATCAAGGCCTTTAAGTGATTTTGTTATTAATTCAACTGGACCTCTGAAATATTTTAAAACAGCATCTGTAAGTCTTTTGGACAAGGGACTTTGAATTTCTTCAAGTCTCATTTCCAGTATCTCTTCAATAGGTATTTCTTCCTCTTCCTTTTCCTCTGTTTCAATCTCTTTCTTTAATTGTTTCAAAAGGGCTATTTGCTCTTGAAGACTTCTACCTTTTGGAACTCTTCTAATAGGCTTTTCACTAACTTCTATAGTTACCTCCCCAATTCTTTCAAGAACACGGAGTAGTTTTACCTTAATGTCCAATGCCACCACCATGTTATAAACTAACCATGAACACTACTATATAAACTCCTTAACTTTATTTGCAAGTTCCATGGAAGATGCTTCTTGTTCAATAGTTTTTAGAAGTTCATCTGGATCAATATAGAAATGTCGTATATACTGCCCAACTTCTGATAGTGATCTAATGCCTTTCTCCAATAACCACTCCAACACTAATTTTCTCTTCTCCTTTTCAAATTCCAACTCCTTCAAAGTGAATCCAGAAAACTGAGAGAGTGTATTCATGAACCTACTCGGCACTCCTGTCGAGACAAGTGTATCTTTTGCTGGATCATATTTGTATAATGTATTAAGCTGGACACTATCTCCTTCAATCCCCGAGACCTCGGAAATTTCAACTATCCTCCTTAAGGTTCCTCTTTTTCTGCTATGATATCTTACCTGCATTATTATAATATCCAGTGCAGGTATCATAATCCTTGGAACATTCATTGGAGGGCTTTCAAGCCTTATAATAGTCTCTCTTGCTGAATTAGAGTGTATTGTTCCCATACAATTGGATACCAAAATACCATTTGCAACATAGTTGTGGTCATCCTCAACCGTAAGATCATAGAGATACTCTATCCCAAGTTCCTTTGGATCAACTTCTTCGACACTAACAACTTCATCCCAGTAAACATCCCCATCAGCAAGGAGCTCGAGTCTCTTTGCAAATGCCCATGCTTCTGAGTCGTTAATATCCCGAGCAACCCTCTGAAAAGCTAACGCTATTCCTTTGAGAGCTGAGCGTCTGATTTCAGATGCTCTGTTATGTTCAATATGCCTGATTAAGCTTTCCGAAACTTTCTCTCCCGCATAGGTTGAGGCCAGTTTGGAGAGCTCTGTCACAGTTAAGTTCAATCTTTCCCTCAACGGCTTTATCATCTTGCTGGAAATTGGTATGCGATAAACATGATTTCCGCGATAGTTCTTCTTGTTCTCTATAATCTTCCGGAGTTCTTCTCTACGCTTGGTATTTTGAAGAGGAATTAGCTCATAGAACTTTTTCAAGTCCTCAATGCCTCTTACTATGACTCTAAAGATATAGCCTTCTTTGAAGCCTCTATTCTTTTGTTTTGATACCGTGCTTATAATACCAAGCCTTTGGAGAGCATACCATATCTTTCTTGCACCATTTTCGCTTTTCGTTATTAGCATTATTGAAGGACCTTTGCTATCAACGTATGCATCGGCATCAAAGAGACCAGCTATAAAATGCCTTATAAAATCCTCACTGTGTAACACAGCATCAGGTACGTTCCAGCCATCTGATTTTTTGCCCTTTGGAATTGAGAATATCCTTGATAGCATCTCAGCAAATATCTTGGAACCAAAGGTTACGACTTTGCTCGTTCCATTGTCTTTTATAGCTGGTTCTGAATTTGGAAGATACTCCTTTACGGCATTTATGAACGCACTCATATACCCTTCGTCATCAAATGTTGCAGATATATAATAGCCATTTGAAGATATGTACCCATCTCCAAGAATAACCCCAGCGATATATGAAAGCCTGCCATCAAGCTCTCTAACGATTTTTACAGGTGCTGAGTTTATTGACATAAGATATTCAGCATCCTCTGGGGGTACTCCATTGTTCTTCACTTTCTTGTATCTCTTTCCTAAAATCCGAATATCCCCATTTCCATTCGGAACAAGGTAGTAGCGACTTATCCCTGAATACATTTCCAGAGAGACTTTGTAACCCCTATTTGGCACCTTTGGAGGTCTCATCATTACTGCAACCCTATCCCCAACCTTGAGCTTTGCTGCCTCTTTTCTAACGACATCACCATCAGAGAACACAAAGAATGGATGAGTTTTTGTGAGGATAACTTCATTGCCTGTCCTTGTCGTAATTTTCATAAGCTTCTCTCCTTCCCTTACTTTCCTTCTCCATATCTTTGAGACCGTATGAGTGCCAGACTTCAAATCGGGTCCAACGCTAACAACATTAAAGCGATCCTTTTCCTCCAGCTCAATGTACTCCAAATCTTTGTACGTTCTTATTTTCTCCTTGTATCTCTCAAACAATTTGTTACAAAGCGTGCCGATTAATTCAAATCTTCCATCAGAAAGCTGTATTATTGAGAAATCATATAACGCTCCATTATGTCCCGTATTCATTGCTGTAAACATTGTTCTTGCTTCAGGTCCTCTTACCTCACCGATAATAATCCTATCAGGTCTCATACGCAATGTATTCTTAACAAGATCATCCATTGTGATTTCTCCCTTTCCTTCAATATTTGGTGGCCTTGTTTCTAATCTAACCCAGTGCTCAATGGGCAACTGCAATTCTGCTGTATCCTCTATACTGATAACCCTCTCATTAGGAGGTATAAACATTGCAAGGGAGTTCAATGTAGTTGTTTTACCAGAACCAGTTCCACCAGCTACAAGAATGTTTGCAGGCTTAACTCCTAAGCCATCGACAAAAATCCACAGTAACGCAGCGATGTCTAAGCTAAACGTACCATATCTAATTAAGTCGATAATAGTCAATTTGTCTTTTTTGAATTTTCTAATTGTTAAAGTAGGACCATCCAAGCTTATGGGTGGGATTGTAGCATTTACTCTGCTCCCATCTGCTAAACGAGCATCTAAAAGCGGGCTTTGTTGATCAATTCTTCTACCGACTTCTCTCGCAATTCTCTCTATGATATTTAAGAGTTCCCTTTCACTCTCAAAAACAATATTTGTTCTGCACATGTTAAATTTTCTGTGCCATACATATACTGGTTTTCTCACCCCGATAACCATAATTTCTTCGAGATTATCATCTCTCACCAACGGATCTATCTTTCCGTAACCAATCATATCTTGAACAATCAATTGAGCAAACAACTCAATTTTTCCTTCAGAAAACGTTGGCGCCATGTCTTTAGCCAATTGTTTTATTGCCTTAAAGAATATCCTTCTTCTCTCTTCAATATCTGGGATACTCTCTGGATTTACCCTAATTTGCACAACAGCTCTATCTTTAATCATGTTGAGTAGCTTTTTCTCTTCATTGCTGAGTTTGGGTAATTTGAGCTCATAAATGGGCACTGGTTCCCATTTAGCTTTTATTATCCTCACATTTCCATACTCCGCTAATACTTCAATCTCACTTTCAGGAGCTAAGAAAGGCAGTTTTCTTTGTTGAGATTGAGCTTCTCCTAAAATTCGCTGGAGTGCAATTGAAGCCTCTGGAGTAGACTTTATCAGTGTATCGGATGTAGACTCCTCAGAAGTTTCATAAAAAATTGGTAAACTACTCTTTTCTCTCTCCTCAATCCCCCCCTTACCAGATTCTTCTTTAAGGAGATCCTCAAGGGGAGTTGCACCTTTATTCAATATTTCGTTTATCCAAAATAACCCAGATTTTTTCTTTTTCTTTTCTTCCACTGGAACTCACCCTTTTTACATTCTCCCACTTTACCTGATAACTTATATCAATACTACTTTCCCCAAGCCATATTACCCATATCGGGAAATCAACTTTATCTTTATCATAGTTTCTAAGCTGAACACTTTCTCTTACTGCTTTGCCAGTAATTAACCTATCAGAAAGGGAAAACAATACAAAATTCTTTTTAGTAGTGTTTAAAATTCCCATAGACTTGTTGCTATATGTTTTGAGAGAGAGGTAAGATTTCAAGAATGCGGAATAATCCTTAAACCACATGGTATATTCGGGATTAAAATCATAGTGCGTTGCTTCTACAAAAATTACAGGCATGCCTACTGCAAAAACATAGTTCCCGTCATAAGGCGAATTCTCAATCCTAAGTTCGACTTTTCCATGGTACTTTACAATCATAATATCCCCCATAATAACATCAGAGATTTTAAGCATTTTTGGAGATACAACGAGTTTTGGATACACTATCCCCTGGAAAATGTTGGTGGTCTTAGATGTATAATTTGCCGGAATCAGTATTGTTTCGTTTATCATGACATTGACCTTTAAACTTTCATATGGATCTATCCAAAATCCGGGCAAAGAATTTAACTTCTCTATCCCCCTATAGGATTCTCTGTATAGTGTGTAGCTATATTGGGGATTCACAATCACGAATTTTGAAAAAGGGGTAGGATTTACTAAGGTAACATTTAAATTCATTGATAACTCTCCAATGGGACTACCACTTACCGATGGAAGGCTTAATTCAATCAATATTAACAAAAATAACAAGATCAGAAATTTTCTCATAGATTACCCCCCAGTTTCAATTTTTACTATGTATATTTCATTTTTATACTCTAATATCTTTGGGACAAAATCTGAGGGAACTTCGAAAATAACAAATACTTCAGTATTAGGATCAAGTACAAGCATTCTTGTATCGTTTTCTAAATTAATAATTTTCCATCCATATTTGGAGAGCTGTTCTTTCACATCATCCGGAGCATTAATTTTCCCGGCAGCTATCGCTTTTAAAACTTCAGCAAGATTAACATTATAATTGTAATATGCACTTGAACTTTCACTACTTGATTGGGTTGTGGAATATTGATTAGTATTTGATTGAGAATTTGAAAGAGATTCTTCTCCAACATTGTATGATGTCGATTGAGACGTGGTATACTCTGTTGAAGATGAGGACGAAATTGAACTCCCCTCTCCTTGAGACTCACTGAGTGATATTTGGCCAGCTGAAGTTGGAAGTAATATCAAATCTAAATAACCTTCATCAGCAATTTCAAAATATTTCCCATTCGTCTGGTTTTTGGCATAGATTTTTATCTTATCCCCTGAAGACAAAAATGCTCCCACAACATTCTCCCGTTTCACCACTAGTGCCATTTTAACCATCTCAACTTTCTCAACACTGTATTTCATTAACTCATGATAATCAGTTATTTTTCCTAAAACTTGCTTAGCTTCGATTTTTGTATAAATATGAGACTCATTATCCTTTCTGAGAATAACTTGCTGTGTCGGAGTTGCGTCAATCAAGTAAAAGTAATACTTCTTCCAAAGGTTAGTTAAGTATGGATTTGGATCAACAGAAAGAACTTCTTCCTTGGTCTTAGCTTCATTAACTCTTTGTTTGAGTTCGTTCAATATATTGATGGCTTCAGTTCTAATATCCTCAGGTAGAGGCTGTGATAGCAACTGGTCAAATGCCTGAGTAATTACTATAATCTGCTGACTTTTTAGCATATTTAACTCCTCAACTTCTTTCTTTTTGCTTTCTACCTCTTTTTGTTTTCGTATTTCAGCCAATCTTTTCTCATATGCTGCTTTTACATTAATCTTATTAAGCTCCTCAATACTTTTGGCAGATTTTATCCGTTTGATTAATTCAAATTTTACAGTATCATTTGCCAGTTCACCTTTGAAATAGGTATTAACCTCAGCTATTTTCGCTTGTTTTATTGCTTCAAGTTTTTTCGTTTGTTGTTTTTGGATGAGGGTGTAGATACCAATAGAAGCAATCAAAATGATTACAATTATAACAAATGCTCCAATTAGTATCCTCTTCTTTCTTTCTTTTTCTCTCAAAGCCCCAATTTTGGAGATTTTCTTTTGAGACTCAGCAAGAGGAATAGGTTTTGTAGGTTTTGTTTCTCGCTGAAGTGGAGCCCTTCCTAACTCTCTAAGTTTTCTGATCTTTTCTTCAATGTCTTCAGCCACAATAAGCACCACCATTAAAGTTATCGTCATTAACAGTTAATATCCCATATATTTCGAAGTAATTTTTAATCTCAAATCTTATTTACATTTCGGTGGTGGATATGGAAAAACTGGTCATAAGAGCTATAAAAATTAGGGGAAAATGCCCAGTATTCAAAGTTGGGGACAAAATAGTTATTGAAGGGCCACAAGTAAAGTTAGAGGAAACAGATGCGATATGCACTCATGCATTTGCCTCACTAATACCTTATATAGTAGCACTTAGAAAAGGAGTTAAGCCAAGCGAAATTGGCCTAGGGAAAGGAGATAAAGCCTATGTGCAATGCCTTGATCCCGGACCGCCTTATACCGATGGAGGGACTGTGATATTTGAGATAACGGTGGTGCGAGATGAAACAGAGAAAAGCATGGAGGGTAGTGAGAGAAGTAATAGACGAAGCTGATATTGTAATTGAGGTAGTTGATGCAAGAGATCCAATTGGAACGAGAAATCTAAAGGTTGAGAAATTAGTGAGGGAAAGCGGGAAAAAACTGCTCATAGCTATGAACAAAGCAGATTTAGTTCCTAAAGAGTGGGCTGAGGATTATAAGAGAAAAAGCGATGTTCCTATGGTTTTTATCAGTGCAAGAGAGAGAAAGGGAACAGGGATGCTAAGGAAAGAAATCAAAAAGATAGCAAAAGAGCTATTTGATGAAGGAAAAGAAAAAGTTAAAGTTGCGTTAGTTGGCTATCCAAATGTCGGAAAGAGCACGATAATTAATGTTCTCAAGGGTAAACATGCTGTTGGTGTTGCCCCAATTCCCGGATACACAAAAGGGAAACAGCTTATAAGGCTAAGCAAGAAAATTTGGCTCATAGATTCGCCAGGAGTCGTTCCAATAGACGATTTTGATGAGCTAGTCATTAGGGGAGGCTTTCCAGCGGACAAGATTGAAGACCCAGTAAAGCCAGCGTTAAAGCTTATTAAACGTATTCTTGAGACCAGAAAAGAAGCTTTGACTGAGAAATATGATATCCAAGAGTTTGAAAGTGAAGAGCAGATTTTAGAGGCAATTGGCAGAAAGAAAGGTTTACTTAGAAAGGGAGGGGAGGTTGACATCGAAGAAGCTGCCCGCTATTTCCTCAGAGAATGGCAGACTGGAAAGTTTACTCTTTTTGGGAAGGAAGAAAAGAGAGAAGAAGAATTCCAGTGGGCATACAGTGATATCCTTGAGGAGATTGAACGAGAACTTTTGCTAGACCCGAGGAGAATACTCTGGAAGTTTAGAGAGAAGATTGAACCAAGCAATGTGAAGAGAGTTGGGATTAAGGAAATTGAAGGCTTTACTGTGGGTATAGCAACAGGGTTTAAGAAGTGCGATGGTGGGATTAAGCTTTTGGAAAAGCTGACTGGAAAGAAAGTCATAGCGAGTGAATGCTTTGGAAAGAAGTGGAAGGGAGTTATAGCAATTTTGGACTGACCTTCCTCCCCGTCCTGAAGGACAGGGGTTCCCAACATGGGAACTTCGGTTGCGGTAGACCGCATACGGCCCGGTCAGAGAGCCCTCCTCCCAACGGACATGCCGTTAGGCATCATCAATACTAACTATAATGTAAAATTTATAAACTTTATGATAGTAGTAAATATAGTGTGTGACATGAAACTCACACAAACTTTCAAATTAATGCAACCAAACAAGGGGAAGAGAGAGTTATTAGATGCAACCATCAAAAGGTTCAAAGAATGTGTTAATACTTGGCTTTTCGAAATTGAACAACTTGGAAAATACCCAACGAGAAAAAATGTCCATTCTTTTGCTTATAAAAGAGTTAGGAAGCAATTCAAAGACCTGCATTCCAACGTGGTTCAAGAGGCTATGAACAGGGCCATTGAAACTTATAGAGCGTGGCTTAGAACAGGAGGACAAAAGCCAACTTTTACAGCGGATATCATTTCGTTCAAGAACGTTGACGTCAAAATTGACAGGCATTTCATTAACGTCCCGCTAATTAACAATGAGAGGGTTTGGTTGCCTATGTACGTTCCAAAAAAGCTTAGAAAGTTTCTCAACATGAAGCATGGTAGAGTTCAAATTTCAAGAATTGGCAATAAATACTATGCCCAAATCAGCTTTGAAGTTCCCGAACCAGAGCCTTACAAACCAAAAGGCTGGCTTGGAGTTGATATTGGAATTAACCACATCGTCGTTGTTTCAGACGCCAATGGAAAGGTAAACAAGTTCTATGATAGTGCAATTGCATGGAAAAAGAGTATTGAATATAGAAGGGCAAAATTGCAGTTTCTCAAAGACAAGGGGATTAAAAAAGGAGCATGGAGGGTTCTTAAGAGATTTTCCCATAAGGAGAAGAACAAAATGTCTTACATAAACCATAAGATTGCAAAGGAGATTGTTGAGTTAGCCAAGCATTATCGTTATGGAATTGCAATCGAGAACCTTAAGGGAATCAGGCATCATTACAATGCAAAAAGGCATAGAAAAAGGCTTCACAAATGGGCGTATAAGGATTTAATTAATAAAATTGTCTATAAGGCTAAACTAAATGGTGTTCCTGTCGTTTTTGTTGATCCAAGAAACACTTCAAGAACTTGTTCTAGGTGTGGATATTTGATAGAGAAAGGACTCAAGGGAAGATGGTTTAAATGCCCAAAATGCGGCTTTCAATTAGATAGAGACTTAAATGCGGCAAGAAATATTGCTAAAGGGGTTTCTTCCCATGATTCCAACCCGCAGGGAAGTGAGTAAGATGAGGCTCTTATTGACAACTTCACAGGGAATTGAAGATTTAGCCAAAAAAGAAGTTGAAAGATTATTTGAGAGCAAAGGAATCAAAATTAGTGTCGAGGAAAAGCCCCTTGGAGTTGAAGGCCGCTTAATTGCAGAAGTTGAGGAGAGTTTTTACACCGATGAGAAAGGTAAAAAGAGAGAATTCAGCCCAGCAACTTTCCTCAACGAGAATTCTCGACTTTTGCATCGTGTAATAGTTGAGATAGCATCGTTAAAATTTAAAGGAATTGAAAGCCAAGAACCAGAGAAAGCCCTTAGGGAGATTTACAATTTCGTGTATTCTCTTCCAATTGAAAACTATGTGAAAATAAGGGAAAGCTTTGCTGTGAGACCTTTCAGAAAAGGCGAGCATAAGTTTACAAGCGTTGATATTGCAAAAACAGTTGGGAGTGCAATTTATGACAGATTGAGCAAATTTGGAAAGCCCAAAGTTAATTTAGACCATCCATCTGTAATTTTTAGGGCTGAGCTCATTGATGATGCATTCTTCTTAGGAATTGACACAACTGGAGATTCTTCTTTGCACAAGAGGCCTTGGCGTGTCTATGACCATCCAGCTCATCTGAAAGCTTCAATAGCAAATGCAATGATTGAGCTTGCTGAGTTAGATGGTGGCTCCGTTATTGACCCAATGTGCGGAAGCGGGACTATATTAATCGAGCTGGCTTTGAGAGATTATGGAGGGAGAATAATAGGAATTGAGAAATACAAGAAGCACTTAAGAGGAGCCAGAATGAATGCTTTAGCGGCTGGGGTTTTGGATAAGATTGAGTTCATTCAAGGAGATGCCGCAAAGCTGACTCAATACGTTGACAGCGTTGATTTTGCCATAAGTAATTTACCCTACGGCCTAAAAATAGGTAAGAAAAGCCTAATCCCGAAGCTTTACATGGACTTCTTCTCTGAGCTGTCAAAAGTTTTAGAGAAGAGAGGGGTTTTTCTAACAACAGAAAAAAGAGCGATTGAAGAGGCATTTGAGGAGAATGGATTCAGGATTCTGCATCACCGATTAGTGGGGCATGGTGGATTAAGGGTTCATCTCTACATCATACAATAAAACTTTTAAGCCGATTCTCTTTACTCTTTTCGGTGATAGTATGAAGAAAGAAGGAATCATTTTGGTGGCATTTGCAGGGGTGCTTCTCTTGGGAGCACTGGGGTATTTTGTCATATCCCACTACAGAAACTTCAATTACGAATGGAAAACAAACCTCAATGAATATAAGGTGTACCACCTCCTTGGAGACTCAATACTGAATGGATACATAAAAGCCAACGGAAAGATAAGCGTTTACATTCTAACCAAAGAAAACTTTGAGAAAATGAAGCGGGGAGAGCACTTCGAATATTACAAAGCTTGGGAGCATGTGAAAACAGTTGAATTCAACGATGTCAAGATTTCACAAGGAGGCTACGTTTTGGTCGTTAAAAATGAAGAAAATAAGATGCAGTGGATTTCTGTAAAGCTAAGGGAAAAGAAATCAGCATAGTATTGACTTTTTTCAAGCCTCGCCCTTTAGGGCGGGGTACGAACCACTACCTAATTAGCCTTTAAGCACCGAAACTCTTTTAAACTCTGCAACGTAGTAAGGCCTCGAAGAGGCCACCGAGGACAAACTCTTTCAAAGAGTTTCATCATGGCCTATCCGTTTGGATATGCGACGCCGATAGGCGTCCACATTCCACGCCACCCGGCGTGGCCGTAAAAACTTTGAAAGGCGGCATCTGAACAATAACCCCGAGCCGCTCTGCGGTAGGGGTAATTGGCCGAAGACCCGGCCTGCGGGCTGAACCGAAACCGGCAACGGGAGTAGGTTATGAGCCCGCAAACCTCCCCGTCAATGGCAAGTCGCTGAAACCCTCGCAAAGGGGAGGAGGTCAGCTCTCCGCCAACACATTTTCTTTTAAAACTCCAATCCCTTCAATCCAGGCCTTCACAATGTCGCCGTTCCTTAGAGGGCCTACTCCTTCTGGAGTTCCCGTTGCAATTATGTCACCCTTTTCAAGCGTCATTATGCTTGAGATGTACTCGATTATCTCCGGAATCTTAAAAATCATCTTGCTTGTCCTTGAGAGCTGCCTAACTTCTCCGTTAACCCTCAGCCCTATCTCAAGGTCGCTTGGATCAAGCTCTTCCTTTGGAACAATCCTTGGTCCAATAGGTGCAAAGGTGTCAAAGCCTTTAGCAACTGTCCAAGGGAGACCCTTCTTTTTCGCTTCGCTTTGCAGATCTCTCGCAGTAATATCCATGAAAACCGTGTAGCCCAGCACATAATCCATGGCTCTTTCTCTTGGGATGTCTTTTCCTCTTTTCCCTATAATAACGGCAAGCTCAACTTCGTGGTGAACTTCTCTGCTCTTTCGTGGCAAGATTATAGTTTGATTCGGCCCTATCAAAGCGGAAGGAGGTTTTAAGAAAATTACAGGCTCTTTTGGAACCTCATGACCTAACTCCTTTGCGTGTTCGGCATAATTCCTTCCGAGGCATATTATCTTGCTCGGATTGACTTCATAAAAGCCATCTCTAAAGGGCAAGCGGATCATGTGACCACCGTGATACATTAGGATTCAGCATTTATAACTCTGTTCAATGCCTCGGTAAAGAGGGAGTTCACAAAAGTTTTTGCTTAAGAGAACAGCTCGATTAGAAACCTTGGAATGTCTTCTTTCTCAAGCACAATGACATTTCGCGGATACTTGCGGTGAGCTTTCCCAGCCTTAACTTCAACCCTAAGCCCATCAGCAATGGCATCAATCTCATACCTATCTCTGTAATAGTAAATTTCACCAAATTTCCGGTATAGATGTTCTTGAACTATATTTTCATAAATCGCAGATTCTACAGGCTTAGTTCCACTCCATAAAGAAAACAGCCTTAGGAGAAGAGGGTCTCTGAAGAATATTTTCTTTTCTCTTTTGTACAGAACCCGGGAACCTTCTTTGAGATAAGCAAACTCAAGAACATATAAATCTCTGAGAAATTCAAGATAATCTTGTATGACTTTGTATGAGTATCCTGAGGTTTTTTCAGCTAAAGAACGAAAGCTTGTTGCAGAGGGAATGGTGAGCATTAAAGAAGAAAACACTTCTTTCATTATTTCCAAGCTCTTGCCAAAGCGAACAAATTCGCCAACATATGAGCTCAAAATGTCATCAACTGGCATGCCATTTATGCTTCCAGGAAAGCCACCAACTTGAAGATACCTGTCAAAAAGCTTCAGCACCTCATCATAACGAAGTCTCCACTTTTTAATCCCATGGACATTGAGAAATTCCTTGAAATTGAGGAGCAGGACTTCAACTGTTTTCCCTTTCCCTCTCCGCCCCGGAAACAGCTCCATATCTCGTCTAACCTTCAAAGCACTTGAACCAGTGACTGTAATAACCGCATTTTCAAGCTCACCAGCATCTATCAATGGTTTGATGGCCTTCCACCATTCTCTTAGACTTGTGACCTCATCAAGGAATACAAAAGGCTCTTTTTCCTCTTTGAGGAACTCTTCAATGAGCTTTCTAAGTGTTATAAAGTCGGGAAAATTTCACAGTTGAGGTAAAGAATTCTCTCAGGTTCAACTTTTTTAATAAGCTCTGAAATCAAAATTTTTATCCCCGTTGTCTTCCCAACTTGTCTCGGCCCAAGGACAAAATTGAGAGAAAAAGGTTCCAAAGAAAGCTCATCAATCCACTTCGGTCTCCACCTGTATCCCTGAGATCTCCACAGCTTGATGTGATAATCTTCTCTATTTTCCCACCATGAATTAAACTTAGCAATTTCTTCAAGCATGAGAATTTTAAGTTCTCAGATATTTATAAAGATTGCGAATTTATATTTCTCAACTATTTATAAACCCTGAGAACTTAAAATTCTCATGCTGTTATATTAAAAACATAAAACAAAAGAAAAAATCACTTCCTCAGAGGCTCTGGGATTGCTTTGTCCCACTGCTCTTTTGCAAGTTTTCCAGTGTATTTAAACTTCTCAAGTTCACCTTTAGCTTTCTCCCTTCTCTTTTGGTGCTCTTTAAGGAATTCCTGAACTTTCTTTATGAGATAGCGCTTGCATTCTCCACAAAGTAAAGCTCCGCTCTTACATGCGTGGTATCTCTCAAGCAGAGCCTTATCATCTGGCTCAAAGAATATCTCGAGCCACTTGAAGACAACACACTTCTCCGGATTTCCACCTTTTTCTCTCTGCTCTTTCAGCGTTGGCTGACCGCCTGTTAAAGCAAACTTCCAGATCTTTTTGCCCGCCTCTTCTGGATCATCTGTTAAATAAACAGCTGTTTCTGGCTTTGAAGCACTCATCTTCCCTTCCAATCCAGTCAAAGGAGGAACGAACTTGCTGTGGAGTGCGGCAGTTTTGTAATACCCCAAGCTCTCAGCAAAGTCGCGCTGAATTCTCCAGTACGGGTCTTGATCTATCGCCGCTGGAATTAGGCATCTCCTCTTTTCAAAGAACGTTGGAGCAGCTTGAATTGCTGGGTAAAAAATCATTCCAATCTTGCTCTGTTCTGTAAAGCCGAAAACAGCCTTAGCCATTGAGTATGTCACTTTTTTCGCTATTGGAATAGCCATTTCATAAATCTTCGTGAATTCGCTGTCTTGGAATATGAAAGTCTTATCTGGATCAAAGCCAACTGCAATTATGTCCAAAATATTATCATAAGACCATTTCTTGGTGTCTTCAAAGCTTAGATTTGGCTTAAATAGGAACTTCTCATCATCCGTGATTTGAACATATAAATTGACTCCAAATCTCTCCTGAAGCCATTTCGTTGCGAAGAAAGGAATTATGTGACCAATATGCATCGGCCCGCTCGGACCTCTTCCCGTATACAGGAAAAAGCCCCTTCCCTCTTCGTAGTCTTTAAGGACTAAGTCATAATCTCTGTGGGAGAAGAAGAACCTTCTCCTGAAGTAGAGCGGCAGTTCACTCTTTGTCAGCACGGCTGTCTTTTCCAAAAGGTCATCTGTTAACGGTTGTGTTCCAAATTCCTTTATCAGCTTGTCGTAATCCACCATTCCTTCGACATCCCATGGCGTAACCTTGAATTCAGCCATCAAAAGCACCTCCAAAAGCTTTGATAAAACAAACTAACCCAAGTAAAAGAGTTTTGAGTTCAACATTAGCTAAGCCAAAAACAATCACCGAGCATGATTTAAAAAATGCAAGAGGAGAATTTAAAGTTTTCCCTTCCAAGAATGATACTGTTAGGGCAAATTTTGGCATCACCTCTTGGAGCCATTCAGTTACCCCACCAGGGGAGCATTAACCGAGAATGATGCCAGGCAAAATTATACCAGAAAGCAAACAGAAAAACACGTCAATTGCTGCCCAAAGGTATCTTTTCTCCCTGTTGATTTTTGTCATTCTCTCGTCAACTGCAATAAAATTTCTTTGTTTCCTCATCGCGAGGAGTTTTGGCTGGTAAATTATTTTTGCGAGTGAATGTTTTGTCAGCAACTTAACCCTAACGCCTCACTGCTTATCCCGACAGTATCTTAACCATTTGTGAAACAGCCCTTATATAATCTTGTAAATTTTTCTCATATCAATGTATTCTCTCACTTTTTTTGAAACGTCTTTTATTACTTCTTCCCAAATATCAAAAGGGACTTTTGGCGAGGGCACAAGAGGATCTAAGTCCGGAAGTTCTGCCAACTCTGGAAGATATGGAATAACCCCTAAGATATCCTTTCCAATCCTTTTCTGGTAAAACTAATTTGATCCTACTTATTCCAAGTTTTATATATTTTTCTTCTATTCCCATGCCCAAAAGTTCATCGGTTCTAAATTTGTTTAGTATCACACCTTTCACTCTTTCTCTTTCCTTTTCTTCCAGATAAGATAGCACCCCTGGAACTGAATCTAAATTGTCAGTGACGAAAACAACAGGAGCATCAGCAATTTTAGCAGTTTCCATATTAGCTATCTCAAGCAATTCACTAAAAGGCCCAAAACCAAAGAGTTTTGCTGGTCCTGAGCCTTCGATACAGATAATGTCGTACTCTTCTGATAAGCTTTTTAAAGACCTTCTTGCAGCCTCTTTTATGTATTCAAATTCTTCTTTAAATCCTAACATTGACTTTAGACTTGCTTTTATAAACTCTTTTCTTGGATCATAATTTCTTCTAATGCATTCACCTTCTAAAAATATATCGAACTTACCATTGCCCAAAGGCTTTAGAGTATACGGGTTCATTCTATAGTCTGGCTCTTGTCCAGCAGCTATAGCTTGCAATGCTTGGGCATATCCAAATTCTTTTCCATTTTTGACATAAGTTACTGGAGTTAAGTTTAAGGTTTTGAAAGGTGCTACTTTATATCCATCCTCTTTAAAAAGCCTGCAAAGTAAAGCAACCACAAAACTTTTTCCAGCACCAGTTCCAAAACCAGTTGATTGAATCATAATCTTTTTCGCTCTCATAATTGTTATTTAAGATTTTAATGTTTAAATAATTTTAACTTTTCAAGACGAGCCTCTGAATTTCATATAACGTTTTGCGGATAAAAGAAGTTTGCAAAGCAAATTTGGGCGAAGAGTAGCAAAGCCTTCTATCCGCTCTAAAAATATCATTGGAACTGGGAGTTAATGTGAAAATTATGAAACAAAAAAGAAACTATCAAAGCTTTCCGCTCTCCTTCAACCACTTCCCATATTTCACCAAGGCATATACTGCATCAACGCCATCTTCAACGGTCTCAAACACTGGAACTCCTTTCTCCTCAATTCTGCGTGCCATTTTCTCTGGATATTCTCCACCGGGAGCAACGAAGACTATTGGCTTTCCGTACTCTTGCACCTTCTCCATAACATCAACGATACCTTCATCAAGTGCTGGACTCTGGAACAAAGCAATGACGACAAGAACGTCAACATTTGGGTCTTCCAAAGCATAGCGCATGGCCAGCTCATACCTCTTTGACGGAGCATCTCCAATGACATCAATTGGATTCTTATAGCTCATGTGATGGGGCAGCTTTCCTTCCTCTATGGCTTTTGCAAACTTTTCATTAGTTTCATCACTTAGCTGAGCAAGCTTAAGTCCTTTCTCGAGCAATCCATCACTCATCATAACTCCAGCACCGCCGCCATTCGTAACTATAGCAACTCTATCCCCTCTTGCCGGCTTTTGCATGGCTAAGGCTTTTGCATAATTGAAGAGCTGCCTCATGCTTTTTGCACCCAAAACGCCAGTCTGTTCAAATGCCGCCTCATATATTGCATAAGAACCTGCCAGCGAGCCAGTATGAGAAGTAGCAGCCTTAGCTCCGGCCTCCGTCCTTCCAGCTTTTAAAACTATTACGGGCTTAACTTTAGTAGTTTCCTTTGCGATGTTGAAGAATTTCCTGCCGTCTTTGACACCCTCAAGATAGGCAGTTATGACTTTTGTCTTGGAGTCGTCCCTTAGGTAACTCATGAAGTCGCTTTCATCTAAGTCAGCCATGTTCCCCAAACTTATGAACTTGCTCATTCCTACATCATGTCTTGCCGCCCAGTCAAGAATTGCAGCCCCAAAAGCACCGCTTTGGCTCATAAAAGCGATACCACCAAATTTTGGCCTTGCCTGTCTCTCTGGTGGATTGAAGTTACAGTCAAACCCATTTTCAATGTTTGTAACGCCGAGACAGTTTGGACCCACTACACGAATACCCCATTTTCTTGCCCTTTTTACGAGCTCCTCTTCCAAATCAGCCCTTCCAGCTTCCTTAAAGCCAGCTGAGATAACTATTGCCCCCTTAACTCCCTTTTGCCCACACTCATCTATAACATCCGGCACAAACTTTGAAGGCACTGCTATCACTGCCACATCAACCTCATCCGGAACCTCAAGAATGCTCTTATAGACCTTGAACTTTTTCCCATTAATCTCAATTTCTCCACCCTTAACGTTGACAGCATAAATTTTCCCATTGAACTGTCTTGTTATTGACTTCATTATCGCATTTCCTATCTTGCCCGGAACATGTGATGCTCCTATAACCGCAACACTCCCCGGATAAAATAGAAAGTCCAAGTTCATTTTTCCACCTCCATCTTGCTTTCTTTCCTTTCAAATTTAAACTTTACTTAAGTCAAAATGGGCAAAACATTGGAATCAAGGCATGGCAACAGGACTATCTCAATGACAGCTCAGCTTTTATAATGAATGTGTATTCTCTACTCGTTGGATATAAAAACCCGAAAAGGTTATATTGCAGAACGTTCAAATAAAAATTAGAACGTTAAAATTAGGTGGTCGAAATGAGTAAGAAAGTCAAAGTAATTACAGACCCAAAGGTCATCAAGCTCATGCTTGAAGACACAAGGAGAAAAATACTCCAGCTTTTAAGAAACAGGGAAATGACAATCTCTCAGCTTTCCGAAATTCTGGGCAAAACACCACAAACCGTTTACCACCACATTGAAAAGCTTAAAGAAGCCGGCTTAGTTGAAGTTAAGAGAACGGAAATGAAAGGAAATCTCATTGAAAAATATTATGGAAGAACTGCAGATGCTTTTTACATAAACCTCTACCTCGGAGATGAAGAGCTAAGGTGCTTTGCAAGATCAAGGTTAAAAACAAAACTTGACATATTCAAAGCTCTTGGATACGAATTCGATGAAGAGGAGCTGCTCAACATAATGGACAAAATACTTGAAAAGGAACATGAATACGAGATGAAAATTTCCAAAGAAATTGAGGAAAAAGAAGAACTACTTAAGGACTTTTCAAATGAGGACATAATCCATGCTATTGAATGGCTCAGCATGGCAGAGATAGGAAGGGATGAAGAGGCATTAAAGTTGCTAAGAAAATTGGGGGAAATCCTTAAAAAGTAAGTCCCTGAGGTGGGAAGGGGAAGAAAAAATGGCAAGAGGCATCAGGCTTCTCGTCCTTGATGTTCTTAAACCTCACCAACCCATGGTTACAGAATTAGCACTGGGATTAAGTGAAATTCGTGGAGTTGAAGGGGTTAACATAACACTCGTGGAAATTGACAAAGAAACGGAGAACATAAAGATAACAATAGTTGGGGACAACTTAGACTATGATGAGATAGTCAGAACTATCGAAGAGTTTGGTGGCGTCGTGCACAGCATTGACATGGTCGCTGCAGGAAAAAGAATAATCGAAGAAAGTGAAACTCCCCAAGACAAATTAGATGAATTTTAGTGATGACAATGAGGGAAGTTCTCATAATAACAGAGATAGACAAAATGAAAGTGCTTGCAGAGCCCACTCGCTTTAAAATTCTTGAACTTCTAAGAAAACATCCAATGAGTATAGGTGAACTGAGTTCATTTTTAAAAAAGGATCGCTCAACAGTATACAGACACATTAAAGTCCTTGAAAATGCAGGTTTTGTTGAAGAAATAGAACAAGAAGGAAATGAAAAAATTTATGCCAGAACCGCAAGACTCTTCCTTCTCAAAGTTGAGCCAGATGAGAGTATAGAAGAATTCAAAAGACAGTATTTCAGAGTAGAAGCTTGTAGACTTATGGAAATCCTTAAAAAATCCGGGATTAAGATAAAAGGTGGAGAAGAGTTCATCAAAGTAGTGGAGGATGTCTTAAAAGATATTGAAGATTACTCAAGACCCGTTCTTCAAAAGGTTTCCCAAGCAGATTTGGACTTAAAAGAGGTTGAGCTTTTTCACCTGCTAAATTTGCTTGTGTTTCTTCAATCATGTGAGCTTTGTGAAAAAGCGAAAAAAATGAGGAGTCTAATAGAGCTTTAAACAACAACACATTAAAACTCCAAAACCCACTTAACAGCATGAGGAACTTTTTTAGCAACTTCTAAGGCTGTGAAGTTCTCGCCAAGCTCTTCTTTGGCCATGTCTCCAGCTAATCCATTGAGGAAAGCACCGACTGAAGCCGCTCTGAGCGGTGAATTTCCAAGAGCGAGCAATGCTCCAATAATACCAGCCAAAACATCTCCAGTTCCACCAGTCGTCATCCCTCTGTTTCCAGTTTTATTGTACTTCCAGACTTTTCCATCGCTGATGATGTCATAGACTCCCTTAAGGAGAATTACACCGTTAATTTCTTTTGCTTTCTTCATGACAAGCCCAGCTTTCTCTTGCAGAGTCCCCTCTGGCTTCTCTCCAAAGAGCGTTTTGAATTCCCCAGCATGCGGCGTTAAGACAAATGTTTTACCCTTGAGGACGCTTAAATCTTCAGCTATGGCTTTTAATCCGTCAGCATCTATAACTAAAGGCTTTTTACAGCGCTTTACAAATTCCCTAACGAACTCTTTGGTTTCGTCCTTGAGTCCAATACCCGGCCCTATGATGACGGCATCAATCTTTTCCGTCAATGCCAAAATTTCTTCAAGATGCTCTCTTGTGAAGTTCTTTCCTTCAATGGGCCTCAAAATCATGTCCGGATCAGTTATGCGCTTCGCTGAATATTCTGGCATCACCAAATATACCAAGTCTATAATATATGAGGCAGCTTTTGCCGCTAAGTAGGGGGCACCAAAATAATCTTCACTTCCCCCAATTATCAAAAGCCGTCCGTTTTGTCCTTTGTGCTCCCCTTTCTTTCTTAAGGCAAACTTTGCATCTCCCGGGCCGACTAAGTGGTAAAGCTCCTTTGGATAACCAATTTTGGCAACGATTCTTTCAAAGCCCTCAAACTCTTCCTTGTCCCACTGGAAAGTTACGGCAAAGTCACATTTGACTTGAACTTTTGAAGGATAGCCACTTGGCAAGTCAACGCTCACAATCTTAGCTTTTCCAGAATATTCATTGATTTTTTCAATCGCTGAGCGTATAGGTTCCCTCGGCTCTCCTTTAGTTCCAGCACCGAGAAGGGCATCAACAATAACATCATAATCTTCAAGATTGAGACCCTTTATCTGGCTTGAGTCCTTAAGGATTTTAATTTTTACAAAGTCAAGCTTCTTGAGAATCTCCCAATTGTGTTTAGCTTCCTCACTTCTGATTTTTATCTCATCACCCACCAAAAAGACTGTTACATCATTCTCAAAGCTGAGATGCCTAGCAACAACAAAGCCATCTCCACCATTGTTTCCAGTTCCACAGAATATTGCCACTTTAAGTCCTTTTCCAAACTTTTCTTCTATTGCCCTCGCCACTCCAGCGCCAGCATTTTCCATGAGCTGAAATGGTGAGATGCCAATCCACTTAGCGTTTATATCCCAAATGTAGACATCTTCAATTTTCATGAGCATCACCAATGAGAAGATTGAAAAAGGGAGTTAAGGGCTTTTCTGTTTACCACTCGAAAGCCTCGGGGCGGGGATGCAGTGATTCTAAAATCGGCATTCGAATAGAAATCCTTTTAAACTCTTGCAGCGTAATAGGGCCTTGAAGAGGCCACCGTCAGATACCCTTCTAAGGGGTTTATTGTGTCCCTCCCCGTTGGGAGGGAAGACGCCGTAAGGCGTCCTCTCAAGACTGCTCACTGTGGCAGTGCCCTCTAATAACCCTGAGCCGCTCTGCGGTAGGGGTAATGGGCCTTAGACCGAGCCTGCGGGTTGAACCTCATGGTGATGGGCCCGCAAACCTCCCCGCCATTGGTGAGGAGTTGACTCGTTGGAAGCCTCGCCGTTCACAGCGGGGAGGAGGTCAGCTTTCTGATTCAGAGTTCTTTTTCTCTCTTTTCTACAAGCTTTCTGAGATTCATTATAAGCTCACTTTCGGTTTCAACTTTTGAGACTACTAATGGAACCCTCTCCTTCTCAGCTATTTTAACTGCCAGCTCATCAAGTCTCTTAACTCCATGCAGCACTACAACGGCTGGCTTTAGTCCTTGGACTCTGATAGCAATCATGGGACTCCTTCCGGTTGTCACCTTTGTGAAAACTAAGGCTCTCTCTGTTGTCCATCCATAGAGCTTAAGGAATTCCTCACTGCTCATTTCGAGGATTGCTTGAATGCTGTCAACAACGGTGTATCCATAAATCCTCCTATCAAGCAAGTCAATGTTGGCAGCAACTTCTCCCTTAACTGCATCAACTATCTTTTTTACAGTCACGGGGAGGGCAAATTCCCTAATGTCGAGAATGGCACTGGTTGGGAACTCACTTCCAAGCGTTTTGCTGAAAGCTTTAATTACGTTTCCTCCTCTTCTCTCATCAATTTCAAGCAGAGCCTCGACGAACTTTCTTATTGTCGAAGCACCGGGACTTTTTCTTCTACCGCCCTCATAATCGCTAATAACCGAAGAAGAAACCCCCAAATACTCAGCTAACTCTGTCTGGCTAATTCCGAAAATCTCTCTCCACTTGCGCATGGTTTTTCCGGGGTCTGAAGAAAGCGTAATCTCCCCTGCAATTCTCTTAGCCAAAGCTTCCTTTTCCTTCTCAAGCATGGTATATTTTTCTCTTTCTGTGATTATAAATGTTTCGGCAATTGCCTAAGGATAGTTTAATATTTCTGTTATCAGTTGACCAAAAGTAGTGGTAGTGGGTTTAGGGAGAATGCCCATTTTTGTTCAGTCTTTTACTCGACTTTCTTTTGACTAATAGGGTTCTTGAAAATGCAGTTGGAAAGTAAGAATTCACGAAAAAAAAGCGTAATGGATTACAACTCGTAAAAGGAAAAATTTATAAGTCTTGAAGTCAAAAGTATTATTGCAATATTGGATAGGAGGTGCAAGTATGAGGAAGTTTTTAGCTTTACTGGTTGGATTGCTGTTTGTTGGAGCCGTAGGATACATCCAAGCAGCTCCAATTGGCGGGGCAAAGGTTTATCTGCTGGATGAGAAGGGGAAACCCCTGACAGACTACGGAAAAGTCTATTACTCAATTTGGACTTTTGACAAGAATGGGAGCATCAAAGTTCTTCAGAAAGGAATGCTGACCAAAAACGCATTTAAGAGCCTGATTTTCCCAGACAACGTGGTAAAGCTTAATCTAGATACTCCAAGGAGCATTGCAGATGAGAAGGGTTCTCACACGGCTTTCATTGGAATTGACGTGTGGGTTGTTAAGAATGGGAAGCTTTACACCTTTCCACCAGAAAGCTTTGAAGTTAAAGTAGGCAAAAACACGTTTGCAAAAAACATCATGCTGAAATTCAATCTTAAAGAAGCAAGAGTCAAGGATTTAAAGGCTTTAACTCCTAAAAACTCAAAAGTTCAGCCGATGGCTCATGACGTTTATTATGTATGGGAAACTGTGGAGGATAAATCATACTACTCTCAGAAAATACCCGTTCTAATAGTGGACAACAAAGCATCGAGCAGTGTTTACGCTAATATTGAAATGGCTTATAGGGGGAGTTATTATTTGGGTCCGATGGTTACTGTGGCCTTTGGAGATCATATCTCGGAAAAGGTTAGCTTTGATCCAAGCTCGATAACGGTAAAAGCCCTCGGAAGGTCGGTTACAAAAAAGTATAAAGCATCATATACAATTGATGTAGGTCCTCACTCCTCAAAGTATATTTGGATTAAAGGAAACGTTCACTATATCTACCAGAAGGAGTACTACTGCTCCCTCTACTGTGAACCAACCGGAAACGAGAGATACTTCGTGAAAATAGACAGTTTTGACACCAGCTATTATAACGGGATATACCATATTAAAACTGGTGAAACTCGTGGAAAACCACCTTACAGCATTCCAAGTCGCTGGATTGAGCCAACAGGAGCAGTTTATAATAACAAGGCAGACATTGAAGATTTTTACAGTGAAATTTACGTGGGAACAAGTGGAGAAAGCTTTAACATTGGAGTCCCTCTTGGAGCATTAATAGCTTTCCTCGGTCCAGAAACAGCACCTGCTTGGCTTGATGTATTGGTAACAGGCTTCAGTTTGGAAGATTACGTTAATTATGCTGTTTTGGGGCATTTACAAAGTACCAATGGAGATTATCTTCACTTTAGAGGAATGAAGAGTGCTTATGAGATGAAGCTTCCAGTGAAAACATGGTATGGAACCTCCTACAAGAGAACACCAGTTCCCGTAGGATTTTACATTGAAGTCTCCTAATAGTTTTTAATTTTGTTTTTTAATTTTTATGAAGCTTCCTGGTTTTGAAAGCTTTAAGCAAGATGTTTAAAACCTGTACTGAAGTTTAAAAGGAAACCACATCTTAAAAGACTACAGAGAAAGGATAAAAAGTGGAGGAGAACAGGATTAAAAAGTTCAAGTAGTTGAGGCTTCCTCATCGTTGTAAATGTCCTCATCCTTTATTTCCTCTTCATAGCCCTTTGAGCCTTTAAGAGTCTGAATTCTGAACATGTAGCTCTTATACCAGTTGTACCTTGGCTTAACTTTCATTGGAAGCAATCTCCAAGCCCTCGTCTCCTCTTCATAACCCCAGTTTACGTATTCATTGAAGTTTCTGATTATGTCAGTTATGACAACGTTGAACTCATTTAAGAGGAGCTTCTGAATCTCTCTCCACTTGTTCAATGAGCTTTCCCTTCTCGTTATTCCAAAGTAGCCGGCACAGCCTGGACCTTTGAGTGTGGCAATTCCTCTACCAACGAAAGCCCTTATGGCATTTACCGTTTCTGGTGGGTCTGTTATGAAGGTGTCAAACTTTCTAAGTGCATAATCTGGGAGAGGCTTCCTTAAGTCGAATGTGAAAATCTCAATGTTGCTGTAGCCAAGTTCATCCGCGGTTTTTTCAATGAACTTAATAAGCCTCCCATCAATATCCAAAACAGCTATTCTCTTTGGCAAGCCTGAAAGCATTAAAGCAATGCTCGTTAAGTCATCATCGCCGAGAACGAAGACTTCCTTGTTCTCCAAATCTCCTCTCGTGTGCATGAGGATTATTCTCGCCACCGTAGTTTCAGGGGTTACGTAGGCTTGGTCAAATTCGTGCTTTGGTTGTGGTCTGTCCTTGACCATCTCCTTAAACTGCTCAAGGAGCTCGTTAAAGGCATTAATATCAACGGTTTTTCCTTCACAGTGAGGACATGTGTAGTCTTCCCTTTTACCAATTCCATACTCCTCGGCAAATCTCTTGCCCTTTTCTGTCAAAAATACACCATCCTTGAACTCTACATAGCCAAGCTCGTTCAGCGTTTCAAGAACTGCCACAACTAAAGGTAGAGGCTCCTCACTTAAATCCACAATCCTCCATATGTCGCTGCTCGCTTGAACTGCACTCACAACGTTCTTTATCGTTCTTTCATAAACGGGAATCCTTGTTTTCTCCTTTACTTTAGCTGTAATCTCTCTCACCTTAAGCACCTCCCAAGTTTTTAAGCTCTTAAAAAGCTCGTAAAGAAAGTTGAATAGGCCTATTTTAAAGTTTTTTGGATAAAATTTTGGAGAAAAGAAGTTAGAACTCCAACTCCTGAACTAAGATTTCAACTAATTTTTCTGCACTTTGCTTTACCTCTTCACTCATCTCTATAAAAAGACCCAGCTGCTTTGGCTGGCATCCAATTAAGATAAACTTTGCGTTTATATTCTGCTTTAAATAGCTAACTAAGAGCTTAAGAGGAAGCCTGTGGGTTGAAAAACTTTCTCCCAGCGTTCCCTCAGGGTCTGCAATTACGATTTCGCCAGGTTTACCTCCAAAGTCAACGGCATCTATAAATATAACGTGTGTAGGGTTCTCGTTGACTATTTTGCCAACATAACTCTCTGGGACTCCCCCACAGTTGAGAATGACAATTTTGTCACTTTTCAGTCTGTTTTTAAGCTCTTCTGCCACTATGACTCCGAAAGCGTCATCTCCCCTAACGTCATTCCCAATGCCACAGATTACAACCTTTTCAGCTCCTTGGAGAAAATCCTTAAGCATTTTGAACACCTTATTTAATCTTTTGGAGAATGAATTCTAAGACATTCTCAGCTATTTTTATGGCATCTTTTGCATTGTCTTTTGGTACAGAGAAATATGAAGGATATCTAACCTCTACAGCAAAATCAGTAAGATAGTGTGCTCCAATTTCGTAGAGTTCCTCGAAACTCTTGTCAATTTCCTTGCACTCTTCTATTAGAACCGCAATGTCGTGGGTTTTTCTAATTGGCTTTCCAGTATATATGAGAAAAGCTTTTAGTAGTTTTTCCACCGCCTGTTGGGCATGGAAAGCCGCATAGTCATATATCTTATTTTCGAAGGCAAGCTTAGCTAACGTTATATCATCTTTGGCTTTTTGTATCCACCGCAAGTAGCTGGTCATAGAACTTTTCCCTCCTTAAGGGCATAATAATAGATATATCCCTTGTCGTTTTTTAGCTCTCTTAATTGTGAAGCGGAGATAAAAAGCAGATCAGTTGCTATTCCATGCTTTGCCAGAATTCTCCTTATCTCCCCGGAAATCTTTAAGCGTGTTTGATACCCAATTTCTTTCTCTGTAACAATTAGCAAGTCCCAATCAGACCACGATTTGGAGTCTCCTCGGGCTTGCGATCCAAAGAGAATTATTTTGATTGGCTTGATATTGTACCTCTTGCAAACTTGTATTATGGCTTTTTTAATGAGATCCTCCATGGTTTCTCACTTGTTGAGTGTTAGTGTTTGAAACTATTAAAAATATCGGAGAGACACTAATTCTCTTATCTTCTCTGCAAACTCACTCTTTAAAAGCCCTTCAACGTTGCCAATTTTTGCGTCTAAGTCTCTGTAAAGCGGAATGCCAATTAAATATGGAACTCCAAACTCTTCAGCGAGCTTTTGGATGTCTTTTTCATCGTTTAATTTCATGTTTTCAACGATACCGATTATCTTGAGATTCTGCTCCTTAAGGAGTTCAAGCAGTTTTTTAACAACATTTACAGCAAGCTTCGAGGGTGTAGCAACAACCAGAAATTCTCCTCTCTTTAGGAATCTCAGGACATCTAAGAACTGGTCGCCCATTCCGGGAGGCATGTCTATGATTAGGAAATCCAAATCCTCCCATCTTGTGATTGCCAAAAGTTCTATTAAAGCATCGCTAATTTCATGCCCTCTCAAGGGTGTTGGTTTATCCTCTGAGTAAAAAACGATGCTCATGAACTTTATCCCATGAACCTCTGGGGGAACTATTCCCCTATCTTCTTCTGGGAACTCTTTTGGCTCAAATCCTAAAATCACATGGTCACTTGCTCCATGAAAATCTAAGTCCAACAGGCCAACTTTATAACCTTTTTCAGCCAAAGCCAGAGCGAGAGTTGTTGAAACCAGCGACTTCCCAACTCCTCCTTTACCGCTCACGACTGGGATTACTCTTTTAACTTTTTCCAAGCGTGCTTCAATGGCCTTTATTCTTGGATCAATCATTGTTCTTCACCCTCAACCTTTATTGCGGCAACATAAACTCCCCTACCCTTCACAACTTCAAAGTCTCTGCTTCCACATTTTGGGCATGAGAGAAAGACGTGGACAACCTCGGGAATGAAGTGAATGTCCTCTTTTATGCGCTCATCGAACTTGTGCTTGACCTCCTTGAGCTTCCATACATGACCACAATCTCTGCACTTAAATTCTGCTTCCTCAATCACAAATTCAATCTCTGCATCCTCGGCTATTGTTCCCTTCTTAAGCTCATCTATGGCAAACTTGAGAATTTCCTCATTGACGTCTTGTAATTCGCCAAGGACAACCCTAATGCCAAGAATCTTATCTTTTCCGTGCTGTCTGGCGAAGTCAATGGCAGTTCTCACAATCCCATCTGCTAAAGCCCATTCGTGCATCTTCACACCCCAAAGAATTAGTGTGGTTAAGGTTTATAAACTATGCAGTTTGCAAGCGTGGATTGAAAAGTTCAAAAAGCAAATGAGAAAAGTTAAAGAGCATGAACTTCTTGTATGCATTTTAGGCATGCATGCTCCTATAGAGTTGGGAAGCTTAGATGAAATTAGTAAACTGCTACCCTTTGTTGTTGGAGAATATATGCCTGCCAGTCGACTTAACTTTGCCCTCCTTTTCGAGCTTCTTTCTCAGCTCCTCAAGCTTTTTTCTCGATTTCGTAACTGCCAACGCCTCATCTCTGTATTTTCTCAAAACCCCTATATGGGGGAAGATTATTGCATCTCTTGGACACATCTTTGCACATGTATCGCAACCGACCATGCAGTTGTAGGGTCTGGCAACTACAGGGCGCATCTTCTCGAAGTCCCAGTCATAGACTATCCTTCCGCCGCAGGTCATAAAACAGAGACCACAGCCTATGCACCTGTCATAGTCTATTTGGGGATACCATGGAATTTCTTTTCTGTCAATCCCCCACCATTTGATCTTTGAGTAATCCCTAATCTTCCTTCCTAAGATGTCTTCGCCTATTATAGGGATCTCAGTCATGTTATCACCCCCTTACAGATGAAAATAGTTTCATTTAAAAGTCTTTCCTCCCTTTAAAGTTTTAAACCTTTAGTTATACTCAAAACTGTTTAAAAAGCGTTAAAATCCTATAGATAGAGGATTGGGCAATAGAAAATTCTCCGCTTATGGAACATGACTTATGAAGACAAAAATTGAGAATGTAAACATAACGTTTAGGGAAGGTATCTCTTCTATCCTTGATCCAAATGGAGCTGGAAAATCTACCCTTGCACACATCATAATGGGCGTTAAAAAGCCAACTGAGGGGAGGTTATCCTTGATAGAGAGGATATAACTAATCTTGAAGTTTCGGAAAAGGGTTAAGCGTGGAATAAGCCTTCTATGGCAGGAAGCTACTTGATATGAAGCTGGTTCAGCTAATGGCAAAAGGACTAACAGAAGAAGTTGTTGAGCTAATAACAAGAGGCTTACTTAGGGGATTAAAAAAGAATTAAGAAACGAAAACATGCTTTAGGGTTTTAATTCCCGTTATTAGCCATAGAGCAAAGAGAAGCCAGTAAAGGGCAAATCCAAAGCTGTCTATGACGTTTATGTTAAAAGATAGGGCAACATTATGTGTTGCACTCACATAAGCTCCAAGTGGGAATATGAACGCCCACCAAGCCAAGCTGTATGGTAAATTGAGCTTTCTAATGTAATGAAGCATCAAGACAACGGCCATTACAAACCACCATACACCAAAGCCCCAGAATATCAGCCCAAAAACGAAGAAAGCTTCTTTCGTCGTTATAAACTCTGAATTCTTCACGAGCATGTATAATGTTGAAGTTCCTGCTCCAATAGGACCAAGATTAATCCAAATTGCTGGAGCAATTCCGCAGGGTAAAGGCTCGTGGGCAATGAAGCGGTGCATAACTACTGCAAAGAGAGCTAAGTAGAGGAAAAATCCGGCACCCCATGAGAAGTAGTTTATGAATACCATAACCTCTTTCCAAATTCCAGAGAATGTATGTATCAACGCACCTCCACTTAGAGGAATTACGATTAAACCAACAGGCGGAATAAACCAAGCTGGAGTAACGTTCTTGATATCTATTTTCTCTTGTATGAACATCAGATATGGGATTAGAAAGGCGAAGAATATCGTTAAGGGCATTCCTATCAGCCAGAAAGCCTTTGCAAGTGTGAGATTCTTTAATATCAGCAGATAATCAGCTGAGAGGATGAGCAGGGCTATTGCTATTGTTCCATAAAAATGGCAGATTACTGGGTGATATAAATCCTCCAGGGCATCCTCTCTGTATTTGAGCCATCTCAAACTCCATGGGATTAAAAGAATGAAAAACAACGCTGTATTTAAATATGTCAATCCAACTGCAACGCTTTTTAGTGCTGACACTTTGCTTGAATATGCCAAACTAACCAGAGCAAGTGCTCCAGTCCCCATGACACTTGCAAACCAAGAAGGCGCAAAATCTTTCACACTTATTTTCATTTTTATTCACCTGTCTTTTTCTTCACATGAGAAAATTTTGTTATGAAATTTTTAAATATTTTTCTTAAACTCCCAAGAAAATTAAAATGAGAGAAAATTAGGCGTGAATTTCCTTTACTCTCTTTTCCCAATTGCTTTTAAGAGATTTTTCTCCAACAATCTCAAGGGTTTCATAATAGCTTGGGAAATAGAGCAGAGGGGTACGGATAGCAACATTCTCATCAACCCAATTTATCTCGGTAATTCCTCTTGTCTTTTTATGTTTAAGGATACCATCCCATACTCGTCTGTTCATTATGCATCCTGGATCGTCCCCTGTTAAGTCGAGCGTGTAGTGGTAGGTCCTTGCACGACAACCACCGCAGATGTATTTGTATGGACAGTTGCCGCACTGGCCTTCCCAGCTGTCTCGGTCGCGGAGGATGTTGAATATCTTGCTATTTTCCCATATCTCTTTGAAGGTCCTGTTCCTGACGTTGCCGACCGGAAGTGGCAGGAACACACAGGGAACAACAGTTCCATCTGGCTCTATGCCCGCATAAATCCTCCCTGCTCCGCAACCACCGATGAACTCTGCGAGTGTCCTTACCGAGTTGTTCCCCCCAATGTAGAAGTGCGCAGGGGTTACCTCCTTTCCACTGCTCATCACCAGGGTTACTCTCGCGTACTGGGGTGCCGTCGTGAGTATCTCAAGCTTCCTCCTCTTCATCTGACGGTAGATTTCTTTCATGAACTCCTCGCGCTCCTCTGGCGAGAGGTCGACCTTGACCATGTCCTCAGCCCTTCCCGTCGGCACGAGGTTGAAGAAGATGACACGCTTTACTCCTATGCTCTCTGCGAGGTCAAGGATGTCGTCTATCTCCTGAAACGTCTCTTTGTCCATTATCGTTGCCATCCCATGGCTTACTCCGAGCTCAACGGCGTTCTCAAGAGCCTTTATCGCATGCTCCCATGCCCCGGGAATCCCGCGGAACTCGTCGTGTTTTTCAGGTTTTGCAGAATCGACGCTGACTTCGACGTACTTTATTCCCGCTTTAACCGCCTTCTCAAGCTCCTCCTTCTTCGCGAACGTCCAGCCGTTGGTTGCCACCGACGTGTGTATCCCCCTGCTTGAAAGCTCTTTAACTATTCTGAGGAAGTGCGGGTGTATCGTCGGCTCGCCGCCGCTTAAAGCAACTGACGCAACACCAGCTTTGTCGAGCTGGTCAACGAGATTTAGCTTCTCTTCAAGGTTGAGCTCACTTGGTAGAGGCCTATCGGCCCTCTGGTAGCAGTGCTTGCACCGGAAGTTGCACATATTGGTGAAGTTCCACACTATAAGAAATGGTCCTGCTAAACGTTGAGGCACTGTAATTCCGTATCTCGCAATACCCTCAAGGACAACCCAAATACCACGTCTTATATGGGGATCCCGGAGAAGGGCTTCCTTAACAGCTTCTTCCTCACCCTTTGCAATTTTTATGCCGAGTTTAAGGAGAGTTTTTATAATCTCTGCTTGGAAGCGTATCATGAGTGGGCAGTTTATGCTTTCACCTGCATAAATGCTGAGAGCCCAGTAGAGTGCTGGGAGCTCGCGTCCGTTGATTTTGTACTTTTTAAGGCTTGGCCGTATGAGTGCCCTTGTGAGGGGGTTTCCGAGGATAAGCTTGAATGCATTTAACGCAGTGGTGAGTTGATTTCCCTCATTCTTACTACTACCTTTCATTTTTCCTCCCCCGATTATATGATTGAATATCTCCCTGTATAAAATTTTCGATATAACTGTTATAACTGTCATATCAAATTTAAATGAAAAAAGCTTAAATAGGCCTTCAACCTTATTTTATTAGGTGTCTGTAAGATGAGGGGAGGGGATAGAGAAAGTAAAAAGTTCATTGAAATCGTTGAAAGGATGATGATAAGATGGGGCTACACTCACACTGACGGTAAAGTATATGCCCTCCTTCTATTGAATGAAAAACCCCTTACAATAAACGAGCTTGTGCAATTGACAGGTTTAAGTCGTTCTTCAGTCTCTACATCCTTAAACAAACTTGCTCGGGATTATCTTGTAATCGTTAGAAAGAGTGGCAAAACGAAGTTGTTTTATCCTATCCCCGCATTTCTCGAGAAGTTCCTAAAGCAACCCAAAGAAATTCTTGAAAAGGAGGTAAAACCCCTTAAGAATATAGTCTCTATTCTGATGAAGAGGGGGCAATCCTTTGAGCAGAAAGTAAGATTTGAAGAAATTCTCTCTGATCTTAATGCACTTGAATGTGTGCTTTCAAAAATCATCAAAATGGAAGAAGAGGAAGCGGAGTGTTTTAAAAATAAGTAAAGTTTCTGTCCCTCTCTTTGCATGAAATCCTTAACAACATCTTCTATTTTTCCCATGTGCCCCTGTAATTACCTGTATTCCCAAGCTTTAGAAGTATGTCATTGTTCTTCTTCCCATACCATAAGCCAGGACAAGTTCGTCTCCATGCTCTTTTATGAAGTCTCATAATTAATCCCCGAGCAAATTGTTGAATTCTTCATATGCATATGCACATGTAATACTAATTATCAAGAAAGTGTTATAAATCAGGTTACTTGTTTTGAGTTTGGTGAGATAGTAATGAAGATTTTAATATGCGGAAAAGGTGGTTGTGGGAAAAGTACAATTACAGCAATGCTTGGGAAGCACTTAGCGAATAAGGGTTATAGAGTCCTAATAGTGGATGCAGATGAGTCTAATCCCGGCTTATACAGAATGTTAGGCTTGTCCAAGACAAAAACTTTGGCGGAATATTTAGGTGGAAAGAAGCAGGTAAAAGCGATTCTAAATAATCCAGAACTGCCCAAGACCTTTGAGGAAATTCCAGAGGAAATTCTCTCAAAAAGAGAAAACTTAAGTGTGATGAGCATTGGTAAGATTGAAGAACCTGGCGAAGGATGCGCCTGTCCATATGGGGTCCTAGCAAAGAAATTTCTAAAAAATTTACAACCAAAGAAAGGAGAAATTGTCTTGGTTGATACCGAAGCTGGAATAGAGCATTTTGGGAGAGGAATAGACTTGGAAGTTGATGTTATAGTGAATGTTGCAGAGCCAAATTTGGAGTCAATTGAGCTTTCAAGAAAGATTGAAAAATTGACCGAAAAAGCTGGCTTAAAGCATATTTTTGTTCTAAATAAGGCTTTACCGGAAATTTTGGACAAAGTTAATGTTAAGCCCGATGTGGTCATTCCATTCAATCAGAAGTTCATTTATGACAGTTTGGAGGGTAAAGAAGTAGAGATAGTTCCGCAAATAGAGGAATTGTGGGGGTGCATTAGCAAACTCTTGGCACAGGATCTCCAATGGGAGGCTCCATGAACCTTTTGCCGCCAATCCCAGTCTCCAATATAACTTTACCTTTATATTCAGCGATAACCTCTCCAATCATTGCGGCATCTTTTCCTCTCTTTGTCTTTCTCATGGCTTCAAGTGCTTCTTCAGCATACTCCCTTGCAACAACCATAACAACCTTGCCCTCATTTGCAACTTCATAGGGGCTTATTCCAAGCATGTCACTTGCTGCTCTAACTTCTGGCTTTACCGGAATATCGCTTTCTCTTACGAGAATCCCAACGTTGCTTTTCTTCGCTATTTCATTTAAGGCGTTGCTCAGTCCACCTCTCGTAGGATCCTTCATCGCGTGAATATTCTCCCATCCAATTGCATCGGCAACCGCTTTCACGATTTCCCAAATTGGTGCAACATCACTTTTGAGCTCAGTTTCAAATGCTATTCCTTCACGGTGGCTCATTATTGCTATTCCGTGATCTCCAACCGTTCCGCTAACTAAAACGACATCTCCAATATTTGCTCCAGAATCCGTGATGACTCTCTCAGCTATTCCAAGTCCAGCTGTAATCACAAAGATTCCAATCTTGTCTTCAACAACTTTGGTATCTCCTGTGACTATGGGAACTGGAATCTCTTTGGCTGTTTTATCCATTGACTGTAAAATTCTCTCAAAATTTTCACTGCTGAATCCTTCCTGAATTATCATGGAATTTGCCAAAGCTAAGGGCTTTGCTCCCATCACTGCCAGGTCATTAACTGTTCCGCTGACAGCCAATCTTCCAATGTCTCCACCCGGGAAAAAGATAGGCTTAACTGTGTGTCCGTCAATTGTGAAAACTATGTGCTTGTCTCCAAAAGGAATTGTTGCACCATCATCTAAAGCTTCCAATCCAACCCCTCCCGCCGATTTTAAGCTTAAGTTCTTTAAGATGAAGTCTTTGATGAACTCTTCCATTAGCTCTCCACCGGCTCCATGTTCGAGTTTAATTTTCATTTTGGTCACCCATCCTTTTCTATCCCATGGGGTTTAATCAACTTTGTGTTGTGTTTTTGATCTTTGCTACTAATAAATTATATAGAAGTTTTCATCCTTGCATTATTGGGATTTAGCCCAGTAGTAGTCTATTCCTACCTTGACATAATCTGTAAAAAGAGAGCACAATTACCAACATGACTAATTGGCTCCTTCAGGATTTTCTCGATGTTCTTCAGGTCTTACACATCCCCGTATCTCCCTATCACGTGGTCATACAGTCCGTCAGTGCTCAGCAACAAAACTCAATTAAAGATTCAACAGCCATCTCTTCAGGCTGATAACCTTTACCTCCTTTCCCCTCCTCTTTATAACATCGTCTTGGTTCAGTGTTATAATTGTCAGCTTTCTGATGCCAAGCTCTCTGCCTGCCTCAATTAAAGCTTTGACTTCCCTTTCATGATTGTTCTCATTAAGCTCCGCAGTAACTTGGATGAGCTCCTCGCCTTTGATTGCAAAATCAACCTCATGTCCGTTTCTTGTCACGTAGTAAAACAGCTCTTCATTGGACTCATACCCTTTCTTAAGCAGCTCTGCAAAGACGAGGTTTTCCAAGAGTCTGCTTTCATCCTCGACACCCATCACTCTGAGCAGTCCATTATCGACAAGATAAGGCTTAAACCCCATTTGCTCCTGCAGCTTGTATGACTTCACGTAGGGCTTCAGAGGATAAAGGACCATTGAGTCGGAGAAGTACTCAAGGTAATTAGCTACGGTTGCTTTCCCAACTCCGATGCCAAGACTCTTTAGATTGCGGTATGCCCTCGATGCCGAGAGATGAGACGAAAACGCCAGCATTTTAAGGAGGAGCCTCAAGGCTTTTAGGTTTTCGACCTTCCATCTCTCAACTATATCACGGTAAATGGTCATGTCAATTATCTCCTTCAGAATTTCAGCCCTTAGATGAGGATTTAGGATGACCTCTGGGTATCCTCCCCAGTGCAGATACTCGCGGACAAGCTTGTTTATCTTGGCGTTTTCATAAGTCGAATAGAACTTCCCAGCTTTGATACCGTTGGCTTTGAGAATTTCTCTGAATGAAAAGGGGTAAACTTTTATCCTCAAACTCCTCCCCCTTAGGGACGTTGCAATTTCTTTTGACATGAGTTTTGAAGAGGAGCCTGAAACCACGACACGCTGGTTTCTATCAAGGAGGAACCTGACAAATCTTTCCCAGCCCTCCACATTCTGAACTTCATCAAGGAAAAAGTAGCACTGCTCCTTAGCATTTTCGGGGAACATTTCATAATACACATCAAGGAAGGTCAAGAGGTCGTTGACCTCTGCACCAACTAATCGAGGATCTTCAAAATTCACGTAAACGGTTTTCTCCTTTGGTAGCCCCTGGGAAAGTAGCTGGTTTATAATTTGGAACATGAAATACGTTTTACCAGCTCTCCTTGGACCGATTATAGAAACTGCTCTTGGCGTTTTTGGGAATTTGACAAGTATATCTCTCTCGATAACCTGTATATGAAAGTCAAGGTGATCTTTGACTATTCTTCCCCATATTTCCTTTTCTATCATGTTCTGTAGATAGTCCACTATATTTATAAATGTTTGGACAGTCTGCGGAACACCATAAATTAAAGCATTAGATCCTCCTTGCTTAAGTATCCCTCCAAGTAAAGTCCGCCCAAAAATGCTTGTCCAACGTTTATGCCGTTGTCCCCTCTGGGAACTTCCTGAGTGACATAAAACTTCAGCCCGTTTCTTTCAACGATTTTTCTTACGGTTTTGACTATCAGCTCGTTGTATGCAACACCACCGCTTATTCCAATGCTTTTCACTCCAAATTCCTTTGCTTTTTCAACTGCTATTTCTCCAAAAGCTCTTCCAAGGGCTAAGTGGACGGAGTAAGCAATGTCTGCGGGATTTGCGTTCACTTCAAGGGCTTGCCTGAACAGCTCTTCAACTTTAATCTTCTCTCCATCAATCGGAATACTAAATCCTAAATCGTTTTTACCTCTGAATGCAAAGCTCTCAAGCTTCATGGCTGGTTCTCCTTCGTATGTTCTCCTGTAGGCGACGTTCAGCATAACGGCAAAAGCATCAAGGACTCTTCCTGTTGAAGATGCATAGCTGACGTTTATCTCTCTCGCGAGCTGATTTAGGATTACATTGAACTCAACTTTGCCATATTTTAGGCCCTCAACGGCTTTTGGACAGCATCTTTGAATAATTTCCTTGACTTCTTCTATGTCGTATATTTTACTTAAAATGCCCATCAAAGCTCTAAGGGGATAGTAGCTTGCCAGATCTCCTCCAGGAAGTGGGTAGTAATCAATATGTGCTAATCTTTCCACATCTTCATAACTCATGTAGATGACTTCTCCTCCCCAAGTGTTGCCGTCAACCCCATATCCGACACCGTCAACAGCTATTCCGATTATTTCATCTAGTTTGTTTTCTGCCATCACTGAGGCTATGTGCGCATAATGGTGTTGCACTTGCAGAAACTCAACTCCCTCATTTTCAGCTATCTCCATAGCAAGTTTTGTTGTGTTGTAGAGGGGATGTAAGTCCGATATGACCAAGTCAAGATTTTTAATCCTCAAAATTTTGCGGAAATGTGCTATGGCTTCGCGCATGAACTCAAGAACTTCTACTTTTGAAGTGTTGCCTATATACTGACCTGGGTAAATCCTTCCATTCTTGGCAAAGCCGAAGGCATTTAAGAGCTCTGCACCAACAGCTAGGCCAGTGAACTCAAATGGAATGTCTATCGGCAGAGGCACAAAACCTCTGCTCCTTCTAATGACTGCTCTTTTTCCATCTACAAACCTTATTACACTGTCATCACATCTGTTGAGGATTTTTCTATTATGGAGGAGGAAGTAATCGGCCAAATCTTTGAGCTCTTTGAAAGCTTTATCATTATCTTTGACCATCGGCAGGCCAGGATAGTTTGCGGAGGTCATGACATAAACGGGGCTCTTTGAGTAGTGGAAGAGTAAGTAATGAATGCCGGAATATGGAAGCATGACACCTATCGTGTGCAGACCCGGAGCTAAAGCCTCTGGAAGCGGGAAAGGTTCTTTCTTTCTCAGCACAACTATTGGTTTCCTGTAGCTCAAAAGCTCCTCTTTCTCAGCGTCACTAACTATAGCAAAGCTCTCAATGGTTTCTAAGTCTTTTGCCATTAAAGCAAAAGGCTGCTGGGGTCTTAGGATTCTCCTCCTCAGTTCTTCAACAACATCTTCATTCGTTGCGTCGCAAGCAATGTGTATTCCGCCAATCCCCTTGATTGCCACGATGTATCCTCTATCAATCAGCTCAGCCGTCTTTTTTATTGGATCTCCGATGATTTCCTCCCCATCTCTTGTGTAGAGCCTGTAAGATGGCCCACAAACAGGGCAGCAGACTGGTTCGGCATGATATCTTCTGTTTAGCGGGTCTTTATACTCGCTCTCACAGAATTCACACATCTCAAACTCTCTCATTGTCGTATTGGTGCGGTCATAGGGTAGGTCTTCAATTATGGTGAACCTTGGTCCGCAGTTTGTACACACAATGAATGGATACATATACCTCTTATTGGTTGGGTCAAAAAGCTCTCTAACACAGTCTTCACAAATTGAAACGTCAGGAGGAATTATTGAATCTCCACCAGAGCCACCTTCGGAGCTTTTTTCTATGTAAAAGCTGTCGAATCCTTGAGGGGGTATCTCTTTTTTCTTAATTTTTTCAACTTTAGCAAGTGGAGGGGCTTTGTACTTTAAATCATGGAGAAAAGCTTCAATATCACGTTTTTCTCCTTCAACAACGATTTCAACTCCAGCATCTCCAAGGTTTTTAACATAGCCCCTTAAATTGTGTTTATGGGCTATCCTATAAACGAAAGGTCGAAATCCAACCCCTTGAACTATGCCTTCAACGTGAATATGATACCCCTTCATCTTCTCCCCTATGTCTAACTTTGAAAAAACTAATTTATATCTTTCCAAAACCTAAAGTTGAAAACCAAAAAGGAGTTTTTAACCAAAGGGTTAAAATTAAAGGAGTAAATTTGAGGAGACATAATTTTGGACAGTTCCCTGTCTGGAAAGTCTCTGTTAAAATCTGCAAAAAGGGTTATAACCTTCAAAAACGAATATTAAACTATGAGTAGAATCCCCTTCTACCTTAAAGAGAGATTAGAAGAAGTTCAGAAGAGAGTCCTCTATGAAAGTTATGAGGCTCAAAAACTCCCAGTATGGGAGCGAATAACGTTAACTTGGATAGTATTGTTTTCCTTTTGGATTGTCATAACGGCAAATACCTCTTTAGATAATCTTGTCATAGGTGGTATCGCAACGCTAATTATTGCGTCATTTATGAGGGACATGCTTATGGAGGATGTTAGGCATAAAGGACACCTAATTGAGAAAATCATCTATTTTCTGTTGCTGTACGCTCCTCAATATCTTATAATAATGGCTTTTCGTCTTATTGAAAGCAACATAAAGGTTGCGAAAAATGTCATCTTCATGGACATCAAGCCAGGTATTGTGAAAATAAAGACAGATCTGCGCTCAGATACAGGAGTTGCTATATTAGCAAACTCAATAACTTTAACTCCCGGTACATTGACACTGGATGTCTCAAAGAAGCTTGGAGAAACATATTTGTATGTGCACTGGATTGATGTTGAAACCCTTAACAGGGAAAAAGCAGGAGAAAAAATTAAGGGGGACATTGAGGAATGGTTGAAGAAAATCTTCTGGTAACACCTTTTGGATGGGGAGTTTTGGTTCTGATGTTCACAAGTATCTTGCTAACCTACCGAGTGCTCTTCGGTCCCACTTTGCCCGATAGAATAGTTGGACTAAACACGATAACCACAAAGGTGGTTATAATGATAGCAATCCTTTCAGTAATTAGCAAGCAGTATTTTCTGATAGACTTAGCGGTTGTTCTTTTAATGGTCAATGCAGTTGGTGGGCTGATTTTGTCAAAATATTTGGAGAGGAGGGGAAGAGGTGATTGAATACCTTCTTTTAGCCTTTGGGGAAGTTATAATGATATTTGGAGCTCTGGGGATAATTCGCTTTCCTGACGTCTATACTCGACTGCATGCGGCTACGAAGTGTGATACTGGTGGTGCCATGACAATTCTCTTAGCTTTGGCGCTCTACACTGATGCCTCTGTTTTCATCAAACTTAAGCTACTTGTCTTGGCATTCCTCATAGCTTTGATAAACCCCATGATTTCTCATGCAATAGCTAAGGGGGCTTACAAATATGGGATAAAACCAAAAGTAGTGGTGGATATGTATGCTTGGGATAATCCATGAGTTTTTACTGTTTGTTATGATAGTCATAGCAATAGCTGTAATTGAAGAGAATGACCTAATTAGTGCAGTAGTTAAGTATGCCCTGCTCAGCTTAGTCTTTATCCTTGTCCTCTTTCAGCTTAAAGCTCCGGATGTTGCTTTATCTGCTATAGTCGTTGGAGCCATGGTTATTGGGATTTTTCTGTTCACGATAGAGGAGGTAGAAAAGTCGGAGGGGATAAAGAAGTGAAGAGAATTATTGGAGTCCTAATTGTCCTTTCATTGGCACTCATATTTTTGCAGCTGGATTATTCAAAGGTAGAAGGGGGAAGTTACGAATATTACATTTTGCACTGGCAAGAGGTGAACGTTCCAAATCTTGTGATGGCAATCTTAGCTGATTGGCGTGCTTATGACAGCATTGGAGAAGCAACTCTGCTTTTTACTGCCGTTAGTGGATTTTATTTGTTGTTGGGGGGTAAGAAAAAATGAAGATGAGCACAGTTGTGCGAACAACCACAAAGCTTGTCAGTCCTTTTCTTGTAACTTATGCAGCTTATCTGATGGTGTATGGGCATTTAAGCCCTGGAGGGGGATTTCAAGCAGGTGTTATACTGGCAGTTAGTGTCATACTCCTCATAACATCACATGGATACAAAAAGGTTAGGAAGAGATTCAAATTCAAAGAAGTTGGCATTATAGAGAGTTCTTCAGCAGTTTCTCTTGTGTGCATTGGTTTAGTGGGAGTGTTGTTTGGGGGATTTTTCTACAACTTTCTAAATGGAGGGAAATTTGGGTCACTTTTGAGTGGGGGAATAGTTCCACTCTTTAATATAGCAGTTGGGCTGAAAGTTGGGGCAGCTTTTACATTCCTATTTTACATCTTGCTGAGGTGGGTTGAAAGTGATTAATGCCGAAACAGCTGGAATAGTGATCATGCTAATTGGCTTATATGGGCTGATAACAAAGAGGAATTTAATCAAGCAAGTTCTGGCAATTAATGTAATCTCAACTGGATTGGTTCTATTTTTTGTAGGAACTGGGTATGTGGAAAATGCAGAAGTACCGATTCTGCCTCAACAAGCAGTTGTTGATCCCTTGCCTGCAACTTTGATGCTAACAACGCTTGTGGTTGATGTTGCGATTACATCTTTAGCCTTAGCGTTGATTTTGAGAATGAGGAGGGAGGAGAGGTGATTCCTATTTTAGTCGCTCTTCCCTTGCTTGTAGCATTTCTGGTTACCCTTTTTGAAACTTTGAAGGTTAAAGAAGGGAAAATTAAATCAGTCTTTTTGGCTGGAATTCTCTTGCCATGGGTGATTTTCATTCATACTGCCACAAAGTTACCTCTGAGTGAAATTGTTGGGAATCACGCAAAAGAAGCTGGAATACAGGTTTCTCTTGACATTTACAATTTCTACTTTATATTAGCTGAATTAATTCTGTTCTCCCTTGTGGCTGTTTATTCAATGAGTTACTTCAAACAGCGTGCAAAAAATGGGAAGATTTATGCACTTTTACTTTTAATGCATGCTGGGCTATTGGGAGCTTTCATCAGCAGAGATTTGTTCAACTACTATATTTATATGGAAGTTGCCTCAGTATCCTCTTTTGCTTTAGTAGCCCTATCAGATGAAAAAGGAGCGAAAAAAGCGGCATATAAATACTTAGCATTTTCCCTTGTAGCATCCTATCTTTTCATCTTTGCAATTGGCATAATTTATTTAAAAACTGGTTATCTGAATGTTGAGCTAATAAAGAGCAGTGTTACTGTCTCAAGAGAAATTAATGTTGCTTTGGCAGTTGCTTTCTCTGCTTTAATTTTGAAGGCTGGAATTTTCCCACTTCACTTTTGGCTCCCAGATGCCCACTCAAAGGCCCCAAATCCGATAAGTGCTTTGCTCTCTGGAATTGTTGTTAAAGCCCCAATCTATGGGATGCTGCTTTTATATCTTGCTCTGCCAATTAGAAAATCGCTCTTAAACTTACTTACACTTATAGCGTTCTCATCAATGCTGATTGGAGTTATTTTTGCCCTTCTCCAGAAGAATGCAAAGCGCCTATTGGCATATCATACAGTTTCCCAGATGGGTTATGTGCTTTTGGGTATAGCCACATCAAATCCTCTTGGAGCAATTTATTATGCCTTTGCCCACACTCTATTTAAAGGTGGACTTTTTTTAAGTATTGGAACATTGATAAACGCTCAAAAAACAAAAGATTTGGAAAGTCTCACATACAGACACGATAAAATTTTGATGATAAGCATAATAATGCTCAGCTTGGCAATTGGAGGGATATCCCCCTTTGTGGGGGCTTTTGGAAAAAAGCTTCTCTTATCCAATCTCAGTGGAATTCAGTTGTATCTGTTCTACATAGCTGGAGTTGGAACGCTCGTATCGTTTACCAAGTTGAACTACTATCTGATGAAGCAAGGAAAAGCAGTTAAAAGCGATTTAACACAGAAAGTGCTTTCATTAATCATCGCAGTATTAACTTTAGCTTTTGGAGTGTATTTTGGTCTGGTAATCTCATATAGGGATTTATTGGTTATTTTAGTTGCAATATTGACTTTTTGGCTATTGCAGAGAGTTGGATTTTTCAATATAACTCTAAAAAAGTATTTTGGAGAAAGCATGGAAGAAATTGGAAGGGAGGTAAATGCATACATGGTTCTCTATTCATTGTTTTTGCTGGTTTTGTTACTCCAGAGCTTTTAATGTTATCTCTTTCACTTCTTCAACATTTTCCAACTCGGCTTTGAGTTCTTCAAGGCCGATTTTCATCTCACTAACATCAATGACAGCTATAATGGCAGCAAGCCCTATTCCCTCAAGTTCTTCCGCTTCACTAAAAAGAATATTTGCTCGGTTTCGTCCAAGAACTCCACTTATCTTTGCGAGAACACCTGGTTTATCTTCAACTACAAGCTCAATCTCAACAAGTTTTTTCCCGGGAAGGGCGACTCGTTCCAAATGCAGTTCCTTTAAATCGGTGTCAATTTCAACTAAAAAGTATGCATCCTTCAATAATCCAACCTCATATGCGAACTCTAATGGAATCGTTACCTTGCCATCTTCTTTTATCTTTATAATCTCATAGTGCCTCATAGTGCATCGGAGCATATTAGGATGCCATGATAATAAACTTTGCGAATTAATGTTCGAAATTTTGACATTAATCTAAAAATTGATCTCATAGTGTAGGGAATTTTCCGAAAATTTTTTAATAATGTTTTTTCATAACTAAATGGGGATCTATGTGGATGTTATAGGGTATGTCTTTATAATCATCGCAGTGGCAAGAATTCTGGCTGAAATTTTTGAGAGATTAGGATATCCCGGGTTTCTTGGGGAAATAAGTGCTGGACTTCTGCTTGGGGTACTCTTAATGAATCTTCCAAGAGAAGGGATGGTTCTTTTGGCAGAGTTGGGTGTGTTTTTTCTTATGCTCTATGCTGGTCTTGAGCTAACCCCTGAAGAAATCCACCTTGGAGGGAAGAAAAGCCTGCCGATATATATTGTAACATATGTAACCATGTTGTTTTTAACCTTGCCATTCACAAATTACAGCTTTTCAACAGACAATTTGATAGTGGCATCAATACTTGCTGTTGCATCTGCACCAATTGTCATCAGATTCACAAGGTTTTTTGGTCAAGAATTTCTCCATGTGGCTCTTTCATATGCAGTTATTAGCGAAGTTGGGAGTTTGGTAATTCTATATCTGCTTATAAATTTTGAGTTACACCACTTAAGTTATACAGAGCTTCTCTTTGAGCTTATCAAGGATATAGTGTTTTTAGGAACTGTGCTTGGATTGAATTACTTCATTGGGATTCAGCACAAAGTTTGGATTATAAGAGCATTAAGGAGATTAAAGAGCGATGAAGCAGTATTTGGACTGGTGATGATCCTTGCAACTTCTTTGGCTTTAATAAGTGAGGAGATTGGTCTCCATTTCAGCATTGGGGCGTTCTTAGTAGGCTTAATCCTTCACAGCGACTTAGTCGGAACGAAGCAGTATGAGAGACTTCACACGATAATATCAGGTGTCACATACGGAATATTTGCCCCGATTTTCTTTGCCTGGAGGGGGATAAATTTTGAGACCGAGTTTTCTCTTGAGGTTGTATACTTCTTTGTGGTGATTTACTTAGTTAGAGTTCTCCTTACAACAATTCTCCTTTGGGAGCATGACCTCAAGACATCATTGGCCAGAGGAGCCGGAGTTGCAAGCTTTGGAGTTTTAGGTCTCTTGGTTGGTGAAATAGGATATACATATGGAGTTTTAAGCCAGCACATGTATGCACTTGCATCTCTTGCAAGTATCATGGGAATTTTTGTTTCAGCGACGATTGGCAGGGTTATATCTCATATTAACAGTAAAGAAACATGAAGCAAAAACTGTTTTTAGCTGTTTGTTTTTCTTTTAATTGGTTTATTCTTGGTTATTTTGAAAGTGATTAAATATTTATTGGCTATTTTAAATTTTGACTGAAAGCGAAAGACTTATAAGTAAACTGCCAAGTATGGATTAATTGAACCTAAAATTTCGCAATAATTTTTATTAAAATTGGGATTAAGTGGTTAAAAATAGCCAAAATGGGAGGTAAAGAGAGATGAGCTGGACAACGCCGAAAAAAGCAATTATGCTTGCCGCGAGCGCTGAGGGTGGGACTAAGTTAAATGCATTTGACAATGCTCTACTTAAGATGGGGATAGGAAATGTTAATCTCGTTAAACTCAGCAGTGTTATTCCATCTCATATAGAGTGGATTGAGAAAGTTCCGGAGGTTCCAATTGGAATGCTACTTCCTACAGTTTATGCTCATATTGAAAGTGATGAACCAGGGACAACAATAAGTGCAGCTTTAGGAGTTGGAATAAGTGAGGGAAACCAGGGAGGACTAATATATGAATACAGCGGATACTGTACAAAAGACGAAGCAACAGAGATGGTAAGAAGAATGGTCGAAGAAGGCTTTAGAGTTAGAGGATGGAAGCTTAAAGAATTCAAAGTCGCTGCCGCTGAGATAACGGTAAGGAATAAACCTGCTGCTGTTGTTGCTGCTGTGGTAATGTTCCCATATTGAATCCCAAGGGAGGTGATGTAGATGGAGGGAGGTGAGGGCGATGACCAAGGGCACTGTGGACAATCCTATTGGAATGCACGTTGTCTTAGATTTATACGAATGCGATCCCCACATTCTGGACGATATAGAAAAGATAGAGGAAATTTTAACTAAAGCGGCTGAAATAGCAAATTCCACAATTATTGACAAGAGGTTTCACAAATTCTCCCCTCAAGGTGTTTCTGGTGTTGTTGTCGTTTCTGAAAGCCACATCGCAATTCATACGTGGCCAGAACACGGGTATGCAGCAGTTGATGTCTATACATGTGGCGACCACACAATGCCACTGAAAGCCGGTGAATATATAATCAAAGAGCTTAAATGCAGAAGACCAACAATCGTTAAGCTTGACAGGGGATTGCTTTTTGAGGATTAAATCTTTTTACTTTCGTTATTTTCAGCTTTTTGTCTTTTTCTGAAAGCTGATTTATAGCCTTAGTTTTCATTAAGTTTAAAACTAAAATATGGAGATATGTTACTTTTTCTCTTGAAAGTCTCGGGGCGGGGATGCAGTAATTGAGAATCCGGCTCTTTATAAATCGAAACCCTTTTAAACTCTTGCAACGTAATAGGGCCTCGGAGAGGCCACCAAAGAACAACCCGATGAGATGAGAGGTTTATCGTGTCCCTCCCGTTGGGAGGGATGACGCCGTAAGGCGTCCTTTCAAAACCGCTTTCAAGCGGTTGAAAACTCCAATGGGTGGCCTTTAAACCATAACCCCAATCCGCTCTGCGGTAGGG
>Ga0190313_1000102_pt1 | contig 54399 bp, 46 predicted proteins | sample 4870071011_MG_FD_169989 | JGI IMG/M metagenome (GOLD analysis project Ga0190313, IMG submission 169989) | Hydrothermal vent sediment bacterial communities from Southern Trench, Guaymas Basin, Mexico - 4870-07-10-11_MG | ecosystem: Environmental > Aquatic > Marine > Hydrothermal vents > Sediment ...
CTTAAAAGCTCTGAGAGCAATCCAGCTACCCAAGATCAGACCTCTGGAGGGAACAAGTCTGTGAGGGGTCTTCCGAAGGGAAGGCAAAAAAGCTGGAGAGTTCTCAGAGCAGTTCTCACCATCCCTCTTCTTGGGAAGTCCTTCACGAGGGACTTCTCACCCTTGAAGCCTATATTGGTTGCAGGGGATTGGAAGAGGGGGGTGAGCAGGTTAGTTCCTGTGCCTGGTGCAGGGACGACCGCACAATCCGCTAATGTGCAGTTTTGTTAACCAGGAGGTCGAGGATTTGAGCAAGAGAAGACGCATTTTGGATGGCATTAATTCTCCGGAGGATATTAAAAGGCTGTCCGTTGTTCAGCTCCAGGTGCTGGCGCAAGAGATAAGAGACGAGATTATTTCCGTGGTATCAAAAAACGGAGGCCACCTCGCACCGAACCTCGGTGTGGTAGAACTCACTCTGGCGGTACATTATGTTTTTAGGTCTCCGGAAGATAGAATCGTTTGGGACGTGGGGCATCAGAGTTACCCTCATAAACTGGTTACCGGTCGCAGGGAAGTTTTTCATACACTCAGGGTTTTCGGCGGAATATCTGGATTTCCCAGAAGAGATGAAAGTCCTCACGATGCATTTGGAACCGGCCATGCTAGCACGTCCATTTCGGCTGCTTTAGGGATTAGCGTTGCCAAGTCTTTAAAGGGGTGCAAGCGCAAAGCGGTTGCGATAATTGGCGACGGTAGCATGACTGGAGGGATTGCCTTTGAAGCGCTCAATCACGCCGGGGATCTGGGAAAAGATCTGATCGTTATCCTGAATGATAATGAAATGTCCATATCGCCCAATGTGGGTGCTCTTTCGTCATTTTTGAGTCGAAAATTGTCAAACCGGGTAATTGTTCAGCTCAAAAGGGAATTTGAACAGTTTTTGAGAGCTATTCCGGGTGTTGGTCCGAACATTTTGCAATGGATAAAAAAGAGTGAAGACTCCCTGATAGCCTTTTTTACCCCTGGTCTTCTGTTTCAAGCACTTAAGTTTCATTATATGGGCCCCATTCAGGGACATCGTCTGGACAGACTTATCGATGCGCTGGAAAAGGCATCTCATATCTCCGGCCCTGTGCTTGTTCATGTTATCACGCAAAAGGGGCGAGGGTACCGGCCGGCTGAATCTAATCCTACTCATTTTCATGGCGTAGGGCCGTTCAAAATTGATACGGGTGAAAGCTGTTCATCTGGATCGGCCGTTCCATCTTACACATCGGTATTTGGAAAAACAATTACCAGGATTGCCGAGAAAGATCCACGGGTGATTGCTATTACGGCTGCTATGCGAGAAGGAACAGGGCTGGATCTTTTTGCAAGAACTTATCCTGAGCGATTCTTCGATGTTGGGATTGCGGAACAACATGCTGTTACGTTTGCAGCTGGTCTTGCTACGGAGGGCTACAGGCCTGTTTGCGCTATCTATTCTACATTCTTGCAGCGTGCTTACGATCAAGTGGTGCATGATGTTGCTCTTCAAAATTTGCCGGTTGTCTTTGCAATGGATCGTGGTGGCATAGTCGGTGAGGATGGACCGACACATCACGGCGTCTTTGATTTTTCTTATCTGCGTCACATTCCAAACATGGTTTTGATGGCTCCGAAGGATGAGAACGAGCTCCAGCACATGATTTTTACTGCCATCAATTATGGCAAGGGGCCGATTGCTTTTCGCTATCCAAGAGGGCGTGGAGTAGGTGTGAGGCTTGATGAAGAACTACAAGAAATCCCGATCGGAAGAGGCGAAGTGTTGAAAGAAGGGTCTGATGTAGCTCTTTTTAGTATAGGTGCGACCGTTTATCCGTGCCTGGAGGCTGCAGAAATTTTGAAAAAGAAGGGGATAAGCGCGGCGGTTATAAACTCGAGATTCGTAAAACCCCTTGATGATGCCTTAATATGTGACTGGGCCGAAAAAGCCGGTGTGATTGTAACGGTCGAAGAAAATGCGCTGCAGGGTGGGTTTGGAAGTGCCATTTTGGAGTTCTTAGAAGAAGCGGGAATGCTGAGGTCCGTTCTGGTGAAACGTCTTGGTATATCTGATCATTTTGTGCCGCATGGCTCACAATCCCAGCTCAGGCAATCTTTAGGGCTTCATCCTGAAGGAATTGCTGAATCCGTAGAAAATCTGCTTCGGCAGGTAAGTGGTGTCAGTAAGGTCCTCCGAGCGGTTAGATAGGCTTCTTGTTCAGAAAGGACTTGTCTCCTCTCGGTCAAAAGCTAGAGCGTGTATTCTTGCGGGTGAGGTCTTTGTCAACGGTAAGCGGTGCACGAAAGCCGGGCAGTTGGTTTCTCTTGATGCGAAGCTTGAACTTAGGCAGCGTGTGTTGAAATATGTCAGTCGCGGCGGGTTCAAGCTTGAACATGCTCTAACTCATTTTGAAATAAATGTTTCTGGAGCGGTTTGTATGGATGTGGGGGCTTCGACGGGTGGTTTCACCGATTGTTTGTTGCAACACGGAGCGTCAAAGGTTTACGCGGTTGATGTTGGATATGGTCAGCTGGACTGGAAGTTAAGGAACGATATCAGGGTGGTGGTGTTGGAAAAGGAGAATATCCGTTATCTGTCTGTCGATAAAGTTCCGGAAATAGTTGATATTGTTACGATTGATACGTCGTTTATATCTCTGAAAATTGTTATACCATCGGTGATAAAGTTCATAAGGAGCGGAGCTTTCCTTGTGGCATTGATTAAGCCTCAGTTCGAAGCCGGTCGTCGCAGGGTTGGTAAAGGCGGAGTGGTTCGGGATCCAAGGGTTCATCAGGAAATACTGGAGGAAATCGTTGTATTTACGGAAGGTCTGGGTTTCAGGGTTCTGGGGACAACGGAATCTCCTTTGCTGGGACCTAAGGGGAACAGGGAATTCTTAATGGCCGCTAGATGGACAGGGGATCGAGTTGGTGCTTAAGATGGAGATACTCAGAAGGTGTTTCGACTTGGGATGTGCTAGTAAATCCCTTTTTAACGTAAGTTTTCACACATTTATTGCTTGCCAAGGCCTAGAGCCTAGGTATAATGGTGGTGTTTTTAGGGTGTAAGGGGCTATCTATTTATTATCATTGAAAAACTAGCTTCAACGAGTGGAGGAGAGGGATGACGAAAGCGGAATTGGTAGGTAAAATGGCGGAAAAGGCCGGTATTAGCAAAGCCAATGCAGAAAAGGCTTTGAATGCTTTTATGGAAACGGTGAAGGAAGCTCTGGCCACAGGTGACAAGATCAGCCTTGTGGGTTTCGGGACTTTCAGTGTTGCCGAGCGTGCTGCTCGTGAGGGTAGGAATCCTAAAACTGGCGAGAAGATAACGATACCTGCGTGCAAGGTTGTCAAGTTTAAACCGGGTAACAGCCTGAAGGATGCTGTAAAGTAGGCAAAGAAAGTTCGGGACAGGGCGTTAGGTAGGGGGTTTTGTCAACAGTTGCTTGATTTTTTGATTTTATTTGCTTGTTCATATGCACATGAGCAGATTATACCGCATAGGAGATGCGGCACGGATATTAGGTGTATCTGTGGTGTATCTGTCCAGAGTTTGAGGAGATAAGATTTGTGAGCTGTGGGAAACCGGAGGGGCAGAGCTCTGACGGTGTCAGGCAACATGAGCTGTTACGTCTGACTCCACAGCTCATTGAAGTGGATGCTCATCTGAGCAAAAATAGGAAGCTGTGAGTGGGAAAAAGGTAACGGTTGTCAACGTGGCGCTCTGTCCCGGAGAGTTGAGAGAACAGCGCTAGTGGACTGGAGCGAAGGTGATCGTGTTCTTGTAGAACCTCGGAAGGCTCGGTCAGAACAAAACCTTGGTGAAAATTTGTTAGTTTTCTTTATACCGGAAGATCTGAAATATTTTCTCAGTCTGTTTCCCGATAATTATCAGAGGCTTGAAGATATATTCCTTAGTAGGTGCTATCGGATTGGCGCGATTGGTTTTGATGTTGTTGGTCCGATCCTGGGTGCTCCTCAGGCTGTTCTTGTGCTGGAGAAGTGCATAGCTCGTGGGGTGCGAAGTGTTCTAGGAGTGGGATGGTGTGGTTCCGTTAAGGCTGGTGTAGAAATCGGTGATGTGATTTTACCTTTCGGGTCTTTTTCGGAGGAAGGTACGTCTTCTCATTACGCGCCGGTGGGAAATTGCAAATTTCCTGATGAGCCGAGATGGTTTCGCTATATCGAGGCCGGGCTATCTGGGTCGGGATTACGAATTCACAGGGGTTCCGTATGGACAACCGACGCTCCTTATAGAGAAACTGTCTTCAAAGTATTATTTTATGAAAGTAAAGGAGCGATCGGTGTTGACATGGAAACGTCTGCGGTTTTCAGATTGGCTTTGTGCAGGGGGATTGCCCTGAGAATGATTCTTCTCGTTTCCGACACATTGTACACCTTGAAGTGGGTGCCTGGCGTGAAAAAGCCGGTATTTAAGAATTCCAGAAAAAAACTCCTAACCGTGCTGGCAGATAGTTTGCGGATCAGAGGGTCTAGCTATGTCGGATCTGGAGAAAATCGAAAAGCGGATTGAGAAGCTTCGAGAAGAAATTTGGTATCATAATTACCGATATTATGCCCTGAACGACCCGATAATTTCTGATGCGGAATATGATGCCCTGTTTCGTGAACTTCAGGAGTTAGAAAATCGATATCCTCAATTTCGAACGCCTGACTCCCCGACTCAAAAGGTGGGTTACCCACCGTTGGATGCTTTTGAACCCTTTGAGCATCGGCAGCCCATGCTGAGCCTTGAAAATGCCTTTACGGAAGAAGAAGTAATTAATTTTGATGCCAGGGTTAAGAAAGGTCTTGGTGGTGTTTCCTGCTCTTATGTTGCTGAGCCCAAGATGGATGGCGTTGCTATAGAGGTTGTGTACGAAAATGGTGTGCTAGTTCGGGCGGGTACAAGAGGAGATGGACGTATTGGGGAAGACATTACCCCAAATGTAAGAACCATAAGAGCTGTTCCACTGAAGCTTTATACCTTTGATGGAGCGCCTGAGGTTCCTCCCAGAGTTGATGTCCGTGGTGAAGTCTATATGGACAGGCGGGATTTTGAGTTGCTAAATGACGAGCAGGTTAGGAAGGGGTTTCAGCCATTTGCCAATCCGAGAAACGCTGCATCGGGTTCTCTGCGCCAGCTAGATTCGTCTATTACGGCAAGACGACCTTTAAAGGTGTTTTTTTACGGAGTAGGGCATGTGGAACGCTTATCCTTTTCTACTCACTGGGATGTTTTGGAAGCCCTGAAAAAATGGGGATTGCCCGTTAATCCACTATGCAGAAGGTGTTCTGACATACGTGAAGCGATAGATCATTATCATTACCTAGAATCCATTCGTCATGATTTGCCTTATGAAATTGACGGGATGGTCATTAAGGTAAATGAAACAGAGTATCAAAGAAAACTGGGAGAAAAGACACGAAGTCCTAGATGGGCAATTGCTTTTAAGTTTTCTGCTTATAAGGCAATTACTAGGGTGCGTGACATTCGAGTGCAGGTGGGCAGGACGGGGATTTTAACACCCGTTGCGGAGCTGGAGCCGATAAATGTCGGCGGTGTAGTGGTTCGGAATGCGACATTACACAACTACGACGAGATCAAGCGAAAGGACGTAAGAATCGGCGATACCGTCATGGTGAGCCGTGCTGGTGACGTGATACCTGAAGTGGTGGAAGTATTAAAGGATCAGCGGATGGGCAAGGAAGCAGAATTTGAAATGCCGAAAGCGTGCCCTGCCTGTGGTAGCCCTGTGGTGAAACTTAAAGACGAGGTTGCCTTCAGGTGCCTGAATCAAAACTGTCCGGCCAGGATAAAGGCTTCGATTATTCATTTCGCCAGCAGAGACGGTCTTGATATTGAGGGGCTCGGTGAAAAGACCGTGGGTTTGCTTGTAGACAGAGGGCTGGTTAAGTCAGTTTCGGATCTTTACAGGTTGAAAAAGGGAGATTTGTTAAGCCTGCCGGGGTTTGCCGAAATATCAGCACAGAATCTTTTAGACGCTCTGGAAAAAAGTAAACGCACCACCTTGTCGCGGTTTATATATGCTTTAGGGATACCTTATGTCGGCCAATATACTGCAAATGTTCTGGCCGAACATTTTGGATCGCTAGAAAGGCTTATGAAAGCAAGGCGTGAAGAATTGCTGGAAATACCTGGGGTTGGTGAGAAGGTGGCCGATGCAGTTTGTTCTTTTTTCGAGAAAGAGGAGAATCAAAAGCTGATAAAGGAACTTCTGGATTATGGCTTTACAATTCAGGATGAGCGGGATTATCCTGAAGAAGTATTTGATGACTTTTGGAAGGGAAAAACGGTAGTGTTTACCGGTACATTGAACAGGTTTAGTCGAGACGCCGCAGCTAAGCTTGTGACGGAACGTGGTGCCAAAGTTACTAAAAGCGTTAGCAAGAGAACGGACATAGTTGTCGTGGGAAAAGATCCTGGGTCGAAGTATCAGAAAGCCAAAGAACTGGGTATTACCATTTTGGACGAAAAGGAATTTTTGCAGAGGTTGGGTATTGAAGCGGAGGGGTAATGATGGCGAAGAAAAGGGTTCGTGTTTTTGTTGAGGGACGAGTGCAGGGTGTTTTTTTTCGAGCTTATATGCGAGATGCGGCGCGTAGGGAAGGCGTGAATGGCTGGGTCAGGAACCTTCCCGATGGACGAGTAGAAGCGATTTTGGAGGGGAACGCGGCAAACGTTAAAAAAGTGGTAGAATGGTGTCATCGAGGTAGCCCAACCAGTAGAGTAGACAAAGTTATGGTTATAGAAGAACCTTATGTGGGCGAATTTAACGACTTTTCCATAAAATATTAAACGGAGCCGGAGATGTTAGAACTATTGAGTAACTTCTGGCATAAACTGGTCGAAATAATAGCCCATTACGATTTCAGAACTCTCGTACAAACCCTGTATGGAATAGACTGGATTCATCTTGTTCATCAGCCGGTAGCCTGGATCATAACAGGTTTGGTACTTTTGATAATAATTATTTCAAAACGTTACTGGATATTGCTGGTTCTAGCTTCTGTGGCAGCCTTTACGTTTATTTTCTACAAAACCGTCCCCGAAAATCCTGATGAAATTCAGTTTAAAGACCTTATAACTTTCCTTTTTTCTTCAATCGGGTTGATTGGCCTGAACATTTATTTTCTGCTAATTCGAAAGTAATCCTAATTTGCAAAATTAAGGGACGCCATCCCTTATTACGAGATGCAGATGACGTCCCTTTTTGGTTAAATTTCGCCGTTTACCCTTTTTTTGAGGTCCTTTCCAACCTTGAAAAATGGTAATCGTTTTGGTTTTACTTCTATGATTTCACCAGTTTTGGGATTTCGCCCCTTATACCCGTCATAATTTTTTACTTTGAAACTTCCAAAGCCCCGGACTTCGAGTCTATCTCCTTTAATAAGGGCTTCTGCCATTGTTTCAAAGCTAACCTTCACCGCCATCTCAGCCATTTTAAGAGTGATGCCTTCAGCTTTCGCAAGAGCTTCTATAAGCTGACTCTTGGTCATGGGCCTCTCCCTTTTACTTTGTTGGTTCAATTCTTTCCTTGCCTTTCATATAAGGTCTTAGAACCGGTGGAATGACGACGGTACCGTCTTCCTGCTGGTAGTTTTCCAGTATGGCCACAACGGTTCTTCCCACCGCGAGTCCCGATCCATTAAGGGTATGGACAAGTTCGCTTTTCTTTTTTCCCTTACGGCGGAAGCGAATATTAGCCCGTCTTGCTTGAAAATCTTCAAAGTTACTACACGATGAGATTTCACGATAGGTTTGCTGTCCTGGCAACCACACTTCAATATCGTATGTTTTTGAGGCCGCAAATCCCAGGTCTCCGGTGCACAAGCTTACAACTCGATAATGGAGGTTTAGCTCCTGGAGGATTGTTTCGGCATTTAGCAGCAAGGTTTCCAGCTCGTCGTAAGATGTTTCAGGTTTTACAATTTTCACCAATTCCACCTTGTTAAACTGATGCTGGCGTATAAGCCCTCTTGTGTCTTTGCCATGGGATCCAGCTTCTGACCTGAAACATGGCGTATAGGCGGTGTAATATTTCGGTAGTTCATCTTCGGAAAGTGTTTCGTTCATGTGGATGTTAGTTACCGGGACCTCTGCGGTAGGCACCAAGTAATAATCCCATCCCTCGAGCTTAAATAGATCATCCTTGAATTTCGGCAATTGGCCGGTGCCTATCAAGCTGGTGCTATTAACAATGAAGGGTGGCAGAACTTCGGTGTAGCCATGACGGGTTGTGTGAATGTCCAGCATAAAAGTTATGAGGGCTCGTTCCAGTTCCGCCCCCACCCCCCAATAAAGTGTAAATCGAGATCCTGTCATGCGTGCGGCCCGCTCAAAATCGAGAATTCCCAGCTTCTCTCCGATTTCCCAGTGAGGTTTTGGTTCAAAGGAGAATTCGGGAGGTTCCCCCCATAGCTTAACGACAGGGTTATCGGATTCGTCTTTACCGATGGCCACGGATTCATGAGGCATATTGGGAATTTGCAATAAAATTTCTTTGAACCGTTTTTCAATAGTGGCCAGTTCTTCATCGAGATGTTTTATTTCCTGAGAAACTTCCTTCATCGCGGCAATGACATGATCAGCATTTTTCCCTTCTTTTTTCAGCAAAGCAATTTCTTCTGAAGCTTTATTTCTTCGGTGTTTAAGCTCTTCAGATTTTTGCAATATTGCCCGCCGTCTTTCGTCAAGGTTTTTAAACTCCGACAAATCAAGGTCCAACTGTCGATTCCTTAACATTTCTTCAACTCGATCTAGGTTTTCCCGCACAAACCTGAGGTCCAGCATAGTTCCTTCCTGTCGTTGTGGTTAACAAATTGTTCTAAAGTTACCTGGTGATAGATGGCTTTTCCGCCTCTGCGTTAATGTATTCAACACTGTAGTCCGTTAGTTCTTCAATGGGTGGTAAATTGTAAAATACTACCATATAAGGTACCCGTTCACCGGGTTTTACGTGCACATTGGAAAGATTGTCGCCTTCTCTGTGCAAGATTCTCGATTGGATTTCATTTATCGGCAACTGCGCGAGTTCTTCTTTGGTCATGATATTTCCTGCATAAAAACGCTGTCTTATGGCTACCTTATCTTTGGGACCATAAATTTTTCCTTCAAGCATTATAAAGCTGACGGGATAGGGTGCAGTGTTTATAACTTCTCCCTGAACCACCAGCATTTGTCCTACATGCACGTTTTCAATAAAGTAGGCTTCCGTTTTATCGGATACGATTATCGGGGGTACTTCAACCCTGGGTGATTGTTTTACAGCTCGTTTAACAGGATTGGCAAAGAAGTAATAGGATACACCTACGGCTATTATAAGGAGAGGAAGAGCAACGAGCACGAAGATTTTGGACCGGGCTACAGGAGGCTGCGAACGTGGACGGCGTGTCGTGCTTGCCGATGTCGGGGGTTCTACGGTTGTTGGTGAGGTGGTGCTTTCCACCTTTCCACCAATTTCTTTCTCGAAGTCTTTGGGTAAATCCTCATTTGTAGTAGGATCCAGTATAACCATTTCTTCATCGTCAGACTCAGGTTCAAGCCTGATCACAAAAACGTGCTTGCATCTCGAGCATCGCACCTTGGTGACAGGTTTTTTAAGTTTCCTTTCATCAACCCTAAACTTCGTCCCGCAAGACTCACATGTTACAATCATCTTAAAACATTCCCCATGTAAGCAGCAGAGCTTTAGCCATTCCTAAAACGGACTTCGTAGACACCCGGTAATTCGCGGTGTCTTTCGGAATAATCCAACCCATAACCAACCAGGAACCCTTCCTGGACTTCGAACCCTACGTAGTCAACAGAGACCTCACATTCACGACGTTCCTTTTTATCAATAAATACGCAAACTTTCAATGATGCAGGCTTGCGCTTTTTGAGATAATCCATCACCCACTTTAAACTTAAACCGGTATCTACAATATCTTCTATCAGCAATACATGCTTTCCCTCAATGTCAACCTCAATGTCCTTGGTGACCCGTATTTCCCCACTTGACGTGTGGCCAGTACCATAGCTGGCAATTCTGATAAAATCAATCTGCATAGGAAACGAAAAATGTCTGACTAAATCGGCCATAAAAATAAAGGCACCCTTCAGTATTCCTATGATTACCACATCTTCGCAATATCTCATGTCTGCTTCTATCGTTCTGGCCAGTTCTTTAACCCTCGAACGTATGCTTTGCTCGTCGATAACCTGTTTCAGGTCGTATTCTTTCATAAAATCTTCTCCTCGCCTTCCAAATCAACGTTAACCTTGCAATTGCTCGACACATTGAAAAAAATCTGCCAAAAAGTCAACGGGCACTTCTATCCTTGTGTTGCTTGCATATAGCGAGATGCTTCCATAGAATAATGTAAATCTGCCGAGGTGTTTTTGATGTCAACCTGAAAAAAGGTGTGAGGGTGTGTAAATGAACAACAGGTCCATGTATATAGTAGCAGCTATACTTGTGGTGATTTTTTGCCGACCGGTGTGGGGGAAGATTATGTACGTGACCGATTTCATAGAGATTACCTTCAGGACAGGTCCCAGCATTGAGAATAGAATAATCGGGCTTTTGCCGACCGGAACGCGGCTTGACGTTAAGGATAATCAGAATAATTGGAGTCTTGTTGTACCTTTGGATGGTTCATTCAAGGGGCGAGAAGGATGGGTTCTCACCAAATATCTAACCGGCAGCAAGCCCAAAGCGCTGATTTTGGGCAATGTTATAAAGGAGAATGAAACGCTACATGAGAAACTAAATGATGCAACTACCGAACTCGTTACATTGCGTGGGAAGTTAGAGGAATTAAAAAAAGAGCTGAATGAGAAAGAGAAAAATCTTGAAAAACTCCAAAATGATTATTCAACCCTTCGCATGGAATCCTCGGATTTTTTGAATCTCAAGAGCCGATACAATAAATTATTGCAACAATTTAAAGTTCTGGAAGCTCGAAACAAAAAACTTCAAGAAGAGAATACAAAACTCCGCCGCACACAAAACCTCCGCTGGTTTATCTCTGGAGCTTTGGTGCTCCTCACAGGCTGGTTTATTGGCTTGGCGATGGGCAAACGCCGCCGTCGCTCCTCCTATTATTACTGATACCAGAAGTTATATGATTTTCTGCTCGCTTAGCCTCTCCTGCCCAAAATTGGTCAGTGTCTCGTTCTTTTGCTCCAGGGTCCTAGCTTCGTTCATCTGTGTAAAGAGGGCTTTTGCTGTTTCTTCGCGATTTTCCTCTGGGATTTCTCTGTAAATTTCTATCACAGTATTAGAAAACCTGTTCAATACTTCCGCTCTTTCGGTTTGCGTTCCTTCTGCATTCAAAATAGCGTTGCTTTCTTCTACGAACCTCCGCTGCATGTCAGGTTCTTCTAGGTTTCCAAAAGCTTCCCACCAAGTTCTAATGTCGGCGCCTGCCTGTTGTGCCCGGTTGCTGGTTATAAATGCTTCCTGGAGTGCTTCTACTCCTTCGGTTTTGCCATATCTTCTGGCTGCATTCACAAAATTTAGCATCTGTTGATTGTCCGGGTTTTGGGCCATAGCAATCATTGTATGGCGCAGACCTTCCCTTGCAGCTTCTATAGTTTCTTGTGAACCTCCTGTTCCTAATTCGTTGTAAAGTTCGTTTACCTGCCTGCCCATCTCAGATATAGCAATAGCCTGCCCCGACATCTTCATGGCTTCTGTGACGCTCTGCTGAGCCTTCTGGACAGCGGTATTGCCTTCGCTTTGCCCCACATTACCGGTGTAATTAAAAAAGTTGTTAATTAATCTGATTGCCGCTTCCTGGTTTACTATGGTTCCCACGTTCATCGTTTCACCTCCCTAGTTCATCTTCTCTCTTTCTTTTTTAAGCAAACTGTTGTTAAAAGGCAATGAACATTTGAGTTGATTCTTGACAATATGAAATATCTTTCGGTACAAGCACCAGTTCGCTAGGTGGTTTTAATCGAGTACTGAGAGGATATCAAATAAGGGAGGATTTTGAGAACGATGAAACGCACCTATCAGCCCCATAATCTTAGAAGAAAGAGAACTCATGGATTTCTCACACGCATGGCAACTCGGGGAGGACGAAAGGTCCTGAAGAGAAGAAGAGCCAAAGGTAGAAAGCGCCTCACTGTTTAAGGGACCAACAAATTTCTTTGATGGAGCCTCATGGCGGAAGACGTACAAAGTGCTACAGTTTCAGCCAGAATGAGCGAATCCGAAAACGCAAGGATTATGAAAGGCTGAAGCGGAAGGGTAAGCGTATAAAGGGGAAGCATTTCATCATAAATTATGCCGAGAATGGCCTTGAATGTCATCGGCTTGGTCTGGTAGTTCCCAAGAGGTACTTCAAGAAAGCGGTAGAACGTAATCGATTAAAAAGGTGTGTGAGAGAGTGGTTTAGATTACATAAACATGATATCGATGAGCCTTATAAGGATCTTGTGGTAATTGCTATTGGGAATATTGAGGATCTATCTTGCAGGAAAGTAGCAAAGGAGCTTTGTGGCCTTTGTTCAAGTGCTGGCTTAGGTCGTTTTGTGTTGCGGCTTTGATATTACTGGTTAGGGTCGGAAGGTTTGTTTTGGCTCCCGTAAAAGGCGGCCCCACTTGCCGTTTTATTCCGTCCTGTTCGGAATATGCCGTGTTGGCGATTCAAGAACATGGGCCGATTAAGGGGCTGTGCCTGGCTGTGCGGAGATTGCTGAAGTGTCACCCCTTGCATCCTGGGGGGTTAGATCCTGTTCCTCGGGCAAAATCGCGATAATATGGAGTTGAACGCATGGAAAAGAGAGCGTTACTGGCTTTTTTGCTGTCTGTGGTGATTCTGCTGATCTGGGACTTTTATTTCACCCCGCAAAATCAGCAGGTGAAACCACCTGCTCAAGATTCTCAGTCTGTTAGAAAAGATAAATCTACCCCATCGCAAAAGCAGGCGGTTCCGCCTCCTTCTGTTAATATAGAACCAAAAGAATTGCCCCGGCTTCGGCTGGATAAGGCTGCAACTGCCTTTAAGAAATGGACGGTAGATAGCCCGTTGTATGTCGCCGAAATTCTTCAACCAGGCGCGAGATTATTTTCCTTTAAGCTAAAGAAGCATAGAGAAAGCGCTGATAAAAGTTCGCCCCCTATGGAGTTGATTACAGCTTATCCCTTCGGATACTTGCCATGTGCTGTGGAGTTAATTAACTCGGAGTATCTCAATTTATCGGTGGTTCCATATTCCGGTCCCAGTGTGACCAGGGCTGTTATAGGTGATGGTAGTGAAAGGCTGAGCTGGAGCTTTGAAAAGACAATTCCTGATGTGGTTTACGTAAGGAAAAAATTTGACTGGCAGTCTAATAGCTATGTCGTTGACTTGGGGGTTGAGCTGAAGAATTTGTCTACCAGACCCCTAGAAGACAGGTTAGGGTTGAGTTTCTACTTTCTTCCATACTTAAAACATGAACCGTCTTTTAACAGGTCGCGGCTGGTGTATTTTGCGGAACGCGAACGGCACACAGTTAGTCTTAAGAATCTAAGGAAGGAAGCATTTGTTCTGAAAACGCCTGTAAGCTGGTTAGGATACGAAAACAATTATTTTATACAGGCTATTGTACCCATGTCGGAGGAGGCGTACTCTTTCGTCGCAAGGATGCTTAATCCGCAGGAAAATCTGCTTCAGGTGGTTTATCTGTCGTCAGCTTTTAAGCTTAGACCGGGAGAAGATCGCCTCTGGAAGTTTCGGCTTTACCTTGGACCCAAGGAAGTCAAAGAATTAAAGAAAGCAGGGCATAGCCTTGTTGCTTCTATCAGCTACGGCTGGGTTTCTTTCCTTGCGAAACCCTTACTTAAAGGGCTGGTGTGGCTTTACAGATACACTCACAATTATGGAATTGCTATAATTATATTGACGATGGTCATCAAACTTCTATTCTGGCCTCTTACACATAAGAGTTATCAATCCATGCAGAAGATGAAAAAAATTCAACCTATGGTTGCCCAGCTTCGAGAGAAATACAAAGACGACCGTGAACAACTCAACCAGGAGCTTCTTGCACTTTATCGTACTTACAAGGTCAATCCTATGGGGGGATGCTTGCCCATAATTCTTCAAATTCCCTTCTTCTTTGCACTCTACCGAATGCTATATAGCTCGGTTGAACTTCGTCATCAGCCCTTTTGCCTGTGGATAAACGATCTCACAGCTCCCGATAGACTCTACGTAGGTGTGTACATTCCTTATCTTGAGGGTATTCCCGTACTAACAATCTTGATGGGTATTTCAATGTTCGTTCAGCAAAAAATGACCCCATCGATGGGAGACCCCAGACAGGATAAGCTCATGCTTCTTATGCCCGTTGTGTTTACCATATTCTTTGTCAACTTTCCATCGGGGCTTGTGTTGTATTGGTTTGTGAATAACCTCCTGTCCATCGTGCAGCAGTACTGGATCAATCGCACGGTAAAGTAGCGGTCCTGACTCAGTTGACCATCGAACGGAGGAAGTAAATTATGTCTGTGCTTGAAATCGAAGAAAAATCACTGGAAGAAGCCATTAGGGTTGCCTGTGAGAGATTAAAACTCCCTCGTGAGTTGCTAGAAATTGAAATCATTTCAAAGGGCTCTTCGGGCATTTTCGGTATAGTTGGTGCCAAGAAGGCGAAAATCAGGGTTAGGCCAAAAGTTCCTTCCTTTGAGCATGCTGCTGAACGGGCCAAGGAAGTGTTGTCTTACATACTTGAGTATGTAAACCTTCCAACGGTTGTGGAAGCGGAAGCACGAGATGACCATGTTTATTTGAACATTGTCAGTAATAGTTCTGGGTTGCTTATTGGCAAAAAAGGGCAAACCCTTACGGCTTTACAATATTTGGTGAGCAGAATTATCAGCAAAGAACTGGGACGAAATATACCCGTGGTTGTTGATGCCGAAAACTATCGTGCCCGAAGGGAAAAAAGTCTTCAGGATCTGGCCCGACAATTAAGTGCCAAGGTAAAACGGTTGAAGAAGCCCATTGCAACTGGGCCAATGAACCCACAGGATCGCAGGATAATTCATCTCGCATTGAAGGATGAACCGGCGGTTAAAACCAAAAGCAAAGGTGAAGGTAATATGCGTCGAGTTGTTATATATCCCGTCAGGGCGGGTGGAGGAAGTTCGAGAAACAACAGCCGAAATTCAAACCGTTAAAGTATCCAAGATCCGCTGTGCACGATGGGCAGGCTTTGCTTTTTAAAACATGATTCGAGATATACTGGCAAAAGATACTATATGTGCTATTGCTACTCCGCTAGGTCTTGGGGGAATTGGTATTGTCCGGATAAGCGGGTGCCTGTCGGAGTCGATTGCTGAGCGAGTATTTGTACCTTCTCGCGCGAAGTTCCCCCTTACGTCTCATCGACTCTATCACGGTTGGATCCGAAATCCCCGCACGGATGCTCTGATCGATGAAGTTTTGCTTTCCTTGATGAAAGCTCCGCACACCTATACCAGGGAAGATGTGCTGGAGATTAATTGTCACAGTGGGTATGCGGTGTTGGAGGAAATCTTGGAAATTGTAATGGAATGCGGAGCGAGGTTAGCAGAGCCTGGAGAATTTACCTACAGGGCGTTTTTGAACGGCAGGATTGATCTAGTTCAGGCTGAAGCTGTTGTGGACATTGTAGAGAGCCGTTCGAAGAAATCCCTCGAGATAGCTAGAAATCAATTACATGGCGCTTTTTCGGAGATTGTCCAAAATTGGTTGGAATTGCTTGCAGATTTTATATCTGAGCTTGAGGCTCATGTGGATTTTGCTGAGGACATCGACGAAGAGCTGGATCTGCACGTCTTTGCTGCCAGGTTGTGTTCTGAACTTATAGCCCCTATGGAGCGTGTGTTGGACAGGGCTTCGAGATCGAGAATTGTTCAGGAAGGTGTCAGACTTGCTATTGTGGGAAAACCTAACGTCGGAAAGTCATCCCTTCTGAATGCCCTGTTGCAAAAGGATAAGGCGATAGTTACAGAGTTTGCTGGTACCACAAGAGACGTGGTAGAAGATTATATAATCCTTGACGGGGTTCTCCTGAAGATAATGGACACAGCTGGAATCAGGGAAAAAGCCGATCCCATCGAACAAATGGGCATAGAGAGAACCCTTAAAGTGGTGGAAAGCGCTCATGTGATCATCTGGGTTCTGGACAGATCCGTACCTTTGTCTAACGAGGATTTTCGCATTTTTGATGTGGTTCGTGGTCGGCGGATTCTGGGGATTTTGAATAAGTCCGACCTCCCACCGGCCTTCGAGGAAGATGAGGTCAGGAGGGCATTTGGTTCCGACTTTCCCGTCGTTACAATATCAGTGTTCAGACGGGACGATGTTGCTTATGTTAAACAGTTGTTAAGGCAAGAGTACCTTGCTGAGCTGGTGGATGATTCCTCAGAGGCTTTTGCCATCAATCGCAGGCAGGAAGAACATCTGCGGGGATGCTTGGATCATCTTAAAGAAGCTCAAACCCTGCTAGAAAAGGGGGAATTTCTGGAGTTGGTGCTTTATGAGCTACATTATGGTAAGGAAGAATTGGAAGTTATAGTCGGTAAAGGCCATCTTACCGATGATATTTTGGATCGAGTGTTTTCACGGTTTTGTATAGGTAAATAGTTAATGACGACTTTTAAGGTTCCGAAAGCTCCAGCGTGGTTTGGTCAGAAGCTTTTCAGTATCGCTAACGATTTTGGGTTGACCTTGGAAAATACTCAGGTCGAATTGATGGTGAGACATGCCGAGCTTGTTTTTTACTGGAATCGTACGAGTAATCTTACTGCTATAAATAGTTGGGAAGATATGTTGAATTTTCATTACCTTGATTCGCTAGTCCCCTCTTTATGGCTACCGAAGTATGGAAATGCCCTCGATATTGGCACAGGAGCAGGATTTCCGGGAGTACCCATCAAGATAGCCTATCCAAAGCTTAACATAACATTATGTGATAAAAAACGCAAAAAAGCAAACTTTTTGAAGGTATTTCTGGCTTTCGCTTCTCTCGATTCCATAAGCATTCATTTAGGGGAATGGCAACAGCTAGCACGGCATAGGTTCCGCGGCTTTGATTTGGTCATGGTTAGAGCACTTAGCCTTTCTGTGTTAGACATAAATTACATTGTTGATAATCTGCTGAGTGAGAAGGGAGTGCTTGCCGTGTGGGCAGGGGTCAACCCAAGATTTTCAAAGAGATTGAAAGGCCTATTCGGGAAAGTCGGGCTGAAAAGCTACCACATTCCCGGCCTTAAAAGGCGTTACCTGGTCCTGATTGGAAGAAGTGGTTATGATGAAGAAGTATGGTCTTGCTCAAAACATAAACGTGTTGGTAGTGGATGATGATCCAGACGCTGGGTCTTTTTTAGTTCATGTTCTCCAACAAAGGGAATATCGGGTTTTTTACTATAGCAATCCCTTTGAAGCCATCCGTAGTGCCAAGAAAAGGTCATTTGCCCTTGCATTTGTTGATGTTCACATGCCGGAAATGAGCGGTCTTGAAGTCATATCCATTCTCAAACGGCAGAATCCGGAAATAGAAATCGTAATAGTCAGCGGATATGGATCTCTGGACGATGCTGTCAGAGCCATAAAAGTAGGGATAAATGATTATCTTAAAAAGCCATTCTCAGTGGATGAAGTTTCTTTTTGTCTTAATAGATTTGAGGAAAGAAAGCGAATAAGAGATCAGCTTCGCAAAACCGAAGAAAGGTATGCTCAGCTTGTACAAAATTTACCCCTAATAGTTTTTGTCCTGAACAGTGAACTAAAATTGGAATTCATCAATAAAGCTGTGGAACCACTTCTGGGTTACTCCCCTTCGGAAGCGGTGGCTATGGGGAACTGGTTTCACGTTACCGTTCATCCTGAGGATAAGGAAAGAATATTCGAAAGGTTTGAGACTTTTTTCAAAGGGAGCTGTGGGGCTTTCAAGGAAGAGTGTAAGCTCGTTCATAAAAAGGGACATACCATATACACAATTGTGCACTCTCTTCCGTTTTATGGAGGGACGGATGCTCCGCGCCGCCTTGAAGGCATTATCGTGGACATAACGGATAGACTTTTTTACGAGCGTTCCATTATCCAGCAGGAGAAACTGAAGACCTTGGGAGCAATTGCAACGGAAGTGGCTCACGAGATTCGAAATCCCCTTACTTCGATCGGGGGATTTGCGAGAAGGATAAAGAAAAAACATCCTGAGCTGAGAGAGGCAGATATTATTCTACAAGAGACTAGGCGTCTGGAAAAGCTGCTTAATCGAATACGCAATTACCTCCGCCCTATGGATATAGAGAAAGTTTATATCAACGCCAATGAAATCATTGAAAGGTGTTGTGAATTATTGCAACCGGAAATGGACCACAAGGGAATCATATGCAACATGGAGCTAGATCCAGGACTCCCTCATATTTTCGTTGATCCTAATGTGTTATTACAAGTTTTGATAAACCTCTACAGAAATGCCATTGAGGGTAGTAAAGACCGCAGAGGGTTTACTGTTAGGACTTTTGCAACAGAAAACCATGTGCACATTCAGTGTGTGTCTCCTTTAAAGGAAGGTGAAGTGATTGATTGTGAGGCCATATTTCTACCTTTTGCGGAAGGTGGGCGGAGTGTAGGCCTTCCCCTTTCGTATCGGCTTGTGAAAAACATGGGAGGGCTACTTTCCTGCACTCAGGAGAACCATGATGTGGTGTTCACCATTACCTTTCCTATCGCCAGAATTGAAAAGAGCGAATCCTGAAAACATAACTTTCCCGCGCAATCTTGCGTACAAAGCGAAATTATCGTTTTTGGGCTATAGAGCTTGCTCAACCCTCGATTGACAAGGTTTACCTCTTTCTTTTACTTTATTTGAGACTAAGAGACTAACAAAACTGGAGCGGTCTTAATGCCGGCAAATCTGCCACCTCATTATTTTGAAGCAGAGAAACGGTATCGTGAGGCAAAGAGCCCTGAGGAAAAGGTGCGCGCACTTGAGGAAATGCTCACCATTATGCCAAAACACAAGGGTACGGATAAACTCAGGGCCTCTTTGACGAGCAAAATAGCCAAATTCAAAGCGCTGGCTCAGCAGAAAAAATCAACTTCCAGGCGCGACGCTGCTTACGCAATAGAAAAAGAGGGGGCGCTTCAGATTGCGTGTATTGGACCGCCCAATACTGGCAAGTCTTCTTTGGTCGCTTCGCTTACAAAGGCCACACCAGAAGTTGCCGATTTTCCTCATTCTACTTGGAAACCAACACCCGGAATGGCTGCCTTTGAGAATGTTCAGTTTCAGCTCATTGATACGCCTCCAATAAATCGAGAATATGTCGATCCATGGATGGCTGATCTCATGAGGCGAGCGGATATCCTCGCCATTGTGGTGGATCTAAAGGATGATCCTTTTGGGCATTTTGACGAGACTGTTGAGGTGCTCAACAGCTTGAGAATTTACCCTAAAGGGTTGTCCATTCCTTCCGACCTTCCGAAGAAGCCCTTTGTTAAGAAAACGATGGTTGTTGTTAATAAAGTGGACACGGAAAAGGACGAGGAAGACTTTGAAGTTTTCCTGGAACTTTCTGAAATGGCGCTCCCTTGTGTGCCTTATTCAACCCGGCACGACAAATATCGCGGTGGGTTGTTGAAAAAGATTTATGAAGTTGGTGAAATCATTCGAGTATATACAAAAGCGCCGGGAAAGGAGCCGGATTTGAAAGCGCCTTTTGTGCTGCCAAAAGATAGCACCTTGGAGGATTTAGCTGCTAAAATTCACAAGGATTTTCTGGAAAAGTTAAAATATGCGAAAATTTGGGGTGTTGCTGTTTTTGACGGCCAAATGGTTCAGAAGGACTACGTTCTTCAAGATGGCGATATAGTAGAAATGCACATCTGATCTTCCCGGTTGCTCGCAGAAGTAAGCTTTTGGGGTTGAATTGACTGTTTGTTTCCGGATTCTTAAATTTAAAAGGTAATGAATCTGTGTTTTCATGTCGGGCCCGGTTTTTTCAGGGTGCCGAGGAGGGATAGCCTATGAGGCTAGAAGAAAGAGATACGGAATCACTGGATGGTATTTTCCTTTTGGAAAGTGGAATTCGAAAATGCAGGGAGAATAACGAAAATTCTATGGAAGTTGATGAATTAGAATTTTCCGGATCGGATGATGATAAAACCGAGATGGCCGAAGACACAGAGGCCGCAGGGGTAGATGTAGATGAATATCTTTTTGATTCTGATCATATTTCAGCATATTTGAAGGAAATTGCCGGGTATTATTTGTTAAGTCCTGAGCGCGAGATTGAGCTGGCGGAGACGATTAGAGATGGTCAGAATGAACTAATGGAACTTGTTAAGGAAGAAGCCTCTAGAGACGATCATTTTCGACAGATTCATCGGAAGGTTTTGAAACTCCATGCGAAGGAAGAAAAGTTTCCTGGTGTTAGAGACAAGATCTTGAAGGTAATCCAGCGATCCATCAATCAGATGGTGAAGAAATGGCCCGATAACGAGCACTACTGGGATTTGAAGTGCCGCTGTGATGAAATAATGGATCGTATTAATAGGGCAAAAAATGAAATGGTAAAGGGCAATCTCCGATTGGTCCTCAGTATTGCTAAAAGATATCGTGGAAGAGGGATGAGTTTTGACGATCTGATTCAGGAAGGAAATCTTGGGCTTTTAAAGGCCGTTGGGAGGTATGATCACACGAAGGGTAACCGATTCAGCACTTATGCCACGTGGTGGGTCAGGCAGAGCATAATTCGCGGTATTTACGACAAAACCCGCACCATAAGACTTCCGGTGCATTTTATCGAACTGCGGAATCTGTATCACAAGGTTTATCACGAGCTGTATAGGGAGTTCGGTAGAGAACCAACGCTGGAAGAGATTGCCGAAAGGGCAGGGATACCTTCAGACAAGGTGGAATCTGTCATCAAAACTACGGGGCAACCTCTGTCGTTGGATATGACGGTTGGTGATGACGACCAAAAACTGGGAGATTTTATTGCCAGCATTTCTGAGGATTCGCCGGCTGATTCGATGAGGGAAAAGGAGCTTTATGAGGTGCTCAGGCGTTTGCTGGCGACTTTGCAGCCTCGAGAAGAGAAAATCTTGCGTCTCAGATTTGGGATAGATGGTAATCCTGAGGAAACACTCGAGCAAATCGGTCGCAGTTTTAATGTGTCCAAAGAAAGGATCAGGCAGATCGAAAAGAAGGCTTTGCAGAAACTTCAACATCCGAAAAGGCGGGCGTTACTGGAACCGTTCCTTGAGTGAGCTGCAATGGAGCGGCTTGGTAATGCTAGCTGTTACTTGGCTTTGTAATTTTTCAAGTGTATGTTGACCAACGGGGACAGATTTATGGGACTGGAAGCTTTCTGGCTGAGGGTTGTAGGAAATTCAAGGGCGAGCAGGCGAAAGGGTAAAGCGTCTAGTTTGGGCATGTGTCATGAGGAACTCAAGAGTGTGGATTGGAAGCCCAACCCACCGGGGCGCCTTAAGGGCAAGATCAAAGCAGAGTTGAAGCGCAAGGCTCATCATTTGAAGCCCGTCGTTCAGATAGGGCATAGCGGAGTAACTGATGATGTTATCGCTGAAATTCGTCGGCAACTCCTGATTCACGAGCTGATAAAGGTTAAATGGGCATCACTCACCAAGGAAGGCGGCAACAAAAAGGAACAGGCTCATGATCTTGCAGAAAGAGTGGGAGCTCATTTTATATCTCTGATTGGCCAGGTAGTTGTGCTTTATCGCCGACGGGAAGATAAGGTTATACTCTAGTGACACGGAAGCACTGTGTCCCTATAGTCTCCAAACTACGCTCCTACAGATTGGTGCAGTGACGGTTTTGCGAACAGTTCCAGTCTTTGCTTGACACTCCATTTTCCCCTTTCTAAGGTTACTTTGCTTGAGGAAATACGACGGACAATGGAGGAAGCGATTGATGGATTATGTGCCAATTACGCGGGAAGGGTACGAGAGGTTGAAAAGAGAGCTGGAGCGGCTTCAGAAAGAGGAGAGGCCTAAGGTTATAAAGGCTATAGAAGAGGCTCGGGGGCATGGGGATTTGTCTGAAAACGCTGAGTATGAAGCCGCTAAGGAAAAACAAGCCCTGATAGAGGCTCAAATAAATGACCTTAGTGATAAGCTGTCGAGATGTCGAATAGTTGAGGATTTCGAGAAGGATGATAGCCGAGTTACCTTTGGATGTGTCGTTGTTGTAGAGGATTTGGATTCAGGAACCGTTGAGTCATATCGGCTTGTGGGACCTTATGAGGCTAGGGTGGAGCTGGGCACAATTTCCATTACTTCTCCCATAGGACAGGCTCTTTTGGGAAAGGAAGTCGGTGAAGAGGTGAAAGTTAAAACGCCGAAAGGGATAAGAAATCTGGAGATTGTTGAGGTGCACTGGAATCACGGTTGAGCTGCAGCACATTTCCCATTATTTTTGCTGAAGACCCCCGTCGTTAAAATTTCGGGGGTTTTTTATGGACTTACTTTTGAGGATTTATTCTTTGTACTGAAAGGGCATCAGTCATGATTTATGCCAGAAAAGATATTTTGGGGATCGAGGAATTAACCAAGGAAGAAATAGAACATATACTGGATCTAGCTTCTTCTTTGAAGGAGATAAACGAACGATCTATCAAAAAGGTTCCAACTCTTCGAGGTAAAACGGTTATTCATCTCTTTTATGAACCCAGCACGAGAACGAAAATGTCCTTCGACATTGCGGCCAAACGTCTTAGTGCCGATACTTATTCGATTTCTGTCAGCACTAGTTCAGTTGTCAAGGGTGAAACGTTTCTGGATACAGTTAAGAACCTCGAAGCTATGAAGCCTGATATTTTCGTCATTCGCCATTCTGTTTCTGGTGTTCCTCACAGGATTGCCCGTTACACTAAAGCGTCGGTTATAAATGCTGGTGATGGCTCTCATGAGCATCCTACTCAGGCATTACTTGATATGCTGACCATACGCGAGCATAAGGGTACCTTTGATGGCTTACATGTTCTTATCGTAGGAGACATTCTTCACAGCAGGGTTGCTAGGTCAAACATTTGGGGACTTTCAAAACTCGGTGCCCATGTCACTCTATGCGGTCCTCCAACGCTGGTGCCAAAGGAACTGGAATCTATTGCTAATGTGAAGGTCCTTTACAACCTTATGGAAATTCTGCCGGATGCTGATGTCCTTATGGTTTTGCGCCTTCAACGCGAAAGGCAGAAGCAGAGTTTTTTACCATCCCTTCGGGAATATTCGGTTCTTTATGGCATAACAAATGAAAAATTGAAAAAAGCAAAGCCGGATTTGCTCATAATGCATCCAGGCCCTATAAACCGGGGTATTGAACTTGCACCTGATGTTGCAGATGGCCCGAGATCGGTCATCCTTGAACAGGTAACTAACGGAGTGGCCGTTAGAATGGCCGTGTTGTACGTTCTCGCTCAGCGTAATTTGCCGTAAACGAAGAATCATTAGAAGGGGTAAGGCATTGAAAAATTCAAGGGTTCGAAGATTAAAGGATGCCCATCCTGCTACGGTGCTCTTTAAAGGCGTTCGCGTTGTAGATCCAGCAAATAACCTGGATCAGAAAATGGACGTGCTGGTTGAAGATGGCGTATTCAAGGAGATTTCACCCAGAATTGATATTCCCGACCCTTGCAATTTGAAGGTAATAAAGGCTGATGGTTTGTGGTTGCTTCCTGGGCTTGTGGACATGCATGTCCATCTTCGAGAACCGGGCGAAGAATACAAGGAGACAATAGAGACGGGAACTCAGGCAGCAGTTGCCGGCGGAATAGTTGCCGTAGCATCAATGCCAAATACAAAGCCGGTAAATGATAATCCGGCCGTTACTAAGTATATTTTGGATCGTGCCAAAGAAATAGGTTCATGCACCGTTTTGCCCGTCGCAGCCATAACAGTTGGACTTGCTGGCGAGACGATGACCGAGATGGCCGCTCTGATTGAAGCAGGTGCCGTAGCTTTTTCGGATGATGGAAAGTCAGTCAGGTCGTCTCAGGTTATGCGTCGAGCCTTGGAATATGCTTCCATCTTTGATGTGCCGGTCATCTGCCACTGTGAGGATCCGGATCTTTCTAGAAACGGAGTAATGAATGAAGGAGTAATGTCCGTCAAGCTTGGAATAAGGGGCATTCCTAGAATTGCCGAAGAGATAGTTGTCGCGAGGGACATAATTCTGGCGGAATATACCGGGGCTAGGATTCATATTGCACACGTGAGCACGGAGAAAAGCGTTTCGTTGATTCGAGAGGCAAAGAAGCGAGGTGTGAAAGTAACTGCAGAGACGGCCCCCCATTATTTTTCGCTTACAGAAGAGATTCTAGAAACCTATGATTCGCGTTTCAAGGTGAATCCACCTTTGCGCACCCAAAGTGATGTTGAAGCAATCATCCAGGGATTAGCCGATGGTACTATTGATGTGATAGCAACTGACCATGCTCCACACAGCCCGATTGAAAAAGATATCGAAATCGACTTTGCTGCTTTTGGAATGGTTGGTTTGGAAACCTCCCTTGCTGTATCTCTGGGTCTCGTCCGTTCTGGGGTTCTGACACCTGCGGAACTCGTTAAAAAAATGAGTCAGAATCCGGCCGATATTCTAGGAATTCCTTATCGAGGTATTTGTAAGGAGGAAGAGGCTTCTTTTATCGTGGTTGATCCGAATGCCGAATGGATTGTTGATTCAACCGAATTCTATTCGAAAGGGGTAAACTGTCCTTTTGAGGGCAAAAAGCTGGTTGGCAGGGTTGAGTTAACTGTTTGTCGAGGAAAAATTGTGTTTGGTCGAGGGGAGTATCAGTGGTTAGTGGAGTAAGGAATGCGGCCGACAGCCCTGTGAGCATCATGGTTGTGGACGATGATCCGGGTATGTTAGAAGTTCTGGAATTGATGCTGACGAGCAGGGGTTACAGGGTTGTTGCTGAGGCTGACGGCAGGCGTGCCATTGAACGGGTAAAATCTGAAAAGTTTGATCTCGCCGTAATGGATATTCGCATGCGACCTGTGGACGGCTTGGCGGTGTTAAAAGAAGTAAAACGTTTTTCTCCAGATACGGTTGTTATAATGATATCCGCTTATGCCAATGCTGAGACAGCAGTGGAGGCTATGAAAGCCGGCGCTTACGATTATCTACCTAAGCCCTTTAAGGTTGAGGAATTTATGGAAATTATTGAGGAAGCCCTGGAAAGGCGCAGGCTGGAGAGTTCCGATCAGGAGCGAGAAAAGCACGGGGAAGGAATTCTTCACTTCGGGCTCCTTGTTGGTGAAAGTCCTGCCATGCAGCAGGTTTATCGATTGATAGAGAAAGTTGCCCAGATAGACAGCACTGTTTTGATTAGAGGTGAAAGTGGTACGGGGAAGGAGCTGGTAGCCAGAGCAATTCACAGGTTAAGTGCTAGAGCCTCAAGTCCCATGGTCGTTGTGAATTGCTGTGGTGTTCCGGAATCACTGATAGAAAGCGAGTTGTTTGGCTACAAAAAGGGCGCCTTTACGGGGGCAACTCGCGATAGGTGCGGACTGGTGGAAGCGGCCAACCACGGAACGCTTTTTCTGGATGAAGTTGGGGAACTCTCACCCCAGCTTCAGGCAAAGTTGTTGAGGCTCCTTCAGGAAAAGACCATCCGTCCCGTGGGAGGCACGGTAGATGTGCCGGTGGACGTGCGCATTATTGCTGCCACAAACCGAGACTTGGAAAAAATGGTTTTAGAGGGCACTTTTCGGGAAGATCTTTATTACCGGTTAAACGTTATTCCCATTCACCTGCCGCCTCTTCGGGAACGGCGAGAAGATATACCATTGCTTGCTCAGTACTTTCTGCAGAAATACGCCAAACAGCTTGGCAAGGATGTGCGTCGCATATCCGCCTATGCGTTGGATATTTTGAGAAGTTACGATTTCCCAGGAAATGTGCGGGAATTGGAAAACATAATAGAGCGAGGGGTAGCGCTGGAGCAGTCGACCATTATTCTACCAGAGAACTTGACAATTGCCGGGGCGTTGGCGAAAAGGCGATCGAAAAAGAAGCTAGCTGCGGAAAATATTGGTGGAATTTCGCTCCCTGAATTGTCTCAGGAAGGTCTCGATCTCGATGACTTGCTGGAAGAGGTTGAAAGATATTATTTAAAAGAAGCCCTGAAGCTAACAGGTGGCGTTAAGCAAAGGGCAGCCGAGTTGTTGAAAATGAGTTTTCGATCTTTTAGGTACCGTTTGGCCAAGTATGGGATAGAATAAGGTGAATTGAATTTTATAAGAGAGGGGAGTTTGAGAAATGGTGAAGCGGCCTACGGGTGATGATGATTACATGGAAGACATGGATGAAGAGGTTAATGCCGGAGGGCTTGGAGAGGAAGATGTGGAATTAGGTTTTGATGACGAAGAGGAACTTCTTCTGGATGAGGATGTGGGTATAGATGATACGGATGACGTTGGGGATGAGATTCCTTCGGTCCTACTGAGCGGGGTTATAAAACCCAAGACGGTGGATGATTGGCGAAATCTGCTAAAAAAAGCAAGCCCTGAGGGGGTGCCTGAATACAGGATTACCGAGTCTTACAGGGAAGGAGACTTACTGGTTCATCGTGAATTCGGGTTTGGAGTCGTTAGCAAGGTAAAAAGTCCGAAAAAAATCCAGGTTGTTTTTGAAAATGATGAGCGACTATTAGCGATGAACACTGTACCGCCTGAGGACGAGTAATGCGCCTTCGGTGGATGGTTCAATCAAAAAGGATTCCTTCTGACGTTGATGAGGTTGTGGATATCGTTCTGAGCAATCGTGGTGTGTCCAGAAGTGATTTCCTGAATATTTCCATAGAAAAACTGCAACAATACATGAATATTAAAAACTTTGATGATGGTGTTAGACTGATCCTTTCACACCTGGTCAGAGGTAGTAAAATAACGATAGTTGGGGATTACGATTGTGACGGAATCACCTCGGCAGCACAGTGGACATTCTTTTTGCGAGATATTGGTTACAGCAACTTTGATGTCATTATACCTACCCGTGACGAGGGCTATGGCATCCCGGAACGGGCCGTGGAACGGTCAGAAAGCGGTGGCCTTGTCATTGCTGTTGATTGCGGTACTCACGACCGGGAAGTTATTGACAGGCTCAGATCTGCCGGATGTGATGTGCTTGTCATAGATCACCATGAGGTCAAGGACTCTGATAAAGTGGCATCGGCGACTGTTCTTATAAATCCGAAGCAACAGGGATGTCCTTCCCGGTTCAAAGAACTCTGTTCATCGGGTTTAACATTGCTATTTCTGGTGAAGTTAAGACAGGCTCTGCCATCCTTTTTCCCCAGGCCGGTGCTGGATGGTCGATTTCAATCCCTCGCCGCCATTGGTACCATTGCCGATGTCATGCCTCTGGTTGAGGCAAACCGTATTATTGTTGCATCCGGGCTGTCGATGATGGGAAGAAATCGTTTTGCTCCCGCAACGGTGCTTAGGAAAGCTGCCGGTGTAGAGAATAAATCCCTTTCATCCGGAATGGTAGGATTTTATCTGGCACCTCGCCTTAACGCTGCAGGTCGCGTGGGAGATCCCATGATGGCTTATAAATTGCTGACAGCAACACGAATCTCAGAGATGGAAGATATTGCTCGGACCCTGAACCAGCTGAATGCCAGACGGCAGGCCGAGGAAGAACGGGTTATACGGTGCATAGCTTCCTATCTGACTTCTCAACCCTTTACCGGAAGAACTCTCGTTGTGGCAGGAAAAGGTTGGCATCCAGGAGTGCTTGGCATAGTCGCATCGAGAGTGATCCAGCGTTATCATTACGGCCCTGTGATTGTTGGTTCTGTGGGCGATAACGGAGTAATAAAAGCATCAGCCCGCAGCGTGCCTGGTTTTGACGTGTGTGATGCATTATCCCATTGCGATGATCTGCTCATAAAATGGGGAGGGCACGAATCCGCAGCAGGTCTTTCACTGGAAGTCGGAAATCTTAGAGAGTTCCAAGAACGTTTTGAAGATTACGCCGCTAGGTTACCCGACGATGTTTTCCAGCCGAAACTTTGCATCGATGCTACATTACCTTCTAAACTGGTAAGCAACGATCTTGTAGAAGCACTGAATCGGCTGGAGCCTTACGGACCCGGCAACCCGAGACCTCTTTTTTTAACCAAGGCTCAAAGAATAACTAATGTCAAAGCCTTCGGAAATAAGCACGAGCATCTGAACATTGAATTCAACTCCAGCATTTCGGCGGTATTCTGGAGAGGATGTAAAGCAGTTTCTTACATAAAACCATCGCTTCTTTATAACGTTGTTTATCACCTCGAGGAAGATAGTTATCGAGGCAGTATCCGCATGGTAATTCAGGATATTCGACCCTTCTCTGACGGTGGAATTGGGATTGGCCTCAGGTGATGTGAATAGGTTGGTAATGAAATAAGTTGGTAGGCTGAAGTGTACAGCCCGTGAAGTAAATTCCTCGGTATTAAAGAAAAAAGGAGAATTCAATGAGGTCAGCAAGGAAGTTAACAGGAATAGTGGCAGTGGTTATTTTGTGCTTTTTTTCAACCATTATCGCAACGGCGGGAACATTACCGAGCTATACTGAGCTGTGTAATCGTCTTGTGAATATTAGCGGTTGGCAGGCGGAAGATTGTGATGGAATGAACATGAGCGGCTCCGGGATGTCGATGGTTAGCTCCACTCGCACCTATACCAGTGGTGATAAGAGGGTTGAGGTTGTGGTGGCTTGTGGTACTGCAACGGCGGGCTACTGGGCTCCTTTTCAATCCGGGATTACCGTGGAAAGTAAGGAACAAGTGGTTAAAACTGAAGAAATTGACAGTTACAGAGTTGGAATTGCTTTTGAAAAGCAGAACAACAGCGGCTCCATAGTAATTCTTCTGGATAAAGGCGGTGAAACTCCGATGAAGCCTATACTTGTTGGAAGCTTTGAGAACATGCACTGGGAAGATGCCCTGGAATTCCTGAAACAGTTCGACTGGGATGACCTGGCTAAAGCCTTTAAATAGAATACTTTAATTTCAGCTCCACGGGGTCAGGCCAGAGGTAGATCTGCTTGAGAAGCATTGGCTCTTGGTATTTACTTGCCAGATAGCGGAGTACAGACAAGGGCATAATAATAGGTAGTAACCCATTACTAAAGTTTTCGATGATATTTAGAATTTCCCGTTTTTCAGCCGGTTTCAGTATTTTCGCCAGTCTTTTCAGCGCATATTTTAATGTCCTGGTGTGTTTTTTCACGGTGGGCAGCAGTGTTAGTGCTTTAAAGAGGTGAACTTCATAGGTGTGTAGAAGTTCGCAAGGGGGAACTGCCGGTTCTTGTGTGATGAGTTTGGTCAGCTTTTTACGCGCCACTTCGCTATGGGCCATTATTAGTAATTCATGACTATTGTGGAACTGTTCGAGATCGGATCTTGTGATCGGCTTTTTGCTTTTGAAACTGAGCCATCTTTGATGTGTGAAAATTCGAGATATAAAGCGTTCTCTGGATCTTTCGTCGTAAAAGGCTCTTTCTTCTTCAACAGGAACGTCTGGAAGCCGGTTCATAAATTCTCTGGCAAAGATGCCCGGGCTTTTCTTTGGTTTTGGTTTTCCATCTGTTCCAAAGACATCCACACTGAGGCCACAACTGGGAGACTTGGACTTAAAAATAAAAGCGGAAAGGTTTTCAGTTTGTAGGTTGCTTATTTTTTGCTGAGTCCAAATTTTCAGTTTGTCCGTCACGTCTTTACCGGTTGAGATAACGATTACCCTGGGTGAACGGGTGTTGCCACGAAGCTGTATGGGCTCTCGAGGAATGCCCAGTCCGCATTCCGTTTCAGGACAGATAGGAACGAAGTCGACAAATTTTCCCAAAACGTCGGTAACGTAACGGTCTCTTGCGTGATCCCCATCGTAACGGACCTTCTCGCCTAGCAGGCATGCACTTATGCCTATGCGAAGCTTATTTTCTCCCATTAGAACCTCCCATAGAGTCCCGTAGAGAATGTTGCACTTTCGTGATTCATTGTATATGGTTGGTCTTCATTTTAAAAATTTTCAAGCGGAGGATGACTGGATGGGCGAGTATATAAAGATCGAAGCAGGTAAGTTAATCGTCCCTGATCGGCCAATTATTGGGTTTATCGAAGGAGATGGAATTGGGCCTGATATATGGGTGGTAACAAAGAACGTGCTGGATTTTGCTGTTGCTAAGGCATACGGGGGAAAGAGGCAGATCGAGTGGAGAGAGCTTTACGCAGGAGAAAAAGCCTTTAAGGAAATGGGAAGCTGGCTTCCTGATGAAACCTTTGAGCAGATTCGCCGATGCGTAGTTGCCATTAAAGGTCCCCTTACAACTCCGGTGGGTGGAGGATTTCGGAGCCTTAACGTTACGCTTCGACAAGTTTTGGATCTTTATGCCTGCGTGCGACCGGTTCGATACATTCGTGGAGTTCCATCGCCTATGAAACATCCCGAAAAGGTTGACATGGTTATCTTCCGTGAAAACACCGAGGATGTTTACGCGGGGATCGAATGGCTTGCCGGATCCGATGGATCTTTGAAATTGCTTGAGTTTCTGAAAGACGAATTTGGCATAACACTCCCTGAAGACTCGGGGATAGGGATAAAACCTATAAGCAAGGGCCGAACAAATCGGCTGGTGAGAATGGCTATTCGCTATGCCATAAATAATGGCCGTAAGAGTGTTACCCTGGTCCACAAGGGAAACATCATGAAGTACACGGAAGGTGCCTTTTGCAAATGGGGATATGAGCTTGCCGCTTCGGAATTCCAAGATAAAACGATCACGGAAGCTGAACTTTACGAAAAGTACAGTGGGAAACAACCAGAAAACGTTGTCGTTATAAAGGATAGAATTGCCGATGCCATGTTTCAGCAGGCTCTACTTCGCCCGGACGAATACGACATCCTGGCTACTCCAAACCTGAATGGAGATTACCTGTCCGATGCCCTGGCCGCGCAAGTTGGCGGTCTCGGTATGGCACCTGGTGCAAATATAGGAGACGAATGCGCCCTCTTTGAAGCTACTCACGGCACTGCGCCCAAATATGCCGGCCTGGACAAAGTCAACCCCTCATCTCTGATACTGTCCGGTGCTATGATGCTTAGGCACATGGGTTGGAACGAAGCGGCGGACCTGGTGGAAAAAGGTCTCGAGCGAGCCATACAATCGAAACGTGTAACTTATGACTTGGCGCGGCAGATGGGCGATGCCGAAGAAGTTTCATGTTCGCGTTTTGGCGAGATTATTACTGAAATGATGTAATCGAAGACGGGGGCAAAAATAGCTCCCCTTACTGTTTTACTGTTAACAAGAGATTCAACATTTTACCGGGTTTTACATCAATGCTTACAATGCTTACCAGCTTTTTGCCTGTGTTTTCGGTGTGTTTGTGAAAGATATCGTAACGACCGGGAAGAAGTTCAAACATCGTCGAGCATCGAATAGTATCCCGACGTGTTCTCACTCGTTTAACCGGTTTCGGTTGCCCCTTGGTCCACCTCAATATTCCGAAGTCTTTCATATACTTGAAGGACTCTGGATTTATACATTTATTCTCTTCTGTTCTAAAGGAAAGCTCAAGAACAGAAAAACCCGCATCTTCCAAGGGTTTTTCTGGCATTCCCGGGCGGAATAGGTTCCATGCTTTCCCATCGTAAATGAGCACGGTTTCTGCGTAAGGCACAAATTGAGCCGGGATTCCAGCGGCCCGAAAGAGAGATGCTGTGGTGACCAGAATTTCCAGATCTCTGGTGGCTTTCAGGTGTTTGATAACCTGGAGAGGCGTAAGTAACTCTTGGCAAAAAGAAGATGGCACTTTACGGATTTGTTGCACCAGACGCGCTATTTGCGCAGCCTTAAGCGAAACTGTTTTTGGGCTCAATTGTTTGACAGGCCCGATAATTTTTGCAAGTTCCTCGTAATGCCATGCTGGAGGCTCGTAGTAAATCCGAGGATTAATGAGAAAATAATCCACTATTTCCTGTTCGAGGTTGTTTTCCACTTTGATGTTGGCTCTGCTAATAGCTAGTTTCTTCAGTTCCCCGATACCAATGTCAACCAGATCTTTGGAATTCATAAGTTCCAGTAGCTTCCACAAACGATCCCGCCTCTTTTGCTGAAGACCTTCTGCTAGAGCCATGATTTCAAATGCCCTTTTGCCAGCGGTGGCCAGTTTATGCGCCAATCTATCACTCAAAGTCGGTTTCCAACTTTTTACGGTCTGAAATATGCCGTCTGAAATTTTTCTGACCTTTTCCGCTTGTTTTTGCCTTCGGCTGCGAAGTCCTGGCGATAGCCGTGCTTTGCCGGTCGGGCGAACGGGTCTAAATGTGCAGAACATGGTATTTAAGCTTTTACGCGGCGGTTCAATCGAATAATTCCCTTCAGGGCTGACGTGCAGACAGCCATAATGTGCGCCTGCTGTTCTTGTTGCGAAGGCCAGCACGTAATCACCGGGTGTGATGCTGAATGTCCAATGTAGTGAATCAAGGTTGGTAAAGCGATGACTAAGCACGGGCCTCAGCCTTCCACCGTTGAATACCATCACGTATCCGTAGATTTTTCCGATTCCGTCAAGGTGTTCTAAAAGTAAGTTCAGGGTTTCTTTGTTAACGGTGATCGGTATGGTGTTAGCGTATCTGTCGGTTACAACGCATATGCGGTCGAGATCGAAGCGCTTATAGGTTTTGCAAATGTCCGTTAGTGCGGAGGTCATTACCACCGGAGCGGTTTGGAGAAAGGGGGTAAACCACGTGTTGTCAAAATCCTCCTGCAGCCATGAGGGATCCGTATAATGCCACCTGCCGTCATCGAGATATACTTCTACCCAGGCGTGATTACCGTCTGTGTGTTTCCATGCGGGGGTCCATACTGATCGTGCCGGAATTGCCACGCTGCGCAAAGCAGCGATATAAAGAATATTCAATTCCTCGCACCTTCCAAAGCCTCGTTTTAATACATCAAGCGGTGCAAGATCTCTTGCGTCCGTTGGAGCAAAAAACACCTTTGATGTAAGCCAATCATTAATCTTCAGAGCAGCCTCTTTAATGGTTTTGCATTGGGCAACCAGTGGTGTGATCTCTGCAAAAAGGTATTGCCTCCAACGAGTAGTTCGTTCCTGGGCAATTCGGTTCGGACAAACATAATTCAAAAAGATATCTTCAGGAATACTTTTCCCCCACGGCATTGTTTTACGAGCTAGGGCACAGTAAAGTACATTACTTTTGAAGTTTTCTGGGGACGTATTTAGAAGTTCGGCGTAAGACATGTGAGCTATGAGGAATTCTGCTATTTTTCTCTCTGTGGAACCTTTGGGGAAGTCGTCTTGGAGGAAGTGAAATGTTTGATGCATTTTCTGGGCACAAATCGGAGTCGAAAGTGATACCAGAATTATCAGTGTGCAAAAAAGCAATTTCATGGTGCGGCTTCCTTGGATTTTTCCTTGCAAATATGCTCGGCCATCAGGTAGTTTCGCGCATTTACGAACAGATAGTGAAGATGTTTGGAAGTAGCGCAATGGAAACCTTCCTTTTCTGGTTTTTTCCATTACTTGCTTTTGTTGTTCTGTTAATTGTTCTTCCACGTTTTCGCAGAAGTATTGGCCAGTACGGTGCTGTTGCTTCCATTCTTGCATGGTCCATAGCTCTATTATTGCCGCTTTTTTCGTACGCAGCTTTTATACTGGCCAATATCGAAATTATCCATTTTTTTCAGTACGCCATCGTCGGCTGCTGGTTGATGAGATTGATACCGGATCCCATTGTTGCCTTCTCAATCGGTACATTCATGGGAGCAATAGACGAAGCGTACAATTATTTTTTCTTTCCTATGTTTACCAAGTACCTGGACTTTAACGACATTGTGCTGAACTGTTCTGGTGTGATGTTGGGTATTGTTTTCTTTCTGTTTTTTTATGGTCCGAAATCGCTCCATCTCGTGAGCCACCGTGTCTTCGCACGAATGTACTTTGCCGTTTACGTCGGGCTATGTGTTTTTACACTTATGGCCGCTACCGGATTTATAAGGTTTTCCATTGCAGGGTCTGATGCTTCCTCTGTAATTGTTGGCAACTCGCTGGTGCTTTCGCTCAAACAGATAGAATCTTTTCTGCTCGTGAATAGATACGGTAAACATTATCACGTGATGACACCTGTTGAAGGTATACTGGCTTTAGCCGTGATGATTACGGGGCTTTGTATGCTTTTGAACTGGCTTACTTACCGTGGTTTAAAAAATGTCAAAGCATCTCCAGAATGCGCTTACGGCCAGCGTAAAAGTTCATAGCCATCTCTTCAACAACGCGGTCAACCTCGTTTGTGTAGAAGTCTTTTGCTTTTTCGGGAGAAACCCCTAACTGTTTCTGAATTTTTCTGATCTGGCCGAGTGTTCTGGCGCCTAGCCATTCAAGCTTCTCACGGCAAAACTCGCAAAAAGCTGCCGAATACAGATAGCTCATAGAAGTCTTGACCGTTTCCACATCACCGGTCTTGAGTAAATAAGCTATATGCTCGTAGAGAAGCTCTATCCAAAAAGGTCGATCTACGCCTAGGAATATAGCGGGATCGTCATCACCGATGTTGGCTTTTTTCAATCTCTCATAAGCCCGATTTATTCGAGCTGCAGACTCTTTCAGCAGAACCAATTCCATAGCAGGCCTGTAGTCTTCGTATTTCTCGATTAGGCTGTTTCTCTTCACATCGACGTCGAACACATTCGTACAGCCGGGGTCAATAAATTCTATGCCCGACTTTTCAGGTCCCCACACGATTGGTTTTTCAACAGGTTTGTCTTCAGAAATGACGGTAGTAATTCGAGACTCTTTTTCCTCATAATGAAGGAGTCTCTTAAGTGCCGATCCTATCACCTCACCGGGCATTACACTCAGTTTTGCCTCATCGGTTACGTCGTGAAGTTTGGCTCCGAGGTAAACCTCGTAAATCAGAGTTTGTGGATCTGCAATATTATCGAAGGTCGTGGCAATATCGGTGCCGTAACGACGCCTATGGTCATCCCATTCCATCTGGCATTCTCTATTTACCGCTTCCCTGGAGAGGACTATATCTCCGGAAATACCTCCAGGAACGTAAGTTCCCATGATTGTCGTAAGTGGTCCCACGACAAATCTGGTAAGAGATGCGTCAACAAAGTGTCGGGCATACCTTGCTGTAATGAAAAAACCCATTCCACTCCGAAGGGAAAGATGCTCCTTTTCAACGGCTTTGAAAACCCGAAACCATGGATCGAAATCATTCCTCAGATCTCCATCCAGAAGAATCAATGTTGAAACCTCTCGAGTTCGTGAAACCTCTTCATAGATCAACTTAAGAGCGCTTCCCTTTCCCGGGGTGTGGTCGTTTTGATAACCATCGTAAGGTGTGCATATCACAATGAAATTGCGCCTAGCTTCTTTGTTAAGACTGCCGAGTGTTTCGATAGCGCCTTTCAGAGCTGCATCCATGGTGGACCTGTCTGGAGATTGTTCTGTCCATGTCCCGTCGGATACGATTATAGCCGTCGGATCGCCAGCGAAGTGTTTTGCAGCCGCTGTTATGTCCCGTTTAATTTCATCTCCTATGTTGTTATCATTTTTGTAGGTGGGATGACCGATGACTCTTTTTATATTGTATTTATCGAGAAGTTTTGCTATGGACCCTGTCTCTGGCGCTTTTCCCGAAAGATAACATCCTTCAAAAACTCTTTCGATAGTCATTGTAGGTCCTCCATAATTTTTAGTAGCCTTTCTCGTAGTAAGCCGTAGCGATTTTTCAGTTTTGTGTTATTCAAAGCAATGGCCAGAGCCTTATAGGTTCCTATCATTACGACGAGTTTCCTTCCCCGGGTAACCCCTGTGTAAATTAGATTTCTCTGCAACATAACGAAGTGCTGAGTTACCACCGGCATGATCACGGCCGGGTATTCGCTTCCCTGGGCTTTGTGGATGCTTATAGCGTAAGCCAACGATAGTTCGTCCAGTTCGTTGAATTCGTAAATCACGGGTCGATTGTCGAAGGACACGACCATCTGCTGGGCTTCTTCATCTATGAATTCAATCCGTCCTATATCGCCGTTGAACACTTCCTTTTCATAATTGTTGCGCACCTGCATAACCCTATCACCTTCGCGGAATCTCATACCTCCGCGTTCAATTTGCCGACCTGTTGGATTAAGGGCATCCTGCAGAATTCGGTTCAGGTTGGCCGTACCCAGAATGCCCTTATTCATTGGAGTAAGCACGTGGATGTCATGGACAGGGTCCAAGCCAAAAGCTGCGGGTATTCTATCAACACATAACCTTACGATGAGAGATTGAATATCTTCTGGCGATTCTCGAACTATGAAGTAAAAATCCGACGAACCGGAGTTACTTCTTTGGTTGTTGCGCAGGGGAAATTTGCCTTCTCGAATTCTATGAGCGTTGACCACTATTGCACTGTTTCTGGCCTGCCTGTAGATGGTGTTCAGTTTCACAACCGGAAATATGCCCGAATCTATGATATTTCTCAGTACATTTCCCGGTCCGACCGAAGGAAGCTGGTCCACATCCCCGACGAGCAGCAATGAAGTCTCATTCGGTAAGGCTTTGAGCAGGTGATAGAACAGAGGGAGATCCAGCATAGAGGCTTCGTCAACAATAAGGTAATGAGCCTTGAGATGGTTGTTTTCGTTCTTCTGAAATCCGCCCGAAGCTGGGCTGTATTCTAGGAGTCTGTGAATGGTCATAGCAGGATGGCCCGTGGCTTCTTCCAGGCGTTTTGCTGCTCGACCGGTCGGTGCTGCCAAGAGAACTTTCCAGTTCAGTACCTTTGCTGTCATGGTAATGGCTTTTACAAGGGTGGTTTTCCCCGTGCCGGGTCCTCCCGTGATAACGGTAACTTTTCTGGTCAGAGCTGTTTTTAAAGCTTCCTTTTGCTTGTCGTCCAGTTTGATGCTGAGCTTTCTTTCAACATGGTCTATGGCTTTTTCCACCGGGAAGAGGATGCGAGGGCAGAGATAAAGGCGCATGAATTTTTCCGCCGCTCCAGTTTCGCACTTGTGAAATCCCGGCAGATAGATAAAACCTTGGTCGGCTACCAGGCGTTGTTCTTTTATCAATTCAGACAGGGCATCTCTGATGGTTTCATCGCTTATGTTTAGCTTTTCTGACGTTTTTCCTATCAGTTCTTGCGATGGGTAACAAACGTGCCCTTCCGACGCAAGTTCGTGAAGCATGTAAAATATGGCACCTTTTGCCCGAATAATTGAGTCTTCGGGAATACCTATTGCCTGCGCGATTCTGTCAGCCGTGATGAATCCGATTCCCGCTACATCAATCGCCAAACGGTATGGATCGGATTTGATAACGTCCACCGAGTCCTTACCGTATCGTTTGAAGATTTTATAGGCATAGGAGGTTGATACTCCGTGAAGCTGTAGGAACTGCATAAGTTCCCGTATTTCCCTGTGTTCTTCCCAGGCGTCCTTTATGCTCTGTAACCTTTGAGGACCAATCCCTTCCACCTCTTTCAGTCGATTTATGTCGTGTTCTAGTATATCCAGGGTATCGGTTCCGAATTTGTTCACTATTCTTTCGGCGATTACCGGACCTATGCCCCTAATGAGACCGGACGCAAGGTATTTTCTCATTCCTTCGATGGATGACGGTCGTGCCGATATACAACGGTGAGCGACAAATTGCTTTCCGTACTTTTCATGAATCGTCCAGTGGCCTTCAATTTCCAGGGATTCTCCCGGAGACAGATTTCCCAGATGTCCGGTCACCGTCACCAGCTCTTTTTGACGCGATCCGTTTGGTCTGAGCTTCACCACAGCGTAACCGTCTTCCTGGCTGACGAAGGTTATCCGCTCTATTTCGCCTCTAAGCCTTTCCGGTGCCACCTCCGTTTCCCTTTTGACAAGCCGCCAGCTGATTTATATTTTTTACCGGGGTTGTTAAGCCTCCCGACATTCTGTCTTTTGAGGTTAGATAATATGTCTCTTTACATCAAGACCGAAGATTACAAAAAATACGGTATAACTAAAGCATCGGATCTTCGAAGAATTCGCTCCATTGTTCAGCAAGAATTGAATATATATCCCATCTACGTGACCTTCGTTAACAGGAGAGAATTTATTCGGGTCGATTTTATCAGGCCGCGTTTCAGGAAAAAAAGGAAAGGTTCAGGAAAGCGACGATTTAAGAAGGCTTGGCGTTTTTACTGAATTTTTGGATATGCTGCATTGAATCGCCAGCCGGTCAGATCGGCCATAGCGGGCTTCTCAGGCTTTTACTATTTTATACGAGTACCTGTCTAATCCTCTAGTCGCGTTTCTTGTGTCCACGATTAGTTGCGAATTTTCAACAATCCAGCGGTAATCGTAAGCTGAGTGGTCAGTGATTATTACAACGGCGTCAAATGATCTCAGCGTTTTCTTGTCCAGCGGCGTGGATTTCATTCTAAAATGATATTTCCGTGTGGGGCGAAGCGCGGGTATGTGAGGGTCGTTATAAGAGACTCGAGCGCCCCTGTTCATGAGTATTTGCATTATGGGATAAGCTGGCGATTCCCGGTCATCGTCCACGTCTTTTTTATATGCAATGCCCAAAATAAGTACGGAACTGTTTTTTAAACACTTCCCCCGTTGATTAAGTGCTTCGGTTATCCTGTCCAGAACATAGTGGGGCATTGACACGTTTATCTCACCGGCCAGTTCGATAAATCGAGCTGTGAAGTTGTATTCTCGAGCTTTCCATGCAAGGTAAAAAGGATCGATGGGAATACAGTGGCCTCCAAGACCGGGTCCGGGGTAAAATGGAGTAAACCCAAAGGGCTTTGTGGCCGCTGCGTCTATCACTTCCCAGATGTCAATTCCCATCTTGTGGGCTAGTATTTTCATTTCGTTGACCAACGCTATGTTTACCGAACGATAAATATTTTCAAGCAGCTTAGCAAATTCCGCCACTTTCGGCGATCGAACTGCCACTACCTGATTCGTTATCGCCCCGTAAAGCTCAGATGCCACTTCAAGACATTTTTTTGTTACCCCACCAACGATTTTTGGAATATTTCCGGTGTTGTATTTAGGATTTCCCGGATCTTCCCTCTCCGGGGAGAATGCGAGAAAGAAGTCCTCCCCCACCCGGAGTCCCTTCTGTTCAAACAATGGCAGTAGCAGTTCTTCAGTCGTGCCAGGATAAGATGTGCTCTCTAGCACCACCAGCTGTCCGGGCCTCAGGGTTTTGCAAATGCTTTTGGCGGTGTTAATGATATAACGCATATCCGGTTCCCTCTGAGGCGTGAGCGGCGTTGGTACGCAAATGAGAATACAATCAGGGTCAGTAAGTCGGTCGAAATCGGTAGTAACGCTCAATTTCCCGCCGTCAACAAGAGCTACCACCCTTTCTGATGGAACGTGCTTTATGTAACTCTTGCCGCCTTGTAAACTCTCCACTTTCTGCCGATCGATGTCAAAACCGATGACGCGGAAGCCTTTTTCTCCGAAGTGGAGAAGTAATGGCAATCCTACGTAGCCGAGTCCGATAATTCCAATGCGAGCTTCCCTCTTTCGAATTCTTTCTATCAACAATTCCATCAAAGCCCTCTCCGACTCCCCGGAATGCAGATGTTTGCCTTTACAGTTAGTATAAAAACTTTTACTTTTCCACCTCGTACCATAGCATGTTTTTTTAAAGCGCGGTCAATTTTCCAATACAATAAGGAGGCCTTTACAAAGCCGTTGTTGCGAATTTCTGCTATGAGAAAGGGTGTGTGATATTCACATTGGCAACGATTACATTGCGTAAGGAGCTAAAGCAAGATGGTTTTCCAGGAGAAAATCGTAACATCCCTGAAAAATCAGCGCGAGAAGTGGATTAATGATTTCAGCGAAGACGGCTTCATCGGGCATACGCATTTCCTCGAGATTTCGCTTATATCACTCTACAACCGTCTGATGAACCTGCTGAATGTGGACGCCGAACAATTCCGTGCCAACGGAGTGGTTCTTGCCCTTGGGGACTTTGGCAGGGGGTTTATTGGTCCCTACCAGCGCGTGCCCATACTTTTTCTTAAAACCGATACCTGCAAGCTCCAGGATGACTGGCTGCGGGAAATTATAAATCCGCTGGAAGAAGCGGGGTGGAAGATAGACTATGAAGTGCTGACCGATACAGAGGTTATCAAACGTGTTGATAGGGACTATCAATTTTTGCAGGAAGTTGCTTCGGCACGGTACCTTTCGGGCAATCGATCCCTCCTCGACAAGCTAGAACTCAAGCTATATGAATGGTTCGAAGCCAATCGTGAGTTCTATATTCAAAATTTCAGAGCCAAATGGTCCGACCCAAGCCGATTTCAACTTGGCCCTGAGCCGTGGCTTGAACCTGATATAATCGATTTCCCAGGCGGCTTGGGAGATCTTCGAAACCTCAGAGCGGCCCTTGCCGTTTTGGGCTGTACCACGCTTGATGATGCCATAACCTCTGGGTTGCTTTTCAGGGAAGACGCGGACGAATTGAGAAGAATTGAAAAATTCTACTTGAGAATCATGAATGTTCTGTTTGCTCGCAACTCTCATTCATGCAAACTCGAATATAGGCTGCAGGAGGAAGTGGCAAAACTATTCGGTTATGCATCACGAATGGGTTTTAGCGAGGTTGAAAACTTCATGCGGGATCTTTACGTGTCCTTTCAAGCCGTCCGCAGGGCGCTTACTATTTTCTGGGGGCTTGTGCGTTCAGAAAAAGAAAGGTCATTGGACGAAAGAGAACTGGAAAAGGGAATCCTTTTGACATCGGGCGAGCTGCGTGTGAATTTTGATGAATACAACCTCCTCGACCCGGCTTCTTTCGTGAAGATATTCCGTATAGCTGCTGATCATAAGGCTACGGTCAGTGCTGAAACGCTTCGCCATCTCAGAGCTTGTAGAAATGTGCTGGAAACTTCGGCTGGCGATCGGGCTGTGTTGATCGAGTTTATGGCTATGATGGAAAGTGATTCCAACGATGTGAGAACCCTGAGATTGTTCCATGATATGGAGCTCCTGTCCTCCATTATCCCGGAGTGGAAAGGCATAGTCGGTCTTGTGCAGCACGATCTTTTTCATGCTTATCCTTTTGACGAACATGCGTTGAGGACGGTGGCCGAGGTGAAAAAGGTGCTGAACGGCCATTATGATTCAGAGGAAAGAGAACTTACCATCGTTGCCAGTAGAATCAGCGATCCTGGATTGCTTTATCTTGCTGCTCTTCTTCACGACATCGGAAAAAGCGGGGGAAGCGGCCACGCCATAAAGGGCGGCGAAATGATTCCAACCATATCGCAACGCCTTGGTTTGCTTCCGGGAGAAAGCGACTTTGTCCAGTTTCTGGTGGCAAACCATACCCTTCTCATGGATAGTGCATCCATGAGAGATGTCGGCGATGAGGAGATGCTAGCCAATTGTGCACTCAGCGTAGGAGACCTGGTAAAATTGGATCATCTCCTGGTCATGACCTTTGCAGATCTTAAAGCCACCGGACCAAGGGCGTTTCAGAAATGGGAGCAGAGCCCGATTATTTTCCTTCATGAAAGGCTTTCCCGTATACTCGAAAAAGGTGAGCCCAGCCCGGCACTTATTGCTGAACGGCTGGAACAGATGAAAATGGTCGTGCAGCAGAGAGTATCTGATTTGATGGATGAATCGGAAGTGGCATCTCAGCTTGCTGAAGTGGATCCAAGGTACCTTCTTTCTATGGAGCCGGCCGAAATAGCGCAACATTTGCGCATGGAATGGGACCTCTTTCACGGAGATGAACCGGTGGTGTGGGAGGTTCGCAGGCAGGAGCGAGGCTGGGTGGTGACGATAGTAAGCGAAATGCTTCCATGGCTCCTTTTCAAAACCGCTGGCCTCATGACTCTGCACGACATTGACATAGTAGCGGCACAGATTTTTCTGAAAAAAAACAACGTGGTAGTGTTGATTTTTAACTGCATGTCTCGAAACCTCGGTAAAGAACCTGATTGGAACGAGGTTAGAGAAGAACTTATCAAGCTGCTGGAACATAAGTTTGCTCTGGATTATCGTCTATCGAAGCATTTTCGCGAAGCGCGCCAGGTCGGCCCTGTTGAGCGGAATGGCCGCGAAAGTCGAATCGTTGTGGATAACGATTCCTCTGAGGCTTTTACGATTCTGGAGGTTTACACATACGATAGACCCGGGCTTCTCTACACAATAACCAAAACCCTGGCCGACTTTGGTATCAGGGTATATGTCGCAAAGATTTCAACAAGAGGTGATCAGGTAGCCGATGTTTTTTACGTAAGAGACCACCTTGGAAGAAAGCTTACAGATTCTGAATTGATCGAAGAGCTGAAAAATGCCGTTAAATATTGGCTGGACGAATGTGAGTATTGGCATTAGGCAGAGGTGTTTTGCGAGGAGGGGTTCGTATGAGTGAAGATGTTGTATTGCTGGAAAGGATCGATGGGGTTGCCAGAATAGTTTTAAACAGGCCGGAGCAGCGTAACGCGCTGTCAATTGATGTGATGGAACGTATAATAAGTTATCTTGCAGAATTGGGGAAAGATGACAATGTTAAGACGATCATTGTAAAGGGAAACGGCCCCGTATTTTGTGCAGGTCATGATTTGAAGGAGATGATGCGAGAAGATGCCGATATTCACGATTATAGGAAGGTATTTCGCGTTTGTTCGGACATGATGCAGATGTTGCACCGTGTGCCGCAACCTGTAATTGCTCAGGTACACGGTGTAGCAACGGCCGCTGGCTGTCAGCTTGTTGCTGCTTGCGATTTGGCCATCGCCGAAAATGGGGCCAGGTTTGCTACCCCCGGGGTGAAAATCGGCCTTTTCTGCACTACCCCTATGGTGCCGCTGGTAAGGGCTATCGGCAGAAGGCGGGCCTTTGAAATGCTGATAACCGGCAGGTTTGTTTCTGCTCAGGAGGCTTATGAGTGGGGTCTGGTTAACAGCGTGGTTGAGCCGGAGGAATTGGAATCAAAGACCCTGGCTTTTGCAAAAGAAATTGCTCAGTACAGCAGGTTTACCCTTGGACTTGGCAAAAAAGCGTTTTACGACCAGATTGACCTCCCTGAATCGGCCGCTTACGGTTACGCTCAAGAGATAATAGCCATGAACTGTACCTGCTACGATGCCCATGAGGGGATAACGGCTTTCCTTGAAAAGAGAACTCCACGGTGGAAAAATCGGTAGTGTCGGGTTAAAGCGTGTTGGCTTTACTGGGACGGTACACCTTCAGAGTCTTTTGATCCTGAACCTATGGAAAAGCGGTTCGTTTGCGCACGAAATGGAGGGCTTGTTTTTTTGAATAATTTCGCTGGATCATTGACGGACTAACTGTTTCTTTTTTATATTCCAAGACTTCAGAAGGCGTTTCATTTCGGTTTTTGTGCATTTTAAAAGAGTGCAGAAAGGAGGGTACGTCGATGACTTTGGGCAGGAAAATAACGGGGGGTTTTGCTGCTGTTCTAGTTTTACTCGCTTTGTTGGGTGTAATGTCTTACATCGGGGTTAGTAAAATTCAACAGGTTTCACAGGCTGCAATCAGGGATGTCGAGTTATCAAAGAAGCTTGCTGCGGTTAAAGCGAGTCATTTGAAATGGATAAACGATGTAGCGATGTATGTTGCCAATCCTGCAGGAAAGCAGTTGAAGGTTGAGTTTGATCACAGGGGTTGCAGTTTTGCAAAGTTTCTCTACGGGAAGGAAAGACAGGAATTGGAAAAAAACTTTCCCAGGGCGGCAAGCATCCTCCGAGAGGTCGAAGAACCTCACAAGAAATTGCATGCAGCAGGAAAAAAAATTGCTTCTGTCAGAATTGTGGAGCATCCAGGCTTGAGAACCTTTCTTTTGACCGAATTGCTTAGAGAACATCAAAACTATGTTTCCAGAGTTACCTTTGAAACGGGAGCGGAAATTGCCGGGCTGAGTTCAAAACAGGTTCTTCTTCGAAGTGTTGTACAGGCAGCGATTTCGATGATTGACGCCGTTGCCAAGGATGAGAGCCTTGGGCCCGTTGAATACAGGCAGGAGATCGCAAAGAAACTGGTCCAGAACCTGAGGTACGGTCCGACTGGCAAGGACTATATCGCTATTACCGATACTCATCCAAGAATGATTATGCATCCATATAAGCCAGAATTAAATGGCAAAGATGTAAGCAATCTTACCGATAAGAAGGGAAAAAAGATCTGTGTAGAGTTTGCGAAGGTATGTGAAGCCAAGGGATCTGGTTTTGTCATGTACTATTGGCCCAAGTACGGTGCTGCCGAACCGGTTCCAAAGATTTCTTATGTGCAGTTGTATAAACCCTGGGGCTGGATTTTTTCTACTGGTGTGTATCTGAATGAGAAAGACAAATTTCTCATGCGGAGAGCTGCCGACTTCGCAGCAGGTAAGCCTTTCGTTTTATCGGCTAAGCTAAAACCTTTTGATTCCTTTGATTTGACGCTGCTGAAAAAGGCGGCAGAAGACATTCCGGAAATAAAGACTTATCTGCCAAGGATGGCTAACATAAATGCGAAGATGAGGGAATCAGGCGAGGCCATTGAAAAGTACTTAACGGAGCTGGATATTGACGCTGCTCAGCAGGAGCTAAGTCAAACTCTTCCGCGGTTGCTAAAAGAGATGGAAGAAATGGTCCTTCACATTGTCAAAGTTGAGACGAAATTGCGCGAAAACCGAGAGCTGGTGGAAAACATTTACAATAATGAGGTGCTTCCGAACTATAAGCTCGTTGTGTCCGGTTTAGACGAGTTGATAAAGGGTGTAGAGCAGACCAGAAGTGGAGCTTCCTCGGAAGAAGAGTTGATTAAGGTTGTAACCAGAAATAAAGTTCTCATCATGACCATATCGATTGTTGCAATTGTGCTGGGTATCTTGCTGTCCCTTATCCTTGTCCGAAGCGTTACTAAGGAATTGACAGGTATAGCGGCCGAAATGGGTGAGGCTTCGGAGCAAGTGGCGACGGCGGCTGAGGAACTTTCATCGACCAGTCAGCAACTTGCCGAAGGAGCATCAACTCAGGCTGCTTCACTGGAGGAGTCGGCATCGGCTTTGGAAGAGCTTGCTTCTATGGCACAGCAGAATTCGCAGAACGCTTCAGAAGCCAATCGTTTGGTAACGGAAACAGCAGATGCTGTAGCTCAGGCTAATGATGCCATGCAGAAGCTTATTACGTCCATTGAAGCCATAGATAAAGCCAGCGAGGAAACTGAAAAAATTATCAAGACAATCGATGAGATAGCTTTCCAGACCAATCTGCTTGCTTTGAATGCCGCGGTTGAAGCTGCGAGGGCAGGTGAAGCAGGGGCTGGTTTTGCCGTGGTAGCCGATGAGGTTAGGGCTCTGGCCATGAGGTCTGCTGAAGCGGCGAAGAATACGGCCGAACTCATAGAAAATACACGTAAACAGGTAAAAAACGGGGCAGAGTATGTAACCGTTACAGACGAGACTTTTAAGAGCGTTACCGAACTGACTCGCAAGGTGTCTGAGTTGATAAACGAGATTGCCGCGGCTTCCAACGAACAGGCCGACGGAGTCGGTCAGATTAACAAGGCCATTGCGGAAATGGACAAGGTCGTTCAGCAAACAGCGGCTAACGCCGAGGAATCGGCTTCTGCGTCCGAAGAGCTAAACGCTCAGACTCAGCAGCTAAGAGCTAATGTAATGCGCCTGCTCATGCTTGTTGGCGGAGAAGCTTTGAAAACTGAGCAAAGAGCAGAAGCTCGCAGGAGAAGAGCCGGGAAAACAACAGCAAGAACACCAAAGGTTGCAGTTCCGGTTGCGTCGCGGAAAGAACAACCGGCTGAAAAGCCACCGGCCAAAGGAGAAAAGGAAAAGAAAGAGCAGGAGGTGAAGCCCGAAGAGGTGATTCCTCTCGAAGAAGATTTTGAAGATTTTTAGTGGAGCTGTTTGAAAAATCTTTTGACCCATTGCTTGGTACGGGCGGTGTATGCGCCGTCCGTACAAATGCTTTGTGGTTTTTGTTGTTTGCACGGCGCTTGTCGAAGCGTCGGGCTTTTAAGGGCATAGAATAGAGGAGAATATTCGCATGAAGGACAAGAGCAGTCTCAAGATTCTTCTGGCCGAGGATTCAAAAATTACCCGGCGAATGGAAGTTAAGGTGCTCAATGAGCTGGGTTACAAGAATATTATAGAGGCCGACGATGGGGAGCACGCAATAGACATCCTAAAAAAGGATCCAGATGTTGATCTTGTTATTAGCGATTGGAACATGCCCAACATGGGGGGAATTGATTTCCTCAGGTGGATTCGTTCTAGTGAGCGGTTTAAAGATCTTCCTTTTATTCTTGCTACCGGTCGTGCTCAGAAGAAAGAAGTGGCAATTGCTACGGAAGAAGGGGCCAGTAATATTATTTCGAAGCCCTTCGCTCCCGTTGAACTCAAAAAGGTTATCGAGGAAACCCTCGCAGGAAAAACTCTTCAGGAGAAGTCCAAAAGGGGAATACAGGAGCGACAGGCAGAGAAAGACGAACATGGCCGTCTGGTGCTTAATATGGCCCACATTCAGATTACCGATCACCTCACCCTTGGTGTAGTCAAACATCTTATTGAGACGGAAAAGGTCAAGCCAAGACACTTCACCTTGAAGACCCACTGCATGACTAGCTGGAATCCTGTACAGGAAGCCCTGGAAAACGGCACAGTTGATGGCGCCTTTATACTTGCCCCAATTGCGATGGATCTCTTTGCTTACGACGTGCCGGTTAAGATGGTGTTACTGGCCCACAAAAACGGAAGTATCTGCGTCCGCAAAAAAGAGAATATTTCTCAACTGGTGGATTTTTTCAAATCCAGGACCTTTTGTATTCCCCATGAGCTATCCATACATCACATGTTGTCTCACATGTTTCTGACGGAAATGGGATTGAAGCCGGCTATTGCAGGGGCAACGGAAGGGGATTTTTATTATGAGGTCGTTCCGCCTGTAAAGATGCCAGAGTTTCTCAAAATGAATCCCGATGCCAGCGGCTTTTTGGTGGCGGAACCAATAGGCACCAAGGCCATTGCAGAGGGGGTAGCGGAACTCTTATTTTTGTCAGCGGAGTTGTGGCAAAATCACCCGTGCTGTGTGGTTGCTCTGCGGTCGGAGATTATTGAAAAATATGGGGATGCTGTAGATGAGTTTGTAAGATTGCTCGTGCAGGCGGGGGATTTGATATCGAAGCGGACGGAAATGGCAGCGGAGATAGGTGTTGCATTTCTGGATCCCAATAAGGTTCTAGGGCTTAAGGTACCGATTCTCAAAAATGTTCTGTCCGAGGAGCAGGGCATAAAAACCGATGATCTCCTTCCCGATAAGGAAGCTTTGGACATCATGCAGAAGTACATGCATGAGCAAATGGAAGTGGGATCAATAATAGATCTTAGCGAGTTTGTCATCACCGACTTTGCAGAAAGGGCTTACAAAGAACAGGTTGCTTACTCGCCCCGGATTTCCCGAATACTTGATGTGCAGAGCCTGATTTTGCGGGTTCAGAGGGACCTTAAAGAGGGGAAAAAGTCTGCCAAGAGCAAACTTGCTCAGGAAGGTAAGTACCTTATCTTCCAGATGGCAGATCAATTTTACGGGTTTGATATCTTAAACGTAAAGGAAATTATAGGTTTGTTGCCCATTAGAAGTCTTCCGCAGGTTCCACCTTATGTTAAGGGCGTTATCAATTTGCGAGGCAAAATTATTCCCGTTGTTGACCTCAGATTGAAGCTGGGTTTTGACTCGGTAGAGTACGACAGCAGGGCATGCATTATTATTCTTGAAGTTCCTTATGAAGGGCGGCTGATTAATATAGGAGTTATTGTGGAAGCAGTGTCGCACGTTGAAAACATAAAGGCTACAGACGTAGAGGATACAAAGACAGCGGGAGTTGGAAAGGGTCTTGGCTTTATCAGTGCCATTGCTAAGACCAGGGACGGTTTAAAAGTACTCCTCGATGCCGGGAATCTGTTTCAGGAAGGCGAATTGGAACGGCTGGCCAGGGCGGCTTAGCTACCTGACTGTGTTCGGTCATCCGCAGATTATGCCCATACACCATCTTTGGGCACTGTATAGACATCGCAGGTTCGCCTTTGTCATGTGGTTTAATGATAAAGCAGGTAGGTAACGGTTCGTGAGCACGAAAAATAGCGAGCTTGCTACAATCTTCCACGAAATGGCGGTCATGCTGGAAGTTTTGAAAGATAATCCCTATCGAGCAAAGGCATATTATAAGGCGGCGAAAAGCATTGAAAAGCTGGAAAGTGATATTTGTTCTTTGGCTGCTTCGGGTGAACTGAAGAAGATTCCCGGTGTGGGCAAAAGCATAGCCAGGCATGTAGATGAATGGTGTCGGGAGGGGACCTTTGACGAATACGAAAAACTAAAAGCCAGGTTCCCCGCCGGGATTTTTGAAATATTGAATATTCCCGGGCTGGGGCCCAAAAAGGCTCGCGTTCTTTACAGGGAGCTTGGGATTTCTTCGATTGGTGAGCTGGAATACGCCTGTATGGAAAACCGGCTGGTGGAACTCAAAGGCTTTGGTGTTCGAACTCAGGAGAAAATACTGAACCATATAGAGAAGATAAAGGTTTACAGCACGATGCGTCGTGCTCCCGAAGCCTATCGCCTGGCCGGTGAAGTTGAGAAGCTACTCCGACGCTATTCGGATGACGTTTATCTGGTAGGTGGTCTCAGGCGTTTTCAGGAAGTGGCCTCTGATGTAGATTTTCTTATTCATGTTGGCGAACCGGGAAGTGTTTTGTCGCATGGTCATTTGGAAGATTTTGAGGACGTTCGATTCGTTCAAGAAGATCGGGTTTTGGCAAAGTACGAAGGTTTTTTAGTGGACATTAGAATAAGTGAAAAACCGGTAGGTGTTTCTCAGCTTTTTTTCTTTACTGGCAGTAAAGGACACATTGAAGCCCTGAGAAAGATTGGATCAGGTTTGGGTATAACCATATCCAGTGATGGTGTTTTTGTTGACGAGCATTTTGTTGACATAACGTCGGAGGAGGAAATTTATAACCTGTTCGGCTTTTCATACATTCCACCAGAGTTAAGAGAAAACCTGGGCGAAATCGAGGCGGCGAGAGACAGAAAGTTGCCGGAGCTTATCACCGATAAAGACATTTGTGGTATTTTCCACATACACACAACCTACAGTGATGGTTCTCTAACCCTGGATAAGGTAGTGCAGTATGCGGTAGAGCAGGGTTACCAGTACGTTGGAATATCCGACCATTCGCAATCCGCCTTTTATGCCGGTGGACTTAAAGAGGATGATCTAAAAAGGCAGCGGGATCAGATAGAGGTAGTGAGGGAGTCTTATCCGCAAATCGATGTGTACTGGGGCATTGAGTCTGACATATTGCCAGACGGTTCGCTGGATTATTCCGAAGAGATTTTAGGCATGTTTGACTTTGTCATAGGTTCGGTTCATGGCAGTTTCAGGATGTCCAGTGAGGACATGAGTGCCCGCATTGTTAAGGCCCTGAACAATCCCTATTTGACCATTTTGGGGCATCCATCGGGACGCCTGCTTTTGGGGCGAGAACCTTACGATGTTGATATGAATCGTATTATAGAAGTGGCGGCTGAGAAAGGTAAAATAATCGAGCTAAATGCGCATCCTTATAGGCTGGATCTGGACTGGCGGTGGTGCAGGCGGGCAAAGGAGCTGGGCGTGCCTGTGGCAATAAATCCGGATGCTCACAAAGCCGGGGATTTTAATTTGCACTGGGGTATAATGACGGCTCGCAAAGGGTGGCTCGGAAGAGAAGACGTATTCAATGCGAAGAACCGAGAGGCCATGCAAAGGCTGATGAAAGCCAAGCCGTGGATGGGGTAAATTACCTTTGAGAGAGGTCGTTGAAGTAGATGGTCTTTGCAAATTTTATGAAGTTCATCATAAAGAACCCGGGTTTTTGGGATCGCTAAAGAGTTTATATCGTCGGAGATATAGGATAGTCAGAGCTGTTGATGGGATATCTTTTTCTATCGAACCGGGAGAAATTGTTGGATTTTTGGGGCCGAATGGAGCTGGCAAGACAACAACTTTAAAGGTTCTGGCAGGGCTTTTGTATCCCACCTCAGGGCGTGTTACCGTTCTGGGGTACACCCCTTACGAGAGGCATCCTGGCTTTTTGAAAAGCATCACGCTGGTTATGGGACAAAAAAACCAGCTTATATGGGATTTGCCTCCTATAGAAACCTTCTTGCTGAATAAAACCATTTACGATATCGACGACATAACTTTTCGAGAAAGGCTTAACAGTCTTTCTAAGCTTCTGGATCTTGATCCGTTACTCAAGAAACAGGTACGAAAACTATCCCTTGGTGAGCGTATGAAGTGTGAACTTGCTGCGGCTTTGCTTCACATGCCCTCTGTACTTTTCCTTGATGAACCCACAATAGGACTTGATGTTCATATGCAACAAAACATGCATGCTTTCATAAAAGAATACAACAGGCTCTACGGTGCAACAGTTCTCCTGTCCAGTCACTATATGCAGGACGTGATGGCGTTGTGCCAGAGAATTCTAATCATAAACAACGGTAAAATGCTGTACGATGGTTCACTTAAAAGGCTGGTTGAAAACATAGCACCTTATAAAATACTCAAGATCACGCTTGAAGATTCCGGCAGCCACGACAGCCTTGCTCGATTTGGCGAGGTAGAATCTCTCAACGGCCAAAAGGCCGTAATCCGAGTCTCACGGAAGGAAGCAACTGCCGTGGCGGCGGCGGTCTTGAATCAGCTAAAGATTCGAGACATAGTTCTTGAGGAGCCTTCCATAGAAGAGATCATTGCCCAGGTATTTTCAGGCAGGATTCCATCATAATAGTTCGATTATCCGGCAAGCCGTTCCACGGCGTAGATTTCCTTTTCGCCTTTGAGGATCATGATGAGTTTTTTGAGATGTTCCTGGTCCTTGACCGCAACTGTTATTCGCCCTTCATGAACTCCGTCCGGGAGTGAAACTACCTGTACCGAAAGCATTTCTGCGTCCATTTGTCCCAGCAAAGAACTTACATGTGCTAGCATGCCCTTTTTGTCGGAGAAGAGTATTTTTAGTGAAGTAGTGTAAAGGTCTTCAGAGCTGGTGTCCCATTCGACATCTATCAACCGTTCCGGCTCGGCATTTTGTATGTTCTTGCACGATTTTCTGTGTATGGTAACTCCCCGCCCTCTGGTGATGTAACCGATTATAGGCTCTCCCGGCAGAGGGTTACAACATCTGGCAAAGTGAGTCATTATATTTCCCGTTCCCATTATGCGGACGCTGTCTCCACTGCGGGATATTTTTTTTATGGCTTCTTTTCTGTTTTGTTCGGTCGTTATATCGGCGCGGTCTGCGTCGGCTTGCAGTTCTGGTTCCGGCATAAAGCGGCCTAGCACCTGGCCTGGTGTTATTTTCATGAACCCTACGGCGGCCAAAAGGTCATCAACGGATTTAAGTGAAAAAGATTCTGCCACCTGGAGCATTTCCGGGGAGTTTATGAATTCGCCAAACTGAAGTCCCCTTTTGCGAAACTCTTTTTCGCACATTTCACGCCCTATAGCGATGGCCTGTTCTTGCTCTGCCATTTTTAGCCAGTGGCGAATACGATTTCTGGCCTTTGCCGTTTTTACAAACTGCAACCAGTCCTGACTCGGGCGCTGGGTTTTAGAAGTGATGATCTCGACGGTGTCGCCACTTTGAAGTTCATACTTGAGAGGGACAATTTTGCCGTTTACTCGCGCTCCAACACATCGATGACCAACTTCTGTATGTATCTGATAAGCAAAATCGACGGGAGTCGATCCCTTTGGAAGCACTTTAACTTCGCCCTGCGGGGTGAATACATACACGTCTTCCGGGAACAAAACCGAATCGATGGAACTGAGTATTTCTTTGGTTGCCTGTGCTCCACCTTTCCATTCCAGTAGCTGACGCAGCCATGTAAAACGCTTTGCCTCTTCAACCTTTGCCGGATCCATTGGTCGACCTTCTTTATAGAGCCAGTGAGCAGCGATTCCCTCATTGGCCACCTTGTCCATCTCTTCTGTACGAATTTGGATTTCCATGGTTGCGCCATCGGGTCCGATAACGGTCGTGTGCAGAGACTGGTAACGGTTAGGTTTTGGACGGGCGATAAAGTCCTTAAACCTTCCGGGCACAGGTTCCCATGTTGAATGAATAATGCTGAGGACTTCGTAGCAGTCGTGAATGTTCTGTACGATTATCCTGAATGCAATCAGGTCGTAGATACGGTTCAGGTCGATTTGCTGAGTTTTCATTTTCATGTAAATGCTGTAAAGGTGTTTAGGACGTCCCAGGACTCGACCCTTAATACCGTGTTTTTTTAGCAAATCAGTCAGGATTTTGCGGACTCGCTCTATGTAAGCGTTGCGCTCTTCCTCTGTTTTTGCAAGCTTCTGTACAATGTCGTCGTAGGCTTCTGGCTCCAGTACTTTAAAGGATATGTTTTCCAGCTCTTTCTTTATCCACTCGATGCCTAATCGTGCGGCAAGGGGAGCATATATGTCTAGAGCTTCCCGGGCTATAGCCCTTGCTAGATCGTTCTGTGAATGATTGGCATTTAAAAGCCTCATAACGTGGACTCTATCTGCGAGTTTTACCAACACCACCCGTATGTCTCTCGATATGGCAAGGATCATGTTTCTCAGATATTCTATCTGCTGCTCCCTTTTTTTGCCGTAGGTGTAGGACAGACGGTTAAGTCGAGATATGCCATCGACTATTTTAGCAACTCGTTCATTAGTTATATGGGATATTTCCTCTTCGGTTATGCCGTCCACTTCCAGGGCATTATGTAACAAAGCCGCTGCAATTGCTTCTTCATCAATGTGCATATCTGCGACGATTAGTGCGACAGCAAGGGGATGTTCCAGAAAGTAGCCCGAGTATTCAATAGTGTCAGGAATTGACCTGGATTTGTATCTTTTTAAAGCCAGCCGAGCGGCAAAAACATAAGCCTTGGCAAGCAAGTCAATGTTTGCCTCAGGGTGGTAAAGTAACACACGGTCAACAATTTCGTAAAACATTATCTCTCGGGCCACTGTAGCCTTTCCCCCGTAAGCTCTTCAATTTCTCGGAGAAGATAAGGCACCAGTTCATTTTCAGCCACTTTCTTTACAACTTTACCCTTCTTAAAGAGTATTCCCTTTCCCCGCCCTCCGGCAATACCTATGTCGGCTTCTTTTGCCTCTCCCGGCCCGTTGACCACACATCCCATGATTGCAACGGTTACTGGCGTTGACACTGTGGCAAGAACTTTTTCCACTTGCTTTGTCATACCGATCACGTCTATTTCCGTTCTTCCGCAGGTCGGGCAGCTTATAATCTCCACTCCCCGTTGACGCAACCCCAGTGACCGTAAAATCCCATAAGCGATGGGTATTTCATCTTCTGGAGGGCCGGTTATTGACACTCTTATAGTGTCCCCAATTCCCATGAAGAGGAGCACTCCCAATCCTACCGCCGATTTTACCGCCCCTCGAGGGATAATTCCTGCCTCAGTGATCCCAAGGTGTAAGGGATAGTCAGTTTTTTCAGACAGCAAGCGATATGCAGCTATGGTGTCGAGAACACTGGATGATTTCAAGGATATTTTAATCAGGTTAAAATTTAAATCTTCAAGGATTTGTACATGTCTTAAAGCGCTTTCTACCAAGGCTTCCGGACAGGGGTGACCGTACCTAGTAAGGATATCTTTTTCTACCGAACCACTGTTGACACCTATTCGTATGGGAACATGCCTTTCCGACGCAACTTCCACGACTCTTTTCACCTTTTCACGTCCGCCAATATTTCCCGGATTCAGTCGGAGCCCGTCCACCCCGGCCTTGATAGCTTCTATTGCCAGTCGATGGTCAAAGTGGATATCCGCAATGATGGGAATTGGAGAATGCTGCTTAATTTTTGATATTTGTCTAGCAGCTTCCATGTCGGGAACGGCGATTCTCACAATTTCACAGCCCCTTGCCGCCAGCCTGTGGATTTGCTGAACCGTTGCTTCCCAGTCTCGAGTGTCAGTATTCGTCATGGACTGGACCACAATGGGAGCTCCACCACCTATAGGCACCGATCCTATATAGATTTTTTTTGTCTTTCTACGACTTATTTCAATCGAAGATTTCATTTTTTGGACAACCTCCTGAGCCTGTTCGAAAAAACGGATTAGAGGGAAAATGCCAGATCCTATGAAATGGCAGCAAGGTATGTAATAGGGAAAGTAATCCTGTTCAACTTCTGCTTCTTCATCTCCCTCCTTTTCCTTCTGTCTTTTACCTTCGCAAAGATACCAGACCCCTCTATGCCCGCCTCAATTGCGCATAAAATACACCTGCTGCCATCCTTCTAATCCGCTTTTTCGAACAGGCTC
>Ga0190313_1000103_pt1 | contig 53818 bp, 49 predicted proteins | sample 4870071011_MG_FD_169989 | JGI IMG/M metagenome (GOLD analysis project Ga0190313, IMG submission 169989) | Hydrothermal vent sediment bacterial communities from Southern Trench, Guaymas Basin, Mexico - 4870-07-10-11_MG | ecosystem: Environmental > Aquatic > Marine > Hydrothermal vents > Sediment ...
CATATACGCATGGAATAATCACTAGCACCCATTACATCAACGAGTCCGATACCTTTTATCCGGGCTAAAATATCCTTAATGTTGATCAGGGCATAGTTGCCCAAAAAATGTTGAGAATGATTTTTATCTCCTGATGTCAGCGAAATCAGCATAAGAATATTCGGCAGTGATTTCTGAGTGACAACCCCAAGTCTTTTGACCTCTTCAGGCAGTCTCGCTGTGGCGGAGGCTACTCTGTTCTGGGTAAAAACAGTGTTCATATCCGGGTCGGTGCCGGTCTCAAATGAAACCTGAATACTCATTGACCCGTCATTGGAATTGGTTGACTTCATGTAGATCATATTATCGACGCCGTTGATCTGCTGCTCTAAGGGGGTTGCCACTGATTGTTCCACACTGATGGCATCCGCCCCTGTATAGGCGGTGGTTACCTGGACCACAGGGGGAGTAATGTTGGGATACTGCTCCACTGGAAGGCCTTTTAAAGATATCACTCCCACAATCACAATTATAATGGCGATGACCATGGCTACAATCGGGCGTTTTACGAAAAAATTATCTTTATCTGAATAATCAGAATTATTTATTTTATTCATCTGGTAATATGATTTCTTTAATTATGGGGTTCACGACGGCACCGTCTTTTACTTTCTGTAACCCTTCATAGACGACTTTCTCCCCGGATTTTAAACCTTCTGTGATAAGCCAGAATTGCTTAATCTTTGGGCCTGTTTTGACTTCTCTTTTTTTGACTTTATTGCTATTATCAACCACAAAGACACTGTATAATCCCTGCAAGTCCGTAACACATCTTTGGGGAATCAGAATTCCGTCTTTGACAACTTTTACCCTGGCTTTTACCCTGGCGAACTGTCCTGGTCGGAGCATTTCATCCGGGTTGGGAAATGAAGCCTGAATTAACAGGGCACCGGTGGTTGGATCAATATTCCTGTCAGCAAAGTCAATTTTCCCTTTGTGCCCATACACAGATCCGTCCGCCAGAATCAATTCCAATTTTGGTTGTTCGGAATCCCCATAGGTGGCAGAGTCGTTTCGGGAGAGAAGGTGGCGAACAAAGCGTAAGTATTCAGTCTCTGTGATAAAAAATTCCACGAGGACGGTGTCAATACGGGAGACTGTATTTAAAATAACAGGATTGGGCTCCCGACCAACAAAATCTCCGACCTTTGCCTTTGTTTTGCCGATAATTCCGGATACTGGAGAATAAATCTTTGTATAATCCAGTTGTATCTCCTCAGCTTTGAGATTCGCCCTGGCCGCTTCCACCGATGCGATGGACGCTTCATATTGGGCTACAGCAGCATCTAAGTCGCTCTCACTGACCGCTTTTTCCTCAGCAAGGGGCTTATATCTGTCTAAATCACTTTTAGCTTTTGCTAACATGGTTTGTGCTTCGGCAACCATACTCATTTTTGCTGCAACAGTTGCTTCAAATTGCCGACTTTCCAGAGTATAGAGCAAAATGCTTTTTTCAATCCGTGCACCTTCTTTAAAATGGATCTCTTCCAGGTAACCTTCTACCCTGGCCCGTATGGCAATATCTTTAAAACCGAATATTTGACCAACATATTCTCTATATATGGGGACTGGGTGAGATTTAGTTTGAAATACCTCGACATTTTGAAAAACGGTTTGCTTTTGCTCCTCTTTTTTTTTTTCACTGCACGAAGAAAGGAACAATATTAAAATACATACTATATTCAACAGGATCGTTTTCATTTTTTTTCTCTTTAAATTGAAGAAAAGTTAAATGTTATAAGAATTTTTCTACACTACAATAGCAGATTCACCTGGTCAAGTTTTAACAAAGAACTCTAAGGGCTCGCTCAAAAATAACTTTACATTTTAAGCGCCGATGCATCCCGTCTGGCTGTGTTCCGAAAGCGCAGAAATATGCTTGATATTCCTGCGTTTTCGTGCCTTGCCAGCCAGGCGCCTCAACACTTAAAATTGCGAACTTATTTCGTCCCCGTTCCTAAGGGGATTTCCCATCCACCGATTGTGAAATGTGTATACCTACCAGGCGGGCAAGAACCACAGTCAGATAAATTTGGCCGGTAGCGGCTTCAAGGACTGATAATGATTTTGCCGAAGAAATTAAAGGTGTTATATCGCCATACCCAAGGGTCGTGAGGGTGACAAAGCTATAATATATAAATGAGTTAGCGTCTATGCTCTCCCCCTGGGAAAAGTGAAATGCGTTGGGATGAAAAAAATGCAGAATTTCAAAAATGTTAGCCCACATTAAACCGATCAAAAAAAAAGCACAAATTGCGCCAACAATAATATCGCTGGTAACATCTTTAGCTTTGAACAGATAAAATATAAGAATGATTGCTGTATAAACAAAAAAAAGAGCAAAAGAGACTTTGGTCATTACTTTAAGAAATGAGTTTTCCATGAAAAGGAGCGACCAGCTCCCTGCAAACGCTGGTAAGGCAAAGGCCAGGGAAATAATTAAAACTTCTTTTTTTTCGCTGGCCGCATATATCCCTGAAATTAGAATAAAAGTGATAAAGACATCCATGAGAAGGCGTATGCTAATAAGACCTTCCATGAATGGACGGAGGGTAAACAGGAGGAGTAAAGAGATCAGTAATGAAGAAAATCTGCCGACCTTGATTCTGGTTAGGGTAAGGTATAAGTTTTTAATCATGTTTGGGTTGTGGGCATTAAGCCCGCTTTGGAATACCTGTTATAAAAAACAGCTACCTGAGTACGTCCATCTCTCTTTTCTGAAGGTAAAGCTTACGAACCCATTCATACTCAAATGGAGAACCGGTCTCGTAGTAACGGAATTTTGTCCGATGCCGGATGTCAATTGAAAGAAGAATGGTGACTCCGGCGTTCAAAAGATCTTCGTCGCTGCTATCCATATTAAATTCATTCACAATTGCACTGAACATGGCATTGTATAGTGCAAAATCGACAGTAAGCCCAGCCGCATCACGCAGTGATGAAGGGCCAAATACCGGAAGAACAAGATAAGGTCCGGCTTTCAGCCCATAATGGCCGAGTGTCTGACCGAAGTCTTCATCCTGCCGGTAAATGCCCATGGATGTGGACGGGTCAAAAAGACCTCCTATGCCGACGGTTGTATTGATCACAATTCGTTCTGCTGTTTTGAGAGTTGATTCACTTTTAAGCTGCAGAATAGAATTGGTCAGGTTCGTTATCTCACCGAGATTCAGAAAAAAATTTGAGATACCGCATTCCATAAAATCAGGTGTAATAGTTTCATATACATTTACAACCGGCAGAAAAATGTATTTATCAATTTTCGCATTAAATTTGTAGATGCGGCGGTTAAACCCTTCCCATGGGTCATAGGCATCAACAGGATGTACAACATCTTCACGGATGATTTCGCTAACCGGACGTTTTGCAGGTATAATGCTTTCCTGTTTGACAGGAGCAGTGGCACACGCATTAAGCGTGTAAATAACTGCAAATAAAATAAAGACTTTCCCAAAAGAAGTGCCGCATTTTATCATTATCGTACCCCCTCTGGCTTAAAGAAGTCGATCATGTATGCGATATTATCCTTGTAAGCCATGTTCCCGCAGTGACCTCCCCTGGGATATATCTTTGCCCTGTCACCAAATACGCGGCGGAAAAAGTCTATTTCTCCTGTTTTAAGTATAATATCATCTTTATTGTGGGCTACCCTTATTTTTTTTGCATTTTTCAGATAATCCTCAATGCTTTTTAAACTCATGCTTGTACTAATAAGAGATTTCTTTGTCAGATCAGGCTGTGCTGAATGATAATATGGATAAAAAATATCATTGAAATAATCAGTAAAAGTGGTTCGTCCACATACCTTGAAATAATCGGTGAGTGAGCTATAGCTTGTGAGAACAAGGTTTTTGGGAATAATGTATCCGGCGTTGGTCATCACATCCGTTGCAAAAAACATGTTCATTGATGAAATGCGAAAAGACAATCCAATAAGAGCTTCCATTTTTTCTTCAGGAGGATTTTTTTTTTTATAAATATTATAAAAGAATTCATTGTTAAATTCTATGAAATCTGCCTCTACATATTCTTCAGCAAATTTGGATGTCATTTTGGTCCAAAAGCTATTGATATCCTCGATAGTATCTTTCAGCATATGATCCAGAATATAAACGGAATTATATAGATTGACAGGGGGGTTGATCATGTAAACCTTTCTGAAATTAAAAGACCGTTTATCCTCATCAATTTTTGAGACAAATGCAGCCTGAGCAGCCCCAAGACTGTATCCGGTCAGAAAAAATTCAGATACGTCAATAGAATCTTTTACCTTTTCCCAAATAAGTTCCATTACATGATACAGATCTTTGCTGTCATTGACTATATGGCCGGGCACCATGGTTGAAGATGCTGATACGATAAAGTTTGGATGGGTGGGTGATGTCAGTGATATAACATGAAAGCCTGCCTGGAAAAAGGCCTTTTGAAGTATCTGCATCTTTGAGGCATTATATCCGGCTCCTGTGCCGGCTATAATCCAGATAAGCGGCGCTTTAACCTTCTGGTAAACAAGGGAATATCTCAGTTTATCTTCATACCAGAAGACTTCGGGTATCTCGCGGTCCCTGAATACTGTCAGCTTCATATTCCTGATCCTTATGTTATCAGGGAGCATGGCCTTATACTCTTCAGGAGTTCCTATGATTGTCGCAGCGTATTCATTCAACAGAGGATAATCATATGCTTCAGACTTTGCCTGAAAGTAGATGGCGGAAACCAGTATCAACAGAAACAATATAAAATTTCTCATATTCACCTGCTTTCTATTTTTTGGCATTGTTGTTGAGTTATGAGTATTGAGAAAAAACAGATTGTATCTTTATTTTTAATATTTGCCCTCATATCCCAAAATAGCCGAAATTAAAACCAATTCCAAATTATTTATATGATATATTTATACGGAATAGTGATGCAAGGTTTTTTTAAAATTTGCATTAACCGTTGATATATGCTATTTGATAGCCCATAATTTAGCAATCTAAAATGTTCGTGAATATATAGGCACAGTGGTTTTTTAAATGATTTCACAGGATATAGTTATTGACAATAAGTTTGGCATCCATGCCAGGCCGGCCGGGAAGATAGCTAATCTTGCGGTAAAAGCAAAATCTAATATCTGGATAATCAATAATGGAAAAAGAGTGGATGCTTCGGATATTTTCGAAATTCTTACCCTTGCATGTGAGGCAGGTACAAAAATTACATTTGAGATTGATGAACCTTGTGATAAGGGTGTTTTAGAGCAACTTGTTCAACTGGTTAAAAATCGATTTGGAGAATAAAAAAATAGATGTCACCGTCAATGTTTGAAGAAAAATTTTTATACGGTATAAATGCGTCTCCTGGAATTTGCATAGGCAGAGCTTATCTTGTTAACCAGGTCAATATGGATATTGTTGAGAAATATTATCTTAGCTCCAAGGATTTGCCTGCAGAGGTAAAACGTTTTAAGGCAGCTGTTAAAAAAACCAAGGATGAACTCGATCAATTAATCAAAAAAACACCTGATGCCATGCAGCGTCAAACCGGTATTTTTGAATCCCACCTGATGATGCTGAAGGACAAAATGCTCTATGACAAAGTCATTGAAACATGTAACGAGGAGCAGGTTAATGCGGAGTGGGCAGTGAAAAATGTTGCTGCTAATTTGAAAATGATGTTTCATCAGATGGAAAATCCGTATTTAAGTGCCCGTGTTGCTGATTTAACACATGTGACAGACAGTGTCATGAGAAATCTTGTGGGAGCTAAAAAAGTAGATATAAACAATATAAAAAAACGTGTTATTCTTGTTGCAGATGACTTTTCTCCTGCTCAGACCAGTCAGATAAGTTTGAAAAAGACACAGGGTTTTGTGACAAATAGAGGTGGAAAAACTTCCCATACAAGCATTATTGCACGAACTCTGGGAATTCCGGCTGTTCTTGGTCTTGACAGGGCAACTGACCTGATTAATGATGATGACCTTATAATAGTTGACGGCACCGCAGGAATAGTTATTGTTCATCCTAAAGAGAAGACTTTGTTCGATTTCTCGCTACGTCAGGAAGCCTATGCTAATTATAAGGCAACTTTAACTTTAAACAGCGATATCTGTGCAAAAACAACCGATAATGTTCGCCTGCATGTTATGGGAAATATTGAGCTGCCTGAGGAGGCGGACTCTGTAATTTCCCATGGTGGAGACGGGATAGGGCTTTACAGAACAGAATTTCAGTATTTAAATTGTCCCATGTTTCCCAGTGAAGATGACCTTTTTGAAAAATATAAGGGTGTGGTGGAAGCAATGGCGCCAAAGCCTGTAACAATCCGGACTCTTGATATTAACGGTGATAAGGCCATCGGGTCCATGTCTGGACCCGATGAGACTAATCCTTTTCTTGGTCTTCGAGCCATAAGATATTGTCTGAAAAATCCTGATATTTTTAAGACTCAGCTTAAAGCCATATTAAGGGCAGCTGCGTTTGGGAATGTCAGAATATTATTTCCGATGATATCATGTTATGATGAGATAATAATGGCCAGGGCACTGTTGAACAAGGCAGCCTCTATTCTGGATGCGGAAGGGACAAGGTTTAATCCGGATATTGACATTGGTATCATGCTTGAGATTCCTTCGGCCATTATTATGGCGGACAAGTTGTCAGAGCAGGTCGATTTTTTCAGCTTTGGAACAAATGATTTAATTCAGTATTCCCTTGCCATAGACAGGGGGAACAGGGATGTTGCTTATCTTTATGATGGACTCCAGCCTGCTGTTATCCGGTTAATGAAGCATGCCGCAGATGTTGCAGAGGAGAAAGGGAAAAAAATGTCCCTTTGCGGCGAAATGGCTGCTGATTCCCTTTATACACCGATAATTCTGGGATTGGGGATTGATGAACTGAGTATGAATCCCAGGTCGATACCGGCTGTGAAAAATATAATAAGATCTATTTCCATGAAAGAGTCCCGGCAGTTTCTGAAAGAGGTGTTAAAGCAGAGTACAGCCTCTGCCATAATGGAGATGCTCCAGGATACTTATGGGAGTCTTTTGTCGGACAAAATATATTGATCAGAAACGGGGATTAAATAACTGCAAAATATAAAATTTGATACTCGTAGGGGCAACCCTCTGTGGTTGCCCATCGTTACCCCCCCCCTGTGGTTGTCAGGAATTACGTGATTAATTTATAATCGGGCAGGATGTAATCGGGCAGGCACAGAGGCCTGCCCCTACTTTAAATTTTGCAAGGTGTTAGTCAGTTAGGTTTTACAAAATATTCTTTATCCTTAAATGAACCGGATATAAGAACTCCTTTTGATGTGTCAGTACCTACGGAAATAAGTTTTATCTCCCCTGTTTTATCTCCCGGCATTAAGAAGTTACTGTTTTGAAACCCTTTGATACTTTTTATGCTGTATACTTTTAAAATGTTGCCGGGTACAAGTCCGGCATTTTCTCCGGAAAATATTGTAATATTATCTTCTCCCTGGGAAGTCATAAATCCCATCCATGGAAGGTTGTTTAAGCCTTTTGCCATCTCTTTTCCTGCTTTATGAACATTCTTGATAAAGTCCTTTTTAAATAAATCCATGTTAATGAGTTGGCTGGACATTATTTTTTCCCTGTGGGATTTGTCAATGTTGAGTTTGTAGACAAAATTTTTGTTAAGGATTTTTGCCCTTGTATTTATATCATGGACCACGGCTTCCATGGATATGTTGACAGTTTTTTTCGATTTCCTTAATAACCCACCACTATCTTCATCTGTATATATATTCGTTAATGCCCCTGTTATTATTGCGTTTAAGCCGTTTTTTCTCCCTTTTTCGGATAAAAGATCCTGATCGATCCCCATGGACGTATCTTTTGATAATTGTTTTAAGAACAGGGGATAATTTTTATCTCCAGGCATTTGAAAAATATAATCAGGACATTGTCTGCTTAAAATTTCCATTAGTCCGGTATAAAATTTTTTATCAAACCCGGAAATAGTAAAAGGGGTTTTATTCTCAAATGGAGCAAAGGCGATTATTTTTTTTAAATTTATGACCCTGACATCTTCAATTGCCGGAGCATCTTCTCCTTTTTTATGCAAAATACCTTTGCCTGTTATGTCCAGAGTCTCTGCCATACCCAGTGCTGTCGGTACAGGAACTTTATTAAGGTTCGATTCCATGTCCGTTTCTGCTGATGCTTCAGACTGTTTAAGGGGAGCTTTAACTTCTGTTTTATCTTTGTCTGATTCCAGATGTGTTAGATCTCCAGAGGTATCTGTTTTATCGTTTGAATATAATATCGCTGTTACACGTTTTGCAATATCCCTTTTTACCTTTACATTTCCGGTAATTCTGTTAAAAATTATTTTTGATCCTGTTACGGAATTATTTCCATCTGTGAAGGTTACTTCTTTGCCGGTCAAGACAAGTATCTGATCTTTTGTTGTATACTGAACATTTTCGGATGTGGCAATTTTGCCGTCAGCCGCAACTAAAACATTTCCACTTGCAACGATCTTGTCTATTGATTTATTGTCCGTACTATTTACATTGTCGGCAGCATCTTTTTTATAATAGATTTTCAGATTGTCTGCGGTGATTGTAAAATTTTCGCCGGACGCCTGTACGTTTCCTGAAAACTCGGCGGAATTTTCCTTGCTTTTAATGTTCAGGTTGTCTGCTGTAATTTGAATTTTATTATTTTTTTCTTGATTCTCTGATGCAAAAACAGGCAAGAAAGTAAGCGCATATGTAAAAAATAATGCAATGGCAAAAAAGGATAAGGTCAGGTGATTTTTTTTAGTGTGAAATATTTTTTTCACTAAGGTCTCCTAAAAAGTATTTTAAAAAGTTCTTGTATAGTTTATAATTTTATTTTTTAGCAAAACTATTCAGTTGATATGCATAGCTTATGATCAACACATCTGAATAGTTACATTTTTTATAATAAAAAAATATATTAAAAGCAATTGATTTGCTTGAGACACTATCAAAGGGAGGATTATATGGACTGGGGAATGAAAAATCGTTTGTCCCGGCTGATAAAAGCTGATGGCCGGTGTATCTTTTTACCCATAGATCATGGATATTTCCAGGGACCCACAACAAAACTTGAAAAACCAGGGGAAACCATCGCTCCCCTTATACCTTATGCAGATGGACTTTTTGTTACAAGGGGGGTTTTAAGGGCATCTATAGATCCTGGAAACACTCCCCCTGTTATTTTAAGGATGTCAGGGGGGGCAAGTATTATTGGAAAGGATCTTGCCAATGAGGCAATAACCACATCTGTTCAGGAGGCTGTCAGGCTTAATGCTGCTGCTGTGGGCATGTCTGTTTTTGTGGGGAGTGATTATGAACATCAATCCCTTGTAAATCTTGGGAATCTGGTAAATGATTGTGAGAATTACGGTATACCTGTTATGGCAGTAACAGCTGTGGGAAAGGAACTGGAAAAAAGGGATGCGCGGTATCTTTCATTATGCTGCAGAATTGCTGCAGAATTCGGAGCAAAGATCGTAAAGACCTATTGGTGCGAGGATTTTGACAGGGTGGTTAATGGGTGCCCTGTCCCTGTTGTTATGGCAGGGGGACCAAAATGTGAAACCGAAGTAGAGGTTTTTGAATTTGTTCATAATGGAATGCAAAATGGGGCCATAGGCCTGAACCTGGGACGAAACGTCTGGCAGCACGCATACCCTCTGGCCATAATGAAGGCCCTTCGTGCTATTATACATGAAAATGCTTCTGTAAAAGAGGCTCAGGATATATTTGAAGAGGAAAAAAATATATAAAATGAAAAACCTTTTCAACAAAAATGATTCCCTTGGGTTAATAAAAAAATATTCCGTTTTTCCTGAAGAGCTGGCTTTACGGGTCTATACTTCACGTCTGCTGGGGAGTAATCCCTCTCTTGTTCTTCATGGAGGGGGGAATACCTCAGTGAAAACAAAAATTAAAGATATAACCGGCGAAGAAAAAGATGTGATTTATGTGAAGGGGAGCGGCATGGATCTTTGCTCCATTTGCCCCGATGGTTTTTCAGGTTTAAATATTGCACCTTTAATCAGGCTTGGAAAGCTTGATTCCCTTTCTGATGAAGATATGGATAATCAACTGAAAATCAATCGTATTATGGCTGAATCGCCTCCACCTTCCGTTGAAACCCTTGTTCATGCCTTCCTTCCCCATAAATATATAGATCATACCCATGCAGACAGTATAATGATTTTAACAAATCATAAGAATGGGAAACACCTTGTAAGGGATGCTCTGGGGGAAAAAGTTGCTGTTATTGACTATATAATGTCAGGTTTTCCCCTGGCAAAGGCTGTTTTGAGGGAATATGAAAACAATTCCGAACTTAAGGCTGTTGTGGTGATGAATCATGGGATATTCACATTTGCCGATGATGCCAAGACATCCTATGGCAGGATGATCGATTTTGTTGACAGGGCTGAAAAATATATTGAGGAAAAAATAAAAGGGATATCTTTATTTCCATCCGAAATAGAAATACCAGAGGCTGAAAGCAGAAGAGACTCCATGGGGAGGTTTGTCCAGGCTGCCCGTGGAGCCTGTGCTTTTCCGCTCCCGGATGGTAAAATCCGCAGGTTTCATGTTAAAATATGTTCCACCCCCGATTTAATTGCTGCATCCTGGTCATCACTTGCTCAAAAAATATGCGCTTCAGGGGTTTTAACACCTGATCATGTGATCCGTACCAAAAATAAAATGATTTATATTGAATCTGTTCCAGAAAATGATCATGATCTTAATACCCTGGTGGAGATGAAGGTGAATCAATTTAAAGAGGCGTATATGGCCTCTCTTCAAAATTATGCCCCATCCAGCGGGATTAATGCAAAAGAGACAGATCCATACCCCAGGCTATTTCTGGTTGCAGGAATTGGACTGGTTGCCCTGGGGTTTACAAGGAAAGACGCCTTAATTGCTGCAGACATAGGGGAACATACTATTCTGGCTAAACTGCGGGGAGAGGCCATGGGAGGATATCTCCCCATTTCAGAAGATCATATTTTTGATATGGAATTCTGGGGGTTTCAGCAGAAAAAAGTGAAACATTTGTCCCCTGGGCTCCTTGAAGGTATGGTTGCTCTTGTTACCGGTGCTGCCGGTGCAATCGGTTTTGGTGTTGCAAAACAGCTTCTAAAAACCGGGGCGGTTGTTGCTTTAGCTGATCTTGATGAAAAAAAACTTGTCAAGGCACAGTCCATCCTTGCCGATGAGTATGGTGAGGATCTGGTCACGAGTATTGTTTTTGATGTTACAGATTATCAGGCTGTGGAAAAGGCCTTTACGGAAATAAGCATCAGGCTTGGAGGAATCGATCTTCTTGTACCCAATGCAGGGATTGCCCATGTTGCCACCATAGAGGAACTTGATCCTGATAAGTTTGACAAGGTCATAGATGTTAATCTTAAGGGGACATTTAATGTGATGAAAGCTGTTGCACCGATTTTCAAACGGCAGAACACCGGGGGAAATATTGTGGTGATAAGTACTAAAAATGTTTTTGACCCTGGGGCGGCATTCGGGGCATACAGCGCTTCCAAGGCTGGTGCGCATCAGATTTCCAAGATTGCTGCAATAGAGTTTGCCCAGTTTGATGTCAGGGTTAATATGATAAACCCTGATGCTGTGTTTGGTGATGCTGAAATTTCTTCCAAGCTGTGGGATCTCATAGGCCCTGCCAGAATGAAATCAAGGGGGCTTGATCCTGAGGGTTTAAAAGAATATTACATAAACAGGAACCTGCTGAAAAAACCGGTGCTGGCAGAGCATGTGGGGAACGGGGTTGTCTTTTTTGCGAGCGGACAGACCCCCACAACAGGCGCATCCCTCCCGGTTGATGGGGGAAATAGTGCAGCCTTTCCAAGATAAGCTATGCATACATAATTTTTTCTTTACGACCTTTTAGATGTGAGCTGTTCATGGTTTAATCAGATTATACCTGTTGTTATTCAGTTATGCTAATTTTCCACATGTAGTGTTCGGTTAGAATCTTGCGTGAGGGGAGTTTAATTGTTTTTGTAGCGTATTGAATAAATTTCGTAGAATTTCTTAGTGCAGCGTAGCCAAAAAATTGCGATTGTTTGAGTGAGGCACGAGCGAGTTTCGCAATTTTGGCGGAGCAAGCTTAGAAATTCAAGAAATTTATTCGCAATAGCGGAAAAAACAATTAAACTTTCCGTATTTTCTTTCCTGCAATTTTTTAACCGGACACTGCTGAATTTCCCATGGATTTGTCCGATTATCCGAAATGGAGGTAAAATGGATATTCTGGTGGTGGATGATAATGCGATTACATCCCAGTTATTTCATAAGATTCTTACACAAGAAGGGCATGGGGTGACCCTGGCAGATAACGGAATAAAAGGATGGGAGCTCTTTCAGGAAAAGCCGTTTAAGCTTGTCATTACAGATTGGATGATGCCTGGCATGGACGGTATTGAACTGTGTAAAAAAATCAGGGGGGAAAAACTTCCCTATTATGTCTATGTTATTATGCAATCGAGTAAGGATGATCTGGCTGATTCCTCTGAAGGGTTTGCTGCAGGGGTTGACAATTATATTGTCAAGCCCTTTGAACCTTCTGAAGTAAAAGTCAGAATAAATACTGGAATTCGGATAATAAACCTGGAACAGAGGCTGTTAAAAAAAAGAGAGGACCTTTTAAAAGAGCATAAAAAGCTTAAAAAAAGCTATATGGATACTGTTCGGCTTATGTCTTCCTTTGCTGAAATGATTAATCCTCTTATTGGATCATATTTGAAACAGGTTGGTACATTTTCACGGAAAATTGCATCTGATTTTGAACTTGATGAAAAAGAGGTCGACCGGATTGAAATAGCAGGATTGTTCCATGATGTTGGGTTACTGGGGCTTCCTGACCTGATTGTCTCAAAGGATGAAATTCATATGAATAAGACTGAACATGCTCTGTTTATGCAGCACCCTGTTATTACCGCCCTTATTTTTGAAACAGTACCGCGTCTTGCGAAATCGAGTAAAATTATAGCCGGGCACCATGAACATATGGATGGAACAGGGTTTCCGGATGGTCTTAAGGACTCTCAGATACCTCTGGGCTCCAGAATTGTTGCAGTTGTATCAGATTACTTCAGAATTATTCACTCATGGGGAGGATCTCCTGAAGAGATCAGAAAAAGGAGTGTTAAAAATTTTGGTGATGAGATAAAGGATGCTTTTATCGTTGATGAACCTGGGCCCTTGCTGGAGGAGATTGCCAAAAAAGCACTTGAACTCGGGTGCAGTCGAAAATATGATCCCCTTGTTGTTGAAAAAATGATAACCCGGTTAGCTTTAAAAGAAGAACATGCAGAAAATGAAAAGTGGCTAAGCATCGAAGAATTAAAGCCGGGTATGGTGCTGGAGGAGGCTTTATGCTTAAAAGGGGGTGAACGTCTCCTCTCTGGTGGAATTACTTTGAGCACTGAATCAGTTGAGTTGATAGAAAAATTGAAAACTCTTGGAGGATTGGCCGGTAATAAGGTGTATGTTACTGAAAACAGTAATTAGAACTAAGGGCTCGTACAAAAATAACTTGACCATTTTAAACGCCGATGCATCCCGCCTAACTGCGTTGCGAAAGCTCAGAATATCCTGTTATTCTTGCGTTTTCGCGCCTTGCCAGGCAGGCGCCTCAACACTTAAAATTGCGAACTTATTTCGTCCCCGTTCCTAAGCCCAATTATAGTCTTGATATTTTCATATACCATACGTCGCCTGCATTGGAGGTTTTGTCTTTTGATTCACTGATTCTGGCCCTGTTCATGTTTTTATCGATTTTTATGGATGAGTAAGCCCCTTTAATCATGGTACCTGAATAAAGTTCCCCGGAAGCTTTGATTATTGCAAGGGGTTTGTCAGATTCAGATAATTCTGATATTTCTCTGATTTTTTGGTTTAATTCTTCGATTTTGTTTCCACGGTTTGACATAGTATCTTTATTTTCAGCTATTTTCTCAGTTGCTTTTTCATCTTCCCCCATTAGTTCTTCCACTTTATCATCGATTTTTTTAATTTTTTGTTCCAGTTCCTCCGTTGTTTCAGCGTTATTATCCTGGGATTCGCTGATATTTCTAAGCTTTACAATGAGTTTATCCTGAACCTGGGCTATTTCCCCAAGTTCTGAATTTATTTGTTCAGACCTTTTTTCTAAAGTTTTGTTTTCTATTTCCAGCTTTTTATATGAATCACCTTTTTTTAAATTAAATATATCTTTTTTTATTTTTCCAATTTCCCTTTTTGCTCTTAAATCTATTCCCACGGTTAATCTGCTCGGGCTTGCAACCTCAGAACCGATATTATTGGAATTAATCCCTTTTTTTGCTGAAATTTCCGAAGCCAGAATCGCACCTTTAACAGCGCATTTCCCGTTTGTTTCAATTTTTGATTCTGCTATTTCACCCTGAACAGTTATGGCGCCCAGGGATATTACTTGTGAGCTCCTGATATGTCCCGCTTTTAGAGTCCCGTCATTATTGATTGCAGAGCCGTATACCCCTTCAAAAATCAGAATATCATCTGATACAGTAACCTTTGAATCGACAATCTGTTTAGTACGCAGACTCTTTGCCTTGACATTGAATCCTTTTTGGATGGTTCCGTTTACGTCCACAAGTCCGTCAAAGTCGACGTGCCCCGTTTTAATGCCGACATCTCCGTCAATTTTAAGAATCGGAAGTACACAAATTTCTCCTTTGGAAGAAATCATCGGTTGTCCATTGATGGTGGAGTAACATTCGATATTGTCTTCAGATTTTTTTGTTCCACTTCCCCATTGTAATGTAACTGTTGTTTTTTGCGGGGCTGGTACAGAACTTCCAAAAATATTGGTGCCAGGCTGCCCATTGGTCCCCGGTTCGATTTTTGCGAGGAGTTTTTCAGGTTCAACCATGGGAATGTCCCCCCGGTTTTTCCAATCCATTGTCCCGTCTTCGGTTAATGTCCCCACCTTGAATGGCTCGGTGTCGAAAAAATATATGATTTTGTCGGAGAGTCCTTTTTGTGGAGGGATACCTTTTGCTATTTCAAAGGGAGCACTTTTATCTTCTGCCTTAAGATATTTGTCTATCAAATAATTGTTGGCAATTCCGTATATAATGTTTTTATCAGTTAAATCATTTTTTATCTTCTCCATGGTGAGTTCAGGGACATGGCATATGGTTGCCGAGAGATTGTCCCCGGCAATGGTAATATATGAATCTTCTTTGGTTTCTTCGACTTCAGGGGGAGGCTCTAAGTCTCTATGGGGGGTTAGTGCTAAAAACTCTTTGTGTTGAGATTTTGTTATAATACCTGAATTAACAAGAATATCTATAATGGGAACAAAAGAGTTGTTGGAATATGTGCTTAACCTTTGTTCTTTTATGGCATGCTGAAGCTGGAAATAGGTGATGATTCCTTTTTTAACCGCAATCATGCCCAGCCTGTGGTCCAGAATAGTTTGAATATCCATATTTAACTTTTATTTTTTAATGGTTCGTCTATATGGAGGTCTATTTCAGCAGTGTCCGGTTAGAATTTTGCGTGAGGGGAGTTTAATTGTTTTTGTAGCGTATTTAATAAATTTATTCGCAATAGCGGAAAAAACAATTAAACTTTCCGTATTTCCTTTCTTGCAATTTTCTAACCGGACACTACTGGGTCTATTTGCCTTTTGAGAAAAAAAGGGATTTTTTTTGTCCAGGCATTATTAGCGAATAATGCACTCTTTAACATCTGTTTTTACTATATATTTTAATTCTGTCAATTCTTTTTTTCCATATAGGGCATTTTTTCCAATAAAAAAGTTTTTATTTAAAATATTTTTGTTTCTAAACTGCTGGAGCACATACAGCTCTGCACCCTGAATAATCCTGGAAATTTTTTTTATGGTCATGGCATCAATAAAAGGTTTTAAGCAGGTTGTTCTAAATTCATAGGGGAGTTTTGACCCCATGATCAGACTGATACTTGTAAAAATATGGTGAGGATCCATTTTTTTCACAAGGAGAGGTGAATAAAAAAGCGGATCTGTTTTAATATCCATTGCTATGTAATCGACAAGATTGTTGTCAATGAGTTCCTTTATTACATGGGGCATGCTTCCGTTTGTGTCCAGCTTTATCTGATAGCCCATCTGTTTAATTTTTTTACATATTGATAGAATACTTTTGCAGGTGGTGGGCTCTCCGCCGGAAATAACAACCCCATCTAAAAAGCCTTTACGCTTTTTTAAAAAATCATGGATCTCTTTTTCATGTAAAAAAAAATGCTGTCTGGGGTTAGGAGCAATAAGCTCAGGATTATGGCAATAGGGGCATCTGAAATTACACCCGGCAATAAAAAGGACACAGCTGAGTTTCCCTGGATAATCTATGAATGAATTTTTTTCCAGTCCGCCAAAAAACATGAGTTATTTATGCTACCTTGTAAGTTTTTCTCATTCCGAATTCCGCAAGTTTGCCGTTATTCCACTGTGTAATGGGCCTGAGGTACCCCACAACCCGTGAGTAAATTTCTGTTTTGGCTCCGCAAACAGGGCAGGTTTCTTCTTCTCCGTTCAGATATCCGTGGGAGGGGCAGACGCTAAATGTGGGTGTAATGGTAAAATATGGCAATCTGTAATTATGCGCCACTTTTTTAATGAATTTTTTTAGTGTATCCATATCGCTCGCCTGTTCCCCGAGAAAAATATGCATAACTGTCCCTCCGGTATATTTTGTCTGGAGTTCATCCTGGAGTTCCAGAGTTGCGAAAATATCATCGGAATAATCTACAGGAAGCTGGGTGGAATTGGTATAATAAGGATATACACCCCCTTGATATTCAGCTTCATTGGCACAGATAATGTCTGGGAACTGTTTTTTGTCTTTCATGGCCAGACGATGGGATGTCCCTTCTGCAGGCGTTGCTTCAAGATTAAACATATCCCCTGTTTTTGTTTGTATTTCGGAAATTTTTTCTCTGATGAAATCCATGATTTCAAGGGAGAATTTTTGACCTGCCTCGCTTGCTAAATTTTCACCAAGGAAGTTTAAGCATGCTTCATTCATCCCTATAATTCCTATGGTGGAGAAATGATTTTTCCAGTATATTCCGGAACCTTTTTTTATTTCTCTTAAATAGAATTTTGAGTAAGGATAAAGATTATTATCTGTAAAATTTTCGAGTACTTTTCTTTTAATTGCAAGGCTCCTTGCGGCAATCTGAATAAGATTGTCTAAAATGGAATAAAACTCTGCTTTGTTTTGCGAGCAGTATCCTATGCGAGGGAGATTGATTGTTACAACCCCGATGGAGCCTGTGAGGGGATTAGCGCCAAAAAGACCGCCCCCCCTTTTTAAAAGCTCTCTGTTATCAAGGCGGAGCCGGCAGCACATGGATCTTGCGTCTTCAGGAGACATATCTGAATTAACAAAATTGGAAAAATATGGGATTCCATATTTGCCGGTCATCTTCCAGATTATATCGAGGTTTGGGTTGTCCCAGTTAAAATCTGCTGTTATGTTGTATGTTGGTATGGGGAAAGTAAAGACCCTCCCTTTAGCATCACCTTCTATCATAACTTCGGCAAAGGCTTTGTTTATTATATCCATCTCAGGCTGGAATTCGGCGTATGTTATGTCCAGCTCTTTTCCCCCGAGTATAACTGCCTGATCCTTATGGGTGGCTGGAACGTAAAGGTCCATGGTTATGTTGGTAAATGGTGTTTGAAAGCCGACTCTGGTTGGTATGTTTATATTGAATACAAACTCCTGCATGGCCTGTTTAACTTCGGAATAATTGAGATTGTCATAGCGTATAAAGGGGGCAATAAGGGTATCAAAATTGGAAATTGCCTGGGCACCTGCGGCTTCGCCCTGGAGAGTATAAAAAAAGTTGACTATCTGCCCGAGAGCGGACCTTAAGTGTTTTGGAGGGGCGCTCTCCACTTTTCCCTCAACCCCTTTGAATCCTGTTTTTAAAAGATCTGTGAGGTCCCATCCCACGCAATATACTGAAAGAAGGCTGAGATCATGAATATGTATATCTCCGTTGTTGTGAGCTCTTCTGATTTCAGGGGGATAGATTCTGTTCAGCCAGTACTCCGAAGTTATGCCCGATGATATATAATTATTAAGCCCCTGGAGGGAGTAGCACATGTTGCTGTTCTCTTTTACCTGCCAGTCTTCTTTATGGAGATAGTCTTCAACAATATTAATATTTGCCGTGGTAGTTATTTTTCTTATCTGGGCATGCTGTTCCCTGTAGATTATGTAGGCCTTGGCAGATTTGTAAAAAGGAGAATCAAGGAGAATTCTTTCCACTATATCCTGTATCTCTTCCACTTCAGGGGTATCCCCTATGCGCAGCTGTCTGGCAAGTGTCATGAGTTGGAGAGTAAGCTTTTTTGCATCCCTGAGGCCAAATTCCCCTGTTGCATTCCCGGCTTTTGCAATTGCAGCTGTAATTTTGGACGAATCAAACTCTTCAATTTTTCCGTTTCGTTTTTTAATTTTTTCAAACATGTGCGCACCCCTTTTTACATAAATTATTACTTTTTGTTGATTAATCCATGCAATGCAAATCGTTTTAGTCTTTAAAGAAGTTTTAAAAATTGTTAAAGAAGGAACAGGCGTGAAGGAGTAAATATAGCAATATGTTGTATATGTCAACAGAAAAGAGGGTATATATTGCGTTTTTTTAAATTAAAAAATATGATTTTTAAGGGGTACCCCCGAACTTATTGAAATTTTTCAATAAGTTCAGGGATTATCCATAAAAGACTGATGGATAATTTCACCGGCAGGTGATTAAGGACTCGTACAAGAATAACTTGACCATCATTTCCAGATCTTTATTTCATAGCCGTTGGGTAGATGTGCTGTCCCTTTGACACACGAAACACCGGAAGCTTTATTAGTTCGTTCGATCAGACTATCAATATTTTCACAAAAGCCATTATGAGTCGCATCCCATCCAGCATCTGTTTTTTTTGCAAATGCGCATGTACAAAAATGAATAACCTCTGTTCCCTTTGATTTGAGTATGTTGGCCAAATCTGTCAGGTTGTCACCGGGACATCGGCATGTAAAAACACCAGTGAGGAGGCAGTCATCATATCCCTTAAAGCCTTCCTTTTGTTCAGCCAGGCATTTAAAACAATTTGTTAAAGGACATTTTGTTTCATTTTTTTCACAACGAATTATAGCAACTTTTGTCATTTTTCCCTCCCTGTTTTTTTTAAGTGCTCCTGATTTTTTTTTGTTTCACGACTCATATAACATTGGAGTGCTTCCTGAAGAGTCTTTGCAGCAAGAAAGGCACAGTGTCTATCTTCTTCAGGAAGCCCGCCGATTTTTTTCAGTACAGCATCGCCGGTAATTTCCGTTAATTCATCAGGATTTTTTCCCATTGCCAATTCTGCTGTAAAAGATCCGCAAATTGAACTTGAAGCACAACCGTTCGTAACGTATGATGCTGATTTAATGCGGTTTTTATCAAATTTTAGAAATATTTCCATTGTATCGCCGCATTCACCTTTAACCTGTGCGCTGGTATCATAATTTTGCAATGGGCCGTTATATTCAGGATTTTGCCATCGTTGAAATCCTGCTTCACCCAAAGCTTTTTTTGCTTCATCAAATATTTCTTCCTGAAGATTATTTATAAAAGTGTCAAAATTGTCATTCATATAAAGTTTACCTGCTATAAATTTTTACTCGGCCAGTCTTAAAGTTTGGGGGTTGGCTCTAACTTTGGACATCAGATGCCAGAGCTGAAATTAAAACCAAGCCCAAAAGTTTTTTTTCATGATTTACATTATACAACATTTTTTCCACAGCAACTGCCGGGTCCTGCACAGCCGGAAGCTTCACCAGGAGAAAAACCGCAGCAGGCTGTGTCGCCGGAGCCGGGCAAGCTGTTTTTTGCCAATCCTGACATGGAAGAAGGGGCAGACAAACATTTTTTTATGTTTTTGCTGCCGCAAAAACTGCATTGGGGATGATCATCAGATTCGAAAATCAATATTTCGCTTAATTTTCCACAATCCCTGCATTCATAATCGAATAATGGCATGGTGAAACTCCTTATTATTATGCAAAAATATTGTCCGGTTTGTACGGGTGAGTTCCTTCGATGACCTCCACGCCGGCCTTGGCCTTGATTTTTCCTATAATCGTATCCTTATAAGGACAGTGGTCGATAATACATGGCGCAATATGAACTTTTGTTATCTTTTCTTCCATTGGCTTGTTCCATAGATTCACCTGCGCAAGCCTGGTGACAATGGTTGCACCTGGACAGTCTCCACAATTTAGCAGCCCGATAATCTGGGCATCCTGGCCTTTGTAGCGCTCAAATTCACCATCTTTTTTGTTGAATCCGACTATACACCTGCTGCAGCCGATGCAGACATCGTCCATTGCTTTTTTACACCCTACAATTAATATTTTTTCCATGTTAACTCCTTTTTTTTTATTACTATTCAGATATTGACATTTTTTCGGCAATTTTTGAAAATACTTTTGTCACTGGTGAATCCGGATATTTCTCCTGATAGGAAATACCTGTATCTCCGCATTTAACCATATTGGGATCAAGGGGTATTTTCCCAAGAAATGCAATTTCGGATGAAGAGGCAGTTTTTTGTCCGCCGCCGCTGCCAAAGATGTCAATCGGTTTGCCGCAATGGGGGCAGGCATAGCTGCTCATATTTTCAACAAGCCCGAAGATTTTCATTTTAACGGTTTTGCAAAAATTTATTGATTTACGAACATCTGCAAGGGCAACCTCCTGGGGTGTTGTTACAATAATTGCCTGAGCATCTTTAATAAGCTGCGCCACAGTTAATGGTTCATCACCTGTGCCCGGTGGTGAATCAATAATCAAAAAATCGAGATTTCCCCACTCAACCTCTCCAATAAACTGCCGTATGGCGCTATGTTTTACAGGCCCTCTCCATATAATCGCATTATCCTTATCCTGCAGCAATGATTCCATTGAAACTGCCCCAAGATTTTTTGAAAAACTCATGGGTTGAATTTTTTTGTTTTCGCCAATATCAAGCATGCCGCTAAAACCAAGCATTCTTGGTATATCAGGACCATGAATATCCACATCCATAAGCCCTACCTTAAATCCCTTATTTGCCAAAGCTATTGCTATATTAACGGAAACACTGGTTTTTCCAACCCCCCCTTTGCCGCTCATGATCATAAATTTATTTTTAATTTTTGTCAGAGATTGTTTTGCCAGTTCATCGGGATCTGGTTTTGGAGGCTTATCCGCAATCCCTATTCCTTTCTGGGTTGTTTTCATGTTATCCTTCTTTATGATTACCAATACTCCTCAACTTTTCCAGTATCAGTAAAAATTTTGTAACTATTCAGCCACGCTGAACAGTTACAAAATTTTTTTCTTTATTCTATATTTAATACGATGTTTAAATGGTAAAGTAATTTAACTCCATCCTCTTTACCCGGCTTTTTCGGCAGTTGCATTAATATTCCCAGGCCTTCGCTTGCCTCGTGAAAGTCAGTCGGAGAAAGGGAGCTTATTGCAGCACAATTAAGCAACGGATTGAATAATATAAGTTTTTTAATACATTCAATTCCGTTCATGTCAGGAAGCTTTTCATCTGTAATTATCAGATCAAATTTTTCTTTTTTTACTTTGGAAAGAAGATCGCCGCAAGATTCCACCCATGTAGTTTGAACGCCATTTTCTTCAAGCCCTGTTTCTAAATCGGATAATGAATTTCTATCAGGGCTAACAAGTAATATGTGAATCATTTATTTCTCTCTGGTATAAAAAATAATATTGCATCTATGGATTTTCAAATGTTGCGATATCTTCATCTTAAAATCCATAGATGTCTGTTAATTTTGTCCACCACGCCCCTGGCCGCCGCTTTTACCGCCGCCTTTACCCTGACCTTGCCCTGTTCCACGGCCTGTTTTTTGGCCTGAACCTTTCTTCCCCCCTTTTCCCGGCTGACATCCTCCACTCCCTCTGCCTGTTCCGGTACCCTGTCCCTGGGGCCCTGTTCCATCTCCTCTGGGCATAGTCTTCACCTCCTTTTGTTGTTTAAAAAGCATTACATTTTTTGTTCTGTTACGTTTCCTGCCGCATCCCGGCATCAGAAATATTGATTTTATCCTATTCTCTTTTGCATACAAAAGGAGCACTTCTTCCAGGTTACCGCCGATAAAAGGAATAAGATTTATTCCGCAGGCTTCAATTATTTTTGCCGGCGTTTCTGAAATAGCTCCGCAAATTAATACATCTATTTCAAGTTTGCCAAGTGAGTCTGCCAGACAGTGGGTCATTTCAGGTTTAAAAAGTTCACAACGCCTGGATATGATCTCTTTGTTTTCGATCTCTGCGATGAGGAGTGTTCGGGCAGAATCGAACACTGGCGATATTTTATCTTCCCAGGCAGTAAGCGCAACTTTCATACTTAAATCATCTCCTTTTATTCAGCAGTGTCCGGTTAGAATCTTGCGTGAGGGGAGTTTAATTGTTTTTGTAGCGTATTTAATAAATTTATTCGTAATAGCGGAAAAAACAATTAAACTTTCCGTATTTTCTTTCTGGCAACTTTCTAACCGGACACTACTCCCTTTTATTAAATAAAGGTTGCAATGCTTATGCCGTGCACGAAGAGAAGGGGTGCGCTAATATAAAAAAGTAATGGGAACAGGTAGTTAGCAAAGATAAAGCGGTGAGTAAAAGATGAAAGTGAAGAAGTTGTAATGCATTAACGCAATACAAGCAGGTGTGAATGCAACACTAATAGTTGCAGCATTGCACAGTTAGATATTTCGAGTGATCTTTGATCGCCCGTCAATTTTCGGTAAAGATATCCCAAGTTTATTGATTTTTCTAAAAAGAGTACTTTTATGGATGCCTAGATCATTAGCCGTATCCATGCGGTTAAAATTATTTCTCTTCAGGGCATTTGTAATCATTTTGATTTCTGCTGATTTTACAGGATCGTTCAATCTGTTATATGTCACAGTATCTCTGGATTGGCCTGCAAAGTTTTCAGGGATGTGCTGTAACATGATGTTGCCGTTTGTGCACAGCACAAAGGCATGTTCAATAATATTTGCAAGCTCTCTTATATTGCCGGGGAAATTATATGACATTAGACTCTCAACCACCTGATGATCAATACCCTTTACAGCTTTTTTACGAATTTTGTTTAATTTGTTGATAAAATGGTTAATAAGAAGGGGAATGTCTTCCATGCGCTGTCTTAAGGGAGGGAGTTTTAGATGTATTACATTGATTCTGTAAAAAAGGTCCTGTCGGAATTTTTCGGTTTCAACCATTTTTGGAAGACTTTTATTTGTCGCTGCAATAATTCGGACATTTGCCTTTTCTTTTTTTTCACTTCCAAGGGGCTGAAATTCACGTTCTTCCAGTACCCGGAGCAGTCTGACCTGAAACGCAGCGCTTGTGTCGCCGATTTCATCTAACAAAATGGTGCCCCCTTCTGCTGCTGCAAAGTATCCTCTCTTGTCTTTCAGGGCATTTGTAAAGGCTCCGGCCTTAAAACCGAAAAGTTCTGATTCCAGTAGTGTATCTGGAAATGCTCCGCAATTAATTGAAATAAAAGGCTTGTTTTTACGATGACTTAAATTGTGAATAGCCCTTGCAGTCAGTTCTTTTCCTGTGCCTGTCTCGCCATCAATTAATACAGTGCTGTCGCTTTCAGAAATCTGGGGAAGAATTTTAAAAATTTTAGCCATGGCAGGGCTGCGGCTTATAATATCACCCATTTGATAGCCTGCAGAGAGTTCTTTTCTTAGTTCCTCCACAAGGCTGTGATCCCGAAATGTTTCAACACAGCCAAGAATTTTACCTTTTTCATCTTTTAACAGCGATGTGGATACAGTGATGGGAATACGTTTTTTTTCGCTATTAATAATATATGTGGAGGTGCTGACAAATGATTTTCCTTCTTTCATTGTCTTTTTCAAGGCACATTCACCTTCACACATATTTGAGCGAAAAACGTTCCAGCATTGCCTGCCTATGGCTTCATCCCGGGAAATCCCTGTAATTTCTTCTGCTGCACGGTTGAAAGACATGATCTTCCAGTTAAGGTCAACAGTAAAAACACCGTCAGAAATACTTTCAAGAATAATTTCTGTTACATTTTCAGCTATTTTATCTGATTTGAGCTTTTTCATTTTGCGGTATTAGTAGGGGCAGAATCCATTTCTGCCCTTGTCTCAGAATCCATTTCTGCCCTTGTCTCAGAATCCATTTCTGCCCTTGTCTCAGAATCTATTTCTGCCCTTATCTCAGAATCTATTTCTGCCCTTATATCAGACAGGGCGGATATGGAATCCGCCCCTACTTGCGCGGACCCTAAGGGTTCGCTCAAAAATAAGTTCGCATTTTTAAGTGTTGAGGCGCCCGTCTGACAAGGCGCGAAAGTGTAGTAATATCAAGATATTTCTACATTTTAGGAACGCAGTCAGGCGGGATGTATCGACGCTTAAAATGTAAAGTTATTTTTGCGCGGACCTTAAGCCTGCATAAATTTTTCACGCGCTATAAGGGCTGCTCCCAATGCACCCATGATCTGGGGTTCTTCCGGTACCATTAGAGTTGTTTTTATGCTTTTTTCCAGGGCTTCCACCATCCCTTTGCTTTTTGCAACTCCCCCTGTCATTGCAACCCTTTCTTTTTTGCCAACCTGGCCAAAAAGACCTGTAACCCTGCGTGCTATTGATCTGTAAACTCCCAGGGCTATATCAGCTTTTTCTGTACCCTGGGCAAAAAGGGAGATCACCTCTGATTCGGCAAATACAGTACACATGCTGCTTATTTCCACATCTGTCCTAGATTTTTCAGCCAACGTACTCATTTCACTAAGATCGACACCCAGGGAGACAGCCATAACCTCCAGGAAACGGCCGGTTCCTGCTGCGCATTTGTCATTCATGGCAAATTTTACAGCTTTACCCTCTTTATTTACCTCTATGACCTTGCTGTCCTGTCCGCCGATATCAATAATTGTTCTTACTTCAGGAAAGACAAAATTTGCGCCTCTGCCGTGACAGCTTATTTCTGTAACCTGGCTGTCCGCAAAAGGGACACGCGCCCGGCCGTATCCGGTTGATATGATATAAGACATATCTCCCATGCTCAGCTCTGCTTTTGCCAGGGTATTATTCATGGCTGTTTCAGCGGCGCCTTTATAAACAGCGCCGCTTTGCAAAATAGAGTATGCTTTTATATTACTATTTTCATCTATAATAACAACTTTGGAAAAAAGGGAGCCAATATCTATTCCTGCAAAATACTTTATATTATTCACTTTATTTTTTCCTTGCTGCCATCATCTCCGCCAGGGCTTCAAGTCTTGTGTCTATCTGTCCGAAGGAATTCATTCTTGAGTCGACCATATCACCTTCAATGACAACTCCGGGGATATTATGTTTCTTTTCTATGGCCTTGATAAAATCCGGATGTCCCAGATTCCACATCCTGCATGATTTGGAACTGAACATGATAACGCCGTCGAGGCTGTATTCCTTCACCCATTTTTGAATGGATGGGAGGCTCATATTGGGAAGATTCTGCTTTGCAAGGCCTCCGTTGGAATATACCTGTTTCACAAATTCTTTGATGGGGTCTCCATTTAAATCGATTGTTTCAGGATGGGGAAAAAATTCCCATGGATATCTTCCCACCAGGGGAACTATTCCAAGATCTGTCATTTTTCTGGAAAATTGTCCGAGAAAACCCCATGGAAGCCAGCCGTCCCAGTATACTCTGTACTTTTCAGGTTCAATGGCCCCTATCCCTTTTTCAGCCCTTTCAGCTAATTCATCCCTGAGCTGGGTATAGTAGGGTACTGCATCTGGACTTCCCATCATGTAAAAAACAGGGGCAATACTTACGCCGTAATCCCATAGTGTCCAAGGTGAGGGTATTTTTTTAAAATACTCCCAGCATTCATTTCTCAGTATACAGGTCTCTTTGAGTATGGCCATTATCTCAATGAGTCTGTCATAATCAAAGGATTTTCCGCATATTTCTTCTATTCTCGGAATCAGTGATCCCCTTACCTGATCTTCACAATATTTTTCCAGGCCAGGTACCAGGCTTTCATTAAGGGGGGGAGGTGTATCTATCCCTATAACATTTATGTCCATTCTGCGGTATAATCCTTCTGCATAATGGGACATTTCAGTACAGAGTCTTCCTGTGATCAAGAGATCAGGCATGGGAAGGAGTACATCTTCTCTAACAGGAATTCCCTTTTTTATGGCCATTGCCATTCCCATATGGGCTTTATGGTATGAACAGGTGTCAAGCATATCCCCTTCTGATTCGGCTATTTTAAGGAGATCGTCTGCGGCGCCTCTTCCGCCGGCATATGCTGCATATCCGGCCATAAAATGGCACTTCATACCCATTGCATAGGGAAAAATAAACATGGGGCCGGAACACCACGCAACCATTTCGCCCCTTTTTTTTGCCGTGCGTAAATCAGCCCAGTGCTTGTCAACCATGGGGCCTATGAGTTTTGTTGTTTTAAGCCGGTTTGTTTTATGTTTTGACATATTACACTCCTTGTAAAATTTCGACAAATGTTTGCAGTCTTGTTTTTACCTGTTCAAATGAAATTATTTCATGTTCAACTTCGACGAGAATCTCAGGTATCCCTTTTGCCGCAAGTTTATTTTTTATATCAGGATAATAGCACATATGGGGAGGACAATATTTTATCATGAGGCTGATAATCCCCTTTGCATTATTTTTTTCGGCCATTTCTATGATATAGTCTGTCCAGTCGGTTCTATAATCACCTTTTGTGGGACATGGCGGAGTTTTTTTCATGTAGCGGTTCCCCAGAGCTTCATAGGGATTCCCATTTTTTTCAACGGGATTGGCAAAATATTTTGATCCCACAAAAATATCATCATCCACTATAACCATACCAAGATCTTCGATTATATTGAGGATCTCGGAATTAACTGTCTGGCACAGGCCTCCATATGTTATTACTTTGATCCGTTCATCTTTTGAAAGAGTCTGTTTTCTGTTGTTTAATTCTTCCACAACTTTTTCAAGTAGAGTGTTATTGATATCTTTGGCCATGATCATGCTGGAATGGACCACCGCAAGCATCTCTTTTCCCTTTATTATTCCGGGATTTTTTCTTCTTAACTCATATATCTCAGATAAAAGGCCCCTGTTTTTATTATAAATATCTATGGCGTTATTAAGGGTATCATCTGTTACGGTGTTTCCGGAAACTTTTTCCAGCCCGGTTTGAAATCTTTTGAATTCCTCTATCAGATAGTTGTAGCTCACATTATCATCATAAAGGGCAGGGAGGGAGAGATATTCTATGTAGGGCATTTTTGTGGCCTGTTCCAGGAGAAAGGGGAGACCCTGGGCCTGGAGGCACATTCTGTTGACTGCTATGCCGTCAATAAAATCGAGTTTTTCTTTAACAAGGTCATCAATAAAACTGCGTGTAAGGCCGCAATTAAATGTTGCCAGGTGGGAATGACCCATGGTTACCGGTTCATCACTGCGCCATGAAATCACAGGGATCATCCCTGAAGCAAAAACAATCTCTTCTGGAATGTTCATTGCAAAACAGGATATTATTTTTTTATTATTGTCAATTTTCCATTTTTTCAAATAATCGTACGGATTCGTTGAGATTTCCATGCATTGTTCGATCGGTTTTTTGTCCATTACACCTCCGTTGAATTATACTTATAATTTTATGTTGTCTGCTATAATTTCCCTGTGATAATCAGCATCACCAAAAGCGAGCTCATGGGTCTTGGCGTTGCGGAAATAAAGCTCCATTTCATATTCGTCGATTATGCCTATTCCACCATGTATTTTAACTCCGAAAAGAGAGACATCTCTTGCAGCGTCACTGGCCCTTGCTTTTGCCATTGATATTTCTTTTGCGCATTCCATTTTTTCAGCAACTTTCCAGGATGCAAAATAGGTTAAATACCTTACCTGCTCCACAGTTAAGGCCATATCTGCAAGCTGGTGGGCAATTACCTGGAAGCTTCCTATGGGTTTTTCAAACTGTTTTCGGGTTTTTGCGTAATTGCTGGTCATGTCAAGTATTGCATCGATGGTTCCCAAAAGATAGGCAGAATAAGATATGGCTCCGAGATTATTGAGATAATCTGAAATTTCCTTTCCAGCCCCCCCTTTCCCCAAAATATTTTCGGTGGAAACTTCTACATTTTCAAGGGTCACTTCAAACAATTTGTCTGTTCCCATGGAATCCAATTGTGTCTGTTTAACTCCCGGGGTATTGGTACTGATGATAAAACAGGTGTTCCCTTTTTCTGTATCTGCAAAATAGATAAACATGTCCGCTGTATTGGCAAATGGGACAAAAAGTCTGGTTCCATTTAGAATGTAACAGCCGTTTTCTTTTTTTCCACTCTCTTTAGCCGGTTCGATCTGTTCATATGATGCCTTGATAAGTGCGGTGGTTATAATAAGTTTGCCGTCGACCATGTCAGGGAGGAAAGTTTTTTTTTGGATATCTGAACCAAATTTATTGATTGTAAAAGCGGAAAGAGCCGATTGTATAAAAGGCCCCGGGAGCTGAATTCTTCCCATTTGTTCGATTAAAACCATGAGTTCTAAAAAATTCCCATCCAATCCGCTATATTCTTCGGGGATTCCAATTCCCATCCATCCCAGTTCTGCCATCTGATCCCAGAGCTTGTCTCCATACCCTTTGTCAGTATTTTCAGTCTCTTTTGCCATGGTTTTGCATTCTTTCACAAGGAAATCTCTTGCACTTTTTTGAAGCATGTTTTGAGATTTTGAGAACATAAAATTCATATAAATTATCTCCTACGCCTTTGGAAGTCCGAGGCCTCTTTCGGCTATAATATTTCTCATTATCTCCGATGTTCCCCTTACAATAATCTCTTCAAGGGAATCCTGGTACCGCCACGCAAACAGTCCATTTATCGGTGCCCATTTGCTTCCCGGTTTAAGCTGCCCGTATGGACCTAAAATCTGCATCCCTGTGTTGAGCATCCTTTGCTCTGTTTCTGTAACCTGAATTTTAAGCATGGCAGCTTCATAGCTAGGTATTTTGTTATTATCAAGCATCCATGCAACTTTTAAGGCAAACAGCCTGGATGTTTCAATATCTATTGCGATATCCGCCAGCCTTTGTCGTACAACAGGAGTATTCCCCCTGCCGGTTTTATTAATATATTCAATCAGTATGTTAAAATCTCGCTCCAGTGCAGATACAGTCATTATCCGTTCATATGCCAGAGCTTCTATTATATAATAAAATCCGCGATTTTCTTCACCAACAAGGGCATCTTTGGGAACTTTTACATTATCGTAATAAACTCCGTTTGTTCTGGTACCTCCCATGGTGTAATAGGGAGAAAGAGTTATTCCGGGTGTGCTCAGATCGACTATAAAAAGGGAGATACCCTTATGGTTTTGTCTGGTTTTTTTTGTTCGTGCCCCCAGCCAGTGGTACTGGGAGTAGTGTGCCCGTGTGTTAAATGCCTTTTGTCCGTTGATTAAAAAATGATCGCCCTTATCCTCGGCAAAGATGGCAAGGGATGCAAGGTCGGAGCCGGCTTCTGGTTCTGTATATCCCAAAGCGAACTCAATTTCTCCTTTTGCAATGGGCAATAAAAACTTTTCTTTTTGATCTTTTGAACCGTGCCTCAGGATAACAGGCCCTGCCATTCCTGCACCGACTGTTCCATACATATGAAAAAAACCATGCATCTCTTCCTGGATTATATATCTATACATAAAAGGAAGGCCCAACCCTCCGTATTCTTTTGGCCAGGTGGGGCAGAGCCAGTTTTTTGCACCTATTTTTTTCAGTACGCCCCACATGGCAGGACCGAATCCTTCCCCTGTTTCCACCTCTTTTCTTGCTTTCACCGCAAGTTTTTCTTCACTTTTAAAATATGCCTTTACTTCATCTTTGAATGCTTCTAATTCTGGTGAAAATTTGAAATCCATTTTTTTAACCTTTAAGATATTTGGTGCCTGAATGAAAATCAGGATTTTTTTATTGTCAAGGCTGGGAAAGTTTTAACGGGGGAATATACTATTTATGTGACGGTCTATATTAGAGCAATCGGTTTATTTTTGTTGACAATAGAGACTGTCAGATGTTTGGTTAAGGTGAGTAAGAATTTTATAATTTATATATTCTGCCTTTGGAATATTTTAATCAGATCATACCTGCTGCGTACCTTAAATCAGCGACGCTGAATAGTTACAGAATAAATTCAATTTTTGAGTAATAGTTTTCTAAAAATGTGATAATAAAGTTATATTGTGCTATGAAAATAGATGACAAGTCAATAAAAAAATATACTGGTGAGAATTTACAAAGGTTGCCCAGGGAGGGAAAATTGCCCAGGGGACTTGATGAACTTCTGGAACGTTTGATGAATGGTGTTGCAATAATTATGGATGTTAATGCCTCGTCTTTGATTCTGGTTAACGAAGAGACAGAAAATCTCTACTTTATGGCCGCAACCGGAGAAAAAAAGGATCAACTTAAAAAATTTGAGTTGAAAAAGAGGGAGGGTATAGCCGGATTTGTAGCTGAAATGGGTGAAGCTTTAATTGTGCCTGATGTCTTCCGGGATCGGCGGTGGTATGGAAAAATTACCGATACTTTGAAACTTAAAATTAAATCAATAGCCGCGGTCCCCTTGAAAATAGATGGAAAAACCGTGGGTGTGATCGAAATAATCGATAAAATTAACAAAGAACCTTTTACTGATGATGATTTGAGTAAGCTGAGCAAGTTCGCAGAAATAGCTGCTGCTGCCATAGGGAATGCTAAAAAAATAACTAAGGTAAAACAGGAAAACCTGAAGCTTAAAGATGCCCTCGATTTTAAATATAAAATTATGGGGGAAAGCAGAATTATCAAAAAGGTTGTTGCAGACGCTTTAAAGGTCGCTGATTCTAAAGTGAGCACCATGATTTTAGGTGAAAGTGGAACAGGGAAGGAACTCCTTGCAAGGTTGATCCATTCTTCAGGACCCAGAAAGAATCACCCTCTGGTTATTTTAAACTGTGCTGCTCTTCCTGAAACATTGCTGGAAGATGAATTGTTCGGTCACGAAAAAGGAGCTTTTACCGGGGCAGTGACCAAAAAAATAGGGAAATTTGAGTTTGCGGATAAAGGGACTCTTTTTCTTGATGAGATTGGGGAGATGAACCTTGGAATGCAGGTAAAGCTCCTAAGGGTACTGCAGGAGGGAGTCTTTTGCAGGGTTGGTGGTAATAAGTCAATTTCGGTTGATGTCAGGGTTCTTGCTGCTACAAACAGAGATATTGCAAAGGATGTTCAAGACGGCAGGTTCCGGGAAGATCTGTTTTACAGACTTGATGTGGTTCAGCTTTGTATGCCCGCTTTAAGAGAAAGAAGAGAGGATATTCCAATTCTTGCAAATCATTTTATGAAAATTTTCGGCGGGGGAATAGGGAACCAGAATATAGCTATTTCAGATAAGGCTCTTGAAAAGATGATGGAGTATGACTGGCCCGGTAATGTAAGGGAACTGGGTAATTCAATAGAAAGGGCTGTTGTCATGGGGGATGGCAGAAAAATTACTCCTGATGATTTACCCCTGTTCCCATCAAGGGAAAAATATCCAGGGATGATGGTGGGGCTCACTCTGGAGGAAGCGATCAATAAGTTTAAAAAAGAGTTTATTATCCTGAATCTGGAAGAGACCAAAGGGATCAGGGGGACGGCAGCAAAGAATATGAAAATTCAGAGGACCTATCTTTCCCGTTTAATTTCAAAGTATAACATAAAAATTTAATCCTTCTGCTCTTTAGAAATCGATGGTTTTTTGTTTTTTAAATGCCCATGTATAAACATTTGACAGCTCAAAGTAGTATTTGATTATTTTATTATCGGCTTTACATTCCCATATTTCCACATTTTTGTTATGATGCAAATGCCGATTTAATCCTTTAACGCCAAATAGTTTTATATATTCATATTCTTGGGTAAATGTTTCCACCTTAATTGGATCTTCAAGGGATCTTCCCATCTTCTCGTTTATTTCTCCTGAAAAAAATTTTTTTCTCGCCAGAGTCCTCCCCAGGTAATCTTCTCCTTCGAAGTTGTACCTGTCCATGGCTAATGCAACATGAAAAATAGGAATAAGATATTCCGGTGCTATTCCACCATAAAAACCGACTATTCCATAGGTCGAGTACCACTGGGAAGAACGATGATCACACAGAGCTTTAGCCTTTCTTAATTCTACTATGGCGCTTCTGAGGTCTCCTTGTCTGATAAAGGTTTTTGCTTTTTCAATAAATTCGTTTATAAGTTTTTCATCGCAATCCATTGATGAAAATTTATCTTTAATCTCTATTTCAGCCCTCCTGTTTTTTGCCCGGCCGGCTGAGGTTTTATTATCGGCTATTGGCTTATCCTCTCCCCTGGCCGCAATTTTTATTCGGTCAGGATCGATTGATCCTGAATCGATTATTTCGTTTTTTACTGAAAAGACCCTTTTTTCGGAAAGTTTGTAATTATATTTTTTTGTTCCTGTGGAATCTGCATGGGCAGCAATATTGATGTATTCATCTTTAGCCGGTTTAAGCTTTTTTGCAAGGTTGATTATTTCGGCTTTATCTTTTTTGCTCAGATCATATCTGTCAAATTTAAAATGTACTGTCAGATTTTCCTGGTCTGAATCCGATAAATCCATGAAAAAAAATAACCATGAAAACTGAAAGAAAAATAGATATGTCAGGGATAAAAGGATATTTTTTTTATTAATCATATTAAAGTTTTCCATTTAAAAATTTATAAAATGCTTTTATGAACTTTTAGATAAAGTAGTTGTGAGCATATCTTGGAAGGATGTTTAAATTGACACCTTAATAAATTCGGGCTATTAATAATTCCTATCGACATTTGTCCAAATTCTCTTTAATTATTATTTTTATGATACGTTCACCTGCTAACTTGTGAAGTAAGAGGGGCCAGATCTTGACACTTGAATCTATTGCATCGGAATTTGTCGGGTATGTATGGGGCCTGCCCCTTGTGTTCCTTCTTGTGGGATCTGGATTAGCATTTACAATTATATACCGGTTTCCGCAGATTCGTTTTTTTAAACATAGTATCCAGGTTATTTCAGGAAAATTTGATCAGGAGGATGAGGGAGCAATTTCTCATTTTCAGGCTTTGTGTACGGCACTTTCAGCTACCATTGGACTGGGTAATATTGCAGGGGTTGCGGTGGCAGTATCAGCAGGGGGCCCTGGAGCTGTTTTTTGGATGTGGATCGCTGCATTTTTGGGGATGGCCACCAAATTTACCTCGATCTCTCTTTCTTTGATTTTCAGGGATGTTAATTCTGATGGGACAATTTTAGGCGGTCCCATGTATTCCATCAAACATGGGCTTGGGAAATATTTTTTACCCCTTGCATATATGTATGCCTTTTTTACAGTTTTAAGCGCATTTGGGGCAGGGAATATGTTCCAGGCAAATCAGATGGCTGCAGTTCTTTGCCGACATGCTGCAATACCTGTTTATGCTTCAGGAATAGTTTTTGCAATTCTTGCCGGGTTTGTGTTGATCGGAGGTATCAGGAGAATCGGCCGGGTTGCAGCAGGAATTGTTCCTTTTATGGTTATCCTGTATCTTTTGGGAGCAATTGGTATTCTTGCAGTAAATTATACTATTATACCTGAACTTTTTGCCCGGATATTTTCAGATGCTTTTTCAGGAACTGCGGCTGTGGGTGGATTTACAGGAATAGCCTTTAGGGAAGTCGTGATACAGGGAGTAAGAAGGGCGGTATTTTCCAATGAAGCAGGGATGGGGACGGCAGCCATGGCTCATAGTGCAGCCAGATCAACACCTGTCAGGGAAGGTATTGTTGGCCTTTTAGGTCCCTTTATTGATACCATTGTTGTTTGCACCCTGACAGCTCTTGTTCTTATCTCCACAGGTGTATGGGTAAGAACCAATGGTCTGGCAGGCTCGGAACTTACTGCAGCGGCTTTTGCAACTGTATATGGCGGGGCAGGGGCATGGCTTGTTACATTAACCGTTGTTTTATTTGCTTTTTCAACTATTATATCCTGGTCATATTATGGTGAGCAAGGGGTGGTGTTTTTGGTCGGTAAGGGGGGAATTTTCCCTTATCGCTATATTTATATAGGTTTTATTGTGGTTGGAGCTATCTGGAAGTTTGGACCTGTATTAAATTTGTCGGATGCCTTGTTCGGACTCCTTGCGATTCCCAATTTAATTGCTAATTTTATGCTTACAGGTAGTCTGAAAAAAGAACTTAAGGAATATGAGGTATCTTTGTGATTTATAGATTGTTCAGATAATATATTTATATGAACAATCTATATATATTATCTTTGTCCTCTTTTGGATGCTTTGAGGGGATTGATTTTTGTCTTTTCCTTTTTCAAGGTGGCAGTAATATGAGAAGCGAGGTTGCAGTTCCCATTTTTCCATTTTAATGAAGGCTCAGGGTAGGCTTTACAGTACCATCCTGATTGGAGCTCTATACTGTGGTTGCAGGTTTTGCACTGCTCGACAATTTCACGGCAAAATCCGTCATTATAAGAACATCCTTTTGCTGTCATAAAAATACATTCTTCGTCTTTTTTAATAGTTGCGCAAATCAAATGAAATATCTCCTTTTATGTAATCTTCTAAAAAGGCAGGAATTTATTTGTTTCCGTTTAGAATGATTTCTGTTTAAAAAATAAGAAATTTTTGTAAACACCTGCCTACTTTTGCTTTAAGTAGATTTAAAGCGAATGTAATTTTCAAGCATTTTATATGCTTTTATGGTACAAAAAAATTTAATAGGTTATCTTAATCTTTTATATTTGTCAATAATAAAATTGTATGGTTCATGGTTTTTAAGGAAGAAAAAATCATATTTTGTTTCCTGTTGAGGAGACATTTTTTTAAAATTGCTGTGAGGTAGAAAATATGGAAAAACGTGTGGTAGTTGTTGGTGCGGTTGCATTGGGGCCAAAAGTGGCGTGCAGGATAAAACGTATTGATCCTTTAGCCGATGTTTTATTGCTTGATAAAGATGATCTTATTTCTTATGGGGGCTGTGGTATTCCCTATTATATTGGCGGGGATGTTGATAATATGGAAGCTTTACGATCAACAAGTGCCCATGTTATCAGGGATAATAATTATTTTCAAAATGTCAAAGGTCTCAGGGTGATGACCCGTACAGAGGCAATTGCCATAGATCGTCCCAATAAAAAATTAAAAGTTCGTAATCTATCAGATAATAAGGAAGAGGAGATAGATTACGACAAACTGGTTTTGGCCACGGGTGCTACTCCAATAATACCTCCTTTGCCGGGGATTGATCTGCCTGGAGTTTATGCCATATCCAATTTGCACCAGGCAAAGGATGTAAAAGATCTGGTCGCAAAGGGCCGGGTGGAGAAAGCTGTGGTTATCGGCGGCGGTGCAATCGGGATTGAAATGGCTGAATCCCTTGCAGACCTTTGGGGCGTTGAAACGACTCTGGTGGAGATGATGGATCAGCTTCTTCCCACCGCTCTTGGAAAAGATATGGCTCTCCCTGTAAAAAATCATATGGAAAAAAATGGGGTCACAGTACTTCTTGAAGAAAGAGTTAATAAAATTTTAGGGGATAATCAAAATGGAGTTCAGGGGATTGAAACTTCTACCTCTACAATCCCTTGTGATCTTGTAATTCTTGCTGTGGGGGTCAGGCCTAATTCAACCCTGGCAAGAGAGGCCGATTTGGCAACAGGTATGCATGGCGGAATTTTAGTTGATCAGTGTATGAGAACTTCAGATCCTGATATTTATGCTGGTGGTGATTGTGTTGAAATACCCCATTTGGTGAGTGGTCATTTTTTACCCATGCCCCTGGGATCCCTTGCCAATCGTCAGGGGAGGGTGATTGGAACAAATATAGCTGGAGGAAGTGAGCATTTTAAGGGTACAGTTGGTACTTTTTGTCTTAAAATTTTTGAACTGGGGATTGCAAGGGGAGGGTTAACAGAAAAGCAGGCCGGGGATGCAGGTTTTGATCCTGTTCATACAGTTGTGGTACAGGCCGATAGAGCTCATTTTTATCCTGATATGCAGCTGATGTATATAAAATTAATTGCAGACCGTAAAACCAAAAGGGTTTTAGGTATTGAGGCGGTCGGTTCACAGATTGATGCTGTTAAATCCCGGGTGGATGCGGTGGCAGTACTTCTAGGGCAGGGGGTGGGGATTGGTGAGATTGCAACACTGGAAGTCGGTTATGCACCACCATTTGCTTCGGCCATGGATATTGTAAATAATGCTGCTAATTCCCTGGATAATATTATTGAAGGATATCAGGTACCCATTGATGTTATCGATTTTTTAAGGGAGTTTAAAGAAAATAACGCCATGGTGTTAGACGTTAGAAGTTCTGTTCAGGCTGCTCCTTTTGTTGAAAAATATGGTGAACGGTGGCTGAATATTGATCAGGGAGAATTAAAATCCCGAATTTCAGAGATACCCAGGGACAAGCCACTTATATTGATTTGCGGTTCAGGTCCTCGATCCTATGAAGCTCAGCTCTTTTTGCGCAGCCAGGGGATTTTAAATGATACTAAAAATGTCCAGGGGGGAATCGGAATGACCATGTTCAGTGACCCGGAATTTGCACCCGAGGATAATTCATGATTAATGAGTGAATTTGTGCCTGGTTTTATCTTGGGCTATGGCCTGGATTAAAACCAGTCCCGTAAAATTTTATAGCCTTTCATATAAAAAAACCAAAGGAGACAATTATGGGGAAAAAAATAGGAGTATTGTTGTCTGGTTGCGGAGTTTTTGACGGTGCTGAAATACATGAAGCTGTTATAACACTTTTGGCTCTGGATAGAGAAGGGGCAAAGATTATTTGCATGGCTCCTGATGTGGAACAGGTTCAAGTAGTTAATCATATTACTCAAAAACCCATGGACGAAAAACGGAATGTGCTAGTTGAATCTGCCAGAATTGCCAGGGGGGAGATAAAAAACTTAAAGGATGTAAAAGCCTCACATCTGGATGCCCTTATCATGCCTGGTGGATTGGGAGCTGCTCAGAATTTAAGTGATTTTGCGGCCAAGGGTCCGGATGCGGTTGTTCATCCAGAGGTTGCCAGGATTCTTAAGGAAATGTTATTGGAAAATAAACCTGTGGGGGCAATTTGTATTGCACCGGCAACACTGGTAAAGGCGGTTGCTGATAAAAAACCTGAAGTAACCATAGGGGATGATGCCGGCACCGCAGCCGCCCTTGAATCAATGGGGGCTAAACATATTAAACGTGCAGTGGATGGTATTTGTGTGGACAAAAAAAATAAGCTTGTTACAACACCGGCATATATGCTGGGGCCTGGAATTAAAGATATAGCCCTGGGTATTGAGAAATTGGTTAAGCAGGTTGTGTCTATGGCATAACTGGTGTTATGGACCGTCGCATAAATAATTTCACAAGGTTATCGGTGGCCTGCGTATTATAATACGCTGTTCTCCCTCTGGCCTTGTGCCAAATTTTAAAATAGGATTGTTATCTGAACACCTTATCTCTTTTTTTTATCAAGCACTTTTCTGATAATGCTGGCCATCTGCTTTTTAACAATAGGTTTCATTATAAATTCGCAAATACCTGCTGCTTTAGCTTCTATTTCATCATTTATATCGCTGAATCCGGTACAGATAATAACAGGAATATCGGGCTTGATCTTTATTATTTTTGAGGCTAATTCAATACCTGCCATATGCGGCATGGTCAGGTCGGTAATAACGAGATCAAATTCATCGGGGTTGCGTTTGAAAATTTCTAATGCCTCCATACTGTTTATTTGTGATGTAACACAATAGCCCAAATTCTCTAACATATACTTTTCCATTAAAATAAGAGCCTCTTCATCATCTACAAATAAAATTCTTTCTGTTCCTGTTAAATCAGCACCTGCAGGTAGAGCTTTTTGTTTAACAGATTCATTTTCCCCCAAAGGGAAATAGATATCAAATTTGGTACCTTTACCTGGTTCACTGTATACTTTAATATCTCCGCCATGATCTTTGACAATCCCGTGAGCCATGGAAAGACCCATGCCGGTTCCTTTACCAACTTCTTTTGTCGTAAAATAGGGGTCAAAGATTTTCCCCAGAACCTCTTTGTCCATACCGCAACCGGTATCACTTATAGTAAGCTTCAGGTAGGTTCCAGGGGAAAGGTTAGATTTAAAATCCAAATTATCAGAGCTTATTTTTTTTTCCATAAGAGCAATCCCGAGTATTCCGCCTTTTTTCTGCATCGCATGATAAGAATTAGTGGCAAGGTTCATAATCAGCTGATTGATCTGGGTTAAATCAGCAAATATATAACCACAGTCAGTATCAATGTTCAGGTCAATATCAATGGTTGAAGGTATTGTGCCCCTGAGAAATTTAACTACATCATTTATAACAGAATAGAGTTTTACAGATTGTTTTTGTACATTGCTTTTGCGACTAAAAAGAAGAATATGCTGGACCATCTCCGTTGCACGCGCAACACCTTTCATCACTTCTTTTAAATTACTATGAGCAGAACTTCCTTCAGGCACTTCATCTAGAGTTATTTCTGTATATCCTGAAATCACATAAAGAATGTTATTAAAATCATGGGCTATTCCCCCTGCTAAAATGCCAATAGCTTCCATTTTTTGAGACTGCCTGAGTTGAGACTCCAACGCTTTCTTCTCCTTCTCCACCCGATGATGCTCTTTTATTTCATTTTTTAGCTTTCTGTTTGATCTTTCCAGTTCAATTGTTCTTTTCCGCACCATGGTTGCAAGTATTTTTTTTTGATTTTGCAGATTATTTTCAGCATCCTTGAGCCGCAAAGCAGTATTAACCTGTGCAATCAATACACATTCGTCAATCGGTTTGGCAAGATAAGCATCAGCACCTGCTTCAAGACCTTTTACCAGATCTTTAGAGTCTGTTCTGATTGCAGAAATCAAAATAACCGGAATATTTTTTGTTTTTTCATCTTCCTTTAAACTTCTGCAAACTTCATATCCATCCATTTTCGGCATTTTTATATCAAGCAAAATCGTATCAGGTAAAACAGTCTTTGCTTTTTCAATACCTTCAGAACCTGATTGAGCAATTATTAAATCACACTCCGGTAAAAATGTTTTAAATATGGCAGAGAGAGTAATCAAATTGTCCTGTTTATCATCAATGGCTAATATCTTCGGCATAATTGTTCCTTTTAATCGGGTAATATTTTAGTTTTTCAGCCAGTTATTAGTCTTTTTAAGTAATTGGTTTACATCAATCGGTTTTGCAAGATAATCATCTGCACCTGCTTTAATAATTTTTTCTCTGTCATTTTTCATGGCATGAGCTGTTAGTGCAATAAGAGGAATATGCCTGATCCTTTTATCCTGTTTAGCTTTTTTAATTACTGCAAAACCATCCATTTTTGGCAAAGATATATCAAGCATAACAAGATCTGGATTTTTTTCACGGATTTTTTTCAGCCCCTCTTCCCCGTTTACTGCTTCAAGTATATTATATTTACTTTGCAGCACTGCTTTTATAGTAATCATATTGTCGGGATTGTCTTCAATCACAAGAATTGTTCTTTCCCTATCTGCTGGTTGTTTTAAAATACCGGTTTTTGCACCAAGCATCAATTGGATTTTCGAAATTAAATTATTCTTGTTTATATCCCCTTTTTGAATTATTTGAGAAATTTTATTGCTATTTAATTTATTAAGATCTTCAGGCGTCAGGTCTCTTGCTGTAAGAACCAGTACAGGAATCATAGCTGTTTTTTCTCTGCTGCGTATTTTATTTAATACTTTAAACCCGTCAATTTCAGGCATCATCAAGTCGAGAACAATACCTTTTGGAACTGTATGCAATATATATTCAAGAGCCTGCTTGCCGCCCCTTGCAACATCTACTAAATAGCCCGCATCTTCAAGAATCGTTTTCACCTGAATAATAGATACGTCATTGTCATCTACAAGAAGAATTTTATCAGCAGCAGGAATAGCCTTTTGTTCCGGCATGATTTTTTCGGGCTTCCTCAAACTTACAGGTTCAAGTGCCGGTATTTGGAGCCGGCACCTGACAGGCAATCTTAAAGAAAATACAGACCCCTTTCCCAGTCTGCTTTTAACAGTAAGATCTCCACCAAGCATTTGTGCCGATTTATACGCTATGGCAAGCCCGAGCCCCGTACCTTCAAATAATCTGGCTGAAGTGCCGTCAACCTGCCTGAATTCGTTAAATATATAAGGTATATCTTCTTTGGATATTCCAATCCCTGTGTCAGAAACATCAATGTAGATATTCTCATTATCACTTTGCAGCGAAATAGTTACAACCCCCTTGTTTGTAAATTTGACAGCATTACTTACAAGGTTTTGAATTATCTGATAAACCCTTGTCTCATCACTTTCTATGGAAATATCATCAGAGATATTTAGACTAAATTTAATTTCATTTTTTTTTGCAACAGGCTCAAGCATTTCTGTAATCGTTTCAACCGTTGAGGTTATTGAAAAGAATTTTGGGCTAATATCCATCATGCCCGCTTCTATCTTGGATAGATCTAAAATATCATTAATAAGTGAAAGAAGCTGCTTGCCATTTCTTGCTATAATTTCAAGATAACCGGTCTCTTCCTTAGAAAACTTATCCGCAGTCTGTATGCTAAGCACATGGGAAAGTGCCATAATTGAATTAAGAGGGGTTCTCAATTCATGGCTCATATTGGAGAGAAATTCACTTTTAAGACGATCAGCTTCTTGTACCTGGGCACTTTGGCTTTCAAGTATTCTATTTTGCGTCTCCAATTTTATATTTTGCTGATAATTTTTTTCATTCATTGTACGAAGTTCTTTTGCCTGAGCTTCAAGCTCCTCGTTTTGAGCCTCAAGTTCCTCGGTCTGAGCTTCAAATTCCTCGTTTTGAGCTTCAAGTTCCTCGGTCTGAGCCTGTAACTTTTCATTTGATTGTTCAAGCTCCATGGCAAACTTTTTTGTCATTGCATTCGCCCACATATTTGAAAGAATCGTGCTGCAACCTGTTACCCACGGCTGTTCCATAATATTCAAAATTTTTTGGGAATATGGTTTAATGCTTGCGAGTGAAATAATGCCTGATACAGCATCATCAATAATAACAGGAATACTTATAATCCCTTTTGGAATAATAGTGCCGGTAAATGTTCTGAATGTAAATATCGTCTCTTCTGGAATATTATTTATATGGATTATTTTTTTTTTATCTGTAACCATCCCGAGTTCACCCTCAAGAACAGGGACGCTAAAGGACTTCAAAGAATCAGAAGTAATACCAACAGATGTAAACGGTTCAAAATTATTTGTATCCCTGTTTAATGAAAAATATACGCCAAGCTGCGAATTAGTAACATCTATCAGTTTTTTAAAAATATTTGTTTTAAACTCAGATAGATTTTTGGCATCCATAGCAGTCTGGATAATCTCATCATTTATTTTTTGAAGTTTTATTTTAGATTCTATGGATTCAGCCATTATATTGAATGACTCTGCAAGAATAATAAGTTCTTTAAAATTTTTAACATAACTTCTAACAGAAAAATTACCATTTTTCATGTTTTTTGCTGTGACAGCCAGTTCACCGACAGGTTCAGCAATAGTTTTTGCTACATAAAACCCTAGAATAAAAACTATGACCACCGCAAATGCTATAATTATAATAAAATTTTTAATCATACTCTTTATGGGAGCATAAAGTTCAGACAGATTCTGTTTTGCAACAAATCCCCAGCCTGTTTGGGGAATATGTGTGTATGCTGCAAGAATTTTTTCCCCATCATAAGCAACCGATTCCATAATTCCTGTTTCACCATTTGCAGCTTTTATAGCAGGAATACCATTTACTTTATATTTCAGAGGTGCATTCTCATAGCTTTTTAGAGGATTCAATGCAATTACATCTCTGTTTACAATAAGAGTTTCGCCGGTGCTGCCGAGTCCTGTCCTGTTTTGTAATAAATTATAGAGGGAATTTTCAAGATCTATACGTGCAACCAGAATACCGATAATGTGTGAAGTCTGCTCTGTTGAAAATATGGGAATGGAAAAAGTCATGTGGGTTTTTTTTAAAAACTTTGAATAATAGATACCTTTTATATATATTTTTTTTGTTTGAAGAGGTTCGGTAAAATATTTATCATCAGACACATTCCTCCCTTCATTTTCTCTATCTGAAGATAGTTCAACAACACCTGTTTTTGGATTAACTATAAATAACTCTTTATATGCACTATAATTATTCAAATATCGAACTATTAAAAAGTTAACCGTATTATAGGAATTTAAAATATTTTTTTCCTGCTTGCTCTTTAAAAATATTTTTTCTATTTCCATAATTTCTTTGTCAGTTGATATTGTTTTAAGATTACCTGTTCTTGCGTCCATCCATCTCTCTAATTCCCGAACTTTAAGATCTCTGACTGCTGCAAGTTTATCAAAGGCTTCTCTTTTTATTGAATTCGATTGTTGATAATAAACTATAAAAACACTTACAACGAGAGGTGCCAAACCTATTATTGCAGCCCATAATATCAAAGTGCTTCTTAATGTATTGAATCTGGTTTTTTTCATCTGGTTTATTTCCTGATTTTATTCTCTGTCACCAGCTTTCCTGTAGAGATGCCAGTATTTATGCTCTTTTTTAAAATATTTCTGATATTCACCCACGGGCTCCTCTGCCTCTCCTAAAACTAAATAACCTCCTTTGGCAAGGGATCTGTACAATTTATCAAAAATTATCTGCTGATGCTTTGCATGAAAATATATTAAAACATTTCTACACAAAATAAGATCAAAATTACCAAACACACTCTCAGGAGGAGAACTGGTTTTTTTATCAAGCAGATCATAAAAAGAGAAATCCACCATCTTTTTTATATCAGAGTTTAGAATGTAATTTTCATTCTCAATGGTAAAATGTTTTTTCGCAAACCGGTATTTTATGCTTTTGATACTATCATATGAATATACTCCTGCCTCTGCTTTTTCTAAATTTTTTTTATCAATATCAGTGGCGAAAATATTTAATTTAAGCTCAGGATAATCCTTTTTGATCAACTCTTTGATTAAAATAGCAATGGAATAAGGTTCCTCTCCCTTTGCACAACCTGCAGACCATACTCTAAGCATCCGATCGGCACTATCTTTTTTTTTCTGTACAATATCCGGTAGAACGTGAGCTGCAATATATTCAAAAGTAAATGTTTCTCTAAAAAAACTGCTTACATTTATTGTTAATACATCTATGAGATTATTTAATTCATCAGAATGTTCTTTTATATATCCCAAATACTCCTTAAAATCTGCACATTTTACAGCAGATAATCGGTTTTTTATCCGGCGTTTGAGCATATTTGTACGGTTACCGGAAAAATCAAAACCCCGTTTTGTTTTTAAATAACTGATTATATTTTTAATCTGCGGATCCATATTAATAATATCTTCATCGCTTTTATAAATGCACAAACCCCTTTAATATACCATTTGAATGATTTTTAAATGTAAATTCTATTTGTACTAAAATTCTTTGATTGATATTTTGTTCTGGGCATTTTATTTTTTCACAGTATTTTATAATGAGCAGTTTGCCTGACTTTAACGTCACCTGTGCCAATATCTAAAACGACCCTGCGACCGGAAAACCCACCTATATCTTTATCTTTTTTTTTTATATAAGTATCTTTTTTTCTCAATATGGAAACAACAGATGCTATATTTTTTCTGCCTATTGTCTCATTATTATCAACTTTAGAGTTTAAACTAGCTCCACCAGCAAGATATGCTGAAATATTTTCTTTTTGTGCCTTTTTTTTTATCATCTCTTCAATCAGTAAAAACACACCTGTATCTGCATAATAGGCACTTTTATCATTTTTGCGTATGGACAATCTTCTACCGGGAAGAACAATATGAGCCAGCCCCCCTATTTGATTTTCTCTGTCATAAAGGATAACGGCCACACATGATCCCACAACAGTAACCAACTCTTTTTGAGGATCATCAGATACTAAATATTCTCCTAGAGGAACCAAAATTTGATTTTTAAACATAAGAAAATTAAACACCATAAAAAATTGTGAATGATAGCTTTTTCCAGTAGTGTTCGGTTAGAAAATTGCAAGAAAGAAAATGCGGAAAGTTTAATTGTTTTTTCCGCTATTACGAAATTTATTCAATACGCTGCAAAAACGATTAAACTTCCCTCACGCAAGATTTTAACCGGACACTGCTGAGCTTCTTCTTAGTTTTTAATCGAACAAACCTGATATTTTTTTGTAAAGGAATTTAAATCAAACTTTTAATTGTTCCCAATAATTCATCTTTTTTGATCGGTTTATGAAATGTATGTATAGCACCTATTATTTTTGCTGCATGAAGATATACACCAGGCTCATTCTTTCCACCACCAGACATGGCAATAATTTTAATATCCGGGAATTCTTGTTTCAGTTCACTGATTGTTTCAATCCCTTCTTTTTCAGGCATAATAAGATCGGTAATAATCAGATCCGCTGGATTGTCACGCTGGGATTTTATCCCCTCATTACCATTTGATGCAACGGTTACTCTGTATCCTTCAGATTCAAGCATTTTTTTAAGCATCAACCGGACCTGACAGTCATCATCAATTACAATAATATGTGACATTTTTATTATCCTTTATTATTGTTTAACAGCGTTTAAATACTTTCCCCCATGCTCAGGGGAGTGTTCCATGAAGCTTTGTTCTATTTAATGGGCTGGTATTATCAATAGATAAGGAATGGAGATGAAATAAATTGAGCAGAAATAGCGCGGGATTTTGGCTCATATACAAGGCGCATTAAAGGTTGCATATACTATATGTATTCGGACTTTGATGCAACGAAGTAGATGGGCCAAAAGACAAGCTATTTCGTTCAACTTATAAAAGTTTTGTTCCTAAGTATTAAAAGTAGAATCGGCCGATGTCAAGAAAGATGTTACTTATTTTTTTTAGCATAAAGGAGTGCTGATTTTAACGGGTTTGCAGGGGTATAGTTTTCCCCACCCATAATTTTTTTTGGATCTAAGGGCTCGTACAAAAATGACTTGACCATTTTAAGCGCCGATGCATCCCGCCTGACTGCGTTGCGAAAACGCAAGAATATCCTGATATTCTTGCGTTTTTGCGCCTTGCCAGACGGGTGCCTCAACATTTAAAATGGCCAACTTCTTCTTGAACGAACCCTAAAGCTGGACAAGGGTTTTGCCGATAGCATGATATGAACGAGGATAATTTGTAAAATCAATAGTAAGATTACCCCATTATCAGCAGGAATCAAAAAATGGATAAAATGATCAGCCTTAATCTGGAACTTAACTATTTAGGCCTTTTTAACAAGACAATGGAAATATATTCTGAACTGGGAGAAAAAGCGGTCCTGTCATATATAAAATCCATCCATCGTCTTTTAAGTGATGTTTATCATCCTGGTCCTGATAATAAAAAAAGTGAAAAGGCTCTTATAACTCAGCATCGCGTTGATAAGGTAAGCCGTATAATTGAACAAATGAAAGATGAAGAGCTTATTGAGTTTGTTAAAAATAATGCTGCCAGATCCGCCGAAAAAAAAAAGAAAATATTAGCTGTGGAAGATGAGTTTGATCTGCGGGATATTTTTTTTGATGTTTTTTTGATGGAAGGATATGATGTGCGTATTGCCGCAGATGGCATTGAAGGGTATAACATATATTGTCAGTTTCAGCCGGATCTTGTTTTTACAGATGTTGTTATGCCTAATATGAATGGCCTGGAAATGGTAAAAAAAATCAGGGCTATTACCCCCAGAGTAAAGGTAATTTATATAAGCGGTTTTTTTGGGATAAAGGAGCTGAAAAATGATTTTAACCAGGAAGTATTAAAATATAAATATCCCAGTATTTCAAAACCGTTTAAATTAAGCTCAATGTTGAAAATGGTGAATGATTATCTTACTGAACCTGCAGATAGTTTAAAGTTTATAAGAGGGGTCCGTTAGGATTGTGTTAACGGGCTATTTTTGAGCGAACCCTTAGCTGTGGGAGTTTATTCCAATAACAAACAGGCCCAGAAGCATAACTGCGCAGGCTGTCGATTTTATTAATAGTTTTTTTTCTTTAAACAACCTTCCCCCTATTACCACCGTCATTAAATTGGATATCCGCTTAACAGGGATCAAAAGAGAGACCATTGCCGCTGGAATTGCAACGGCATAAAGGTGTAATGCATCACTTATGATCCAGCAAAGGCTCGCCAGTATAAGGAGGAACCATTGTTTTTGTATTGCATATAAAACCTCCTGGAATCTGTTTGTTACCAGTATTAAAACCACCTGAATTAAAAATATAAACATTGCGAAAAAAAACAGATAGCTGAAAATATCTATTTTTGATAAAAGAATTTTGTTGATTACGGGGCAGAAGCTCCATAAAACAAGAGTTATAAAAATATTTAAAAAATCTTTTGCGGAAATGGAGGTAAATGGTCGGAAAAAAGATTTTATATTATCCAGGGTGATAATATACCCCCCTGCCAGTATAAAAAAAATTCCAAGTATTTGTTTGCTGTTTAATACTTCTCCAAGTATAAACCAGGATAGTAAAACAACAAATATGGGATTAAAATTAAGTAAGGGTGAAACAGTTGAAATTTCGCATCTCTTGTAAACAGTGTTGAGTGTGTATGAACCTCCGTAGGCAAAAAGGGCATTTACTAAAATAAAAAAAAGGTCCACTTTGGAGATTGATAAATTCACATATTTTATAAAGGGGAGCAGAATTAAAAAACCGAAACTCCCTGTGAAAATCATCATATCCAGGACATTTACGTTTGCCAGTATTTTTTTTCGTACAATATGATTTAATGAAAAGAAAAAACCTGATGCAAGTATTGCTGTTATCCAGTTCATCCGTTGCTGTTCCTTGTCTTTGTGCAGTCAGTTTTTCGTCTGTTTTGTTCAGGATAACAGAAAAATCTGATTGTAAAATTCTAAAATTCAGGAATGATAATCATGGAAGATCTTATCAAAAAAGGTGTAAAATTGATACAAGAATCAAAGAATGTATTGATTTTCAGTGGTGCAGGCTTAAGCGTTGAATCGGGAATTCCTGATTTCAGGAGTCCTGGAGGATTATGGGAAAAATATGATCCCTCCGATTTTTATTATGACAGGCTTTTATCAGATGAAAAAGTAAGGGAAAGGTACTGGCAAATGAGCATGGAATTTTATGCTTTAATGAAAGATGCCGTGCCCCACAGGGGATATCTTGCCATAAAAAGTCTTGAAGATATGAATAAATTATTAGCCATTATTACGCAAAATGTTGATCATCTTCACCAAAAAGCAGGGAATTCCCCTGATAAAATAATTGAACTTCATGGAACAGCTTTTTTTGTATCCTGCTTAAAATGTGGTAAAAGATATACCAGAGATGAAGTTGAGCTGCGCATAAAAGATGGAGTCAAGGTTCCATATTGTGATGTTTGTTCAGGTATTTTAAAGCCTGATACCATATCTTTTGGTCAGTCAATGCCTGCTGATAAATTATCCGATTCTTTTAAATATGCCGAACAATGCGATCTTTGCATTGTTCTTGGTTCTTCTTTGGTTGTTTATCCTGCAGCCTCGATTCCTGAAAAATCGGTTGAAAATGGAGCAAAGCTTATGATAGTTAACAAAGACTCAACCCATTTAGATCCCCTGGCAGAGCTTGTGATACATGATTCTTTGTCCGGAGTTTTAGATAATATTATCATATAGATTGTCACATAAATAATTTTAATAACTATTCAGTTAATATGTACGGCAGCAGGTATAATCTGATTAAATCATGAAAAACTCACAGATAAGGAGGTCGTAAAGAAAGAATCTGTTCAAACAATTTTCTGCTTTAATCAGATTATACCTACTGTGTATCTTAAATCAGCGGCGCTGAATAGATACTAATTTTACAAGGATAGTGTCTCGTTAATTTTTAACTGGTGCCCGTTCATAAATGTTTTTTTGCCCAATGTCTGCATTATTCTCAAAAAAATTTCATTTCTGGACGAACCCTAAAGTCACTAAAAGGAACCGACTTGATAAAATCATCTGTTTTTCTCATTGTTATTTTTTGTTTGTCAGTTTTTTCCGGATGTACGCAAACCGAACGTATTTCAGATTTGCCGGAGAAACATTCAGCCCCCCCGGTAAAAAATAGGCCACCATCTGCTGTGAAGGTTGATGACCCCGATATTCTTCAGAGTTTATTACCCTATGATTCCACCAAAGATTCCCAAACGATTATGGATGAAGCTTTAGATTTTTGTCAGGCATCACAGGGATACTGGCAGGCAGGTGATTTTAAAAATGCCATTGAGGCGTTGGACCAGGCCTATCTCCTGATATCGGATGTTGAAACAGATGACGATAATAAAATTATGCAGCAAAAAGAGGATATCCGGTTTCTTATTTCAAAACGTATTCTTGAAATTTATGCCTCCAGGAATATAGTTTTAAGTGGAAATCATAAGGCCATCCCCCTGGTGATGAACAGGCATGTTGAAAGGGAGCTTAAAAGTTTTACTGTTGGGAGGGAAAAGTCTTTTTTTCGTGCATCATATAAACGGTCTGGTAAATTTCGTCCGCGAATGGTTGAGGCCTTAAAAAAAGCTGGTCTTCCAGTTGAATTGTCATGGCTCCCCCTTATTGAAAGCGGTTTTAAGGTTAATGCTTTTTCAAGTGCAAGGGCCCTTGGCCTGTGGCAGTTCATTCCATCAACAGGCTATAGGTATGGACTTAAACGTAATGCGCTCATTGACGAACGCCTTGATCCGATTAAGGCTACAAATGCTGCAATAGATTATTTAACAGATCTGCATAATATTTTTGGTGATTGGTCAACAGTTTTAGCGGGATACAATTGCGGAGAGGGGAGGGTACTGCGTGTTATAAGAGAGCAAAAGGTTAATTATCTTGATGATTTCTGGGATCTGTACGAAAGACTGCCATCAGAAACGGCAAGATATGTTCCCAGATTTATAGCAACCCTGCATATTGTCAGTAATCCTGAAAAGTATGGGCTTGACTCCATTGATGTAAGTAAACCTTTGGAATATGAAACCGTTGTTGTGTCAAAAAGAATGAGTCTTAAAAATATTGGAAAAGCCATAAATGTACCTGAGAAAATTCTTAAAGAGCTTAATCCCGAATTTCGATATAAAATTTTACCAGGCGAGGAATATCCTCTCAGGATTCCCCCTGGCAAAGAAGAAATGCTCCTTTCAAAAATTGATGATATCCCTGTTTCCGCTGTCCCAAGGCCTGCTTTTGTTTATCACAGGATAAGACCAGGGGAATCCCTTTCAACAATTGCTAACAAATATCGTGTCAGCATGGGAAGGATAGCACGGGCAAACAATATCTATAAAAAGCACAAAATTATTGCAGGGAAAAGAATTAAGATACCTCAAAGGGGTACAACACTCTCGACCACCAGACGCAAGCCATTGCCGAAATATGGAAAAGCCACTGTTCACAAGGTGAAAAGAGGAGATTCTTTGTGGATTCTTGCAAGGAATTATAGGACCTCAGTAAAAAAAATTCGTCAAATAAACAATTTAAAAGGTTCAAAGCTGTATATTGGTCAAAAATTAAACATCCTGGGACCTCCGGCAACTAAGAATAAAGAGAATGGATTAATACAATATACGGTGAAAAAAGGGGATAGCCCCTTTACAATTGCAAAAGAATATAATACAATGCTGAAATCTTTTTTGAGATTGAATAATCTGACCCCCAAGAGTAAAATATATCCGGGTCAGATACTTTACGTGGAATAAATCAATCTTTATATATAGATTGTGTGCCCCCGTAGCTCAGGGGATAGAGCAATGGATTCCTAATCCATGCGCCGCATGTTCGAATCATGCCGGGGGCACCATCGTTAACAAGGTGTTATTAAAATCTTAACCTATTTGAATTTTTTACTGATACCCCCTATCTACCCTTTTATGGTTCTGTAAATAATCTCAGATATAAAAAAAGGCGGGTGCTTTTACACCCGACCATCATTGATCTGGACGAAGGTTTTTTTGAGTTATTCCCCAAAAACAATTTTGCATGGAATCCATTCCCCATCCATTTTTACTAATTAGACATACCGCTTTGTCCTTAACATTGCGCCGAAGCTGTTCTGGGAATCGACATACCCCGAAACATCCCAAACATCTTTTAACGGTTTGCCTTTCCTATCAATATCTCTTTTTGCTTTATCAATACAAAATAGTATGGCATGTTCAGCTCATTAATTAGCACCTCATGGTTATTTTTCAATGATGTTTTAGCTGCCTATGCAAAATATAATCTATAGATTAATGGAGGGTAACTATGTCAAGTAAATCAAAAAAACAATTTATTCTGCCAAAATTGTCAGAGAAGCTAAAACAGGCAAGAAAACAAAAAGGGTTAACACAAGGTCAGCTTGCTCAAAAGATCGGAGCTGATATTCAACGGATTTCTAAATATGAACGGGGTATTCTGATTCCCACAACAGAGGTAATGATAAAATTTTCGTTCCTTATTATTGTACGCCTTTGTTTTTCTGGCATTTTGAATAAACAAATTCAGGATCAAGATCAACTCCTGCTTCCCATTCAATTGTATCAAAAGAGACTCTTACCAGTTTGAAAGAATTGAGATTTTTAATTTTTTGAAACACACCAATATCTAAAAATGGTTTCATGTCAAGTGTACCGCTTTCACCATTATCAAAATCTATGGAAAGAATATAATTATTATTTGCAACAACATTTTTTACTGAAGGAAACATATATACCTCGTTATTGAAGGGGCTTAATTTTAAAAGGTTCTTCATTATTCATAATTAATTCCCAATCAGCCATTAACTCATCTTTATGGATTTCAGCCCAGGCTAATACCAGTTTTGTCTGTTTTTTTGGCAAATCACTCTGAATTATTTCACATAAACGAATATCAACTGTTGCCTTATACTCCGCATAATAAACGTGAAAATGTGGCGGCGGATGCTCTTTGGGTGAATAATACATACGAATAATAATACCATAAAACATTGATATTGTCGGCATAAGTAATCACTTCCTTTTTTTATCAGGATAGTTTTAAAGTCTGTAACTATATTTTTCATCATATCACCGTAATGACAGTTTCAGGAGAAAGCCGTTTAAACCGCTCTTCAACATTGATTCTATCTTTATCATCGGAAAAACCGGCATCTTTGAACACCACCTTAAATAGTTTCAGGTCGGCTATCTCATCGATTATTTTGAAGTTGATGTTATCGTCAAAACAGGCGATAAGGGCGTTTGTTTGCACGATAAAAACAGTGTTGCCAAGTATCTCTTTTTTTCAATAGGAAAGTTTGTCGCCATCTTCATCAACCGCGCCTATCTCTTCTTCATATTCATCTTTGCTGACCTTAAAATTATCCCTGTAAATAAAATCTTTACCCGTGTTATAAGGCGGATCAATATAGATCATCTTGATTTTACTTAAGTACGATTCCTGCAAAATCTTCAAGACTTCAAAATTATCCCCTTCGATATAAACATTTTCGGTTGTATCAAAATTAACACTCTCTTCTCTCACGGGTCTCAGGGTTTTACTGATGGGTGTATTTGCCTTTAACAGCGAGGCTTTTTTGGTGTTACCCGCTTCATCTTTTATTTCGGTCATTACATTGGGAAAGAGCTTTGCAATCTGTTCAATATTTTTATCGGTTATATCTGGTGTCTGCGTTTTTAGTTTATTCATTGCTTAAATTCCTGTTTCATTTTTAATTCCTGTTTCATTTTTAAAACCATCACTGCTTTTAAGCGCTTTTTTATTATCTGCTGTGAGTTTGCGCTCAATTTTTTTAACATCTTTTGTGCTCCTGAACCTATTTCCACCATCTTCCTGACATCGGTAAAATGGTTTTGAATTTCATGATTAGACAATTCACAAGCTGTTTTTGCTTTGAAAATTACATTTTGAAAATTACATTTTGGAAATTTTCCCATTTGGTATAACCCAATAAGTGTTGCAAATCTCTTGCTAACCAAAAGTCTACACCATCATCTGTTGTATGGGCGCAGGATTCAAAATTGTTCGTCAATGATTGTATGATTTCTGTTTTCATTATTATTAAGCATTTACTTTAATATTTTTTAACTGCTTCTGGCTTTCCAGCAAAAACTTATTCAGCTCAACCTTTCTATTATGTGGCTTGAGATCACCGACAGAATCTGTTATTAAAAAGATAAGAAAGGCGTGAATCTGGTAAAAAGTGAAGGCTTGAGTAACAATAGTGTATTTTTCAGGGAGTCAATACTTTGACAAGCTATCATCATCTTTTAATATTTTTTCAAAAGTGGAGTAATATAGATGAAATCAGTGAATTTGAAATCAAAAATTGGAATAGATGGATATTTACGTGTCAATATTCCAACAAATATTAAAGAAAAGCAAGTTGATGTTTTGGTGATATATGATGTGCAAAAGGATACCAATGGTGTTGAAACATCAAATTGGCCGGATAATTATTTTGCTGAGACATATGGCTGTCTTTCGTCAGATCCAATTAAACGCCAATCTCAAGGGAAATATCCTGAGAGAGAACAATTACTATGAAATATCTATTAGATACCAATGTATGTATTAAATATCTCAATGGTAGCTCTGAATCAGTCAAAAGACATATTGAAAAGCTACATCCATCTGAAATCGTTATCTGTTCAGTGGTAAAATCTGAATTGTTTGCTGGTGCTTATAAAAGTAAAAATCAGGGAAAAACTTTGGATAAGCTGAAAATATTTTTTTCTCCTCTAAAATCATTACCATTTAACGACGAAGCTGCAGAAGCATACGGTAAAATTCGTGCTGATTTAGAAAAAAAAGGAACTCCTATTGGACCGTATGATTTACAAATAGCAAGTATCGCAGTCTTAAATAATCTGACTTTAGTCACCCATAATAAACGTGAATTCAGGCGAGTTGAATGGCTTAACATTGAGGATTGGGAATAAATAATCATAGAATTGAATCAAAATTAAGGCACCATACTACTATTATTTTGACTTTTATGTCATGCAAAAAGGTCAATGTTTGTTTCATGAATTTTGATTTTAACAAAAGATGATGTTTTGCGCATTTGGATGAAATTGAAATCGTGCAAGGGGAAAAACGCCACATAACAAAAAAATGGAGCTGACCACAAAAGCCGAGTCGATTTTAGGTAAATTCAAAGACTTAGGCGGCTTTTGTGGCAGCTCATTTTGGCATTAAATTGTTTCTCTTTCTTTATCTTACGATCCAGCGTTGCGATCTCTTTTTCCAGGCGCTTTATCTTATTATCAGTATCAATAATCGTATCAAAATCACCCTGATTTTTTGCGTCGCCCTCATCTTTTTATTTTTTCAGGGTACCACCACCAGTGGTCTTTGGGCCATGCCTCGCGAACGTCTTTATGTCGCTCATAATTTCTTTATCTTTAAGGATTCCTGATGCTTTTAATGCCTGGCGCAGCTTTTTTGCGGTGGGCTCGTCAATAGAGTCCCTGTGGCTGCTGATATTTATAAGCTCCTTTTTTGTCGCCATGTCCGTAACAACCCCTGATTATTCCAAAGCGGTCAACTATCGTATAA